>ERZ831634.128-NODE-128-length-97223-cov-10.335995_pt1 | contig 97223 bp, 100 predicted proteins | sample MGYA00519953_ERZ831634 | MGnify/ENA primary metagenome ERZ831634 (study PRJEB31850, sample SAMEA3708718) | human gut metagenome | biome: human gut; feature: human-associated habitat; material: faeces | place: China | collected 2014 ... | reverse complement strand
TGTCTCATATATCCGGCCGGATATATGAGACATTTAAGACCTGTCCCCCCTGTTTCACTGTTTCATTTAAAGTTTAGAGTTTTCTAAATAATGTTTGCAGAATTTATTTATACAGCATGTTTGACATTTAGGACTTCTTGATACACAAGTATTTCTACCATGCCACACTAGTAAGTGATTAATATCTTTTAGTGATTCTTTTGGAAATATTCTAATTAAATCTTGTTCTATCTTTTCAGGTTCTTTTTGAGTAGATAATCCTACTAAATTAGAAATTCTTTTTGCATGAGTATCAACAGCGATTCCTTCTGCAATTCCAAAAACTTCTAGTAAAATAACATTAGCACTTTTTCTTCCAATTCCAGATAATGAAATTAATTCCTCCATAGTGTGAGGAACTTCACCATTAAATTTTTCTAAAATTTGGTTTGCACATAATTTAATATTTCTTGCTTTATTTTTATAAAAACCACAAGGATGTATTATATTTTCTAGTTCGTTAATATCAATATTTGCATAATCTTGAATTGATTTGCATTTAGAAAACAAGGTTGGGGTTGTTTTGTTTACTCTTTCATCTGTACATTGAGCTGATAGCATAACTGCCACAACTAATTCAAAAGGAGTAGAGAAATCTAAACTACAAGTAGCATCAGGATAAGCTTTTTTTAATGAATTTATAATTTGAATTATTTCAGAATTTTTCAATTTAGTCACCTCTAAATATTATTTTATAAAATAATTATATTTTCGTCAATATTTTACTCTTTTTTGAAATTTGAAAAGTATTAAAGTTAAAATCTGAAAACTAAGTGAGAGTAAAGAGATAAAGTTAATTATACATAAAAAGGAACAAATAAATAAAAAAGATAATATAATATACAAAAACGATGGAGGTAATAGAAAAATGAAACATATATTAAGAAAAACTTTAGCAGTATGTCTAATTGGATTAGGTCTAGGAATATTACTTGTTTTATTACTTCCTTTAACAGGATGGTTATTCATTATTGGGGTTACCATTGTTTGCGTTGGGTTTATGTGGCTTGCATGTTAATAAAAAGGAGGGAGATACATATGACAGTAGTTGTAAAAAAAGTACCTAAGTTTTTAAGGGGATTTGTTAAATTAATATTTGGAATTAAAGATTAAAACAAAAAAAGAGCTTACGCTCTTTTTACTTTTCCATCTCTTAAACATTTAGCACATACAGAAATTCTTTTTACTTCACCATCAACTTCAGCTTTAACACTTCTTAAATTTGGTTTCCAAGTACGTGGTGATCTTTTACTTATATGAGAACGAGTAATGCTAAGTTTATTTCCATGACTAGCTGTTTTTTCACAAATTGCACATTTTGCCATATCTAAATTGCACCTCCTAAATTTCTTAATAAACTGACTATTGATAAGTTTAACACAAAAAGAAAAAAAAAACAAGTATTTTTTTAAAATTATAAAAAATTCCTTGCAAAATAGGAAAAATGTGGTATAATAAGTAAGCTAATAAAAACGAAAGGGTTGAAAAAAATGAATTGTAAAGTAGAAAAAACAAAAAATGCAAATGAAATTAAACTAGAAATAACAGTTGAATCAACAAGATTTGATGAAGCAATTAAAAAAGTATATTTTAAAAGTGCAAAATATTTTAATATACCAGGTTTTAGAAAAGGAAAAGCACCAATGCAAATAGTAGAAAAATACTATGGAAAAGAAATTTTCTATGAAGATGCTTTTAATGAAGTAGCACAAGAAGCTTTAGAAGAAGCTATTAAAGAAAATAAACTAGAAGTAGTAAGTAGACCTGATATTGAAGTAACACAAATAGAAAAAGGAAAAGATTTAATATTTACAGCTGTAATGCAAACAAAACCAGAAGCTAACCTTGGAAAATATAAAGGTATAGAAATTAAAAAAATTGAGTATAATGTATCAGACAAAGACATAGAGCATGAATTAGGACATATGCAAGAACATAATGCAAGATTAATTTCAATTGAAGATAGACCAGTAGAAACAGGAGATATAGCAACAATCGATTTCGAAGGATTTGTTGATGGAAAAGCTTTTGAAGGTGGAAAAGCCGAAGGACATGAATTAGAAATAGGAAGCAATACATTTATTCCAGGATTTGAAGATCAAGTAATAGGAATGAACATTGATGAAGAAAAAGAAATTAAAGTAAAATTCCCAGATGAATATTTTTCAAAAGACCTAGCTGGAAAAGAAGCTATGTTCAAAGTAAAAGTTCATGAAATAAAGAAAAAAGAATTGCCAGAATTAGATGATGAATTTGCAAAAGATGTAAGCGAATTTGACACACTAAAAGAATTAAAAGCAGATATAAAATCAAAACAAGAAAAACAAAATGAAGAAAAAGCAAAATATGAAACACAAGACGCTGTAATAAAAGAATTGTGTAAAGATGTAAAAGTAGATATTCCATCAGGAATGATTGAAATGGAAATTGACAATATGATAAAAGATATAGAACAACGTTTATCATACCAAGGATTAAAATTAGAACAATATCTTCAAATGATGGGTAAAACTATGGAAGATATAAGAAAAGAATATGAACCTCAAGCAATTGAAGGAATAAAATCAAGATTAGCATTAGAAGCAGTTATTAAAGCAGAAAAAATAGAAGCAACAGACAAAGAAATTGAAGAAAAAATAAAAGAAATGGCTAAGAATTATGGAAAAGAAAATGATAAAGAATTCCTAAACAATGAAAATGTAAAAAAATATATAAAACAAGGAATTGAATCAGAAAAAGCAATAGATTTCTTAGTAAAAAATGCAAAAATAAAATAATGAAAAATAAAAAGCTGGGGGATAAAAATTAACTCTAGCTTTTTGTCATAAAGGAGGAAAAAGTATGTTAGAAAAAAATAGTTTAGTACCATATGTTGTTGAACAAACAAGTAAAGGAGAAAGGTCTTATGATATTTTCTCAAGATTATTGAAAGACAGAATTATATTTTTAGGAGAAGATGTAAATCCAACTACATCTAGTTTAGTTATAGCACAATTATTATTCTTAGAATCAGAAGATCCTGATAAAGAAATTAGCTTATATATTAATTCTCCAGGGGGATCAATTACAGATGGAATGGGAATTATTGACACAATGAATTATATTACTTGTCCAGTTTCAACTATATGTATAGGAATGGCAGCAAGTATGGGATCAGCATTATTATGTGCAGGAGAAAAAGGAAAAAGATTTGCAACACCAAATGCAGAAATATTAATTCATCAACCACTAATCGGAGGTGGCGGACTTTCTGGTCAAGCTACAGAGATTAAAATTCATGCAGATCATTTAGTACGTACAAGAGAAAAATTAAATAAATTTTTAAGTGACAGAACAGGTCAATCAATTGAAACAATTGAAAAAGACACAGAAAGAGATCATTACATGACAGCACAAGAAGCTTTAGAATATGGATTAATAGATGGAATAATGGACAAAAGAAAATAAAAAGGAGAGAAAAGATTTATGGCAAAAAATGATACCCCAAAAAGTATAAGATGTTCATTTTGTGGAAAAGCACAAGAAAATGTAAGAAAAATAGTAGCAGGACCAGGTGTATATATTTGTGATGAATGTGTGGAGCTTTGTACTAGCATAATAGAGGCAGAATTATATGACGATGAAAAAGCAGGATATACATTAAATGAATTAAATGATATTCCAAGTCCAAAAGAAATAAAAAAAGTATTAGATGACTATGTAATAGGTCAAGATGATGCTAAAAGAACTTTATCTGTAGCGGTATATAATCATTATAAAAGAATTGCACATGAAGAAGTTGCTAAACAAGATGAAGTCGAAATCCAAAAAAGTAACATACTACTTTTAGGTCCAACAGGTTGTGGAAAAACATTATTAGCAAGAACACTAGCAAAAATTTTAAATGTTCCATTTGCAATTGCTGATGCTACGACATTAACAGAAGCAGGATATGTAGGAGAAGATGTTGAAAATATCTTACTAAAATTAATTCAAGCGGCAGATGGAGATATTGAAAAAGCTGAAAAAGGTATTATTTACATTGATGAAATAGATAAAATAACAAGAAAATCTGAAAATCCTTCTATTACTAGAGATGTTAGTGGCGAAGGAGTACAACAAGCATTATTAAAAATTATAGAAGGAACAGTTGCTTCTGTACCACCACAAGGAGGAAGAAAACATCCAAACCAAGAATTAATACAAATAAATACTGAAAATATATTAATAATATGTGGAGGAGCATTTGAAGGCTTAGAAAATATTATAAGAGACAGAACAGGAGAAAAAGCAATTGGATTTGGAAAGCAAGTAAAAAGTCAAAAAGATGTAAATCAATATGAAATATTTAAAGAGCTATTACCTCAAGATTTATTAAAATTCGGATTGATTCCAGAGTTTATAGGAAGGCTTCCTATAATTGCTACTTTAAAAGACTTAGACAAAGAAGCATTAATTAAAATTTTAGTAGAACCTAAAAATTCACTAGTAAAACAATATCAAAAACTATTTGAAATTGATGGTGTAGAATTAGTCTTTGAACAAGAAGCATTAGAAGCAATAGTAGATAAAGCAATAGAAAGAAAAACAGGAGCTAGAGGACTTCGTTCAATCATTGAAGAAATTATGAGGGATATTATGTTTGAAATTCCATCTAACCCTAATATAGAAAAATGTATTATTACAAAAGCAACTGTATCAGATAATGCAGAACCTGAAATAGTAATAAATGAAAATAAAGAAAGATTAAAACCAGTTGCGAAGAAAAAAAGGCAAATGCCAAAAACTAGTGAAAAAGAAACAGCTTAAATTGAATCTAAAATAAAAAATAAAGATAGCATAATTTAATAATTAAACAAAAAACTTTCAAATTAAAAATATTTGAAAGTTTTTTTGTTATAAAGACATCCTTGGTTTTCATATGTTTTATAAGGGGTTACAAGGGACAAGGGGGACAGGTCAAAACTGTCTCATTTTTTTTGATTTTGTAGAAAGGAGAATATAAAATATGAGAGAAAGAAAATATGCTAGAAATAAAGCAGTTGAATATGCTGGAAAATGGGCATATTCTAGAAATCCAAAGTATTATAATTTTGATTTAATAGGAGGAGACTGTACTAGTTTTGTTTCTCAGTGTATATTTGCAGGAAGCAATATAATGAATTATACAAAAGATATAGGATGGTATTATATAAATGGAAATAATAAATCTCCATCATGGACAGGAGTAGAGTTTTTACATAAATTTTTAGTAAATAATAGAGGAATTGGTCCATATGGGAAAGAAATAAATCAAAGTGATGTAAAATTAGGTGATGTTGCACAATTATCTTTTGATGGACAAAAATTTGGGCACACATTGATAATCATAAATGTAGATAATAAAAGCTTAGAAGGAATTAAAATTGCTTCTCATACATTTGATAATTATGGTAAGTCAATTGCAGAGTATACATTTCAAAAGGTTAGATTTATTCAAATTGAAGGTGTAAGGGAGTAACTAAGGGTTTGCAATTTGCATATTAAAAAATAATTTAAATAAAATCTTGAAAGCAAAAATAGGATATGATAGAATAAAAATCGGTAAAAGAGAGGATGCTAAAATGGGGGAATGCAAATGAAAAAAATGTTAGTCATAATAGTAATTTTAGCAATGATATTAGTAAGCATGATAATTTATAAAAATATAGCAATTAATAAAAATAAAAGTGTAAATGTACAGGAAGTAGAACAAATAGAAGAATATATTTCAAAAATATATATGTGGAAAGAAATAACCAAAGAAGCTTTACCTACATTTGAAAACATAAATAATGCTAATGAATTATGGGTCTGGGAAGTAATAAAGAAAAATTTGGAGACATATGAAACAACATATGAAGAAATTCAACAAAAAGGAAAAGAATTATTTGGAGAAAAATTTGAAAAACAAATTCCGAAAGAAGGAAATGATAGCTTTTATTATGACAAAGAAAGCAATAAATATTTAGCAACAGAAATTGTTTTGGATGAAGAAGAGGATAGTTTTTTATTAAAAGATATAGAGAAAGAGGGAGAAAAATATAAAGTAAAAATTATAGAATATATAGAAGATTATTCAGAAGAAAATAAAGTAATAATAAGAAACTTACAGGAAGAAGAAATAGGAAGGGTAAGCACAAGTGATAGTGAAACAAAAATAAAAGAAATAGTAAAAAACAATAAAGAAAGATTTAGTCAGAAAAATATAGAGATAAAAAAAGAAAAAGATAATTTAGTAATAGAAAAAGTAAATAAGGAGTAAAAATGTTAGAAAAATTAGACAAATGCAATATATGTCCACATCAATGTAAAGTTAATAGGAACCAAGGAAAGATAGGTCGTTGTAAAGCAACTGAAAAAATTAAAATAGCACTTTATTCAACACATAATTTTGAAGAACCATGTATTAGTGGAGAAAAAGGTTCTGGAACAATATTTTTTTCAAATTGCAATTTAAATTGTGTTTTTTGTCAAAATTATGAAATTAGTCAATTAGGAAAAGGAAAGGATATTTCTATAGAAGAATTGGCTAATATATTTTTAAAACAACAGGAAAAAAATGTCGAAAATATTAATTTAGTAACGCCAACAAGCTATATTCCACAGATTATAGAAGCAATAAAGATTGCGAAAAGTAATGGATTCAAATTACCAATTATATACAATACAAATGCATATGAAAAAGTAGAGACTCTAAAAATGTTGGAAGGATATATAGATATTTATTTACCAGATTTAAAATATGCAGAAAATGATGTGGCCAAAGAATATTCAAAAATAGATAATTATTTTGAAATAGCAACAAAAGCAATCCAAGAGATGATTAGACAGGTAGGAATTCCAAAATTAAATAAAAAAGGCATAATGCAAAAAGGAGTAATGATAAGACATTTAGTATTGCCAAGTTATATTGAAAACAGTAAAAAGGTATTAAAATGGATTAAAGACAATCTAGATGATAAAATATATGTTAGTATTATGGCACAATATTTTCCGACATATAAAGCAAAAGAATATGAAAAAATAAATAGAAAGTTGACAAAAGAAGAATGGAAGGAAATAGAAAATTATATAGAAAAGCTTGAAATAGAAAATGGATATATGCAGGAACTTGGAGAACATGAAGAAGAATATGTGCCTAAATGGGATATATAAATTAATTATTTTAGTTTGAAAAGTAAATTTTATTATGATATAATTCAAAAAAAGTAAGGAGTATAAAAATGAAAATAAAAGTAATTGCCTCAACAAAAGTAGGATATAAAATGCCAAAAGAAGAAGCTATAGATTTTTCAGGTAAAGAAGCTGGAATTTGCTATTTACCAGATGATTTGGAAAAATTATTTGGAGAAGATAAAGAAAAAACATTAAAAAGAGCACAAAGAACATTGAAATCTGGTCATCATAGTGTATTTGGACATCCAACATATAATTTGACATTAGAAGGAATTCCAAAAATACTAGCTATGATATTAAATAATGAAAAAGTATACAATACTTCTGAAAAATCAGCAAGATATACTAAAATGAACCCATCAAAAGAAGAAAAGGAATTATACGAAAAATGGATTAATATCTATAAAGAAAAGATATCAGTAGAATATCCAAAAATAGATGAAAAAAGGGTAGAAAAATTAGCACAAGAAAATGCAAGATATTTAATTAGCATATTTACGCCAGCAACAATAATGGGGTATACAGTGAATTTTTGTCAATTAAATTATATTGTTCATTGGTTTGAAGATTATATTAAAAAAGAGGAAGATAATACTTTTTCAAAAAAATTAAAACCTGTACTACAAGAATTTATAGAACAGGTGAAGGATTTGACTGTTGAAGAATTAAATTCAGATGTAAAAAAGCGTACGATATCACTATTTGCTAAAAGAAAAGAAAGAAAAGAAGAGTTTGGAGAAAATTATTGTACAACATATTTAGCAAGTTTTGCACAATTAGCACAAGCACAAAGACATAGAACACTTAGTTATGAGATGTCATTGTTAGAAAATGCAAAATACTATGTGCCACCAATTATAAGAGGAACAGAATTAGAAAAAGAATGGCTAAAAGATATATCTTCATTAGAAGATTACTATCCACAGGGAATGTTAATTAAAGTAAATGAAAGAGGAACATTTGAAAATTTTATATTAAAATGTGAAGAACGTTTATGTGGAGCAGCTCAACTTGAAATTATGGATCAAACTAAAATTATAATGCAAAAATATTTAGAAAAAACAAAAGAAAGTGCTCCTGAAATTTATAATGAATTGTTACCATATTCAAAAGGAGCAAGATGCACATTCCCAGGGTGGAAATGCACAGCACCATGTGTGTTTGGAGCAAAAGATGCAATGAAAAGAAAAATATAGAAATTAAAGGAGAAAAAAGATGTTAAGTATAATAGTAGCAAAAGCAAAAAATAATATAATAGGAAAAGATAATAAAATGATATGGCATTTACCAGAGGATTTAAAGCATTTTAAAGAGTTAACAACTGGACATGCAATTATAATGGGAAGAAAAACTTTTGAGTCATTAGGCAAAGTATTACCAGATAGAAAGCACATTGTTTTTACTCAAAATCCGGATTTTAAAGTAAATGATAATAATGTAGAAATTGTTCATTCTTTGTTACAAATTCAAGATTTAATTGAAGGAGAAGAAGAGGCTTTCATAATTGGAGGAGCTATGATTTATAATTTTCTAATGCCATATGTAAAGAAAATGTATGTAACAGAAATTAAAGAAGAGTTTGAGGGAGATGCATTTTTTCCTAAAATTAGTGAAAATACATGGAAAGAGACAAGCAGAGAAAAAGGACTAAAAGATGAAGAAAATCCTTTAGATTATGAATTTGTTACTTATGAGAGAATTTAATAATATAATAAATATTTTATAAGCTTTTGGTTAAACTAAAAATGTTAAAAAGGAGATTAATATGTTTAAACCAAAAGCTATTTATTTTGAAAATAAAATTTTAGAATATCCATTAGGAAAAAAATTAATGGAAAAATATAAAGAAATTCCAAAAATAGAAATTGAAAATCACAATAATATAGAAGAAATGAGGAAAAAGGAAAATAAAGAATTTCCAAATATGAAAAGAAATCTAATTATTGGTATTAGGAAAACACATAAATTCGTAGAAAATCACAAAACATCAGATTATTTGGTGCCATATACTTCTTCTGGTTGTACAGCTTCATGTATGTATTGCTATTTAGTGTGTAATTATAATAAATGTGCTTATTTAAGACTATTTGTTAATAGAGAACAAATGTTAGAAGAAATAATTAAAACATCAGAAAAAGCAGATAGAGATTTGACTTTTGAAATTGGTAGTAATAGTGATTTAGTATTAGAAAATACAATTACAGGAAATTTACCATGGACTATTGAAAATTTTAAAAATGCTTCTAAAGGATATCTAACATTTCCTACAAAATTTGATATGATAGATGATTTGCTAACATTGGATCATCAAGGAAGAGTAATTATTAGAATGAGTGTTAATCCAGAAGAAATAATTAATAAAGTTGAATTTGGTACTTCTAGATTAAAAGGAAGAATTGAAGCAATTAATAAACTAAAAGAAGCGGGATATAAAATAGGAATATTAATTGCACCAGTTATTTTAGTAGATAATTGGAAACAATTATACTCAGAATTAATTAAAAGATTAAATGAAGAATTATCAGAAAAAGTAAAAAGTGATGTGTTTTTTGAAATTATTTTTATGACATATAGTTATGTTCATACAAAGATAAATGAAGAAGCTTTTCCAAATGCAATAAATCTATACAATGAAAAAATTATGACAGGACGAGGAAGAGGAAAATATAGGTATAAAAATGATATAAGAAAAGAAGGCGAAAATTTTTTAAGAGAACAAATGAATAAGTATTTTTCAAATAATACAATTGAGTATATAGTATAAAAAATACAAAAAATGGAATTATTTTCAAAAAAGCTTGACATAATTGATTAAAAATTGTATAATAAAAATACAATATGCATTAAAAAGCATTTTGTGTAAAACCAGCAAAAACATATCCATATCAAACACATAATTCAATGCTGGTCTCCAAACATTTTATTATTAAGTGTTTGGAGTTTTTTTATATTAAAAAATAAAAATTAAAAATATAAGATTAGTATAAATTATATGGCTTTTCGATTTGTTTAATGTATGATATAATATACACATAAAATAAAAAAAGGAAGAGATTTAGATGTCATATATAGAATTTAAAAATGTTTGTAAACAATACAAAATGGGAGAAATAATTATAAAAGCACTAGATAATACAAATTTTGAAATAGAAAAAGGAGAATTAGTAGTAATAGTAGGACCATCAGGAGCTGGAAAAACAACTACTCTTAATATATTAGGAGGAATGGATAATGCTACATCTGGAAAAGTAATAGTTGATGGAAAAGATATTACTAATTTAAATAATAAAAAATTAATTCAATATAGAAGAGAAGATATAGGATTTGTATTTCAATTTTATAATTTAGTACAAAACTTAACAGCAAAAGAAAATGTCGAATTAGCGACGCAGATTTGTAAGGATTCATTAAATCCTGATGAAGTAATAGAAAAAGTAGGATTGAAGAATAGAAAGAACAATTTTCCATCTCAGTTATCTGGAGGAGAACAACAAAGAGTAGCAATAGCTAGAGCAATTGCGAAAAATCCTAAGTTATTATTATGTGACGAACCAACAGGAGCATTAGACTACAAAACCGGAAAGCAAATTTTACAATTATTACAAGATACAGCTAAGAAAGAAAATATGACAGTTTTAATAATTACTCATAATGGTGCCATAGCACCAATGGCGGATAAAGTAATTCATTTTAAAAATGGAACAGCAGAAAAAATAGAAATAAATAAAAATCCAATATCAGTTGAACAAATAGAGTGGTGAGACAAGAGGGACAGGTCTTTTTTGTCTCATAATTGAGCAGAAAAATGAAAAAATAATAAGAAACAATAAATAATGAGACAAAAAAGACCTGTCCCTCTTGTCTCATGAGAGGAGAAAAAATGAAGAGTGCTTTATTAAAAGATAGTATAAAAGAAATAAAAAATACATATAAGCGATTTTTGTCTATATTAGTAATGGCTTTTTTAGGTGTTGGTTTTTTTGCTGGGATGAGAGCAGCTTCACCAGATATGGTAGATACTATTGATCAGTATTATAAAGAAAGTCAGGTATATGACATTAAAATATTATCTACTTTAGGATTAACAAATGATGATATAGATGCTCTTTCTGAAATAGATGAAATAGAAAACACAGTGGGAACATATGAAACTGAAGGTAAAATAGAAATTGATAATAAAGAAATTATTACTAAAATTATGAGCGTAGAAAAATTGAATAAACCAATTTTATTGCAAGGAAATTTTCCTAAGACACAGAACGAGTGTGTTGTAGAAGATAGTTTTTTGACCGCTAACCATAAATCTATTGGAGATACTATTGAAGTTGAAGCAGAGAAAACAAAAAATGACGAAGGAGAAGAGGTTGAATATTTAAATAAAAATATTTTAAAAATTGTAGGAACGGTAAAAAGTCCTTTATATATTTCAAGAGATAGAGGAACTAGTAGTTTAGGTTCTGGAAAAATTGATTATTATATTTATGTACCTAAAGAAAATATTAAAGCAAATGAAATTTATACTAATATATACATAAAATTAAAAAATAGTGAGAATTATACAACTTCTAGTGAAAAATATGAAGAATATATTGCAGAAGTGAAAGAAAAAATAGAGGCTATTAAAGAAGAAAGAGAAAAAGCAAGACATGATAAATTGGTAGATATTGCGACAAGAAAAGTAAAAGAAGCAGAAGAAAAATTAAATGAGAATAAGCAAAATGCACAACAACAAATAGAAGAAGCTAAGCAAGAAATAGAAAATGGAAAGAATAAAATTGAAAAAGCAGAGGTTAAGTTGAATAGTAGTAAAAAAGAGGCTGATACAAAATTTAAAAGTGCTTATAATCAAATACAGATGGCTAAAGAATCTATATTTCAGAATGAAACTCAACTAAACCAAAAAGAACAAGAAGCAGGTCAACAAATAACTGAATTAGAAATAAAAAAACAAGAATTACAAACACAATTTGATACTATTGAAAATAACTTGACACAACTTGAAACACAATATAATCAAATTAAAGATAATCCGAATATTTCAGAAGAACAGAAACAAATGTTGGAAAACAAAATACAAATGTTAAAACAATCGAAACAAACAATAAAAGCAGGAATTGAACAAATTAATAATGGAATAACAACAGGTAAACAAGAAATAGAAAATGCAAAGACACAATTACAAAATGCAAAAAATGAGTTAACAAAAAAAGAAAAACAATATGAAGCAACGAAAACTGCTACTTATAGTAGTTTAGAAAATGCAAAAATAGAGATTGAAAAATCAAAAACAGAGTTAGAAAAAGGAGAAAAAGAGCTAGAAGAAAAACAAGAAGAATTTAAAGATAAAATAGCAGATGCAGAGTCAAAATTAATTGATAGTAGAGAAAAAATTGCCAATATAGAAAATCCAACATGGTATGTTTTAGATCGATATAGTAATACAGGTTATAATAGCTTTATACAAGACACTGAAAGTATTGAAAATATATCAAAAGTATTTCCAATTGTATTTTTTATGGTAGCATTGCTAATTTCACTAACTTCTATGACAAGGATGGTAGAAGAACAAAGAACTCAAATAGGAACACTTAAAGCACTTGGATACAATAAACTCCAGATTGCTAGTAAATATGTTATCTATGCTGGGTTAGCTTGTGTTATAGGTGGAGTACTAGGAATGAGTGTGGGATTTGTTTTATTACCACAAATTATCTGGACGATGTATCAAATGATGTATCAAATGACAGACAACATACATATTAGTTTTAATATAATAATTGGTGGAATGGGTCTTTTATTGATTTGCGTATGCATTATTGGTGCAACTATATATGCAGTTTTAAAAGAATTAGTTCAAACACCATCTACTTTAATGAGACCAAAAGCACCTAAAATGGGAAAAAGAGTATTACTAGAGAAAATACCATTTATTTGGAAAAGATTAAGTTTTTCTCAAAAGGTAACAGTAAGAAATATTTTTCGATATAAAAAAAGATTTTTAATGACAATTATCGGAATTTTAGGATGTACAGCACTAATTGTGGTAGGTTTCGGAGTTAGAGATTCAATTCGATGTATTATGCCAAACCAATTTGAAAAGGTGTTTAACTATGACATGCAAATAGGGCTAAAAAACGGATTAGAGGATGAGCAAAAACAAAAATATATTATAAGTTTACAAGAAAAAACAGAATTAGAAAAAGTAGTGGAAACTTATATGACTTCTAATATAGCGAAAAATCAAGAGAATGAAGAAGACGTACAAATCATTGTACCAAAAGAACCAAAAGATTTGGTTGAAGTAATAAATTTAACAGATGTAAAAACAGGAGAAAAGGTACAATTAGAAGAAAATGCAATATGTTTAACAGATAAGGTAGCTGAATTATTAAATGTTAAGCAAGGTGACACGATTACTTTAAAAGACAGCAAAGATAAGGAAAGGCAAGTAAAAATTTCTAATATAGTAGAAAATTACGTATATCATTATGTTTATATGTCAAGAATTACTTATGAAAATTTGTATGGAGAAAATTATAATACAAATATGTTATTTACTAAAAATAATAATTTAAGTAAAGAACAAGAAACAAATTTAGCAACTGAGATTATGAACCAAAGTGAAGTTGCAAGTATTAGCAGAAATTCTTCTATTATGAATTTATTAGATGATACAATGAAATCTTTAAATTATGTGGTAATTATCCTAATTGTATCAGCTGGATTACTTGCGTTTGTGGTATTATATAATTTATCTAATGTTAATATTAGTGAGAGAATAAGAGAACTTGCAACAATTAAAGTACTAGGATTTTATGATAAAGAAGTATATTCTTACGTGACAAGAGAAACTGTTATATTAACTGCCATTGGAATTGTATTAGGGCTAATCGGCGGATATTTTTTAAATTACTTTATTATACGGAACTTGTGAAATTAATATGTTACGATTTGCTAAAATAATACAACCAATAAGTTATGTGTATGCTACATTGATAACGATTGGATTTACGATAATTGTGAATATTGTGACTTATTTTGCTTTGAAGAAAATTGATATGATAGAAAGTTTGAAAAGTGTGGAGTAAAAAAGTTAATGAAGAAGAAGGAGTTGCTAGTATGGCACAATTTGAGAAGTTTTTTATTCAAATAAAAGAAAAAATACTTGCAATTTATTACTAAATATAGTACAATAGGTATGTCAAAAAAACAGACCTTTTACTTAGCTTTAAGATTAGCACCTAAACTTTGAGCTCAGTTTAAGGAAAAGAAAAAATATTTAGGAGGTGTAAAAACATGACAAAGGAAAGAAAACAAGAAGTAATAAACACATATAAAAGAGAAGAAAAAGATACTGGTTCACCAGAAGTTCAAATAGCTCTTTTAACAGAAAGAATCAACGAATTAACAGAACACTTAAAAGTACATAAAAAAGACAATCACTCAAGACGTGGTCTTTTAAAAATGGTTGGAAAAAGAAGAAATTTATTAAACTATTTAGCTAAAAAAGACGTTAACAGATATAGAGAAATCGTTGAAAAATTAGGATTAAGAAAATAAATTGACTGGTAAAAGCCTATGCTTATTTTAGCACGGGCTTTTATCAAGAAAAATCTTATTAAAAAATGTCAAGTAAGAAATTTAGGTAAGTAGCTTGTATAATGTATTATTAATACTAATATATTATAGAGGTTACAATCTAAATAAACTTGACAGAATATAGGTGCAAAAAAATATATGAGCCATAAGAATTATTTTATGGAAAAATTAATATTGAAATAAAAATAAAATTGTATCAATATTAGTAAAAAGGAGGAAAATATGTTTAGAACTTATGAAACAGAATTAGTAGGAAGAAAACTTGTAATAGAAACAGGAAAAATGGCAGGACTTGCCAATGGAAGCGTATTAGTACGTTATGGAGATACATGTGTATTAGTTAATGTAACAGCTTCAAAAGAACCAAGAGAAGGAATTGACTTTTTTCCATTATCAGTAGACTTTGAAGAAAAATTATATTCAGTAGGAAAAATACCAGGAGGTTTCTTAAAAAGAGAAGGAAAACCAAGTGATAAAGCAATTTTAACATCAAGAGCGATAGATAGACCATTAAGACCACTATTTCCAAAAGACTTTAGAAATGATGTAGTAGTTGTTGCTACAGTACTTTGTGTAGATCAAGACAATTCACCAGAAGTTGCAGCTATGATAGGAGCTGCTTGTGCTTTAGCTATTTCAGATATTCCATTTAATGGACCAACAGCAGCTGTAAATGTAGGATTGGTAGACGGAAATATAATTATAAATCCAACAGAAGAACAAAGAGAAAAAAGTGACTTAACATTAACTGTTGCTGGAACTTTAAATAAAATTACTATGATAGAAGCAGGAGCTAATGAAGTTCCAGATGATACAATGTTAGAAGCAATTAAAGAAGCACATAAAGAAATTAAAAAAATATGTAAATTTATTTCTGATATTCAAAAAGAAATCGGAAAACCAAAATTTGAATATAAATCTTTTGAAGTGGATCATGATGTATATGAATATATTGAGGAAAACTTTAAAGTAGAAATGAAAGAAAAAGTTCAAGAAGCAGATAAAGAAACAAGAGACAACAATATAGATGAACTAACAAATAAAATTGAAGAAGCTTATAAAGAAAAATTTGGAGAAGAATTGTATGAAGAACATAAAGGAGATTTAGGGGAAGCAATTTATAAACTAGAAAAAAAATGCGTAAGAGAAATGATTTTTGTTGAACATAAAAGAGTAGATGGAAGAGCTTTAGATGAAATAAGACCATTATCTTGTGAGGTTGGATTACTACCAAGAGTACATGGAAGTGCATTATTTACAAGAGGACAAACTCAAGTAATGTCAATAGCAACTTTAGGAATGATAAGTGAAGAACAAGTATTAGATGGAATTGATACAGAAGAATCAAAAAGATATATGCATCATTATAACTTCCCAAGCTATTCAGTAGGAGAAGCAAGACCATCTAGAGGACCAGGAAGAAGAGAAATAGGACATGGAGCTTTAGCAGAAAAAGCATTAGTACCAGTTTTACCTTCTAAAGAAGAATTTCCATATGCAATAAGAGTTGTATCAGAAGTATTATCTTCAAATGGATCTACATCACAAGCAAGTATTTGTGGTAGTACATTATCTTTAATGGATGCGGGAGTACCAATTAAGAGACCTGTTGCAGGAATTTCAACAGGATTAGTTACAAATCCAGACAATGATGAAGATTATGTAATGTTAGTAGATATACAAGGGTTGGAAGACTTTTTTGGTGATATGGACTTTAAAGTAGGTGGAACTGAAAAGGGAATTACAGCTATTCAAGTAGATATTAAATGTGACGGATTAACTTATGAAATAATAGCAGAAGCATTTGAAAGAACAAGAAAAGCAAGGAAACATATACTAGAAGATGTTATGTTGCCAGTTATTTCAGAACCAAGAAAAGAAGTTTCAGAATATGCACCAAGAATTGTAAGTACAACAATTAAAGTAGATAAAATAAAAGACGTAATTGGACCTGGAGGAAAGATGATAAATAAAATCATTGAAGAAACAGGAGTAAAAATTGATATTGAAGAAGATGGACAAGTATTTATTTATTCAACAGATAATCAAAAAGCAGAACAAGCACTAGAAATGATAGAAGATATAGTAAGAGAAGTTGAAGTTGGAGGAATATATTACGGAGAAGTTGTAAGGATAATGAACTTTGGAGCATTTGTTGATTTAGGATGCGGAGGAAAAGAAGGGTTACTTCATATTTCAAAGATTTCAAAAGAAAGAATAAAAAATGTAGAAGATGTACTTCATGTAGGCGATAAAGTTACAGTTAAAGTAATTGAAATTGATGATCAAGGAAGAATAAATCTTTCAATGAAAGACTTAACTGATAAAGTTGAAGAAACAGAAGAATAAAAATTATACAAGAGAGAGAAAGATGAAGGAATAAAAAAGAATTTAAAACCTTCATCTTTTTAAATCTTGGTAAATATTAAGGAGAAAAGCTAATGAACAATAATAAAAAAATATTGGGAAAAGTCATCTATGTTATAACATTACTATTTTTATTAGTAATATTATATTTTGCATATGAGTATTATCAAAGCAACAATTTTAATGATTTTATACGTAGCGAGAAAAACTTATATACATCAAAATTTAAAAGAGATAAAGAAACAAAATATTCACAAAAAAGTAGTTATAAAATATCTTCTGATGAATTTAATGATGTAATGTTTTATAAAGAAGTGCAAGTAGAAAAAATCAACCATATAAAATAACATGTATGGTAAAAACAGAAAATGTAATACCACAAGAACAACAGGCAGGAATAGGAGCTCAAATTTCTATAGAGGGGTCAACAGAAAGATCGATAGCGATTCAAGGAACAAATGAATGGCAAAAGATAGAATTAATTTTTAATTCAAAAAACAGAGATAGTATTAATATAGGATTTAGATTAGGAGGAAATTTAGGGTTAGCAAAAGGAAAAGTATGGTTTTCTGATTTTAAATTAGAAGAAGGAACAACAAATTCAAACAATGAATGGAAGTTTGCTTGTTTTATTTTAAAAACAACAGATGTAAACTTAAATGGAAAAGAAATAAAATTACAAATTAATAATAGTGATGAAAATGATATAAAAAATACAATAAACAGGTTTGAAACATCTTGTTATACATTATCTAAAAATAAAATGAAAGCAAAATGTGATATATATGAAATAAACACACCATTAAATGAACTATCTTATGATAATCAATTTGGATATTATGTAGCACCAGAAAATGTAGAAGCGCAAATAAAAGAAACAATTACCAATAGTGACTATGATCACATATTTGTAATTGTAAGGTTACGGGGATGAAGAACACGAAAATGATATTGAAGTAAATGATTGGATAGGGCTACGGAGCCATGGATTATTATGGAATAGGATTTTCTAATATAAGATTACCTAATGACTCAAAAAGCTATATTTATAAATATGATTCTCGTATAAATGCATTTCCAGAAGAAGTATTTTTACATGAATTTTTACATTCTTTAGAAAGAAATGCACAAGAATATGGATATGATAGACCAGAGTTACATGCTTATCAAGAATATGGATACAAAAATGAAAAATTAATAGGGCAAAAAAAGTGGTATACAGACTACATGAATAAAGAAATAAAAACAACCTCTGGAAATATTGGATTACCAAAAGAAATATATACGCTAAAACCAGCTAAAAACAATGAATTTAATTATTCATATGAAATGCAAGTGTTTAAACAACCAGAAAATATAATAGAAGAAATAAGAGAAATAATAGAAAACTTAATAAGCAAAGTAAAAATTTTGACACAGTAGGGACAGGTCTTAAATGTCTCACGAAAAAGTCTAATAATGTAGAAAAACGTCAAAAAATAATGAATTAAAATAAAAAGGATTAGAAAAGAGGAAAAAAAGTGAAAGTAACAGAATTTAATTATGATTTACCAGAAGAATTAATAGCACAAACACCATTAGAAAAAAGAGATGAATCAAGATTAATGATATTAAATAGACAAGAAAAAACAATAGAACATAATACTTTCAAAAACATAATAGAATACTTAAAACCAGGAGATGTATTAGTAAGAAATAATACCAAAGTAATTCCAGCTAGATTATATGGAAAAAAAGAAACTGGAGCAAATGTCGAATTTTTATTATTAAATAATATAGAAGGAGATAAATGGGAATGTATCGTAAGACCAGGAAATAAATTACATGTTGGAACAAATGTGATTTTTGGAGAAGGACTATTAAAAGCAAAAATATTAGAAATTATGCCTGGTGGAACTAGAAAAGTCGAATTTAGTTATAAAGGAATTTTTAATGAAATTTTAGATAAAATAGGAATGATGCCACTTCCACCTTACATACATGAAGAATTAAAACAAAAAGATAGATATCAGACTGTTTATGCAAAATATGATGGATCAGCAGCAGCACCTACAGCAGGGTTGCACTTTACACCAGAATTATTAAAAAGATTAGAAGATAAAGGTGTTATTATTGCAAATGTAACTTTACATGTTGGAATAGGAACATTTAGACCAGTAAAAGAAGATACAGTAGAAAATCATGAAATGCATTCTGAACATTATTATATAAAGCAAGAAGATGCAGAAAAGATTAATAATGCTAAAAAAGAAGGAAGAAGAGTAATTGCAGTAGGAACTACATCTTGTAGAGTATTAGAGACAATAGCAGATGAAAACGGTATAGTAAAAGAAACAGAAGGAGATACAAAAATATTTATTTATCCAGGGTATAAATTTAAATGTTTAGATGGACTAATAACCAACTTTCACTTGCCACAATCAACACTACTAATGTTAGTATCTGCATTAGCAGGAAAAGAATACATAATGAAAGCATACAAAGAAGCAGTAAAAGAAAAATATAGATTCTTTTCGTTCGGAGACGCAATGTTTATAAGTTAGCCGTGCGATGCGGAGCAAGCTACGGATAACTTATGCAGCTGAGTGAAACGAAGTTGTATACAATAAATAGCCGTGCGAAGCAAAGCAAGCTACGGATAACTTATGCAACTGAGTGAAACGAAGTTGTATACAATAAAAATGATAAAGGAGAAAAAAATGAAACCAGCAGTAACATATGAACTATTACACGAATGCAAACAAACAGGAGCAAGAAGAGGAATAATACACACACCACATGGAGACATACAAACACCAATATTTATGCCAGTTGGAACACAAGCAACTGTAAAATCAATGACTCCGGAAGAACTAAAACAAGAAGTAAATGCTCAAATAATACTATCAAACACATATCATTTATATTTAAGACCAGGAAATAAAATAGTAAAAGAGGCAGGTGGATTACACAAATTTATGAATTGGGATAGACCAATATTAACAGACAGTGGAGGATTTCAGGTATTTAGTTTAGGAGATTTAAGAACAATTCATGAAGAAGGAGTGGAATTTAAATCTCACTTAGATGGTAGCAAACACTTCTTTTCACCAGAATCTGTTATGGAAATTGAAGAAGATTTAGGTGCGGATATAATAATGGCATTTGATGAATGCTGTCCATACCCATCTACATATGAATATACTAAAAATTCAATGGAAAGAACAACGAGATGGGCAAAAAGATGCAAAGAAGCACATAAAACTGTAGACAAACAAGCTTTATTTGGAATTATTCAAGGAGGATTTTATAAAGATTTAAGAACTCAAAGTGCAAAAGAATTAATTGAATTAGATTTGCCAGGGTATGCTATAGGAGGAATTAGTGTTGGAGAACCAAAAGAAGAATTTCTAGATATTTTAAAATATACAACGCCTCTTATGCCAAAAGACAAACCAAGATATTTGATGGGAGTAGGAACACCAGATTATCTAATAGAAGCTGCAATGGCTGGAATAGATATGTGTGATTGTGTTTTACCAACAAGAATTGCTAGAAATGGAACAGCTATGACATCACATGGAAAAGTTGTAGTAAGAAATGCAACATATGAAAGAGATTGGACTCCTTTAGACCCAGAATGTGATTGCTATACTTGCAGAAATTATACCAGAGCCTATATTAGACATCTTATAAAAGCAAATGAAATTTTAGGAGTAAGATTATTATCAATTCATAATTTAAAATTCTTGACTAATTTAATGGAAAGGGTTAGAATAGAAATAGAGAATGATAATTTAGGCAATTTTAAAGAAGAATTTTACAAAAAGTATGGGTACACCAAATAGAAGGAGATGGTACAAATGAATTTAATAGAAGAAGAATTTCAAAATAAAGAAGAAAAAAAGAAAAAAAGAACAACAACAATTATATTAGTGGCAATTATTTTTGTATTTATAGCAATAATTGCTACAGTTGGATATTTAATGTACTTACAAAATTCAACATTAAAAGTTTTATTAGATGGAAAAGAAAATTCAAAAGTAAAACAATTAATACAAATAGAAGATGACGGAACAGTATATTTCCCAATAAAAGAAATAGCAAGTTATTTTGGATATGAAAGTTATAACGGAGAATATAAAGACAAATCTGAAAATGCAAGCAAATGTTACATTCAAAATGAAAACGAAGTTGCAAATTTTTCATTAGGTTCTAACAAAATTTATAAATTAGACTTAACGAATTCAAACGATAACTACGAATATTCATATACTAAAAAACCAGTAAAAGCAAAAGAGGGAATTTTATATGCTACTTCAGAAGCAATTGAAAAAGCATTTAATGTAAGTTTCCAATATGATCAAGATAAAAATAGAATAATAATATACACATTGCCTTATTTAGTTCAAAGCTACTCGGGCAAAGTTTTAGATAGCGGATATAGTGAAATAAGTGATGTATTTGCTAATAAAAAGGCAATATTACAAAATATGTTAGTAGTTAGAAAAGGCGAAAATAAAAATATATATGGCGTAATTGATACACAGGGAAAAACTATTTTAGAAGCTAAATATGATAATATAACATATCTTCCTAATGTAGGAGACTTTTTAGTCGAAAGCAATAAAAAAGTTGGAGTGTTGTCTAAAAATGGAGAAACTAAAATTCAAATTATATATGATTCTATAGAATTAATGGATAGTGATGCAGGATTATATGTTGTGAAAAAAGATAATAAATACGGAGTTTTAGATCTACAAGGAAAAACAAAAATATTTACTGAAAATGATGAAATAGGTATTGATGCTTCTAAATTTGAACAAAACAACATAAAAAATAGATATTTATTAGCAGAGAATTTAATTCCTATAAGAAAAGATAAATTATGGGGATTATATGACAAAAATGGAAGAAAAATAGTTGATTTTAATTACGACAGTTTTGGATATGTTGCTTCAACAAATAAAGATGCTTTAAATTTATTGGTAATACCAGACTACAATGTAATAGTAGCTTGCAAAGAGAAAAAATACACATTACTAAATTCAGCGGGAGAAGAATTATTTGCACCAATAGCAGATGATATTTACATGACAATTGATGGAGGAGAAAAACATTATTGGATAGCTGTAAATGACCAAAGAATGGATGCAACAGAGTTCTTGGATAAAAAAGGAGTATCTTCAAATAATTCTACGTCATCAAATAAAGCAAATAATACAACAAACAACAATTCAAAAGATTCTAATGAAACAAATAATGATAATAGCGCAAATAATGAAAGTCAAGAGACAAGTGAGCAACAAGACAATCAGGAACAAGAAAATGATGAGAATTCTTAAAAATTTTTAATATTATAAAAAAGTAAATGTTTTTTAAAAAAAGCATTTACTTTTTTTAAAAAGTTGTATAAAATATAAGAGAGAAAATGTCGAAAATATTAGAAAAATAATATTATGATTATTTTAACAAAAGAAAATGTAAAAAGAGAAAGGAAGTATATCAATGAAAATACTAATGTTGACATGGGAATATCCACCAAGGGTAGTTGGAGGGATAGCTAGAGTAGTATATGATATATCAAGAACTTTATTAAAGGATGGACATGATGTAACTGTTGTAACTTATAGAGAAGGAGATACACCATATTTTGAAGATGATAAAGGAGTAAAAGTATATAGAGTTGATAATTACATGATAAACCCAAACAATTTTATTGATTGGATTATGCAGTTAAACTTTAATATGGTAGCAAAAGTAAATGAAATAATGAAAGAACAAGGAGAATTTGATGTAATACATGCACATGATTGGCTAGTAGCATATGCAGCAAAAACATTAAAAAATTCTTACAATATACCAATTGTATCAACTATACATGCAACAGAAGCAGGAAGAAACAGTGGCATACATGATGAAACACAAAGATATATTAATGATACGGAATGGATGTTAACATATGAATCTGCTGAGGTAATTGTTAATAGTAATTATATGAAAAATGAATTACAAAGATTATTTGGTTTACCATATGAAAAAATTAATGTAATACCAAATGGAGTTAATTTAAATTTATTTAATGGAATAGAGAGAGATTATAATTTTAGAAGAAAATATGCCATGGACAATGAAAAAGTCATATTGTTTATGGGAAGACTTGTTTATGAAAAAGGAATACAACATTTAATTTCTGCAATGCCAAAAATATTAGAAGGATATCATGATGCTAAACTTGTGATATGCGGTAAAGGTGGAATGCAAGATGAATTACAAGAACAAGTAAATGCAATGGGAATTGGAAACAAAGTATATTTTGCAGGATATATGAAAGGAAAAGATGTTCAAAAAATGTATAAAGCAGCAGATATAGCAGTATTTCCTAGTACATATGAACCTTTTGGTATTGTGGCTTTAGAAGCAATGCTTTCAGAAAATCCAATTGTTGTTTCAGATATTGGAGGATTAAATGAAATTGTAGAACATAGAGTAAACGGAATGAAAGCATATTGTGGAAATCCTAATTCTATTGCAGATTCTATTTTAGAATTGTTATATGATCATAAATTATGTGCAGACATAACAAGAAAGGCAAAAAATAAAGTAAGAAATGAATACAATTGGAGTAAAATTGCACAAGATACACATTTTACATATCAAAAAGCAATATGTCAATCAATGGCAGAAAAACAAAAAAGAGAATTGGAACAAGAAAGAGCTAAAAAAGCCAAAAAAGCTAAAAATACAGAGAATGAAATTACAAACTTACTTAATTTCAAAAAACGTCAAGCATATGCGTAAAATAGAGAGAATTATTTATCTTAGTATAAATAATTCTTTTATATTACCTAAACTAAAAAAATGTTGAAAAAATAAAAAAATACTGATAAAATGAAAAAGAAAAATAATATTAAGTTAGTTTGTAAATTCTACAAATTTAGCAAAAAAATAATGTATAATATAAAAGTAGCCAATAAAGAAATATAAATAAAAAATTATTAGAAGAATATACAAGTAAGACATGGAGGAACAAAAATGGGAGAAGAATTTAAATCAGGATTTGTAACTTTAATAGGAAGAACAAACGTAGGAAAATCTACATTGTTAAATTTATTAGTTGGAGAAAAAGTTGCTGCAATTGCAAACAAAGTACAAACTACAAGAACAGCAATTAAAGGAATAGTCAATAGACAAAATTCTCAAATTATATTTGTTGATACACCAGGAATACATAAACCAAAAACTAAGTTGAACGAAACCATGGTAGAAACATCTTTTACAAGTTTAACAGACAGTGATATTGTTTTATTTTTAATTGAAGCAACAAGTGAAGATATAGGAAGAGGAGATAGGATAATTTTAGATAAAATAAAAGAATCTAAAAGAAAAACAATTTTAATTATTAATAAAATAGATTTAGTAAAAAGAGAAAAACTTTTAAATTTAATAGATATTTATAGTAAAGAATATAAATTTGAAGCTGTAATTCCTATTTCAGCAACAAATATAAAATATAAAGAAGTAATTTTGGAAGAAATAGAGAAGAACTTAAAACCAGGGCCTGCATATTATGATATAGAGGAATATACTGATCAAACATTAAGGCAACTTGCAGAAGAAACAATTAGAGAAAAAGCTTTAAAAATGTTACAAGATGAAGTACCACATGGGATTTTTGTGGAAGTAGAAAAGATGAAACAAAGAAAAAATAAAAATAATGAAGATATATATGATATAGAAGCAACTATATACTGTTTAAAAAATTCTCATAAAGGAATTATTATTGGAAAAAATGGAGAAATGCTAAAAAGAATCGGAAGATCTGCTAGAATTGATATGGAGGAGAATTTTGGAGTAAAAGTAAATTTAAAAACTTGGGTTAAAGTAAAAGAAGATTGGCAAGATAATAATTCAATAGTAAGTAAATTTAAATTAAAATAACAAGTATAAAAATGAAAAAATAGCAAAAGATAAAATTAAAGGTAAAACTTTAAGAAAAAGGAAGTGAAGCTTATGATAAGGAAAATAGCATGGGATACCTTTAAAAATACAGGTGATATTAATGCATTTTTAGAATTAAAACAAATTGAAAATATAGAAAATGAAATGAACAAAGAAAAGGGTAATAAGGAAAATGGCAAATATAAAAATGAATGGAATAATATTGTCTGAACACAATATGGGAGATTTTGATAAAATGCTAACAATGCTTACACCAGGAGTAGGAAAAATCTCTTGTGTCGCTAAAGGAGCGAGAAGACCTAAGAGCGCTCTTTTAGCAGGCACGCAGATGTTCTGCTTTGGGGAGTATTTATTATATAAAGGAACAAGTACATACCATATAAGTTCAGTAGAACCAATTGAAGTATTTTATAATATAAGAACAGATTTGGATAAGTTGAGATATTCTGTGCATATAAATAAAATTATTCAGGATGTAACACATGAAAATCAAAATTGTTTTTATATTTTGCAATTACTGTTAAATACATTGTATATAATATCTGAAACAGACAAAGACTTGGATTTGATTTTAAGTATATTTAAATTAAGATTATTATCTTTAACAGGATTTGTTCCAAATATAAAAGATTGTGTTAATTGTAAGGAAAAAGAAAATATAAAAACATTTAGCTTAAAGGATAATGGATTTAAATGTGAAGCATGTAGTAGACAAGATACTTCAGCTATAAATATAAGCAAAAGTACTCAAAATGCTATAAAATATACAATATCGGCACCAGCTAAGAAATTATATTCTTTTGAATTAAAAGATGATGCATTGGAAGAATTTAAGTTAGTTACTAAATTGTATTTTGATGAGAAATTAGAAAAAGAATATAAAATAGAAGGTTTTTAAATATAGGTAAATTGTTAAAAAACCAAAACTTAAAACAAAAAAGGGGTTGAAAAAAATAGAAATAACATATATAATGAAAATATAACTATAAAAAATGAACAAAAAAGAGAAGGGAGCGATTTTTATGAAAATAAAAATAACAGGAAAGGAACTAAAGATAACAGAAGCAATAAACGACTATGTAGAAAAAAAATTAGACAGAATTGATAAATATTTTGAAGAATCAGAAGCAGAAGTTACTTTAAGAACTGAAAAAACAGAACAAATAGCTGAAATATATGTAACAGCAAACGGAGAAAAATATAGAGCAGTAACAGAAGATAAAGATATGTATGCTTCTATTGATAAAGATATTGATATATTAGAAGGACAAATTAGAAAAGCAAAAACGAAAAAAGAAAAAATGATGAAAGATGCATCATTAAAAACAATGGAAGTTGTAACAGATAAAGTTTCTGAAATAAAAGATGAAATAGTAAAAACATCATATTATGAAATAAAACCAATTACACCAGAAGATGCAGTTTTAGAATTACAATCAAAACCAACACATAACTTTTTAGCATTTATAAATGTTGAAACAGGAAAAGTAAATGTTGTACATAAATTAAAAGATGGTAAAAACTACGGATTAGTAGAACCAGAAGCATAATTTATATATAAAAAAGGCAGGAAATCAAATCCTGCCTTTATGTATGCTTAAATATAAAACATAAATAAAACAAAAATTTAAATTCCTACCAAATGCAAAATCTTAGATTAAGTTATAATAAAACTTAACTATTTCATATTTCTTTCAGCTTGTTCTATCATTTTTTTAACCATTTGTCCACCGATTTTACCAGCATCTTTAGCTGAGATGTCTCCGTTATATCCGTCTTTTAAGTTAACACCAACTTCACTAGCTACTTCGTATTTGAATTTGTCTAAAGCAGTCATAGCTTCTGGTACTAATTTCTTGTTACTTGAGTTTGCCATTGTTTTTTCACCTCCTGTAATATTACACTAGAAAAAACTACTGCTTTTTCTAATACTATCATTTGCAAAAAAGAGAAAAATAAACAGGAAATTTTTAGAAAAAATAATAATTTAAAATATTGCAAATTAGAATTTTTATATATATAATAAGATACGATCAAAAGAGGAGTGAAAAATATGTACAAATTAGTAGCAATTGATTTAGATGGTACAATGTTAAATAGTTATGGAATTGTAACAGAGAACACAAAAAATGTAATAAAAAAAGTTATTGAACAAGGAACAGAAGTAATTATAGCATCTGGAAGACCAATAGATTCTATAAAAACAATTGCAAAAGAAATAGGAAGTAACAATTATTTTATTGCAGGAAATGGTGCTCTTATTTATGATATCAAAAATGAAAAAACAATATACGAAAAATATATTACAAAACAAAAAGTATTGGAAATAATAAAAATATGTGAAGAAAACAGTATAAGTTACAATGTATATACTGACAAAACAATATTAGCAACATCATTAAAATATAATGTTTTATATTATTACAAAGAAAATTTAAAAAAGGAAGAAAATAAAAAAACAAACATTAATATAGTTAAAGACATGTATGAATATGTAAAAGAAATGAAAGAAGATAAATTTTTAAAAATTACAGTATGTGACGATAATAAAACAGTATTTAATTATATAATGAAAAAATTAAAAAAAATAAATGGAATTGAAGTTTTAGATGTATCACATATGTCAAGAAAAGTTATAAGGCAAGGGACTGAAGATATTCCTATAGAATATTATTATACAGAAATTTCTTTATCAAATGTAGATAAATGGGATGCTATAAAATTTTTGATAACAAAACTAGAAATAAAACCAGAAGAAGTCATAGCAATTGGAGATAATATAAATGATAAAAAAATGATAGAAAATGCAGGCCTAGGAGTAGTAATGAAGGGAAGTACACCAGTAGTAACAGAAGTTGCAGATTATATTACAGATAGTAATAATGATGAAGGTGTAGCTAAAATATTACAAAAATATTACAAGAATATTAACTTTTAATTACAGTTAAGAGATTAGATTGATTTTAGGTAATATTTGAGGTAAAATTAAATAAAAGATTGTAAAAAAATATATACAAATAAATTTTAAGGGAGGAATTTGTCATGGCAACAAATCCAATGCAAAGAAAAGCAAGAAATTCATTTTTATTAGGAATGTTAGTAATGGTACTGATTTCAGGAGTAGTAATAGCATTTTTATTTATTCAATTGATGAATAAAAATAAAAAAGAGCAAGAAGAATTAAAAGCAAGTGTAAAAGCTTATGTTTTGAATAAAGATGTAAGCTCGGGACAAGTTATCACCACAGATATGTTAAGTCTACAAACTGTTAATAAAAATTTAGTTCCAAGTAATGCAACAAGTGATATTACAATGATTCAAAATTATGCATTACAAGATAAAGAGGGAAATGACATATATACAAAATATGATAAAAACAATAATCCTAAACTATATATTAATAAAAATAATAAAGAATATGAAGTACAAAAAGAAGATGAAACAGATAATTATTATATAATAGGTTCAAATAATTCAAAGGAATATTTAGAACTAAATAGTGTACCACTTATAGCTAAAGTAACAATGAAGAAAAATACACTTTTAACAACAGAATTATTAAGCAAAGGTGATAATCAAGTACAAGATGATGTTAGAAAACAAGAATACAATATGATAGTTTTACCAATAGATTTAGTAACAGGAGACTATGTTGATATAAGAGTAATGTTTCCAAATGGACAAGATTTTATTGTAGTAGCAAAAAAAGAAGTTGAAATACCAACTATTGGTACAGCTGATTCAGAAGATACAATATGGATGAATTTATCAGAAGATGAAATATTACATATGAGCTGTGCAATTGTTGATAGTGCACAAGTAAAAGGTGCTAAAATTTATGCTACTAAATATACAGAAGCAGGAATGCAAAAAGCAGCAACACCAACTTATCCAATAAATGAAAGTACTTCAAAACTATTACAAAGTGATCCTAACATTCTAGAAAAAGCAATGACAGAAATTAGAACAAGATATGGAAATGGAAATAGTGCAGAAATTAGAAACAATTATATTAATAGTTCAATCAACAATCAAGGAGAACAAGCACAATCAAACTTAGAAACAAAAATGGAAGAAAGTGTAACAAATTCTAAAAATTCAAGAAAAGAATATTTAGATTCATTATCTGGAACTACAACAGAATAATATAGAAAAGGAGAAAATACATACATGAAGAAAATAGGATTTATAGGGGCTTATGACAAAACAGATTTAATAATATATATAGCTAAAATACTAACAACACTAAAAAAGAAAGTGTTGGTAATAGATGCAACTACAAAACAAAAAGCAAGATATGTGGTTCCTGTTATAAATCCTACAAAAATGTATGTAACTGAATATGAAGAAATTGATATAGCTGTTGGATTTCCAAATATAGAAGATATAAAAAGATATTTGGGATATTCAGAAGAACAGGATTTGGATTATGACATAGTTTTAATAGACACAGACAGTATAGAAGGATTTAGTATATTCAAACTAGAAGAATCATTTAAAAATTACTTTGTAACATCATTTGATGCATATTCACTAAAAAAAGGACTAGAAATTTTAAGTGGATTAAAATCTGTTATAAGTTTAACAAAAGTACTTTTCACAGAAGAAATGTTAAAAGAAGAAGATGATTATCTTAATTTCCTTTCACTAGGATATAAAATAATTTGGAATGAATATAGAATATATTTTCCGATAGAAAATGGAGATTTAAGTGTAATATATGAAAACCAAAGAGTTGCTAAAATAAAGTTTAAAAAATTAAGCATACAATATAAAGATGGATTAGCTTACATGTCAGAAGAAATATTAGGAGATGTTAGCGAAATGACAATAAGAAGAGCTATTAAATTGATAGAAAAAGGAGTATAAAAATGTCAGTTGTAACATTTTGGAATGATGGAAGAGAACAAACAGGTAAAACGCTATCTATAGCAGCTATTAGTACATATATGGCAATAGAACATAACTATAGAATATTAATCATATCAACAGGTTATAGAGACGACACATTAAATCAGTGCTTTTGGAAAGAAAAGAAAGTTAAAAGAAATTTCGGTCTATTTGGCCCAAATACAAATGAAATATTAGAAGAAGGAATTGTTGGTCTAGCTAAAGTAGTAAAAAGTAACAAACTTTCTCCAGAAAATATCACAAATTATACAAAAATAATATTTAAAGATAGATTAGAAGTATTACAAGGATTTAGAGGGGAAACAAGTGATTATGACGAACTAGAGAAAACATATCCAGATATTATAAACTTAGCTAACAGTTATTATGATTTAGTTTTTATAGATTTAGACAATGAAATGAATCCTAGCATTAGAGAAATGATATTAGCCAATTCTGATTTAATAGTTGCTAACATTAGTCAAAGATTAACAAGCATTGATAGATTTATGGAAACAAGAGAAAACACACCTATATTAAATTCTAAAAAAACATTGTTATTAATAGGAAAATATGATAAATTCTCAAAATATAGCATAAAAAATATTACTCGTTATATGGGAGAAAAAAATAAAGTATCAACAATACCATATAATACACTATTTTTTGAAGCTTGTGAAGAAGCAAAAGTGCCAGATTTATTTTTAAAAATTAGAAATGTAGACGATGAAGATATAAATGGATTCTTTTTATCAGAAGTAAAAAGAACATCAGAAAATATTATGTATAGGTTGCAAGATTTAGCGATGAAAATGTAAGGAGGGAAACCTAAATGACTATAACGAACATTGTGTTAACATTAGTAGTTTTATTAGTTGCAGTATATGCAATGTATTATATAATAAAGAAAAAGAAAACTGCTAAAGTAGAAACAGCAGTAGATGTAGATGATAAAACATATACTATAGATGTAATGACAGAATTCGTAAAAAAGAGATTAGATGAAATAACTAAAATTAACTTATATGATATAGGTCTCTCTGAAGAAGAATTAAAGAGAAGAAAAAACAAGAAATATGAACTAAAGAAAGCTTTAAAAGGATGTACATATGGAGATGTTAACGACAAAAGATACATAAAGGAATTAATATTTGACTTATTACAAAAAGAATATGGAGTAACAGAAACAAATATATCAAAAGCTATACCTTTTGATATCCCATCACTTTTAACAGCACAAGACAAATTCGATATTTTAATTTATGCATACAAAAAAGAATTTGCATATGAAGCATTAACAGAATTAATCAAAAAATATGATTTAGCAGAATTAAAATATATAGAAGGAGAAACAAAGCCTTCTTATGTAATTACAAGTGATGAAATTGAAGATATATATGAAAAAGAAAATATAGTATTATCTTTTTCAGACAAATTAAGTGTTGTTGTACAAAGAATATATCAACATTACAAAGGATACAGTAGCATTGATGAAGTAAGAGATATGAATATAGATGGTGTTTCTGGTGGTGTATCTGGACTTCCAGAAAGTTTTTTGAGCCAAGTAGCACAAACTGATAGCGATTACTTAAACCAGGTATCAGAGCACAAGGTACCAAGAGCATGTGATAGTATTTGGATATTTTTCCAAGGTAAATCAATTAGGTTAGCATTTTTATCTTTTGGAACAGAAGCAGAATTAAAAAGAGTATGTCAAAACATTTACAAATATAACAATCCAGGACAATTATCTGACACAAATGGTTATAAAATAAATGAAATGAAAGATGGTTCTCGTGTTGTTGTTGTAAGACCAAGTTTCTCTGAAACATGGGCATTCTTTGTAAGAAAATTTGACGTAAAAAGAGCTACATTAGAACAATTAGTAAGAGACAAAGGAAAAGAAGATACTATAGAATTATTAAAATTCTTAGTAAAAGGAGCTAGAATTACAGCCATTACAGGTGAACAAGGTTCTGGTAAAACAACATTACTTATGGGAATGATTGAAAATATATATGAAACAATGAATATACGTGTTCAGGAAACAGCATTTGAGTTACACTTAAGAAAAATATATCCAACGCGTAACATTTTAACATTCAGAGAAACAGATACTATTTCAGGACAAGAGGGATTGGATGTTCAAAAGAAAACAGATGGTTCTGTTAATATCATTGGTGAGGTTGCAACAGACCCCGTAGCATCTTGGATGATTCAAGCAGCTCAAGTTGCATCTAAGTTTACATTATTTACTCACCACGCAAAAACATTTCCTAACTTAGTTACAGCACTAAGAAACTCGATGCTTAGAACTGGGGTATTTACAGACGAAAAAACAGCGGAAGAACAAGTTGTACAAGTTCTAAACTTTGATGTACATCAAGTAAAAGACTTTAGAGGAAAAAGATACATAGAAAGAATTACAGAATGTATTCCAATTGAAAGCAAAAGTGAATATACATTTGATCATAGAAAAGAAAAAACATTAGAAGGAAAATTTGATAAATTCTTTGATAATGCTACAAGATTTTTTGAAAAAACAACAGATAAAAAATTATATACATATAGAAACATTTTAGAATATATAGATGGGGAATATGTTATAACAAATCCAATAACTCAGACAAACTTAAGAGAAATGAGAAATAATATGAGTGAAGCTGACGTAGAAGAATTTGATAAGTTTGTAGAAAAACATTGGGGAAATAAATTATCTGAGAAGGAAACTGTAGAAGTATCTGCAACAGTAGAAAATAAACCAAAAAGAAGAGGTAGAAAACCAAAAACAACCCAAGCATAATATGAAAAAATTATGTATTGAACTAAAATAATGTAGAATAAAACAACAAAAAGGAGGTGCTAATATAAGTGAGTAACCAAATGATATTATATATTATGGGTGGATCAGCTGTAACTTTAGTTATAATAGTACTTATCTATTTTATATTATCTAAAAAAATGCAAGGATCTGAATATAGAAAAATCCAAAAATTACAACAAGGAACAAAACAAAAGAGCTTTTCAACAGAAGTACTATTTCAAAAATTATATTTAACATATATAAAAATTCCATTTATAAAAAGATATGCATTAAAAATTAGAAGAAGATTGGAAATTATTAATATAGATGATGAGTATAATACAAGAAAAGGAACAGCTAAAATTTTAACAAGAACACTTGCTATAGTAGTGCCTGTTATGATATTAACAATTATGATTTCATCAAAAAACTTTTTATTAATGTTTATATTATTATTGTTTGAATTATTTATGATAGATACATTAATAGATGGTTCTGTTGATAAAATTGATAATAAAATATTAAAAGAACAAATTGATTTTTTCTCTGAAATAAGACATGCATACCATGAATACAACATGGTAGAAGAAGCAATATATCAAGTATCGCAAGATGATGAAAAAGATGTATCAAGACAAGGAGAAAAAATATATGAAATATTAATTTCTGATGATCCAGAAATGGAATTAGAAAAGTATTACGATATAGCTCCAAATAGCTTTTTAAAAGAATTTGCAGGAGTGTCATATTTAACAAAAGAATTTGGAGACAGAAAAGTAGATGGAGCATCATTATATTTAAAAAATGTTAATAATATTACACAAGAAATGCAATTAGAGATATTAAAAAGAGACAAATTAAATTATGTTTTTCAAAGTTTATCTGTTATTGCAATAGCACCAGTATTATTATTAGAGCCTTTGAAGAATTGGGCGATTTCTAATTTCTCATTTACTGCTAGTTGGTATCAAGGAAAAGCAGGAATGATTGTACAAATGCTTATATTATTAATTACTTTTGTATCTTATGTTTTAGTTAGAAAATTAAAAGACAATGGTTCAACAGCCATAGATACAAGAACAGAAAATCCTTGGCAAGAAAAATTGTATAAAAAGAAACCTATAAAAAAAATAGTAGACTTATTTATACCTAAAAAAGGTACTAAAGAATATAGAAAAGTAGTGCAATTACTAAAAGATGCAGCATCTCCACAAAAAATGGAATGGTTATTCATGAATAGAATTGCAATTGCAATTGTTACATTTTTTGCATCTATAATTGTATTTACTCAATTACATGTAGTAGCAATCAATTACATATATACAGAGCCGACAACGGATTATAATATTATAGGCGGATTATCTGAAAAAGATGAAAAAAAGGCTATGGAAATAACAAAACAAGATAATATTGTATTAGATCAATATAGAGGAAAACCAAAAACAACACAAGAACAAATAAAAACATCTGTACAAAAATTAAAATATTACGAAGGAGCAGAATCAACTGAAATAGATAAAGCTGCTGAAAGAATTTATAATAAATTGCAAGTTATTAATACTGAATACGTTCAATGGTTTGAATTACTATTAGCATTTGTTTTTGCAGTAATAGGATATATGGCACCACTTTGGATATTAGTATTCCAAGCAAAGATGAGACAATTAGAAATGGAAGATGAAGTTATGCAATTCCAAACAATTATACTTATGCTTATGAGAATTGAAAGGGTTAATGTTGAAATAATTCTTGAATGGCTAGAAAGGTATTCTAACATTTTTAAAGCACCAATTACAAAATGTGTTAATAACTATGAAGCAGGAGCATGGGAAGCATTGGAAGCAATGAAAGAAGAGGTTAACTATGTACCAATGATAAGAATAATTGAAAGTTTGCAAGCAGCAGTTGAGAAAATACCAATAACAGATGCTTTTGACGAATTAGATTCTGAAAGAGATTACTATCAAGAAAAAAGAAAAGAATCAAATGAAAGATTAATTAAAAGAAAAGGTATGATAGGTAAAGCAATAGGTTTTGCACCAATGGTATGTTTGTTTGTAGGATATTTAATTATACCATTAGTATTTATTGGATTAACTAGTATGTCAAGTTCTTTTAGTTCTATGACAGCAACAACTACTAAATAGACAAGGAGGACATAAAAATGGAAAATGCGTCTAAAGCTTTAATAATGGCAGGAGGCGTAATGATAGCTTTATTAATAATAGGATCACTACTTTTAATGTTTAATAATTTGTCAAGTTATCAAGATACAAATATAAAGGAAACAAGAACAGCACAAATTATAGAATTTAATAATCAATTTGAAACATATAATAGAACAGATATTAGAGGAAGTGATTTGTATTCTTTATTAAATAAGGCAGCAGATTATAACGAACGAAAGTCTATAATAGGAAATGAAGGAAAAGAACTTTCATATAAACCAATAAAAGTTACATTTTCGTTAGGGAGTAATTATACATTATTATCAGCACCAGATAAAAAAAATAGATTGTTTAGCAATCAAATATATGAAGTAAGTGAAAATAAAAATACATTTAAAATCAATGTTATTGACAAAGAAGTTGGAGAGATTGAAGATACATACGGAGTAAGTAGCTTAACCCAATTATCAGCTGCAATTACAAAAATATTTATAGAAAATGATTCAACATCTCAGGAAAAAAAAGAAGCAATCAAAACTTATAATTCTATAGTAAAAGATAATAAAATAAAAGAGCCAAGTGAAAATGATACTATTGCTTGGACAACTAGATGGGATAGTTACTTGTCAGAAGGAGCAAAAATAAGAGAAGATGTATATAAGTATTATGAATATATTCAATTTAAAAGAGCATATTTTGATTGTGCATCATTAGATGGAAAAGGAAATTCCGGAGTTACTTACGACAAAGATACGGGAAGAATCATATCAATGAATTTTGTTTTTAGTGGTAAAATAGAATAGTATATAAAGGAGTAAAAATATGGAGAATGCATCTAAAGCCTTGCTAATGGCCGCAGGAGTGTTAATAGGAGTATTAATATTATCTTTAGCAGCATATCTATTTGTATATTTTGGTTCTACGTCTCAACAAATACACGAACAAAACGAAGAAAATCAGATTAATGAGTTTAATAGTAAATTTACATCTTATGTTGGAAAAGATAATATTACAATTTATGATGTGATTACAGTAGCAAACCTTGCAACTGAAAATAATAAAAAATATGAATTTAGTACAAGGAGACATGCCGAACCAATAATTGCAAGTAGTGATTATTATATACATGTTAAGTTTAAAAATGATTATATTGAATTTGGAAATGAGGTAAAAAGCAAAACTATTAATACAGACTATACTAAAAAGATTCAAGAAGAGGTATCAAAAATAAAAAGTGGAAGCTCAAATGAGTTGAATACATATAATTGCTCTGTTGAAATCAACTCAAAAACAGGAAGAGTATGGAAAGTTATGTTTAAAGAAAAAAAATAAGATTAATGTTGAAAAAAATTTTAATTAATGTTATAGTATAAAGGATGAAAGTATGAAGAAAATAGCTATATTTTTTTTTACAATAATTATTATTGTTGTATGGATTTCATATGCATATTTAAATTATAAAGCAAGTTATAATAATGCAAAAAAGGGAAATATGCCATTTGAAAGTTATTATAATCAAGAAATTTATGGGACAGAGTTGACTACAATAATAAATAAGGCAATTGATAACAATAATAATAATGAAGTTTTGAAAGATAAAAAAGGAAAATATATTGATAATAAAAGTAATTCAATTAATATAGATGTAAAAATAATAGACAATGATAAGATATATACAATGGAAACCTTATATAATGGAGGAATGGAAAATTTTATACAATATTATAATCAAATAAAATTTAAATGTACAATAATTGAATATCATAAAGATACTAATAAAGTAAAATATATGTTATTTGAACAAATAACACAATAAAATAAATTTTAGTTATTAATATTACTAGGAATACTAGTATAATAAATATAAAAAAAAAACAAAGGAGGAATTTTTATGGAAAACGCATCAAAAGCATTAATTATAGCAGGAGCTATATTGTTAGCAATTTTAATTATATCATTAGGTATAATGATTTATAATCAAGCATCAGGGGTGGTAAACAACAACGCAATGAGTGAGGTGGATATAAGCACTTTTAATCAAAAATTTGAACAATATTTTGGAAAGAAAGTAAAAGGAGCAAATGTGCGAGCTTTATTGACAGCAATTAGAAGTAATGCAACAACAAATGAAGGTGATGCTTCAAAGATTGTAGAACTAGACAGTACAGGAGACATAAAATCAACAAGTGATAGTGTTGAAAGTGGAAGTACATATAAAGTTGAAGCTGGTAGTAATGGATATCAAAATGGATTAATACATGTAATAAAAATAACAAAAAATTCATAAAAGCAAGGAGGGATACTTATGGAGAATGCTGCAGATGCATTAAAAATTGCAGCAGCTGTATTAATATTTGTAGTAGCATTATCCATTAGTATTACAGCTTTTGGAGAAGCAAGAGCGACAGTTACTAGTATTTTAGAATATAGAGATAGAGAATATGATTATACATATATAGAAGATAATGGAACAACGCAAAGAATTGTTGGATTAGAAACAATTGTACCAACTATATACAGAGCATATAAAGAAAATTATAAAATAATTTTTGATTCTAATCTTGTAGGCAGTGATGGATTATATAAAAAGAAAAATAGTAAAACAGGAAAGAATGAGCCTTGTTATTCTATTGATATGGAAAAAGAAAACTATGGAAGTAATGAACAAAAAGAGAGATTTATTTTAGCTATATTATATGGAAATAAATCAGAAAATTTTGATGATATAGAGAAAGAATTTGAAAAATTAGGAATAGTCTTGAATTCTGAAGGAATTTATGATAAAATACAAGAAGAAGTTGTGGAAAATTTAGGAATATATTATCAATCAGAACAAGAAGGAGAACAGAATAATAATATACCAAATGCGAATAAAACAACAAAAAGAGTAATAACATATAAAAGCCAATAACTAAAAAATAAAGAAGTTATAAGGAGGAAAAAATGAGTGATACATTAATAACAGTAGTAGCAATAGCATTAGCAGCAGTTTTAATGTTTGTATTTCCACTAATGACGATGTCAGATAGGACAGATGATGTTTCTCAATTATCAGTAGAGACAGCAACAACAGAATTTGTTGATGATGTAAGAACTACAGGAAAACTTTCATTAGATAAATACAGTAAATTTGTAGAAAATATACAAGCCACAGGAAATTCATATGATGTGGAAATGGAAGTAAAGACACTGGATGAAAATCCGGGTAAAAAAACAACTCAAGCAGACGCTACTAAAATAGGAGAAAATGTATATTATTCAGTATATACTTCACAAATTTTAGATACAATAACAGGAGATAATGGTAAAGGTAAGACTATGGTATTAAAAGAGGGAGATATATTTTCAACTAGTGTAAAAAATACAAATACAACTTTATCACAACAATTAAAAAATTTCTTTTACTCAGTAACTGGAAATGATACATATACAATAGCTGCTGAACATGCAGGTATTGTTACTGCAAATGGAACAGGAAAATAGCTTGTAATATAGAAATATTACAAGCTATTTAAAAATACAAAGGAAAGATGAGTTCTTATGAAAATTCAAAATTTAGCGGTGATATTTATTATTATTATATTACCAATTTCTATTATTTTAAGTGCATATACACGGAAATCAAGTGAAAACGATAAGTTTACAGACATCGTATGATACAAAATTAAATAATGCAACATATGATGCACTGAAAGCATTTCAACTAAATACAATAAATAGTAGTACTTCAGATTTGACGAATTCAAAAATTCGTGATATAGAAGCATCTGTAAATAGCTTTTTTAATTCTGTTGCAAGTAATTTTAATATGGCAGGATATAACAGGGACATATTAAAAGAATATGTACCAGCATTAGTTTATACCATGTATGATGGATATTATATATATTCGCCATATACCAATACTTTATCAGAGGAAGATTATAATGATAATTCTACATATAAAAATGGAGAAAAAATATCTGGGTTAAAACCTTATATTTATTATAGTTGTAGATATAAAAGAGCAAATGGAGATGATTTTGTAATTACATATTCATTAGATAATTATATAACAATTTATGGTAAGATAAATAATATGGATGTATATGATTATGGATACCTGATAGATCAGTGTGGAGCTTCTCGGTAAAAATGAAGCTCAATATAGAGGGGTAAGAATAGCGAAAGAAGTGCTTCAAGAATACGTTACAGATAAAAATGGAAAATCAAAATTTTATACTTATACTAAAATAAATGGTGTAAAATATTATTATAATGAAAGTGATGATAAGTGGTTTTCTATTTTAAATGGAGAAATCCATGAAACAAATGAAAAGTTTAAAAAACAAAATGACTCAGCAATAAAATATTATATTGAAGCGGAAAGCTTTCAAGATAGAATAAAAAATAAATATAAAATAGAAGATTTGAAAACTTCGGAAGCAGTATATGAAGATGGAGAAAAAATAAAGGATGGAAAAACATTAGCTCAGAAATTGAATTGGCGGAGACTATGAAATTTTTAAATTTAGTAATGGAGATGTTTCAATAGAGGAACCAAATTCTAATTTTAATCAACACAGATTGTCTGTTATTCGTTATTCAATAGAAAGAAACTTATCAATAGCAATAGCTAATTATAATAATTATTCCGGGGTAACTACTAATTTTCAAATGCCAGAATTAAAAGAAAATGAATGGGAAAAAATATTAAATAATATATCAATTATCAGTTTTTTACAAGGATTAAATATTGGTGGAAAAATATATAATGGATATTCAATTATTACAAATACAAAGAATCAGGAAGTTGTAAGTGAGGATTCTATATATATAACCACATCTGATGGATATTATCATAAACCAAATGAAAAAAATTTTGAGGATAGTGCTAAAAATAATTATAGTGTAGGAATTTTTAATGTAGATTTTGAAAGAAAGTCAATAAGTTCTGATATAGGTAATACTTATTATTACTATCCTAGAAAAGAATTAGCAAGTTATTCTAGCATTGTGAATCAATCAAATTTATATGAAATAGATAACATATATGATTACTTGTCTAGTTCAGATAAGGCTAGAGTCAATGGAGGATTAGCAGAAAAATATTTTACAGCTTTAGCAAGAGAAAGATATGGAATGTATAAAACAAATAATAATTCAGAAAAATTAAAAAGTCAATTCATGGAAGAATAGTTGTATATAAAAATAAAAAAAGTTAATACTAATAATAGCAAAAATTAAGGAGAATTTTATGAAAAGAGTCTTAAAAATGCTATTATTAGTATTTTTTTTAATTATTATATATGTATATACATTATTAATAGAATCAATACCAAATGAATTAGTGATATTTGAGGGAGAAAATATTTCAATGAAAACATTATTAGGCATAACAATAAAAGATAAAAATAATCAAACAATTGAAGTATCATCTAATAATGGAAATTCATTAAGTAATGAAACTGGAAAGAAATCTTTAGAGGTTAGTTTATTCAATAATATATTATTAAAAAACGTAGATGTAAGTGTATTACCAAAAGCTGCAGTAATACCAGTGGGAAAGATAGCAGGATTAAAATTGCATACAAATGGAGTATTAGTAGTAGGAATGTCTGAAATAGAAGGACAGGATAAAAAGAGACATAAACCATATGAAAATACAGGAATAGAAGAAGGAGATACAATAATAAAAATAAACGAAACAGAGATAGGATCAACTAATCAATTAATAGAAACTGTAAATTTATCAAAAGGAAATAGTATACAAGTAAAATTTATTCATGAAGAAGAAACAAAAGAGTGTAGTATAACACCTGTACAAACAAGTAGCAATGAATATAAATTAGGATTATGGGTAAGGGACAGTGCAGCAGGAGTGGGAACAGTTACTTTTTATGAACCATCAACAAAAACATTTGGAGCACTTGGTCATGGAATTACAGACATTGATACAAATGAATTAATAAATATTGCATCAGGAGAATTTATAACTACCAGAGTACTAAATATTACAAAAGGAGAAAGTGGAGAACCAGGAAAGATACAAGGAACAATAGAAAATCAACAAAACATAGGAACAATTAGCAAAAACAGCAAATTTGGAATTTATGGAAGAGTAGATAACTTATCTAGTTTAAATGTTGACACTTCAAAGGAAATGGAAGTGGCTTTAAGGAATGAGATACAACTAGGAAAAGCAACAATTTTGTGCAGTTTAGATAATCAAAAACCACAAGAATATGAAATAGAAATACAGAAGATCTATACAGAAAACAATTATGATAACAAAAGCATGCAAATTAAAGTAACTGATCAAAAATTAATTGAAAAGACAGGAGGGATAATTCAAGGAATGTCAGGTTCACCAATTATTCAAAATGGGAAATTTGTCGGAGCTGTAACTCATGTTTTGGTGAATAATCCACAAGAAGGATATGCTGTATTTGGAGATATTATGTTAAAACAATCAAAATCTGTACAACAATAATTAAAAGTTCATAAATAATTTATTATATGAGTGTCTAAAATTAAAACAAATAATTAATAAATAAGACAAAATATTATTATAGGTAAAAAAATGTAAAAATATGCAAAAAAATATTGCATATTTTTTTTAATGATAGTATAATGAGCATAGCTTTTGTTAAGTATACAGAAATAAAATATTCAAATTTTAGTATTTTGGGAGGTGATAAAATGGAACAAGAGTTATTGAAAAAGATATTAAAAGAAGTCGAAAAAATAGGTGAATTATCTAATAAAGTAGATAGATTAGAAAAGAAAATAGATAAGATAGATGAATTAGAGGTAAAAGTAAATAAAATAGATGAGTTATCAGCCAAAGTAGATAAAATAGATGAGTTATCAGCTAAAGTAGACAAAATAGATGAGTTATCAGCTAAAGTAGATAAAATAGATGAGTTATCAGCTAAAGTAGATAAAATAGATGAATTATCAAATAAAGTAGATAAAATAGATGAATTATCAAATAAAGTAGATAATCTAGGAAAAGAACTAAAAGATTTCAAGAAGGAAGTATATCAATTATTTGAAAAGAATACGAGAGAAATAGCAACAGTCATAAATCAACTATCAGAAAGTATAAGTACAAAAAATCATAGAAATTCTGAAGAAACAAAGCAAAGATTAGAAAAAAATGATAAAGAACATAGAATTTATGAAGCACAAATAGCAAAGTTGCAATTGACCACTCAATATTTAGAAGAAAAAGGCAAAAAATTAGCATAAAAAATACACATATAATGTGTATATATGTGTATTTTTAGCTAATTAGCATAGGACCTATTTTAGTTACTGTACCAGCACCAAGAGTCATGACTATATCATTTTGTTCAATATTATTTTTTATGTATGCAACACATTCATCAAAATCTGGAATATATTTTGCTTCCTTACCTAAAGAATTTATTTTATTAACTAAATCTTTAGAACTAATTCCATAAATATTTTTTTCTCTAGCAGCATAAATATCTAAAACAATTATATGATCGAATGAAATTAAGGCATTTGCAAAATCATCTAATAAATTTTTTGTTCTACTATAAGTATGAGGTTGAAAGATTACCCAAGATTCATGATATTTTTTATTCTTTAAAGAGTTAGCAGTTGCTTTTATTTCTGTTGGATGATGGCCATAATCATCATATACACTTGCTTTTTTATCAATTTTTCCTTTATATTCAAATCTTCTATGAGCTCCTGTAAATTTCGATAAAGCAACTTTTATATCAGAAATACTAATACCATATTCTATTGATAAAGATATACAAGCCAAAGCATTTAAAACATTATGAGTTCCAGGAACAGATAATTCTATAGTATCTAAAAAATTATTATTATGATATAAATCAAATTTAGCAAAACCATCTTCATTAAAAGATATATTTTTTGCTGAAAAATTGACATTTTCATTTTTTATTCCATAAGTAATTGCTTTTGCTTTTGTATAATTTGGTAATTCTAAGCAATTAGAATCATCACCATTTATAATTAATAATCCATTATCTGGCAATAATTTTGTATACTTAATAAAAGCATTTTTTATGTTATCAAAAGTTTTAAAGTAATCTAAATGGTCATTATCAATATTTAATATAATTTCAGCTTTTGGACTAAATTTTAAAAAACTTTCTACATATTCACAAGCTTCAATAATAAAGTGCTCACTACTTCCTACTTTATAATTTCCATTAATTTGTTTTAAAAAAGCACCAACTTGAATACTAGGATCTTGTAAACCTTCTAGAAAACAAAGGGAAATCATAGATGTAGTAGTTGTTTTTCCATGAGTTCCAGAAATACAAATAGTATCTTGATAACAACGAGTTAATTCACCTAAAAAATCAGCTCTTTCAATAGTTGGGATATGTAATCGTTTGGCTTCTAACATTTCAGGATCATCTTGTTTTATAGCAGCAGAATAAACTACAGCATCAGATTTAGCAACATCATCTAAAGAATGACCAATTGTAACATGAATTCCTAGATTATTTAATTTATTTGTTGTTTCAGATTCAACCCAGTCAGAACCAGTAACATGAAAACCAAAATTCTTTAAAATTGCGGCTATTCCACTCATGCTAACTCCACCAATTCCGATCATATGAATATTTTTATATTTTTTTATATTATCTATATTTGGCATTTAACTACACACTCCTCTTATATAACGTTTCAATTATATAATTATATCTAGAAAATTTCAATAGTTTATTAAAAAATATAGTGTAATATATGCTAAAAAAATATAAAAGGTGAAATGTTTTATAAAAAGTAAAAATAAAATTTAAAATTTTGTAAAAAAAAGAAGGAAAAACTTTTTTTATGAAGAATAATATAATTGTACATAAGATTAAACGAATATGTACAAAATATATTTAAAACTTAAGGAAGGCGGTGCACGCAAAATGCAAATAACAGATGTACGTTTAAGAAAAGTAAATTCAGAGAACAGAATGAAAGCTGTTGCTTCTGTAACATTCGATAACGAATTCGCAGTTCACGATATTAAAGTTATCGAAAGCCAAAATGGATTATTTATAGCTATGCCTAGCAGAAAAACTCCAAACGGAGAATTCAAGGATATAGCTCATCCAATCAATGCTGAAACTAGAGAGAAAATTCAAAAAGCTATTTTAGAAGCTTATGAAGCTCCAGAAACAGAAGAATCAGCAGAATAATAAATAAAAAGCACTTTTACTAGTGCTTTTTTTGTTATTGCCTGTAACCTTTTTTGTTGTATTTTTTTAAAAAGCTTGAAAAAAAGCAAGAAACAAGATAAAATAAATAATAGTTTAATTAATAAGTAAGGTGATAAAATTGTTTTTAATTGCAGGATTAGGAAATCCAGAGGAAGATTATAGCAATACAAGGCATAATATGGGCTTTGATACAATTAATAAATTAGCAAAACAATATAAAATAGAAGTTAATAAAAGTAAATTCAAAGGATTATATGGAATAGGAAATATAGAAAATCAAAAAGTAGTACTTTTAAAGCCACAGACATTTATGAATTTAAGTGGAGAGAGTATAAAAGAAGCAATCGATTTTTATAAAATACAAAAAGAAAATATAATAATTATATATGATGATATGGATGTAAAACCAGGAACCATAAAAATAAGAAAAATAGGAGGTCCGGGCTCACATAATGGAATGAAATCAGTTATCCAAAACATCAAAGATAAAGAGTTTACTAGAATAAGAGTAGGAATAGGAAAACCAGAAAATAAAAGTGATATGATAAAATATGTAATAGGAAATGTTTCAGAAAGTGATAAAAAAATACTAGATGAAGCTACTACTATAGCTAAAGACGCTGTTATAGAAATTTTAGAAAATGGTGTTGACAAAGCTATGAATAAATACAATTAAAACATAAAAAGGAAGGTAAATATGACAGAGTTATTAATACAAGAAAATCAAGAAAAAAAACAAATTGCATTAGTAGAAAATGGAAAATTAATAGAATATTATGAAGAAGATAATGAGACAAATAGAAGAGAAGGAAATATTTATATTGGAATAGTAAAAGATATTATAAAAGGGATGCAAGCAGCTTTTGTAGATATTGGAACAGAAAAAAACAGCTTTATACATTTAAAAGATATCTTACCAAAAATAGATGAAACAAAAGAAACGCAAGATGAAAATATAAAAATTTCAGATATAATAAAGCCAAATCAAAAATTATTGGTTCAAATAAAAAAAGATAGTAACGAAAAAAAGGGTGCAAGAGTGTCAACACATATTAATTTACCAAGTAAATATATAGTATTAATGCCTAATACTGAAATTATTACAGTTTCTCAAAAAATCGAAAGTGAAGAGGAGCAAAAAAGACTAGTTAAATTAGTAAAGGAAAACTTAGAACAAGGAAATGGAGCTATTATAAGAACATCTGCACAAGGAAAAGAAAAAGAAATTATCGAAGATATAAAAAATATTCAAAATAAATGGAATAAAATTATTGAAACAGGAATTAATCCTAATCAAAATAACCCAAAACTATTATATAAAAGTGAAGATATTATAGATAAAATGTTAATGGATATGACAGATAAAGAAATATCAATAAAAAGGGGAAAAGATATATTTAATACTTATGGCATAAATAAACAAATCGAAAAAATTCAAAATAGAAAAATATGGCTAAAATGTGGAGGATTTATAACAATAGATAAAACAGAAGCATTAACAGCTATTGATGTAAATACAGGAAAATATACAGGAAATAAAAGTTTAAGACAAACTATTTTAAGAGTAAATCAAGAAGCAACAATAGAAATAGCTAAACAACTAAGATTAAGAGATATAGGTGGGATTATTATTATTGACTATATAGACATGAAGAATCAAGAAGATAGAGAAAAAGTAGAAGAACTTCTAAAAGAGGAATTAAAAAAAGATAGAACAAAAACGCAAGTAGAAGGTTTTACAAAATTAGATTTAATGGAAATGACAAGAAAACACATTTGTAGCCACAAAGAATGAGACAAGAGGGACAGGTCTTAAATGTCTCATTTATATGTAAAGAGTAATATTTAAAGTATAAGAAGTTATAAAATGAAAATGAGACATTTAAGACCTGTCCCTCTTGTCTCATCTCAGAAAGGAAGAAAAAATGAACGTAGGATTTGTATCACTAGGATGTAGCAAAAATTTAATTGATACTGAAGCAACTATTGGAAAATTTAAGGAAAATAATTTTAATATTGTGAATGATGAGAAAAAAGCAGATATAATAGTAGTAAACACATGCGGTTTTATAGATTCTGCTAAGGAAGAGGCTATTAATACTATTTTAGAAATGGCAGAGTATAAAAAAGGAAGATGTAAATATTTGATAGCAATGGGGTGTTTAGTTCAAAGATATTATGACGATTTAATAAAATTACTTCCAGAAGTAGATTTATTTATAAAAATAGATGAATATAATCAGTTATGGGACAAAGTAGAGGACTTAGTAAAAAGAAATATTGTAAATAAATCGGAAACTAAAGCCATAACAAAAATAACAGAAATTCCACAAATGCCAATGTTTGAACAAGGTGAATTTTTGGATAGAGTTGTTACAACTGGTAAAAATTTTGCTTATTTAAAAATTGGAGAAGGATGTAGTAATAATTGTACATATTGTGCAATTCCATATATAAGAGGACCTTTTGTTAGTAGAAAAAAGGAAGATATTTTGCAAGAAGCCAAAGAACTTGCTAAAAAAGGAATTAAAGAGCTAATTGTAATAGCACAAGATACAACAAAATATGGAGTAGATTTATATGGCGAAAGTAAGTTGGCAGAATTGTTAAAAGAATTAAGTAATATTAAAGAAATTAAATGGATCAGATTTTTATATTCATATCCAGAAGGAATTACAGATGAATTAATTGATGTAGTATCTTCTAATAATAAAATTGCGCATTATTTTGACATACCAATTCAACATATTTCTGATAGAGTACTAAAAAGAATGAACCGAAGAACAAGTAAAAATAATATTACAAAATTAATAGAAAAAATCAGAAATAAAATACCAGATGTAACATTGAGAACTAGTTTAATTGTAGGATTCCCAGATGAGACACAAGAAGATTTTAATGAGTTATTAGAATTTGTAAAAAAAGCCAAATTTGATAAATTAGGAGTTTTTATGTATTCAAAGGAAGAAGGAACACCTGCTGCAAAATTGCCAAATCAAATTCATGGAAATACTAAAAAGGCTAGATATAGAAAAATAATGGAACAACAAAGTAAAATATCGAAAGAAAACTTAGAAAAAAAGATAGGAAGAGAATATGAAGTTTTAATAGAAGATATATCTTTTGACAAAAAATATTATATAGGAAGGACAATACAAGACGTTCCGGAAATAGATGGGAGAGTTTATATAAGAAATACTAATATAGATAAACCAGATAACATTATAAATCAATTTAAAAAATGCAAAGTTATAGATGTAAGTAATTATGATTTAATAGCAAGATTTAAATAATGGAGGAAAATATGGATAGAGATTTGGATAAAGAAAAAATTATTGAAAAAATGAGAAGTCTAAGAGATAAAAGAGACTTAGAAATTTTAAACCAAGATTTAGAAGAGGTTAATTTAGATTCAGATTATCAAAAGGAATTGCCTGAAAATAAAGTATTGAATATTAAATATTTAGGAAAAATAGAGATAAATAATGAACCGAAAGATATTTATTTAGTATTAGAACAAAAACAGAAAGATGATGGAAGCAAAATTGAAATAGAAAGATATTGTACAGAAGATGGAGAAGTATTAGGAGGAAACAATAATTCTGATCAATTTAATTTTATAACACCAAATGAAAAATATAAAGATGTAGAAGGTTTAGTAGAAAGCTTACAAAGCTTAGATAAACAAGGAATTTTAGATTTAAACGAAATAGAGCAAGAAAGATTAGAACAAGTTGCAAAAGAATTAGGAATTACTGTTGAGGAAATAAAGAAAATAAGTGAAATAGATTCAGAAAAAACAGTGGAAGATAATGAAAAAGAAAATTTAGAAAAAGATAAAGATCCTGATAAAGAAAAGAAGACTTTAAGTAAGAAACAAGTAGAAAGTATTTCTACAAAGCAAGAAATAAAAACAGAGCAAAAAGTGACTGATAAAGATACAATGGCATCTTTACTTAATGTACAAGGAAAAGGGTATAGAAAAATTGCAATTGTATATTCTGATAAATTTAAAGAAGCGGGTAATACTACTAAATTTTCATTTGTAGGAATTAAACAAGATGGTTCAGCAGAAAAAATTGATACAATAGAACAAGCATACGGAACTAATCCTACTAAAAATGTACATAGTGTTAATAGAGACGGAAGCAAAATAGAAGAAGAAAAAGTAAATTCTATTTTTAAAATAAAAGGAAAAACAGAAACACAAATTGCAGTTGATATAGGAAATATGGGAACTATAGAGCCATCATTGGTTAGAACACCAGCGCAAGACAATGAAGAAGCAATAAGCATACCAATTGAAACTTCTAATATACGACCAACTACAAGAGAAACAAGAGAACTTATGAATAGAAACAGAAATACTAGAGTAAAAGAAGAAATTCAAAGAACAGAAGCTCATGAAGAATTGGGATGTGAAGATTTTTCTATAAAAGATATTGATGATAATCCAAACAATAATACACATGAGCATCAAGAATTTAGCGAAGAATATTTAGATAAATGTGCATCTAAAATATTAGAAAGCGAAACTATAGCAAACACATATAATAGAAGTGATGTAAAAGCATATTTAAAAAAATATCTAGAAAATGATAATGAAACAATTGATACAGAAGATCTAATTAACAATGTATCAGAAGAGATGGAACAAGAGGCAGAAAAAGAACATCCATTACACCAAAACACAGATAGAGATTAAAAGAAAAAGTCACTAGAAGATAGTGACTTTTTGTGCTATTATAAAATAAATATTGATTATAGAAAAATTTTAATATTAATTTAATAATCAAATGTTAAAACATAAAAAGGTGATAAATATGAGAATTTTAATAATTTTAGATGTCATGTTACCAAAAATGAACGGATTTGAGATATTAAATAAAATTAGAAAAGAAGGAATAAAATCAAAAGTTATAATGTTAACAGCAAAAAACTTATTACAGGAGAAAATTCAAAAATTTATATTAGTGATTCAAATATAACAACTACAGAAGAAGCATCAGCTAGAGGACTTTATGCAACATATACAGATGCAATAATAAATTTGGAAAACACAAAATTAGTATATGGAAGTAATGTATTATTGTCAGCAAAAGGAACTTCGGAATGGGGAAACAACGGATCAAATGGTGGAAATGTAACATTAAATGCAGATAATTTCGCTAAAAGTATTTCATTAAAATTAGACAATTCATCTAAAATTACATTAACAGGAGACTCTTATGTGACTAGTTTAGATGATAGTGATTCATCATATAGTAATATAAATTTTAATGGATATAAATTATATGTTAATGGAATTGCTATTTAAATAGTTATACAGGTTCAACATGAACCACAGTTTTATATACTTTGTCTAGATTATCAACTGTAAGTTCTAAGTTATCAGCTAATTTGTGACTTTCAAAAGTAGACATATTACCATCAACGCTAATAGTAATAAAAACTAAATATTGACTACCAACTGGAGTGGATACGATTTCAGAAATTTTTTGTATTTCTTTGTAGCTATGTGTTATGTCTAAAATAAGATCTTTTGTTTTATCATCTACACTAATATCCATTAAAACATTATAACTTTCTATAAAGATAGTAACACCAGTATAGCAAATCCAGACAGAAATTCCAATTCCAACGATACTATCAAGCCAATATATTCCTGCTAAAGTAAGAATTACAGAAATTAGAGTAAAAGTAGTTACAATACAGTCATTTCTATGATCTTTCATGTTGGCTTCAAGTAGAATACTATTATATTTTTTATAGGCTTTTAGAGTGTAAAAAAATAAAAACAATTTAGTAACAATTGTTGCAATACATACAGCAACCAATAGCCAAGAAAATTGAAGTTTACTGCCTATAATTAAAGCGATAATAGAATCAAAAAACAACTTAGCTGAAACAAGAATCATAGCAATACTAATAAACATAGAAAAAATATATTCAGCTTTTCCATGACCTAAATTGTGATCCTCGTCATTTGGTGTACTTGCAATTCTATTACCGATAAAAGTCATAAGAGAGGCAAAAATATCTCCTGCACTATTTACGCTATCTGCAATCATAGCTTGACTTTTGCTTATAAAACCAACTGTAGCTTTTATTATTAATAAAAAGATATTACCAATTATTCCTAAGATACCAGCCTTTTTTGTATCTGCAAATTTTTCTTCCATTTATATCGACTCCTTATTTAAATATTTTATGATTATAACATATATAATATAAGTAAAAAAGAGATTTTCGAAATTTAATTTTCTGAAATCCATGTAATTTAGCCATGAATTATAAAATTGTAGGTTGAAAAATGCTAAAATTATAAATTTGCAAAAAAAAACAATAAGTGCTATAATGAAAAAAATACAAAAGTGAAAAACGTTAAAGAGGTGAAAAGATGGCAATACTCACAATTATATATATATTAGTATTTATTATATTTGCCTTAATAGCATATGCAATACTACAAATAAAAATGTTTGGAATGAAAATAAAAGATTTTTGGTCATTTATAGAAGCAAATCAAATGTTAGATAAATTATATAAATTTGCAAGGCAATATGAAAATATGTCTCCGCAAGAACAAATCATTTATTTAGCTGAAGCTGAAAAAATATTTAATGCATTTGATAATGTACCAGATACATTATGGGAAGAAGAATATGATAAGTATAAAGAAGTATTAAAAAAATATAAAGATATAAAAATGTTAAGGTGGGCCTCAACATCAAATAAGAGTGAATCTTAAAGATTCACTCTTATTATATTTTTATAATAACTAAACTAAATGCTAGATAAGCATATCTAAATGCTTTTTTCATAAATAATCTAGATTTTAGAATTTCAAAAGATTCTGACAAAGCACAATATTTATCAACAAATGTTAGAATAAAGCCTTCTATAGATTTTGGAAATGCTACTGTAACAGGCCACATATGTTTTTCAATTATATCTTTTTCTTTATCATTTAAATCAAACAATTTAGATGCGTTTTCACAAGCTGTTTTTCCATGAGTAAAAGCATGTAATCCTTTTCTATCAGGTTGTCTTTTTCTCCAATCATATAAAAATAGATCATGCAACATAGCTGCTCTTGTTGCAGATTTATAATCTAAATTTAACTTTTTACAAATACAATAACAGTGGTATGCTGCTGTATAGCAATGTTCAAAACAGGTTGTTTCGTAATGCTGTTTGAAATTTTTCATTTGTTGAACTGTATCATTTGTTATTAAAGGATATATAATATCTTGAAATTCTTTATTTTGACTTATTATATCTTTCTTATATTGTTCCATAAAAACCTCTTTTAATTATGTACTTCTTTTAAATTATAGCACAAACAAAACATAGATTGCAACATTTTATAAATTTAATTTATGGGTTTAATGCCTCATGTCATCTTATGCAAAGAACCAAAACTTAGATTTATTATTTAGAAATATTAAAAACTAGTGTGTTAATAATATTTCTAAAATTTGAACTGCATTAGTAGCAGCACCTTTTCTTAGATTATCAGCTACTACCCACATATTTAAGCCATAAGGAACACTAAAATCTCTTCTAATTCTACCAACAAAGACTTCATTATTACCATTTGCTTTAGAAGCAATAGGGTATTGTTCTTTTTCTATATTATCTACTAGAATAATCCCAGGAGAATTTTGTAACAACATTCTAACATCATATAAATCAAAATCTTTTTCAAATTCAACATTAATAGATTCACTATGGCAATTAACAACAGGAACCCTTACTGCTGTTGCTGTAATTGGTAAATCAGGCTTTTGCAAAATTTTTCTTGTTTCATTTATCATTTTATGTTCTTCTTTTGTATATCCATCGTCCATAAAAATATCAATATGAGGGATACAGTTATTGTGAATAGAATATGGAAATTTTTTCAAAGAATCCCCATAAGATTTATTTTCTAAATCTTCTATGCCTAAACGACCACTTCCAGAAACAGCTTGATATGTTGAGTAGACAATTCTCTTAATATGATATTTATTATCTAAAAATTTTAAAGGAATAACAGCTTGAATAGTAGAGCAATTTGGATTAGCAATAATTCCTGTGTTATTAAAAATTTCTTTAGGGTTTATCTCTGGAACAACTAAAGGAACTTCTGGATCCATTCTAAATATACTACTATTATCAATAACAATACATCCATTTTTAACAGCTATTGGAATATATTTTTTAGAAACTTCACCACCAGCACAAAATATAGCATAATCAAAAGATTGTTTAAAAGAGTTTTCAGTTAATTCACAAAGAATATAATCTTCACCTAAAAAATTAATTTTTGTACCAGCAGATTTCTTAGAAGAAAATAATGTATAAGTTACATTAGAAAAATTTTTTTCTTCTAAAACTTTTAATACGGTTCTACCAACTAAACCACTACTGCCGACAATTGCAACTTTATATTTTCCACGCATATAAAATACCTCCGTTTATTTTATTTATATAAACATATGCAATAAAAATAAAAAAAGTTATTTTTGTGATAATCAAATATCATGTATCTAGTTTCATACACTATAGGCTGTGAAATGTAACAAACCGTAACAAAAAAATAAATAAATTTAAAGGAAAATATTGCATTAATTTGTCAACAATAGTATAATATAAAAGATGGCATAATAATATTATAAAAAAGATTAAAAAAAGAGAGGGAAAAAAATGGATTATTTATATATACTAAGAGAAGCTTTAGTGTGGGTTATAACAATATTTTGGTTATATCAACTATTAGTAAGTTTATGTTCTTTAGTAAAAATAAAAGATAAGCCTTTAAAAGTAAATAAAAACCATAGATTTATGGCAATCATACCAGCACACAACGAAGAAGCTGTTGTTGGAAATTTAATTGAAAGCTTAAAAAAGCAAAATTATAATAAAGATTTATATGACATTTATGTAATTGCAGATAACTGTACAGATAACACTGCAAAAGTAGCAAAAGAAGCAGGGGCAATTGTATATAAAAGATTTGACGAAACAAAAAAGACAAAAGGGTATGCCTTAAATTGGTTTTTACAACAAAAAATAGAAGAAAATGCTGCATATGATGCATTTTTTGTATTTGACGCAGACAATATAGTGCACCCAGATTTTATTAAAAATATGAACAAAAAATTGTGTCAAGGTGAAGATGTTGTTCAAGGATATAGAGATATAAAAAATCCAACAGATAGCTGGATTACAGCAGGATATGCTATTTTCTATTGGACAATGCACAGATTTTATCATTTAGCAAGATATAATTTAGGATTATCACCATTACTAAATGGAACAGGATTTATGGTAAGATTTGATGTAGTAAAACCTCAAGGATGGGATACAAAAACATTAACAGAAGATATAGAATTTTCATTAAAAAGAATAATAAAAGGCAAAAAATTAGGATGGGCAACAGATGCAATATGTTATGATGAACAACCAGTAGGATTTGTTCAAAGTTGGTCACAAAGAAGTAGATGGACAGTAGGCCATATTCAATGTATTCATGAATATACAAAGAAATTAGCTATAGCGGCAAAAGAAAACAAAACAATGATGAATTTTGATGGATTACTATATATAGTAGGAAGTATACCAATGTTTATTCTTACATTATTGTTACTAGCAACTAACTTTTTAATGTATGCAGGTGATGGAATGACACAAGCAGAATTAATGATGAATATGCTTAGATATTTAGTTCCAACATTTTTATTACCAATTGCAACAGGAGTTATTGCAATGTATTTAGATAAAAGACCTATTAAACCAATGCTAAAAGGTTTAGCATGTTATCCATTATTTATGGGATCATGGTTGCTAATCAACTTTAAATGTTTATTCAAAAGAGAGACAACATGGGAAAAGATTAATCATGTTAGAAATATAAAAATAGCAGATGATGGTTTACAAGAAGGATTACAAGAGGAAAGAAATTAAAAATATAAACACAAAGAAAGTTGACTTTTAAGCCAACTTTCTTTAATATTTATAAAAGGGAGAAAAAATGAAAAAAGAATTATTAAAAAAAGAAAATTTATTACATGTAGCAATAATTTTATTGGGGACAATATTAATTTTAATACCTGCTTTCCATAGTAATATATGGTTTGATGAATCTTATAGTGTAGCAATAGTAAATCATTCTTTTGGAGAAATATGGACAATAGGCGGAAATGATGTACATCCTATTCTTTATTATTGGATGCTTAAAATAATAAATATTTTATTTGGAAGCAATATAATTATATATAGAATTTTTTCTGTTTTAGGAATTGTTGGATTAGGAATATTAGGTTTTACTCATATAAAAAAAGATTTTGGAACAAAAACAGGGCTATTATTTACATTTTTTAGTTTCTTCTTACCAGTTATGTTAAATTATGCGTTAGAAATTAGAATGTATTCATGGTCAATTTTCTTTGTTACATTAATGGTAATTTATTTAAATAGATTTATAAAGGACAAAAATACTAAAAATTTAATTCTATTTGGAGTATTTAGTATAGTAAGTTGTTATATGCATTATTATGCTCTTGTTTGTGCAGGAATAATTAATTTAGGATTAATTATTTATATAATTAAAAATAGAAAAAGCATAGAAAATAAAATAATAAAACAGTTTATTTTAGTAGAAGCGTTACAAGTGATACTATATATTCCATGGATGTTTTACTTTATAAAACAACTAACAAGAGTAGGGGGAGGATTTTGGATTAGAATTGAATTTCCTCAAATATTAATTGATATTATAAATTTTCAATTTAAGGGAAGTTTAGAACAAATAATACCTACAATTTTTGCTAGTATACTATTGATTTATATTTTATATATTATTATAAAAAATATAAAAAAGAAAGAGAATATAAAAGAAGGAATAATACCAATAATAATATATATATTGGTAATTGTAATAGCAGCAATAGCTTCATTAAAATCTCCTATTTTATATGCTAGATATTTATTTCCTATATCAGGACTTCTAATTTTTTCAATTTGTTATTTTTTAGCAAAGGAAAATAAAACATTTATTATAGGAATGATATGTGGTGCAATTTTAATAATGTCAGTAATGAATTTAAAGGAAAATATTAAAGAAAATTATGATATTTCTAATAATGAACCATTTGCTTATTTAGAAGAGAATTTACAACCAGAAGATATAATAGTATATACTAGTATAAATAATGGAGGAGTAGTAGCAGCATTAATTGATTCAAATCAGCAGTACTTTTTAAATGTGGATAATTGGACTATTGAGGAAGCATATAAAGCGTATGCTCCACAAATGAAAGTGGCATATAGTTTTGAAGAAGCTATGAAAGAAGCAAAAGGTAGAATATTTATAATTGATGATGGTAGTTTAAGTTGTTATAACAGATTAGAAAATAAAAAAGAATATAAACAAGTTGAAATCAGGAAATTTGAGCCAAAATACAAAAATTATACTTATCAAATAGTAGTTTTAGAAAAAATAAAATAAAAAACTATAAAAAAGCTTGCATTTATACCAAAAATTGGGTATAATAACAATGGAAACTATGAAAGACTTAAGAAGAGTGGGAACAAATCCCACTCTTAATTATTAGAAAAAAATAAATACTTATGATTAGATATGTTAAAAAGGAGGGATATTTTGGCAAGTATAGAAGAGAGAGTGGAAAGCTTATTAAAAGAAAAAATTGAAGCAATTGGATATGAACTATATGATGTAGAATATAGCAAAGAAGGTAAGAATTACTTTTTAAGAATATTTATAGATAAAACTGAAGGAATTGACTTAAATGACTGTGAAAAAGTGAATAATGAAATAGATGAAATTTTGGACGAAGCTGATTATATAAAAGAGCAGTATTTTTTAGAAGTTTCTTCTCCAGGTATAGAAAGAATCATAAGAAAAGAAAAACATCTAAAAAAATATATTGGCCATGAAATTAATATTAAGTTATTTAAAAAAGATAAAAACGGAAACAAAGAATATCAAGGAATTTTAAAAGCATTTGACCAAGAAAATATAGAATTAGAAGAAAATATAAAAATTGAAAGAAAAAATATAGCACAAATTAAAACAGTATATAATTGGTAAAGGGAGGAATAAAAATGAAAGATCAAGCAATTGATAACAAAGAATTAATTTTAGCTTTAGAAGAATTAGAAAAAGAGAAGGGAATAAAGAAAGAGTACTTATTAGAAGCAATTGAAACAGCATTAGTAACAGCATATAAGAGAAACTTTGATTCATTAGAAAATGTAAGAGTAGAAATGGATCATCAAACAGGAGCAACACATGTATATGCTATTAAAGAAGTTATGGAAAAAGCAAACGATGAAGATACAGAAATTAGCTTAAAAGAAGCTCAAAAGATAAACCCAGACTTAAAAGAAGGGGATACAGTTGAAACAGAAATCGTTCCAAGAGATTTTGGAAGAATAGCAGCACAAACAGCAAAACAAGTTATTATTCAAAAATTAAGAGAAGTTGAAAGAGAAATAGTATATAATGAATTCAATGAAAGAAAAGGAGAAATAGTTTCAGGACTTATTCAAAAAGCTGACCATAATATTGTCGTAATGGACTTAGGAAAGTTAGAAGGAGTAATGCCTTTAAAAGAACAAATTCCTACAGAACATTATAAAGTAAACGACAAAATAAAAGGGTATGTTTTAGATGTAGAAAAAGGAGCAAAAGGTGCTCCACAAGTAATAGTATCTAGAAGTCATCCGGATTTTGTAAGAAAATTATTAGAATTTGAAATACCAGAGATATATGAAGGAGTAATAGAAATAAAAAGTGTTTCAAGAGATCCAGGATATAGAAGTAAGGTTGCTGTTTATTCACCAGATCAAAACATTGACCCTGTAGGATCTTGCGTAGGACAAAAAGGAGTAAGAATTCAAAACGTAATTAATGAATTAAATGGAGAAAAGATAGATGTTATAGAATGGAATGAAGATCCATCTATTTATATAGCTTCAGCTTTACTACCAGCAAAAATATTGGCTGTTGACATTAAGGAAGAAGAAAAATTTGCGCAAGTTGTCGTACCAGATGATCAATTATCTTTAGCAATTGGAAAATCAGGACAGAATGCAAGACTAGCAGCAAGATTAACAAATTGGAAAATTGATATTAAGTCAGAAACACAATTTAGAGAAATGATAATAAAATCACAAGGAAGTGATAAAAAAGAAACAGAGGAAGAAACAGAAACCGAATAAAAATAAAAAGCAGACATACAATAAAGGAGGGACAAATATATGAAAAATCAACCAACTAGAACATGTATGGGATGTAATGAAAAAAAAGCAAAAAATGATTTGATAAGAATTGTTAAAAATAAAAATGATGAAATTAATATTGATAGAACTGGAAAATTGGATGGAAGAGGAGCTTACATATGTGACAACGTCCAATGCTTAGAAAAGATAATAAAATCAAAGAGATTAGAAAAAATATTTGATAAAGAAATATCAAATGAAATATATGAGAAATTAAGAGGTGTAATTCTTGATAAATAAAAAGATATTAGGATTAATAGGATTATCAGCAAAGGCAAGGAAAATAAGCTTTGGATCAGATAGTGTGGAAGATAGTATAAAAAATAGGAAAGTTAATTTAATAATTGTAGCTGAGGACTCTTCTGAAAGGACAAAAGATAAATTTAAATATTTAAGCGAAAGATATAAAGTACCAATTATGATAATTGGAAAAATAGAAGAATTAAGCAAGGCAATTGGTAAATCAAATAAGGCAATATTAGGAATTGAAGATATAAACTTATCAAGAGAAATCAGAAAAATAAATAATGGGGGTGAAGTTATTGGGTAAGATAAAAATATATGATATAGCAAAAAAGCTAAACTTAACCAGTAAAGAAGTATTAGAAGTAGCAAAAAAGCTAAATATTAATGTGAAAAGTCATTTGAGTGGAATAGAAGAGGAAGAAGCAAAAAGAATTGAAGATGATATAAACAAAAAAGAAAACAAAAAGCAAGAAAAAGAAATAGTAAAAAAAGAAAAAATAGGAACAAAAAAGGAAGAAAAAGCACCTGTTATTATTAGAAGAGAAGTTATTATTTCACAAGAAGCAGAACAAACAAAAAAGAAAGAACCAGTAAAAAAGGAAAATAAAAAGAACAATGTAGGATTTGTAGAAAGAAAACAAAACAAAGACTATAATATTGTGTATAGAAATAAACCAAGCAAACCTATGACAGTTAGTGAACTATTTGGACTTAAAAAAGAGGAACCAAAAAAAGAAGAAAAAGTTAAAGTTGAACAAGAAAATAAAAAAGAAGAAATGAAAAAAGAGGAAGTAAAAGAAGTAAAAAAAGAAGAAACATTAAAAAAAGTTGCATTAGATTCTAAACCTCAAAAGCAAGAAAGAGAAAACAAAACGATTGGAAGAGAAAATAAAATGAATAGAGAAAATCGAGACAATAGACAAAATAGAAATAATTATAGCCAAAATTCTAATAATTATAATAATAACAATAGAAATAATAATAGGTTTAACCATAATAACAATAGATTTAATAATAATAATAATAATAACAGCAATAATAATGGCAGATTTAATGGTAATAATAACAATAACGGAAATAATAGGTTTAATAATAGGAATAATAATGATAGATTTAATAAAAGACCTTTAGACGAAAAAGGGATTGAAAAAAATATTAAAAATATCATGTCAGTTGAAACTGTTGAAAAAGAAAGTGTTAGAGAATATAATAGAGGAATTGATAAACAAAAAAATAATAATAAATTTGAGGAAAATAAAGGAAAAAAATCAAAATCAAGAAGAAACAATTCATCAGGAGATTTTGATGAAGGAAAACTAAAAAGCTTGAAACAAGCAAACAGATTGTCAAATATGTTTGATGAACAAGATGGAGGAATGTTAGATTATTATGATTTAACAACAGAGAGAGGTAGAAGAGGCAAAAAGAGAAAAAATCAAAATCAAGAAGAGAGAACAAAACAAAAAATATTCCGATTAACAGAAATTGAAATTCCAGAAACAGTAACTGTAAAAGATTTAGCAGCAGATATGAAAAAAACAACTGCAGAGGTAATAAAGAAACTATTAGGATATGGAATAATGGCTACAATTAATCAAGAAATAGATTTTGATACAGCTTATTTAATTGCACAAGAATTTGGAATTACAGCAACTAAAAAAGAAACAGTAACAGAGGAAGATATATTGTTTGATGATTCTGAAGATAAAGAAGAAGAATTAGAAACAAGACCTCCAGTAATTGTTGTAATGGGGCATGTTGACCATGGAAAAACATCACTTCTAGATGCTGTTAGAAAAACAAATGTGATTGAAGGGGAAGCAGGAGGAATTACACAAGCAATTGGTGCATATAAAGTAAAAGTAAAAGATAGAGAAATTACTTTCTTAGATACTCCTGGACATGAAGCGTTTACAGCAATGAGAGCTAGAGGAGCTCAGATTACAGATATTGCTATTTTAGTTGTAGCAGCAAATGATGGGGTAAAACCTCAAACGATAGAAGCTATTAATCACGCTAAATCAGCAGGAATACCTATTATTGTTGCAATAAATAAAATTGATTTACCAGATGCAAATATAGAAAAAGTAAAACAAGAATTAATGGCATATGAATTGGTTCCTGAAGAATGGGGTGGAGATACAATATATGTACCAATATCTGCTAAAAAAGGAGAAAATATTGACCAATTATTAGAAATGGTACTATTAGAAGCAGATGTATTAGAATTAAAAGCAAATCCACATAAACAAGCAAAAGGAGCTGTTATAGAAGCAAGATTAGACAAATCAAAAGGAGCAATTGCCACAATGCTTGTACAAAGAGGAACTTTAGATGTAGGAGATACAATAGTAGTAGGCTCATCTATAGGAAGAATTAGAGCGATGAAAGATGATAAAGGAAAAAGTGTAAAAGCTGCAGGACCATCTACACCGGTAGAAATAATGGGACTAACAGAAGTTCCAGAAGCTGGAGATACTTTCTATGAAGTTAAAAATGAAAAAATGGCTAAACATTTAATAGAAAGAAGAAAACGTCAAGCAAGAGAAAAAGCAATTAACAGTGCAACAAAAGTAACATTAGATAATCTATTTACACAAATGGAACAAGGAAACTTAAAAGTGCTAAACCTAATTGTAAAAGCAGATGTACAAGGATCTGTTGAAGCAGTAAAACAAGCAATGGAAAAACTAGAAAACGAAGAAGTAAAAGTAAAAGTAATTCATGCAGCTGCAGGCGCTGTTAATCAATCAGATGTAACACTTGCAAAAGTATCAAATGCTATAATCATAGCGTTTAATGTAAGACCTGATAATATGGCAAAAGAAATGGCAGAAAAAGATGAAGTAGAAATAAAACAATATTCTATTATTTATCAGGCAATAGAAGATGTAGAAGCTGCGATGAAAGGAATGCTAGATCCAAAATATGAAGAAAAAGTAATTGGAAATGCAGAAGTAAGACAAACTTTCAAAATATCTAATGTTGGAACTATTGCAGGATGTTATGTAATTTCAGGAAAAGTAGAAAGAAATGCGGGAGTTAGAGTGATTCGTGAAAATGTAGTAATACATGATGGACATTTAGCTACATTAAAAAGATTTAAAGATGATGTAAAAGAAGTTACTAAAGGATTTGAATGTGGAATTCAAATTGAAAATTATAACGACATCAAAGAAGGAGACGTAATAGAAGTATATATTATGGAAGAAATTAAGAGATAATGTCCCTTTTTAGGGATATTTCTCTTATAAAAGGAGGAAAAATAAAATGCCAGAAAATCAGAATAGATTAGGACGCATTGATGAAGAATACAAAAAAGAAATAAGCCAAATCATTAGTTATCAATTAAAAAATCCAAATGTAACAGGATTAATTAGTGTAACAAAAGTAAAGGTAACTAACGACTTAAAATATGCAAAAGTATATGTAAGCATTTTAAATTCAAAAAATTTAAAAGAAACAATGGAAGGATTAAAGAAATCTTCAGGATTTATAAGAAGTGAATTAGCAAGAAAAATAAATTTAAGAAATACCCCAGAAATTTTATTCGAATTAGATGATTCTTTAGAATATGGAGCAAAGATTGATAGCATATTAAAAGAAATTATGCCTAAAAAAGAAGAGGAGAAATAAATATGACATTAGATGAAATATTAAAAGAAATAAAAGTGGCTCAAAATATTGTAATCTTAACACATGAATCTCCTGATGGAGACGCTATAGGTAGTAGTTTAGCTATGAGACTTATGCTAAAAGAATTGGAAAAAGAATGTGATGTTATTATTCCTGAGTATTCTAGACTATTTGACTTTTTACCAGGTATTGAGACAATAAAGAAAGAATCAGAAATAAAAAACTACGATTTAGCAATTGCAGTAGATTGTGCTGACATAAAAAGAATAGCTAAAAAAGAATATTTTGAAAATGCTAAAAAAACAATAGTAATTGATCATCATGGAAGTAATAATATGTTTGGAGATTTAAATTACGTAAATCCTGTTTCTCCAGCATGTTGCGAAATATTAGCAGGAATAGCAGAATATTTTAAAATGAAAATAACGAAGGAACTTGGAACATGCATAATGACTGGAATAATAACAGACACAGGAGGATTTAGACATGATGGAACAAATTCAGAAACATTTGAATTTGCAGCTGAATTAGTAAGAAAAGGAGTTAACATTCCATATATATATAAAAGAACCTTAAATACTAAAACTAAGGCTAATTTTCTACTAACTAAAAAGGTAATTGACAGAATGGAGCTATTAGAAGATGGAAAAGTAACATTTACATATATCACTATTAAAGATGAAGAAGAAGTAAATGCAGAACCGGGAGACCATGAAGGACTAGTTGAAATAGGAAGAGATATTGAAGGTGTAGAAGTTTCAATATTTGTAAGACAAAAAGAAGAAAATGCTTTTAAAATTTCATTGCGTTCAGGAAATGAAGTAAATGTTTCAGATGTATGCTTGATGTTTGGTGGAGGAGGACATCCACGAGCAGCTGGAGGATTAATACAAGGAACTCTAGAACAAGTAAGAGAAAAAGTCTTAAAAGAAGTAAAAAAAGCATTGTAAGGAAATAAAAAAATGGATGGAATATTAATAATAAATAAACATAAAGGATGTACATCTCATGATATAGTACATAAAATAAAAAAAATAACAAAAGAGAAAGTGGGACATACAGGTACTTTAGATCCAATGGCAACAGGAGTGTTGCCATTATTAATAGGGAAAGGAACATTGTGCTCAAAATATTTAATAGAACACGATAAAACTTATAAAGCTACACTAAAATTAGGAATTGAAACAGACACAAAAGACTTAGAAGGAAGAGTGATACAAGAACAAGCCGTTGATATTAAAATTTTAGAAAAAAGCAATGTTGAAAATATATTAAAGAGTTTTGTTGGAAAACAAGAACAAATACCTCCTATATATTCTGCAATAAAGGTTGACGGAAAAAAGTTATATGAATATGCTAGAGAAGGAAAAGAGGTTAGAATTCAGCCAAGGACAATAGAAATATATGACATGAATTTAGAAAAAATAGATAGAGATAATAAAGAAATTGTATTTAAAGTAAGTTGTTCAAAAGGAACATATATTAGAAGTTTATGCTCAGATGTTGCTAAAAAGCTTGGCACAATAGGTTGTATGTCAGATTTAGAAAGATTATGTGTTGGTAGATTTGATATTACTGAATCTATAACTTTAGAAACAATAAATAATAATATAGAAAATATTAATAATAATTTAATAACAATAGAAAGATTATTTGATAAAAGTAAAAACATAATATTAGAAGATAAAAAATTAAAATTATTCTTAAATGGAGTACAATTAAAAGTAAAAGAAAAAGATGGAGCTTTTAAAATTTATAATAATAACAAATTTATAGGTATTGGTTGCATAAAAGATAATATTTTAAAAAGAGATATTATTATAATATAAAACCTTATATAGCAATAAAGAATGTAAAGTAAAATGTTTTGTTATTTAGTATATTATAAAAATCACTTTCATATATTTAATTAAAAATATATGAGGAGTGATTTTTTTGTATTATATTCAAGAAACTGACAAGCCTAACTTTATATTAAAATTATTTAATATAGTAAAACTCAAAGAAAATAAAATAATATTACCAATAGAAGCTGAAGAAAAAATGAATTTAAAAAAGAGTAAAGTATTGGCAAATAAAACTAAAAAGATATTAAGCAAAACAAATTGCAATAAAGTAATTTTAAGTAAAGAAATAAAAAAACAACAGGATTATCAAAATTATTTATATACATATAATTTTGATATAATAGATGGAAGATGGTTGTTTGAAGTATTAATGCTTAAATCTTTAAAATATATAATAGAAAAGAAAAATATGAAAAAAGAAGAAGTGTCAATATCAATATTGGTAAATGATATCAATGAAAATATTTTAGAAAATATAAAAGAAATAGTAAAAGAATATAAAAAAATTAATATCGTAACAAATCATATAGAAAAATTTAAGAAAATAGAAAAACAGATTTTAGAAAAAGAAGGAATTATGTTAGTAATTAGTAACAATAGAAGAAAAAGTCTTTTGAAATCTAAAATAATTTTAAATATTGATTTCCCAACAGAACTGATTAACAAATATCAAATATATGAAGAAGCAATTATTGTTAATTTAAAAGGAAATGTTAAAATAGAGAAAAAAAGATTTAATGGCATAAATATAAATGATTATGAGATATGTTTTAAATATGAAGATGAATTTGACTTTGAGAAAAAAGAAAAATACAATAAGAAGGATATATATGAAGCGAAAATTGTAAAAAAACAACCTTATAAATTTATAATGAAGAGAATTGACGAGGACCAAGTGAAGATAATAGAATTGGTGGGAAATAAATCAACAATATAAAAAAGTAATGTTTACTATGTATATGATTAACATGCATACTATTTAAATGAACTGTAATATATTTAATCTAAATTACTAAAATTTTATTTAAAAGCTTTTCTTTTTTTACAAAATATAATATAATGTACATGCATAAATTTATAATTGGCAAGGAGGGAATAAGATGCCAAATAATAGTAGAGGAAATAGAAGTAATAGACAAAAAAGTAATGAAAAAACAAGACAATACAGAACTCAAAATAAAAAAAGAAAAACTGGTAAAAGAGCAACAAACAAAAAAGTAGATGATTCTACTAAAATGTACAAACCAGTTGAAAATAGAAAAACAAAAAAAATAAAAAAGAAAAAAAATCATCCAAAATTGAGAATGGCAATAAAAATAATGTTAGTTATATTTTTATTACTTTGTGTAATAGGTGCAGGAATTGTAGCAGGAATGTTTTTTGGACTATTTGGAGACGATTTTGAAATAACAAAAGAAGAATTAAAAATAGGAGCATCTAATTCAGTTGTTGTAGACTCAAATGGAGGAGTTATTGCTAATTTAAGTGGTGATGAAAAAAGAAAAGTAATTAAACTTGAAGATATGGCAGATTACTTACCAAAAGCATATGTTGCAATTGAAGATGAAAGATTTTATAAACATAATGGAGTAGATTTAAAAAGAACAGCAGGAGCAATATTACACACTGTAACTGGTAATAGTTCGTATGGTGGTAGTACAATTACACAGCAATTAGTAAAGAATATAACAAAAGATGATGAATCTTCAGGACTTGCAGGAATTTTTAGAAAAGTAAAAGAATGGGCAAAAGCTTATCAAGTAGAAAGAATGATATCTAAAGATCAAATATTAGAATTATACTTAAATATTTTATATGTGGGTGGAGAAGGAAATCTACATGGAGTAGAATTAGGAGCAGAATATTATTTTAATAAAAGTGCAAAAGATTTAAGTTTAGCAGAATGTGCATTTTTAGCAGGAATTAACTCATCACCTAATTATTATAATCCATACAAGTTAGCTTCAAGTAATGACACAGAAGAAAAAAGAGATGAAAGAATAAAATCAAAAGTATTAACAGTATTAGCTAAAATGAAAGAATTGGGATATATTCAAAATGAAGAAGAATACAATGAAGCTGTAAAACAAGCAGAAGAAGGATTAAAATTTGAAAAAGCTGCTATTGCAACAGGAACTACTTATTCTTATCATACAGATGCAGTAATAGACCAAGTAATTAACCAAGTAATGGATGAAAAAGATATTTCAAGACAATTAGCAGAAAATTATGTGTATAGTAGTGGATTAACTATTCATTCAACAGTAGATTCTACTATACAAGCTAGACTAGAAGAAGAATATGCAAAAGAAAAATATAAAAAGACGAGCCCTAGTAAAAAGCAAACAACACAATCTGGAATGGCTATTATTGATTATAAAACAGGAAATGTTGTAGGAATTGCAGGTGGCTTAGGAACAAAAGAAGGATCTGGATGGAATAGAGCAACTCAAATGAAAAAACAAACAGGATCTTCTATAAAACCAATAGCAGACGTGGCTCCAGCACTAGAGGAAAAGGTAATTACACCTGCTACAGTATATGATGACGTAAAAACTGATTTTGGTGGAGGATACACACCTAAAAATGATGGAGAAAGATATAGAGGAATTATTAATATAAGACAATTTATAGAAACTTCACAAAACATACCAGCTTTAAAAATAATGAAAGAATTAACACCAGAAAAATCTATTCAATATCTAAAAAAGATGGGAATAACTTCATTAGACGATAAAAAAGATAATGTATTATCATTAGCAATTGGAGGTATGACAGACGGTGTTAGTCCATTAGAAATGGCAGCAGCATATGGAACTATTGCTAATGATGGAATTTATATTACACCAACATTCTATACTAAAGTAGTAGATAGTAGTGGGAACACAGTATTAACACCAAAACAAGAACAAGTAAGAGCAGTTTCAGAACAAACAGCATATCTTACTAAAAAGATAACTCAAGAGCCAGTAAATAGTTCAAGAGGAACAGCTACTTATTGTAAAATATCAGGAATGGATGTAGCTGCAAAAACAGGAACAACTGACAAGAGTTATGACAGATGGTTATGTGGATTTACGCCATATTATTCTGCCGCAACATGGTTTGGATATGATGACAGTGAAGAAGTAAAAGGATTTTCTCAAAATCCAGCAGGTCAAATATGGGATGCAGTAATGACAGACATTCATAAAAAGTTAGCAAATGCATCTTTCCAAAAGCCAAGTGGAATTGTAGAACAAACAGTTTGTAGAACAACAGGATGCTTAGCTACAACAGGATGTACAGATACTTATAAAGAAATATTTGCATCAAATAATATACCTGAAAAATGTCAAGGACATGGAAGTCAAAAATTATGTACTGAATCTGGAAAAGTAGCAAATGAGTATTGCCCAGAGACAAAAGTAAACAATTATGGTGCGACAGTACCAAAAGAACAATTAAAACTTTGGACACCAGTAAATGGAAAAAATAGTTCTTCAGGAACAAAAGTTGAAGAAATTTGTGATATCCATAAGAAACCAGAGGAAAAACCAAAAGAGCCTGAAAAACCAAAACATAATACAACAAACACAGGATCAGAAGCCACAACAAATACAGGTGGAAATACAAATACAAGTGGAAATACAAGCACAGGTGGAAATACAACGAATACAGGTGGGAATACAAATACATCTGGAACTGAAGATCCAGGTGCTGAAACATAATATTGTAATATTAAGCAATAAAATTGCCAAAATTAATATTTTTGGCAATTTTAGTAAAAGGAGAGAAGTTTATGGATATATATTTTTATAATACACTTACAAGACAAAAAGAAAAATTTATACCAATTGACAAACAAGAAGTAAGAATGTATTCTTGTGGACCAACTGTTTATAAAAATGCAACTATAGGTAATATAAGAACTAATATATTTCAAGATGTTTTAAGACGAGTATTGAGATATAATGGATATAAAATAAAACATGTTATGAATATAACAGACGTTGGACATTTAGTATCAGATGGAGATGAAGGAGAAGACAAAATGCTAAAATCAGCAAAAGAAGAACATAAAACTCCTTTAGAAATAGCAGAACATTATACAAAGCTATTTTTTGATGATTTAAATTTATTAAATATAGAAACACCAGAAATAATATGCAAAGCAACAGAACATATAAAAGAGATGATAGAATATGTTGAAAAATTAATAGAAAATGGATATGCATATGAAACATCAACAGCAATTTATTTTGATATATCAAAATTAGACAAATATCCAATACTTTCGAATATTAACTTGGAAGAACAGAAAGTAGGAGTTAGAATAGAAGCAGATCCGGAAAAAAGAAATCCATATGATTTTGCTTTATGGATAAAAGCACCAGAAAATCATTTGATGAAATGGGATAGCCCATGGGGACCAAGCTATCCAGGATGGCACATAGAATGTTCAGCAATGGGAAAAAAATACTTAGGAGAGCAATTTGACATTCATACAGGAGGAATTGATTTAATTCCGACTCATCATGAAAATGAGATTGCACAAAGCAAAGGTGCTTGTGGAAAGATACCAGCAAGATACTGGATACATGGAGAATATTTATTAATTAATGGTGGAAAAATGTCAAAAAGTCTTGGAAATGTATATTTAGTTAAAGATTTTATAGAAAAAGGATATGATCCAATAGCATATAAGTTATTTAGTTATTCATGCCATTATAGAAATAAACTAAACTTCACATGGGAAGGATTAGAGGCGGCATCAAAGTCATTAGAAAGATTACGTAATAGTTATCAATTAAATTTAAATGGAACAGACAAATTAACAATTGAAGACAAAGAAAAATTAAAACAAATAGAAGAAGGCTTTCATAAAGCTATCAATGATGACTTAAATATGCCTCTTGCAATGAGCTTCGTTTGGGAAGCTGCTAAATTTGAAAAGAAAAATCCAGAAATTGCAGAAATTCTTACTAAATTTGATAATATTTTAGGGATTAAGATTAATGAAGAAAATTCAGGAAAACAAGATATCCCAAAAGAAATATTAGATTTGGTTGATAAAAGAAGAATTGCAAGAGAAAATAAAGAATGGAATAAATCTGATGAATTAAGAGACTTGATAAATCAAAAAGGATATGATATCAAAGATACAAAACAAGGAACTGAAATCAAAAAAAGATAAGGAGGAATTTAATATGTCAATATTATTACCAGGAGGAGCAGGATATATAGGAAGTCATACAGCTGTAGAATTATTAAAAGCAGGAAAGGAAATAGTTATAATAGATAACTTTTCAAATAGCAAACCAGAAGTATTAGATAAAATAAAAGAAATTTCAGGAAAAGATTTTAAATTTTATGAAATAGATTATTTAGACAAAGAAAAGTTAGAAAAAGTATTTGAAGAAAATAAAATAGAAGCTGTATTAAATTTTGCTGGTTATAAAGCTGTTGGAGAATCTATGCAAAAGCCATTAGAATACTATCATAACAATATATCAGGATGTTTAGTTTTATTAGAAACTATGAAAAAATATGGAGTAAAAAAATTCATATTTAGTTCATCAGCTACTGTGTATGGAGAACCAGAAAGAATACCATTAACAGAAGATTGCAAAATAGGAGGAACTACAAATCCATATGGAACTTCAAAATTATTTATAGAACAAATATTAAAAGATTTATATGCCTCTGATAATTCATGGGATATTTGTATTCTAAGATACTTTAATCCAGTAGGAGCTCATGAATCTGGATTAATTGGTGAAGAACCACAAGGAATACCAAATAATTTGATGCCATATATTGCGAGAGTAGCAGCGGGAACGTTAAAAGAATTATCAGTATTTGGAAATGATTACAATACACCAGATGGAACAGGAGTGAGAGATTATATCCATGTTGTAGATTTAGCAAAAGGACATGTATCAGCTTTAAAGAAATTAGAAAAAGAAGGAGAAGGGTTATATATTTATAACTTAGGAACTGGAAATGGTTATAGTGTATTAGATATGGTAAAAGCTTTTGAAAAATCAACAGGAAAAGAGGTACCATATAAAATAGCTCCAAGAAGAGAAGGCGATATTGCAACTTGTTATGCAGATCCTAAAAAAGCAAAAGAAGAATTAGGATGGGAAGCAACAAAAACACTAGAAGATATGTGTAAGGATTCTTGGAGATATATAGAAAAAAATAGTTAAAAGAGAGGAAAAAACATGATAGACTTTAAAGAAAAAATAGCAAAAATATTAGCAGATGCAACAAACTTAAATGAAAAAGAATTAGAAAGCTATATAGAAATGCCAAAAGATTCCAAAAATGGAGATTATGCATTTCCATGTTTTCGTCTTGCAAAAGAGTTACGAAAGGCTCCTCCAGTAATTGCTAATGAAATAAAGGAAAAAATAGAAACTACACCAGAAGAAATAGAAAAAGTGGAGGTAGTTGGAGGATATCTAAATTTCTATATAAATAAAGATATAATAACAAAAGAAGTGTTAAATCAAATAGAAAATAATAGAGATAACTATGGAAAGTCTAAAATTGGAAAAGGGAAAAATATAGTAATAGATTATTCTGCACCTAACATAGCTAAACCGTTCCATATTGGACATTTGCGTTCAACAGTAATAGGAGGAGCATTATATAAAATATATAAGCATTTAGGATATAACGTAACTGGAATAAATCATTTAGGAGATTATGGAACACAATTTGGAAAGCTAATAGAAGGCTATAAACTTTGGGGAAAAGAATATAATATAGAAGAAAATCCAATAGATGAATTAACCAAAATATATATAAGAATAAATAATCTATGTAAAGAAGATGAAAAAGTCTTAGAAGAATGCAGAAATAATTTTAAAAAGTTAGAAGATGGAGATAAATATTGTGTAGAACTATGGGAAAAATTTAAGAGTTTAAGCTTAAAAGAATTTCAAAAAGTATATGATTTATTAGGTAGTGAATTTGACTCATGGAATGGAGAAGCTTTTTATTCAGATAAAATGCCAGAAGTTATAGAAATATTAGAAAAAACAGGAAAACTAATTTCATCACAAGGAGCAAAAATTATTGACTTGGAAGATAAAGGAATAAATACTCCATGTATAATAGAGAAATCTAATGGATCTACAACATATGCAACAAGAGATTTAGCAGCAATTTTATATAGAGCAAGAACATATGATTTTGATAAAGCTTTGTATTTAACTTCATATGAACAAGTACTACATTTTAAGCAAGTATTTGAAGTAGCAAAATTACTAGGAATAGACAAAAAATATACAGATGGATTACAACATATACCTTTTGGAATGGTATTACTTCCAACAGGAAAGATGTCAACAAGAGAGGGAAAAGTAATAAAATTAGAGGATTTGTTAAATGAAGCAATACAGAGAGCTAAAATAATAATAGAAGAAAAAAATCCTAGTTTAGAAAACAAGGAAGAAATAGCAAAAAAAGTAGGAATAGGAGCAGTAATATTTAACGATTTATCAAATAGTAGAGTAAAAGACGAAATATTTGAATGGGATCAAATATTAAACTTCCAAGGAGAAACAGGACCATATATACAATACACATATGTAAGAACAAAAAGTGTAATAGAAAAAGCAGGGAAAATACCAGAATTAAAAAGTGTACAAATAAAAGAATTATTAGATGAGTATTCGCAAAATATAATAAAATTAATATACAATTTTGAAAATGTATTAAAACAAGTAACAGAAAAAGAAGAGCCATCTATTCTTGCGAGATATTTAATAGATTTAGCAAAAGCATATAGTGTGTTTTACAATGAGAATAAAATTATAACAGAAAATAAAGATACACAAAATGCAAGAGTTTATTTAACTTATGCAGTAGGACAAGTGTTAAAAATAGGAGCTAACTTGCTTGGTATAGAAATGCCAAATAAAATGTAATAATAAAAAAATAGTCTTTTTCAAAAAATATTTAGAAAGAAGGAAATAAAATGTCAAAGGAAAAGAAACATAAAAAAGGTTTAACAGCTTTTGGAATAATTGTACTAGTACTAGTTCTTATATTGGCAATAATAATAGGTGGAACATATTGGTATATAAATAGTAAATTATCAAAAATACAAAAAGTTGATATAGATGAAAATGATTTGAATGTTTCAGCACAAGCAGAGGAACAATTAGCTGATTATAGAAATATAGCAATATTTGGAATAGATTCAAGAGAAGATACATATGACAAAGGAAATAGAAGTGATTGTATTATAATAGCTAGTATTAATAACAAAACCAAGGATGTAAAACTAGTTTCTGTTTATCGTGATACATATGTTCAAATCGAAGGGCATGGACTTGATAAAATAACACATGCATATTCATATGGAGAGGCACCACTTGCTATAAAGACTTTAAATACTAATTTAGATTTAAATATTAAAGAATTTGTAACTGTAAACTTTGATGCTGTAAAAGAAATTATAGACGACATAGGAGGAATATCAATGAATATAACAGCAGAAGAAGTACCTCATATATCTGGAATAACAAAGGCAGGAACATATAATTTAACAGGAGAACAAGCATTAGCATATGCAAGAATTAGATATGCAACAGGTGGAGATTATAAAAGAACAGAAAGAATGAGAGATGTATTAACTGCAGTAGTAAACAAAGTAAAGACATTTAATATTAGTCAATTAAATACACTTGTAGACCAAGTGTTACCAAGAGTATATACAAATATAACAGCAAATGATATATTTGGATTATTGCCAAGTGCTCCAAACTTTAAAATAGTAGAAAGTTTAGGTTGGCCATATGATACAAAAGGAAAAACTATGGATAGATGGTATGGAATTCCAATTACATTAGAAAGTAATGTAACTAGATTACATCAAGAGGTATTTGAACAAAAGGATTATTCGCCATCAGATACGATAAAACAAATAAGCAATGACATAATTGCAAAAACAGGATATACAAAATAACTTAAAACAAGAGGGGAAAATAAAAGTGGAATTAATAAAGAAACATAGAAACGTTTTTTTAAGGATGATGGATATTATAATAATTACAGCAGCATATTATGTTGCTGTAATTATTATAGAAAACCAGGTGGAATTATCTAAAGAAATGCAAAAAAATATAATAGATACAATTATATTAGCAACATTGATTTATCAGATTGTATTAACAAGTTTTAGGACATACCATAATATAACAAGATATGAAAATGGTAGTGATTATTTAGTATATATTTTGGCATGTTCAATATCTTGTACAATAATGATAATTTTTAATATTTTAAAAGTAATACCAATTGCAAACGAAAGAGTAAATTTGATAGCAGAACTTATCATAATGCCTGTAATAATAGGATATAGAGTATTTATTAGAATGATATTAACAAGTCAATATAAAGATACTGAAGAAGATCCAGAAAAGAAAAATGTACTAGTAATAGGAGCAGGAAATGCAACTAGAATATTATTAGAGACCATAAAAAGTAGTATGAAAGATACATATAAAGTAATAGGATTAATAGATGATAACACAAACAAAGTAAATTATGCAATATCAGGAAATAAAATACTAGGGACACGTTATGATATACCAAGAATTTGCAGAGAAAATAATGTAGAAGTTATATTTTTTACAATATCAAATATTTCACAAGAAGATAGAAAAAAGATATTAGAGATTTGCCAAGAAACAGGATGTAAAGTAAGAATTTTACCAGGAACAAAAGAATTAATAAAAAATAAACCTTTAGAACAAAATTTTAGAGATGTACAAATAGAAGATTTACTAGGAAGAGAACCTATAAAATTAAATAATAAAAATATAGGAGAATTGATAAAAGACAAAGTAATATTAGTAACAGGCGGAGGAGGTTCGATAGGCTCAGAATTATGCAGACAGATAATAAAATTCAAACCGGAGAGATTAGTTATAGTAGACATTTATGAAAATAATTTATATGATATAGAACAAGAATTAAAATTTAATTATCCAAAGATAAAAATAGACGCAATAGTTGCAAGTGTAAGAGAAACAGAAAGATTAAACGAAATATTTAGTGAATATAAACCATATTTAGTATTTCATGCAGCAGCACACAAACATGTACCACTAATGGAAACAAGCCCATTAGAAGCAATTAAAAACAATGTATTTGGAACATATAATGTTGCTAATTGTGCAGAAAAATATGGAGTAAAAAGGTTTATATTAATTTCAACAGACAAAGCAGTAAATCCAACTAATATAATGGGAGCAACAAAAAGATTATGCGAGATGATAGTGCAAGCAAAAAATAAGGACAGTAACACTGAATATGTAGCTGTAAGATTTGGAAATGTATTAGGAAGCAATGGTTCAGTAGTGCCATTATTTAAAAAACAGATAGCAAATGGAGGACCAGTAACAGTAACACATAAGGAAATTACAAGATTTTTTATGACAATACCAGAAGCAGTATCACTAGTATTGCAAGCAATGTCAACAGCTAAAGGAGGAGAAATATTTGTACTTGACATGGGAGAACCAGTGAAAATATATGATATGGCAGTAAAACTAATTAAATTATCAGGACTAGAGCCAAATGTTGATATACAAATAAAAATAACAGGGTTAAGACCAGGAGAAAAATTATATGAAGAGTTATTGATGTCTGAAGAAGGATTACAATCAACAAAAAATGATAAAATTTATATTGCAGAGCCTATGAAAATTGATATGAATATGATACAATATAAATTGAAAGAATTAAGAAATTTACTTCAGAATTACAATAATGAACAAAAAGACGAAATAAAAAGAGTAATTAAAGAAATTGTGCCAACTTTTAAAGAACAAAAATGACAGAGTAAACTTATAAGATAAGAAAGAAGGAAAATATAATTGGAAAAGAGAATTTTTTTAGCATCACCACATATGTCTGATGAAGGATATGAAAGAAAATATGTAAAAGAAGCATTTGACACTAATTGGATTGCACCATTAGGAGAAAATGTAAACAAATTTGAAGAGGAATTAGCAGAATATGTAGGAATAAAATGTGCAGCAGCCTTATCAGCAGGAACAGCAGCAATACATATGGCATTTAAAGCATTAGAAGTAAAAAAAGGTGATATAGTATTTTGCTCAAGTTTAACATTTTCAGCAACTGCAAATCCAATAATATATCAAGATGCAACACCAGTATTTATAGATAGTGAAAAAGATACATGGAATATGGATCCGGAAGCATTAGAAAAAGCATTTGAAAAATATCCACATCCAAAAGCAGTAATAGTAGTTCATTTATATGGGACACCAGCAAAAATAGACAAAATAAAAGAAATATGTGACAAACATAAAGTTCCTTTAGTAGAAGATGCAGCAGAAAGTTTAGGAGCAACATATAAAGGAAAACAAACTGGAACGTTTGGAAAGTATGGAATATATTCATTTAATGGAAACAAAATAATAACAACAAGTGGCGGTGGAATGCTAATTTCAGAAGATGAAGAAAAAATAGCCAAAGTAAGATTTTGGGCAACTCAAAGTAGAGAAAAAGCAAGACATTATGAACACAAAGAAATAGGATATAACTACAGAATGAGCAATATAGTAGCTGGAATTGGTAGAGGTCAATTAAAAGTATTAGATTTAAGAATAAAACAAAAAACAGAAATATATAACAGATATAAAGAAGCATTTAAAGATATAACAGATATAGAAGTACAACCAACACCAGTAGATACAAAACCAAACCATTGGCTAACAGCAATAACTGTAAAAGCAGACTCAAAAGTAAAACCACTAGATATAATGGAAGCATTAGAAAAAGAAAACATAGAATCAAGACCAGTATGGAAACCAATGCACATGCAACCTGTATTTAAAGAAAATGACTTTATAAAAGTTAAAGAAAATGCAGTATCAAAAGAATTATTTGAAACAGGAGTATGCTTACCTTCTGATACAAAAATGACTGAAGAAGAGCAAGATAGAGTAATTGAAATTATAAAAAAATTATGGAAATGATTGTTTGAATGTATTTTGATACATAAATATAAAATACAATGAAAAATGGAAACAAAGGCAAAAGCTAAAGTAGAAGGGGATTGATAGCAAGATGTATGCAAAATATATTAAAAGAACGCTAGACTTAATATTAAGTCTAATGGTATTAATTATATTAATACCATTAATGAGTATTATATACATTTTAGTTAAAATAAAATTAGGAAGTCCTGTAATATTTAAACAACAACGTCCAGGAAAAAATGAGAAAATTTTTACATTATATAAATTTAGAACAATGACAGATAAAAAAGATGAAAATGGTAATCTTTTACCAGATTCAGATCGTTTGACTAAGTTTGGAAAACTTTTAAGAAGTACGAGCCTGGACGAATTGCCTGAATTGATAAATATTATAAAAGGCGACATGGCAATAGTAGGGCCAAGGCCACTGTTAGTAAAGTATTTACCATATTATACAAAAGAAGAAAAACATAGACATGATGTTAGACCAGGTCTTACAGGATTAGCACAGGTGAACGGCAGAAATTCAATTTCGTGGGAAGAAAAGTTTAAATATGATGTACAATATGTAAGAAAAATTACTTTTCTTGGAGATTTGAAAATAATATTAAAGACAGTAAAGAAGACTGTAAAAAGAGAAGACATATTGGTAGGAAAAGAGTTTAAAGTTGGAAAATTTATTGATCAAAGAATAGAAAAACAAAATAGACTTGAGGAAGGAATAAGAAAATAATGTATCTAAAAAAAGATGAAATTTTATTAAGAGATTTTGAAGAAAGAGATATTGATGACAAGATAAAGTGGATAAATGATTCTAGAAATAATGCTTTTTTACATTATAATATTCCTTTGAATTTTAACGAGACTTTGAATTGGTATAAAAACAAGTCAAAAATATCAAGAATAGATTGCATTATTGAATATAATGAGGTTCCAGTTGGATTGATTGGACTTTTAGAAATAGATAAAAAAAGTAATAAGGCAGAAATGTATATTACAATAGGAAATACAGAATTTAAGCGAAAAGGAATAGCTTTCAAATCTATAAATATGATTTTGGAATATGCTTTTAATGAATTAAGTTTGAATAAAATATATCTGAATGTAGATGCTGAAAACATTCCGGCTTGTAATTTATATGAAAAAGTAGGCTTTATACAAGAAGGATATTTTAGCCAGGACTTGATGCATAGAAATAAATTGATTGATAGAAAAAGATATGCTGTAATAAAGGATAATTATTGTAAGGGTGAAAATAAATGAATATATTAATATTGAGTGCAGGAACAAGAAATAAAATTGTTCAATATTTTAAAAATGAGATAGGAAATAGTGGAAAAGTAATAGCAACCGATATGAGTGAACTAGCACCAGCTATATATGAAGCAGATGAATTTTACATAGTGCCAGCAATGAGTGACCCTAAATACTTGGATATTATATTAGATATATGCAAAAAAGAAAAAGTTGATGCTTTATTTACTTTAATTGATCCAGAAATAAGCTTGATTGCAAAAAATAAAAAAAGATTTTTAGATATAGGAACTGTACCATTAGTTTCAGAATATGAGCAAGTGGAACTAGCTTTTGATAAATATAAGATGTTTTGTTATTTGAAAGAAAATGGATTTAAAACAGCTAAAAGTTATGTAGATAAAAATGAATTTTATACAGATTTGAATGACGGAAAAATTAATTTCCCTGTATTTGTAAAACCAGTAAAAGGTAGTGCTAGTATAAACATATCTAAGGTTAATAGTAAAAAAAAAATAGATTTATTATTTGATTTATATGATAATTTAATAATTCAAGAATTCCTAAATGGACAAGAAATTGGAGCAGATGTTTATATTGATCCTATTTCTAAAAAAGTAGTTTCGATTTTTACTAAAGAAAAGATAAAAATGAGAGCAGGTGAAACTGATAAAGCAAGGTCATTTAAAGATAAGAAACTATTTGAATTAATAAGTAGACTAGCAGAAAAAATAGGATATCAATATATGATTGATATAGATATATTTAAAATAGGCAATGATTATTATATTTCTGAAATTAATCCTAGATTTGGCGGAGGATATCCACATGCTTATGAAGTGGGGGTCAATATCCCTAAAATGATAATAAATAATATGAACAATGAAATAAACCAAACACAAATTGGAAATTATAGTGAAAATATTTATATGATGAAGTACAATGAAATAAAAATATTAAGGAGTAATTAAAAATGAAAAAAGTACTATTTGTAGCAACAATAACAAGGCATATAAATGCTTTTCATATACCATATTTAAAATGGTTTAAAGAACAAGGCTATGAAGTATATGTAGCAAGTAGAGGAGATGAACCAATAGAATATTGCGACAAACATTTTGATATTCCATTTGAGAGATTTCCAATAAAACCAAGTAATATAGAAGCATATAAACAATTAAAAAATATAATAGATGAAAATAAATATGAAATAATACATTGTCATACGCCAGTTGGTGGAGTGTTAACTAGATTAGCGGCAAGAAAAGCAAGAAAGAAATACAATACAAAGGTCATTTATACAGCTCATGGATTTCATTTTTATAAGGGAGCTCCAATACTTAATTGGATAATATATTATCCAATAGAGAAAGTATGTGCAAGATGGACAGATTGTTTGATAACAATAACAAATGAGGATTATGAGTTTGCGAAAAAACATTTAAAAGCCAAAAATATAGAATACGTAAATGGAGTTGGAATGAATCCAGAAAGACTAAAAAAAGAGTTAACTCAAGAAGAAAAAGACAAATTTAGAAGTAAATTAGGAATAAGAAAAGATGATATTGTTTTTTCATACATAGCAGAGTTGAATGCAAATAAAAATCAAATATTATTAATAAAAACAATTCAAGGATTAAAAAAAGAACAACATAATATAAGGCTACTCTTGATAGGAGATGGACCACTAAAAGAACAATATCAACAATATATAAAAGAAAATAATTTAGAAAATGAAATACAACTCCTAGGAAAAAGGCAGGACATAAATGAATTACTATCTATAACTAATATTTATTTGGCGTCTAGTATAAGAGAAGGGTTACCTGTAAATGTCATGGAAGCAATGTATAAAGGTTTACCCATAATCGCAACTGATAATAGAGGACATAGAGAATTAATACACAATGGAAAAAATGGATATATTTGTGAGAAAAATGATACAGAAAATTTTGAAAATAGTATACAAAAATTTTTGAAAGATATGAGTATAATAAATAACATGAAAGGAATAAATAAAATATTAGTAAAAAAATATGAGTTAGAAGCAGTAAAAAACAAAATGGAAGAAATTTATAAAAAATGGAGGGATTTTAATAATGACAGATAATCCTATTCGAGTATTACAAGTTATTAGACACATGAATGTTGGAGGAGCCGAAACTTTTTTAATGAATGTATATAGAAATATAGATAGAAAAAAAGTACAGTTTGATTTTTTAGTTACTGGCAAAGGATTTTTTGACGAAGAAATTAGGCAACTCGGTGGAAAAATTTATTATATGAGTTATATTACTGAAATAGGACAAATAAAATATAAAAAGCAATTAAAAACATTTTTTAAAGAGCATCCAGAATATACAATTGTACATTCACACATTGATCAAGTTAGCGGAATAATATTAGAAGCTGCTAAAGAAGCTGAAGTAACTAATAGGATAGCACATAGCCATAACACTCAAAATGCAAATAACTTAATAGCAAAAATGTACAAGAAATATTTACAAAGCAAGATAATTAAAAATGCAACAGTATTAATGGCATGTGGAGAGGAAGCTGCAAAGTGGTTATTTAAAGAAAAAGTAAATGAAGTAATAATAGTACCCAATGGAATAGACTTAAAAAAATATAAATATGATGAAAACATCAGAAAAAAGATAAGAGAAGAGTTGCATATAGATGAAAATACAATTATATGTGGAAATATTGGAAGATTTTCAAAACAAAAAAATCACAAATTTTTAATAGAAATTTTTAAAGAATATCAAAATATAAATAGTAATTCTAAACTAATTTTAGTAGGAGATGGACAACTTAGAAAGCAAATAGAAAACCAAATAGAAAACCAAAAGTTACAAAAAAGTGTAATGTTATTAGGAAAAAGAGAAGACAGTGAAAATTTATATCAAGCATTTGATTTATTATTATTTCCTTCCTTGTTTGAAGGGATGAGCCTGGTAACATTGGAGGCGCAAGCTGAAGGATTACCAATATTATGTTCAGATACTATTGATAGAAAAACAGATATAACAAAAACAATAGAATTTATGAGCTTAAAAGAATCAGCCAAACATTGGGCGAAAAAAATAGAGGATATGGATAAAATCAGAAATATAAAAAATAATGAAATATTAAGCTTAACAGATTATAATATTAATATTTTAGCTAAAAAAATGGAAGATAGGTATATAAAATTATATAAAGGGGAAAAAATATGAAAACTATAACAGTAGTAACACCAACCTATAATAGAGCAAATGAATTAGAAAAAGCTTTTAATTCTTTAAAAGAACAAACTGAAAAAGATTTTGAATGGTTAGTAATAGATGATGGTAGTACAGATAATACGGAAGATGTAATTAGAAATTTTAAGGAGGAGACAAATTTTGATATTTCTTATTATAAACAAGATAACCAAGGAAAACATATAGCATTAAATATAGCATTTAAAAAAGTTAAAACTGAACTATTAATGATATTAGATAGTGATGATTGCTTAACAAGAACTGCTATTGAAGAGATATTATTAATACATAATAAATATAAAGACAATGACAAGGTGGCAGCATATGTTTTTCAGAAAGGAAAATCAAATGCTCCAACAGAGAGGATAACGCAAGTTTTTAAAAAAGAAGAATTTATAGATAATTATAATACATATATCATAAATAAAGAGATTAAAGGCGATAAAGAGGAAGTGTTTAAAACAAAAATATTAAAAAATTATAGTTATCCACAATATTTAGGAGAGAAATTTGTAGGAGAAGGAGTTTTATGGAGTAAAATATCACATAATTATGATATGGTGTTTTGCAATAAAATTATTTATTTGTGTGAATATCTTGACGGAGGATTAACAAAAAGTGGAAGAAGTTTTAGGATGAAAAATCCACAAGGTGGGAAGTATCATGCTGAAGAATATTTAGATAAAAGATATAAAAACAAAATAAGAATAAAAAATGCTATATTATATTTAGTATATAGCAAAGCATTAAAGGAGAACTATTTTAAAATTTTAAAAAATAGAAAAGAAAAGATTTTATTTATTATGGCTAAAATACCAAGCGAAATTATATATTATAAATGGTCAAATATGGAGAAAGATAAAAAATGATAAGAATATTACAAGTAATAGGTGGAATGAATGCCGGTGGAATGGAAACAATGATAATGAATTATTACAGAAATATAGATAGGAATAAAATTCAGTTTGATTTCCTAATAACGGCAAAAGAAAAATGTTTTTACGAAGATGAAATTAATAAATTAGGTGGAAATATTTACAGAATTACGGCAAGGAATGTTAATCTCTTAAAAAATAGAAAAGAACTCAAAGCATTCTTTAAAAAGAATAAATATAAAATTGTAGAATTCCATCAAGGAATTACTTACTATTATCCATTAAAAATGGCTAAAAAGTATGGGATAAAAACTAGAATTATACATAATCATGGAATTGATAGAGTATTCTTAAAAAAATACAAAATATATAATGAAATATTTGCTAAAAGAAGAATTAGTGGTTTAGCGACGAATTATTTTTCGTGCTCGGAAGAAGTGAATGATCAATTATTTTCAAATAAAATATTAAAAAGTAATAATATAGAAATTGTTCCTAATGCAATAGATATTGAGAAATATAGGTATAATCATACAATACGAGAAAAAATAAGAAAAGAATTGAATATAGAGGAAAATACAAAAGTCTATGGACATATAGGAACTTTTACATACCCTAAAAATCATAAATTTTTAATAGAAATATTTGAAAATATAAGTCAAAAAGAAGAAAAAAGTAAATTGATTTTAGTAGGAAATGGAACCTTAAAAAGTGATATAAAAAGAGATGTAGAAGAAAAAGGATTACAAGAAAAAGTTACATTTTTAGGAATTAGAAAAGATATTGATATGCTTTTATCAGCAATGGATTGTTTTTTATTTCCATCTATATTTGAGGGAATACCTTTAACATTAATAGAAGCACAATCAAATGGTGTACCAGTAATAATGTCTGATACAATATCAGAAAGAGCATTGATAAATTCTAATTGCACTAGAATATCATTAGAAGATAAAGAGAAATGGATTGAAGAGAGCATAAAAACCAAAAAAGAAAACGAACTTAATCGAATCAAAAAAAATGAAAATATGGCTCAAACTAATTTTAATATAAAGACACAAGCTAAAAAGTTACAAGAAATTTATTTAAAATATGCAGAAGAAAATTAGGAGAAAATAAAAAAATGATAATTTTAACTATAGGATTGTTTTTAATATATCCAATATTAACAGTACCACTTATTTTAACGGGAAGTATAGTAGATAAGAAAAATAGAATAATTTATATGACATTATTAGCATTTGATATAGGATTGATATCCATGCAACTAGATCCAAGTAAATACGGACTTGACTTGAATGTCTATTTTTCTATAATGGATATTATGAAACAAATAAAATGGGAAACTTTTATTCAAACATATATTAGTCAAAAAGAATTTTTAACTAATATATTATATTATATATTTGCTAGTATAGGAAATTATCATCTATGGACATTTACGGCTACTTTTATATGCTATTCAATAATGTTTTATATTATTACAGATTATTCTACAATTAAAGAAATTTCAAGTAAACAATACTGGATTATGATAGCGTTAGTTATATTATTTTATAATAACATACTTGCCTTAACCGGGGTAAGAAATAATTTTGCAATGATGATATACTTATTAGCAGTATATAAAGAGTTTTTTAGAGAAGATAAAAATTTTTTATATAAACTATTATATATTATTCCATGTTTTATACATATGAGTATGGCTTTAGGTGTAGTACTAAGAATAATATTGATTTTTTATAAAAAAACTAACAAAAAATATATTATTGCATTACTTATGGTTTATGCATTATCACCTACAATTGTTCTATCAATTGCAAGTAAATTAAATGGAACAGCAATATTTTCAGATTTATATGAAAAGACTGTTACATATAGTAATAGTGGAGCAAATATATTGAATAATGTATACAATTTAATAAAAATAATAGCTTTTATGAATTTATTCATAATTTTTGAAAAAATATATATAAATCAAGAATCAAAAATAAGAAACATAACAGAGCTAATATGTTTATTTACATTGTTTTCTTCAAATTATTCTTTAGTTAGAGATAGGTGGTATGATGCATGTATAATATTGTTAGCATTATGTTTTATTAATGATATTAAAAAATATTTTAACATAAAAGGTATTTATAAAGTAGTACTTTTAGGAACAGCATTATTTATGATAATACAACAAACTAATACTTTGAAAAAAATAGGATATGGTGAGTTAATAGAAAATAACTATAAATTAACAATGATAGAATTTTGGAAAGAGGAAACAAATGGATAAATTTATAACAGCTAAAAAGAGCAGCAAAATAAAATATATAGCGGTAATACTAATGATAATATTACATTTATTTTCAAATCCGATAAGAGACTATATTTCTATTATTAATATCAACGGTAAAAATATAGAATATATAATAACAAAATTTTGTAGTATATGTGTAGGTGTTTTTGTATTTTTATCTGGGTATGGCTTAACAAAAAAATATAGTGATAATATAAATTATAAGATGATAGGAAGAAAAATTTTAAGGTTTTATATAAATTATTGGTATATATTTTTACTTTTTATCCCGATTGGATTAATAATGGGAAAAATACAAGCAGATCCTATTAGGTTAACATTAAATTTCTTTGCAGTAATTAGCAATTATAATTATGAATGGTGGTTTGTAATTTTATATGTACAATTATTATTAATGTTTCCAATATTTAATAGTATCTTAAATAAGTGTACAAGTAAGAAGAAACATATAATAATATATATAGTATCGCTAATAATTTCTATTATTGCAAAAATAATATATAAAAAATATATAGGCAATATTTTCGTAAATATATTTTTTTCATTACTTATATATCAATTTGTATTTATTACAGGGATGCTAATTGCAAAAGATGGAATATATAGTAAAATTTCAGAAAGAGTTGGTGTCAAAAACAAAAAAATAGAGTGGCTATTGTTTATATTAATAATGATATTTATGAATATAACTGGTTATATTCCAGTGGTGGGAAAAATTGTAAATCCTATAATGATACCAATATATATATATATATTAGCAGATATAATAAAAGAACCTAAAAGCGTAACTATCTATAAAACAAGTACCAATATCTGGTTGATACATACGTTTTTTACGAAATACTATTTTCCAGAAATTATTTGGAATTTGAAATATTCTATTTTAATTGTAATATGGACAATAATTTTAGTAACATCAATTAGCGTTATATTAGACAAGATTTTAGACAAAATATATAAAATGATAAATATATAAAGGAGCAAGTTTGTGGAAAAAGAAAAAGTAAGTATTATAATTCCAGTTTATAATTCAGAAAGTACCTTAAAGAGGTGCATAGAAAGTGTGATTAATCAAACATATAAAAATATAGAAATTTTAATTATAAATGATGGCTCAAAAGATAAATCCTTAAATATTATGAATGAATATAAAAATAAAGATAAAAGAATTATAGTGATAAATCAGGGAAATAATGGAATAAGTGGAGCAAGAAATACTGGTATAATTAATGCTACAGGCGATTATATTACTTTTATAGATTCAGATGATTATATAAAACCCAGTTTAGTAAAAGATACTATCAACATTTTCAAAGAATATGAATGTGACGTAGTAAGAAATAACTACGAGTTGTCATATGAAAACGGAAAAACTGAATTGAGAAATGAAATGTATGAGGAAAATAAAATAATTAATATTGCTGAAAAAAAAGAGAAAATGATACAAAATATATTATTAGGAAAAGTGCAAAGTTATTCTTGGCTTTTAACAATAAAAAGAAAAATAATTGATGAAAATAATTTAACATTTAATAAAGATGTATTTCTTATGGAGGATTTATTATTTTTTATAAGACTTATATTTGCTATCCAAAATATTTATTTTGTAAAAGAACCGAAATATTATTATTATCAAAGCAATAAAAATAGCTTAACTAGAGATGCCAATAAATATATAAAAAATATTAATAATATATTAATAATGAAAAAACATTTAGAAGAAATCTTAAATGAACATATACAAGAAAACAATAAATACATAAAGATGATAAATACTATATATATTAATGGAATTATTGGATATTTAAAGATATCTGTAAGAAATTCTGGCAACTATAAAGAAATATTGGAAGAGCTAAAAAAAATACGAGAAAGTCAAGATATGAAAGAAATGTTAGGTAATAAATCGTTAAAACTATTAAAATTAAATTCTAGCTTATATATTTATTTATATGAGAAAAAGAAATATAATACATTAATAAAGATATTTAAATTAGAAAACTTGCTAAGAAGGAGAAAATAATTATGCCAAAAACTAAAATAGCTTTTTTTATAAACTTTTTAAAAATTGGTGGTGTTGAAAAAGCTTTACTAAATTTAATAAAAATACTTCCTAAAGAAAAGTTTGATACAACAGTGTATGTTGGGATAAAAGAAGGTGAATTGCTAGAAGAAATAGAAAAATATGCAAAAGTAGAAGAAATACCAGGATTTGAAGACAAAATTGTATACGATTTTAAAAGTACAGCCAAAAAATATATAAAAAATAAGAACTATATAAAACTAATAAAAATATTTCTTAAAAAATTAGAGATAAAACTTCAAAAAAAGGAAACAAATCTTTTGGCTTTAGATTTAGAAAAACTAGAGAAAGAATTTGATATTGCAGTTGCATATCAAGTACCTATTTCAGCAATTACCGTATATGTGGCAGAAAATGTAAATGCAAATAAGAAAATGCTATGGTCACATTGTGATATGTTGTCTGTAGATAAAAAAATAATAGATAGTTATGAAAAATATATAGATAAATTTCAAAAAATTATATCTGTTTCAGAAGAAACTAATAAACATTTCAAAGAATTAATGCCAAAACAAAAGAGTAAATGTATATATGTAGATAATATTTTAGATATTGAGGGAATAAGAAAATTATCAGAAGTAAAAATTGATGATATGCATAGCGAAAAAGAAGAAATAAAACTACTTACAGTTGCTAGATTAGCTAAAGGAAAAGGAATTGATTTAGCAATAGATACGACTAGAAAATTAATTGATAATGGATATAAAATAAAATGGTTTATTGTAGGAGACGGAGAAGAAAGAGAAAATTTAGAAAATAAAGTAAAAGACAATAATATAGAAAAGAATTTTATTCTATTAGGTAGTAGAAAAAATCCATATCCCTATTTTAAAAATTGCGATATTTATATTCAAACATCGAAATTTGAAGGAGCTTGTACAGCAACAATTGAAGCTAAAATTCTTGAAAAGCCAATAATTACAACAAACACATCAGGTGTAAATAAAAATTTTATTAATGAGAAAAATTCATTAATAGTTAATTATAATTCAAGTGAAATATATAATTCAATTGTAAAAATGTTAAATCCAGATTTAAGACAAAAGTTTGTAGATGATATTATAAAAGAGGGATTTAAACAAAATAATAATTTTTTAAAGATACTAGATAAGGAAGAAAAAAATGAGATTAATTAATTCAATAAAAAATGTTGGAGCTGCTGTGGCATCATATATATTAGCGATGTTAATTGGTATTGTAGCTCAATCAATATTAGTAAGATATTTAGGAATTGAATATAATGGATTAAATGGATTGTTTTCAAATATTGTTTCTATGTTATCCATAGCTGAACTTGGAATTGGTTCAGCAGTTGTATATCATTTATATAGACCAATTGCAGAAAAAGATACAGAAAAGATAAAATCATTAATGGGATTTTATAAAAAAGCGTATAGATTTATAGCAGTAGTTATAGGAATAGTTGGAATTTGTATAATTCCATTTTTAAATATCATTGTTGGAGAAACAACAATAAGTAGCAAAGAAATATATGTAATATTTGGATTATTTTTATTTGATACAGTTTGTTCATATTTATTAACATATAAACGTTCACTTTTGTATGCAGATCAAAAAAACTACGTTATAAATCTTATTCATATACTATATACGGTTTTTCTTAATGCTATACAAATATATATTATAATAACAATGAGAAATTTTATATTATATCTAATTGTAAAAGTAATTTTTAGGATTTTAGAAAATTTAATTATTACAATATATACAAATAAAAAATATCCATATATATTAGAAAAAAATATTGAAAAATTAGATAATGATATATATAAAGATATTATGAAAAAAGTAAAAGCTTTATTATATCATAAAGTAGGAGGATATTTAATAGATGGTACAGACAATATAATAATTTCAATGTTTTTGGGAATATCAAGTGTAGGTATAATTACAAACTATAAAGTTATATTGAATGCTGTGTCATCATTAATATCACAGATATTCAATGCAATAACAGCTAGCGTGGGAAATTTGCTTGTATCTGAATCTAAAGAGAAAGTATATGATACATATAAAAAATTATCATTAATGAACTTTTTCATTTTTTATATATCATCAATTGTTTTATGTATGGCAATTAATTTAATTATAAAAGTTATATATGGTGGAGAATATTTGATGGGAACTATAGAAGTTTGTGTGTTAATGACTAATTTCTATATGCAAGGGATGAAGAAAAACATCCAATTATTCAAAGAAGCTGCTTGTATTTTTTATGAAGATAGATATATGCCATTATTAGAAGCAATAGCAAATTTAGTTTTATCAGTAATATTTGTTAAGTTTTTAGGGATAGCAGGGGTGATACTGGGAAGTATTTTGAGTAGTTTAGTAGTATTTTTATATAGTTATCCTAAATATGTATACAAAAAAATAATGGACAGAAAAAGACGTGAATATATATTTGAACAATTTAAATATTTATTGATATTTATAATTACAATGATTATAACAATAATCATACAACATTTTATAAAGATAGATAATGATTTATTAAATTTATTTGTGAATGTAGTAATATCATTTATAATATCAGGAATGATTTTTATTATTATATATTATAAGACCAATGAATTTAAATATTATAAGGGAATTTTATTTGATGCAATAGGAAAAATAATTCTGAACTTTAAAGAAATATAGGATAGGGACTTATTAAGAATTTTGTCAATATTTATAATATGTATTATTATTGAATATATAAGAAGAATAAGTGTAAATTTCATGAAAAGGAAATATAGTGATGAGTAAGAAAAAAATAAATTTATTTTTGCATGTCTAATATTATCGATTTTATTAGCAATATTATGGAGGTATGAAAGTAAGATCATTAGTAATGAAAAGTTATTAAAAAAAATGTATGGAGATCCAATAGCTGAAGATGGAACAATAAATAACACATATTTTGGAATAGAGATAGATGGAAATGATGCTAAGAAAACATTAGTAGGAATTAATAAAGCAATAGAGTATGCAAGTAAAAATAATATAGAAAATATAAAATTAGAAAAAGGAACATATATACTAGGAGATGAAATAAAAGAAGCTGGCAATTATATATTAATTGTAAGAGACAAGGCGGGAAATGAAACAAAAGTAAGATTCGAAATGCAAGAAAAAGTTTCAACTGAAGAATATAAAATAGATGGACAATATATCGTTGGAATTACAGATAATACTAATCTAGAAATTTTTAAAAATAAATTAAATGGAAATGTTGATTATAATATATATAGAAATAATAATCTTGTAGATACAGAAAGCATATTAGCAACAGGAGATGAGCTACGAACAGTTGGAAATAAGGCGTTTAAAATAATTGTATTTAAAATAATTGTAAATGGAGACATTACTAAAGATGGAAAAACAGATATAAAAGATTTAGTACAAATGAGAAAAATTATAATAAGTAAATAATTATACGAGGAAAGATAATGATGAAAAAAACGATATATATTTTAGTCTTAATTTTGGTAATTATATTATTTCCATTAACTGTTAATACAGCAGGTATAGACGTAAAACTAACTTCAGAAGAACAAGAGTATAATGCTACAAATGAGACAGATTCCATAAATTTAAAAAATAATAAAACAGATAGTGATATAGCACAAAAAGAAAGTGACATAAAAATTATAGCAGGAGAAAAAGCAATAAATACAACAGTATCTAAAAGGAATAATGACATAACATTACCAAATGCAGGAAAATCTACTTGGTTAGTGGTAATAATTGTTATATTAATTTTATTAATGATTTTATTTAAATTTAAATCAAGAAAAATAAAATATTAAAATTAATATATTGATATCCAAGAAACTCATGAAGCCTTGGATTATTTTTTTATTACAATATATTTATTTTTTTTTGCTAAAAATATTGCAAAAAAAGCAACTTAAATGTATACTATAAAAGTACAAAAAAGACAAAACAAAAGAAAATAACAGAAAACATAAAAGGGGAGAAAAAATGGAAGAAATAGATTTAAAAGAACTATTAAAAATATTTTGGACTAAGAAATTACAAATAATATTAATAATACTAATATTTATGGGAATTGGAGTAATATATACAGTAGGATTTAAAGTACCACTATATAGTGCAGAAACAACACTAATATTAGCATCACAAAACAGCAATCAATCAAATTCAAATACAATAACAACATCAACAGCGACAGACATAACAGTAAATTCAAAATTAGTATCAACATACAGCGAACTAGTAAAAAGTAAAAATGTAATAAGACAAGTAATAACAAATTTAAATTTAGGAACAACAATAAGTGAAGATGAATTAAAAAATAATGTAACAGTAAGTGCTGTAAAAGATACAGAAATAATAAAAATAACAGTAACAACAAAAGAACCAGTAAATTCTGCAAAAATAGCAAATGAAATAGCAGAAGTATTTACAGCAAAAGTAAAAGAAATATATAGCATAGAAAATGTACAAGTTGTAGATAAAGCCGAAATATCATATACTCCATCAAATATAAATCATGAGAAAGACATAATAATATTTGCATTTATAGGTGCAGTTGTATCAATAATTTATGTATTATTATCAAATATGTTAGATACAACAGTAAAAACTGCAGAAGAGATAGAAAAGGAATTTAAATTACCAGTAGTAGCTTCAATTCCAATATATAATGCAGAGCCACAAAGAAGAAATGGAGGTAAAAGATAATGAGAAAAGAAGTAATAACACACCAAGATCCAAAATCTCCTATTTCAGAAATATTTAAGACATTAAGAACTAATATACAATTCATGAGTACAAAGGGAAAATTAAAAACAATATTAGTGACATCAACTTTGCCAGGAGAAGGAAAAAGTTGGGTTTCATCAAACTTAGCAGTAACATTTGCACAAGCTGGAAAAAGAGTTGTATTAATAGATGCAGACATGAGAAAAGGAAGACAATATACAATTTTTGGAGTATCACCAAGACCTGGATTATCCAATTACTTATCAGGAATAATTGATAATGAAGAAGCAAGTGATGATTTAACAAATTATATTCAAGAAACAGAAATTGATAATTTATATTTAATTTCAGCAGGAAATATACCACCAAATCCATCTGAATTATTAATTGCACCACAAATGGTAAATTTATTAGAACAATTAAAAGATATGTGTGATGTAATAATAATAGATGGAACACCTAGTCAATTAGTAACAGATTCATTAATACTTACAAGATTAGTAGATTCTACAATAATAGTTACTGCAAATAAACAGACTAAAAAAGAAGATTTAAAAAAAGTAATAAATAATATTCAAAATGTTGGAGGAAAAATTTCTGGAATAGTATTAAATAAAATACCAATGTCAGCTAAAAAATATGAACAAAGTTATTATTATGGTTCAACATCAACTAGGCATACAAAAACTTCCAAAAGAACTCAAACCAAAAGAAATGAAAAACCAATATATAATAGAACATCGGATTTATTAAAAGAAAATTCTACAGTTAGTAAAAATAAAAGAGTAGAAAATGGACAGAAAGAAGAAGTTGATAATAGAACAAAACAAGAAACACTAAACAAAGAAATAATAGTAAATAGTAAAGAGGAAATATCAATAGAAAAAACAAACGAGATATTAAATGAAATAAACAAATATCTAGATGAGGAAAAAAAGAAACTAAACTAAAAAACAAAAGGAGAAAAACTTTAAATGATAGACATACACACGCATATACTACCAAACATAGATGATGGTTCAAAAAGTATAGAAGAAACATTTAATTTAATAAAAGAAGCAAAAAGTGTAGGATTTGATTCAATAGTATTAACATCACACTATATGGAAGGATATTATGAAACAAATTCACCAGAAAGAGAAGTATGGCTTGATGCTATACGTGAAAATTTAGAAGCAAAAAATATAGATATAAAACTATATTTAGGAAATGAAATATATATGTCGGAAAATATTATAAAATTATTAGAAGAAGGCAAAGCAACTACGATGAATAATACAAGTTATGTATTATTTGAAATGCCTTTAAATGCAGAACCACTTAATTTATATGATATTATTTATGAAATGCAACAATATAAAATAGTGCCAATATTAGCACATCCTGAAAGATACAGTTTTGTACAACAAGATCCAGAATTAATATATGACTTAATACAAAAAGGTGTTTTAATGCAAGCTAATTACGGAAGTATAATTGGGCAATATGGAGAAAAAGCACAAGTAATGGTAAAAAAACTTTTTGAAAACAATATGATTCATATGTTAGGTTCAGATGTGCATAGGCAAAATACAATATACCCTAAAATTCCAGAGATTTTAATGGAAATAAACGAATTAATAGGAGAAGAAAAGTTAAAAGAATTAACAACTATAAATCCAAGACTAGTATTGCAAAATAAAAGAATAGATATAGAAGAACCACATAAAATAGAATTAAGTTTTAAAGAAAAACTTGCAATGCTAAAAGGCGAGTCATTAAGAACAATGTTAATGAATTTAGTAAGAAAAGATTAAAATATTTTTAGGTTAGGAAGGAAGTAAAAAATATGAGAAAATATTTTGGAACTGATGGAATCAGAAGAATTGCAAATACAGAATTATCACCAGAGCTAGTATACAAAGTAGCAAAAGCAGGTGCATATGTATTATCAAAACATACAGATCATACACCTACAATTTTAATAGGAAGAGATACTCGTATATCTGGAACACTAATAGAAAGTGCTATGGTAGCAGGATTTCTAAGCTATGGAGCAAATGTTAAATTATTAGGAGTAATACCAACTCCAGCAGTAGCATATTTAACAAGAAAATTAAAAGCAGATGCAAGTGTTGTAATTTCAGCATCACATAATACATATGAATTTAACGGAATAAAATATTTTAGTAATAAGGGAATGAAAATACCAGATTCTCTAGAAGAAGAAATAGAGGAAGTTATGGAATCTGGAAAACTAGAAGAGTTGACAGCGGTTAATGATAAAATAGGAGTTTCAGAATATGCATTAGAAATGTTAGATGAATATGTATACTTCTTTAGGAAAAACTTTGATGATGATATTGCAAAATATAATAGAGAAGATTTTGTTGTTGGTCTTGATACAGCAAATGGAGCTACTTCAGTGGTTGCAGAAAAAGTATTTAAAGCATTAGGAATAAAATATAAAATTATTAATAATCATCCAGATGGAATAAATATTAATCATAATTGTGGTTCAACTCATTTAGAAGGACTAAAGAAATTTGTTGTTGAAAATAAATTAAGTTTAGGGGTTGCTTATGATGGTGATGGAGACAGATGTTTAGCTGTTGATGAAAAGGGAAATGAAATAGATGGAGATAAATTATTAGCTATTATTTCTCAAAGCTTAAGAAAAAAAGGAAAATTAAACAAAGATACAATAGTAGCAACTGTTATGAGTAATTTAGGGCTTAATAAATATGCTAGAGATAATGGATTAGAATTATTGCAAACTCAAGTTGGAGATAGATATGTACTAGAAGAAATGTTAAAAGATGGATTTAATCTAGGAGGAGAACAATCAGGTCATGTTATCTTATTAGATTATAATCCAACAGGAGATGGAATATTAACATCTTTAATGTTAATAAAATCAATATTAGAAGAAGGAAAAAAAGCTTCAGAACTTGGAGAAACAGTAAAATTGTATCCACAAGTATTAATAAATAGTAAAGTAAATGCAAACAAAAAATATGATTATGATAAAGACAAAGATATTAAAAATGCAATTGAAAAGTTAGAAAAAGAATTTGCTGGTAATGGAAGAGTATTAATTAGACCTTCAGGAACAGAGCCATTAGTAAGAGTAATGATAGAAGGCGAAGACCAAGAATATATAACAAAAAAAGCGAAAGAAATAGCAAAATTGATTGAAGAAAAATTAAAATAAGCAGATTTGCAAATTATATATAAATAAGTAATAAAATTGTAATGAAAATGTAATATTAAAATGTTGATAAAAAGACAAATTAATGATATTATAAATGTATAAAAGACAAAAGAAAAAATGGAGGGGAAAAATATGTTTATATTTGATATGTCTAATCCACTTACATTATTATTAATGTTAGCAGTAACTATATTATTAATATTTTTATCTCAAGAGGTAAAACAAAGTTTTATTGGAGCAATTATGTTATTTGCTTATTTAATAATATTAGTAGTGCATGTTGCACAAATAGCAACACTATCAGAAGAATATGGATATTTGTTGACAACATTATCGAGATGTATTGTAATTGATTTTATTTTTGTTTTAATGGCGTTTTTCTCATACTTATGGGTAGATGATTTAGAAGCAAAAAGTAAAGGCAAAAAAAGTATAGATAACAGTTTAGATTGGTTTTGGAAAAAAATCTAGATAATGAAAAATAAAATAATAATCATAGCGTAATTCGAAATTTTATCAGTTTTTACTGAAAAAGTTTTTGAATTACGTTTTTTATATTACAGGAAAATTTTGCATATTTAAGTTTGTAACTGAATATATATACATATAAGAGACTTAAGATAAGGAGAAAAATATGTTTAATGTTACAGTATTAAAAATGCGAGATATTTTTAAAGTTATAATAGGAATTACTTTTTTAGTGGTTGTTGTACTAGGGATTAGTAAAATTTTTCATAAAGACACAAAAGAAAACTCAAAAGGTGTACAAAAAATAGAAAATGGAATAAAAGCTTTGTCACAATTTAGTATGATAAATTGTATGGATCAGACAATTCCAACTATGTCAAGTATAAATGAAGAATATAAAAATATAGCAAAAGAAGATGATCAAAAAGAAAATAAGAATATACTACAAGAAATGTTAAAAACACAAATTAGTTCAGTGAATGCAATTAAGGAAAGTGAAGAAATAACTAATAAAGAAAATAACGAAAATATACAAGAAAATGAAAAAAATCAAACAGAAGAAAAACAAGAGATACAATTAGCTCAAGAAGGGTTACAAACGCAAATAATTACGCAAAATCCAATTAGTGAGAATAGTAATGTAACTTACAAAAATGTGAAAATAAAAAATCAGACGAGCTATACTTTAACAGAAGAAATGTTAAATCCAGATATAACAATAGAGAACAAAAATATTGTACTATTTCATACGCATAGTTGTGAAAGTTATACTTCAAGTGATAAATATCCATATACACCAACAGGAACATTTAGAACTACAGATTTAAATTTTACAGTAGTAAGAGTTGGTACAGAACTAGAAAATCAGCTAAAGCAGTATCAATATAATGTAATACATAATACAGACTATCATGATTATCCATCATATAATGGTTCATATACACGTTCACTTGCAACTGTAGAGAATATATTAAAGACAAATCCATCAGATATAATAATAGATGTACATAGAGATGCAGTAGGAAGTAGAAGCGATTATGCACCAACAGTAAAAATAGGAGATACTGATGAAGCAGCACAGATAATGTTTGTAATTCGGAACAAATGAAGGAGGTTTATGGCATCCAAATTGGAATCAGAATTTAAAATTTGCAATTAAAGTACAAGAAAAAGCAGAAGAAATGTACCCAGGGTTATTTAAACCAATAATGCTAACAAAGTCTAGATATAATCAGCATTCCGGGAAATATGCTAGTATTATAGAAGTAGGAGCAACTGGAAATACACTAGAACAATGCTTAAATAGTATGAAGTATTTAGCAAAAGTCATGAATGAAGTTGTAAAATAAATTTTATTCTTATATTGATTATTAAAAAATACTGAAACTTAATTTTTATTTTACTTGAAATAAAAAAGTATCTTATATATAATATAGCTATAATTCAAAAAAGAGGAGGAATAATAATGGCAGAAATTAAGTTAGACTTTAAAAATAGTGGAGTAACACAAAAAAGTATAATGGAGTATAAGGCACAAGTAGAAATTATTCATAAAGATTTGCATAGAAGAGCAAATGATGAAAAAGACTTTGTAGGATGGTTAGATTTACCAACTAATTATGATAAAGATGAATTTGAAAGAATAAAAAAAGCAGCAAAAAAAATAAAAAAAGAATCTGATATTTTGGTAGTTATTGGAATTGGTGGTTCGTATCTAGGTGCAAGAGCTGTAATAGAAGCATTAACTAGTTCTTTTAATAATATGTTATCAGCAAAACAAAGAAAATATCCTCAAATATTATATGTAGGAAATAATTTAAGTCCAAATTATATTAATGAATTAATTGAATATATTGGAGATAAAGATTTTTCTATTAATGTAATATCAAAATCTGGTACAACAACAGAACCTGCAATCAGTTTCAGGATTTTTAGAGAAATATTAGAAAACAAATATGGAATAGATGAAGCAAGAAGTAGAATTTATGCTACAACAGACAAAGCAAAAGGAGCACTAAAAGTACTTGCGCAAAACGAAGGATATGAACAATTTGTAGTTCCAGACAATGTAGGCGGAAGATATTCAGTATTAACTGCTGTTGGACTGCTTCCAATTGCAACAGCTGGAATTGATATAGATAAACTTATGGAAGGAGCTAAAATAGCACAAGAAAGATATGATGATCCAAATCTAAAATATAATGAATGTTATCAATATGCTGTTATAAGAAATATACTATATAAATTATATAAAAATACAGAAATACTAGTCAATTATGAACCTAAAATGTATTACTTAACAGAATGGTGGAAACAATTATTTGGAGAAAGTGAAGGAAAAGAACAAAAAGGAATATTCCCAGCAGGAGTGAATAACACAACAGACCTACATTCAATGGGGCAATATATACAAGAAGGTAGAAGATGTTTATTTGAGACAGTTCTTGCAGTAGAAAATTCTAATTCGGATATAAAAATTAATTCAGATGATGATAATTTAGATGGATTAAATTATTTAGCAGGAAAGACATTAGACTATGTTAATAAAAAGGCTATGGAAGGAACAATAAAAGCGCATGTATCTGGTGATGTGCCTAATATTAAAATAACTATGGACAAATTAGATGAAGTTAATATAGGAGAATTAATATATTTCTTTGAAAAAGCGTGTGCAATGTCAGGAAGTATTTTAGGAGTAAATCCATTTAACCAACCAGGTGTAGAAGAATATAAAAAGAATATGTTTAAATTATTGAAAAAGCCAGGATATTAAAATTTGTAAATATTAAGAATAATTTTTATAGCATAAGTTATTTGTAAGAGAAAATAATTTGTGCTATAATTTATGCAAAATATGAGAAATTAATTATAAATATAATAGGAGAAAATAATGATATATACAGAGAAATTTAAGATTCCATTAAAAGATATAGGAAAAGATAATAAAATAAAAAATAGAGCAGTTTTAGAAATTTTAGAAAATATAGCATGTTATCATTCAGACTTAGTAGGATATGGTGTAAATAATATAAAAGAAACAAAAGTAACTTGGATATTATTAGATTGGAAGTTAAAAGTAATTAATAGACCAACTTATGGGCAAGTATTAACAGTAAATACATGGGGAAAAGGAATGAATAAATTTTTTACTTATCGTGATTATGAAATATATGATAATAATAACAATTTATGTGCAATAGCTACTTCAAAATGGGCTTTAATTGATACAGAAAAAGGGAAAATGTCGAGATTAACAGAAAATATAATTAATGCATATAAACCAGAGAAAAAGACTGTATTTGAAGAAAATAGTTTAGATAAAGTAAAAATACCAGAAGAATTTTCGAATACAATTAAATATGAAGTGATTAGAAAAGATATAGATATTAATAAGCATATGCATAATTTATACTATTTAGATTTGGCATATGAAGCTTTACCAGATGAAATATATAATAAAAGACCATTTGATTATGTAAGAATAACTTATAAAAAAGAGATTAAACTTGGAGAAAAGGTGAATTGTAAGTATGTTGAACAAGATGGCAAATATGTAATTGTTATTAAAAGTGAGGATGAAACAGTAATACATGCAATTGTGGAATTACAATAAAAAAGTTGCAATGCAGTAAGATGTCCAAGCTTTGGCTCTCCCTATAATACTTAAATTTTATTTAATGTCTTTTCATTTCATTCAAAAAGAAAATCTAACACAAGAAAATAAGGCGCTTTCACTCAGGCTCAAAATTATTTATCATATGAATTTAAACTTTTCGAATGTAATTGAAATAATCTTAGAATTTCTTAAATAATTTAATGGAAAATGTTCGCGTCGAGCTTTAGC
>ERZ831634.98-NODE-98-length-103982-cov-4.796598_pt1 | contig 103982 bp, 77 predicted proteins | sample MGYA00519953_ERZ831634 | MGnify/ENA primary metagenome ERZ831634 (study PRJEB31850, sample SAMEA3708718) | human gut metagenome | biome: human gut; feature: human-associated habitat; material: faeces | place: China | collected 2014 ... | reverse complement strand
GAATACGTCGAGCAGCTTTTCTACTTCTGCCTTTACGTCGGCAAATTCTTTCAGGGTTTCTTTGTCGTAATCCGTCAGTTCTGCGCAGGCGGGTACTTTGCTGTCGAAGTATTTCTGAGTCAGCACCATTGCACGGTTCACGAAGTTGCCGTATACGGCTACCAGCTCATTGTTGTTGCGTGCCTGGAAGTCTTTCCAGGTAAAGTCGTTGTCCTTCGTTTCCGGAGCATTGGCGGTCAGTACGTAGCGGAGTACGTCCTGTTTGCCGGGGAAGTCTTCCAGATATTCGTGCAGCCATACCGCCCAGTTGCGGGAAGTCGAAATCTTGTCTCCTTCCAGATTCAGGAATTCGTTGCTCGGCACGTTGTCCGGCAGGATATAGCTTCCTTCCGCTTTCAGCATGGCGGGGAATACGATGCAGTGGAATACGATATTGTCCTTTCCGATGAAGTGGAGCAGACGCGTTTCGGGGTCTTTCCACCATGTCTCCCAACTGTCGGGAAGCAATTCCTTGGTATTGGAGATGTATCCGATAGGAGCATCGAACCACACGTACAGCACCTTTCCTTCCGCACCTTCTACGGGTACAGGGATACCCCAGTCGAGGTCACGGCTGACGGCACGCGGCTGCAATCCCATGTCGAGCCAGCTCTTGCACTGTCCGTATACGTTGGGGCGCCATTCCTTGTGGTCTTCCAGAATCCATTGGCGCAACCATCCTTCGTGTTTGTCGAGGGGCAGATACCAGTGCTTGGTCTCCTTCATCACAGGTTTGCTGCCGCTGATGGCGCTCTTCGGGTTGATCAGATCGGTGGGCGACAGGGAGGTTCCGCATTTCTCGCATTGGTCGCCGTAGGCACCTTCCGAATGGCAGTGAGGACACTCACCGGTGATGTAGCGGTCGGCGAGGAATGTTTTCGCTTCTTCGTCGTAATATTGTTCGGATGTTTTTTCGATAAACTCTCCTTTGTTGTATAGCGTCTTAAAGAAATCCGAAGCCAGCTCATGATGCGTCTTCGAAGTGGTGCGGCTGTATACATCGAACGAAACGCCGAATTCTTCGAACGATTTCTTGATCAGATAGTGGTAACGGTCTACTACATCCTGCGGAGTGACTCCTTCTTTCTTTGCACGAATCGTGATAGGTACTCCGTGTTCGTCCGAACCTCCGATAAACAATACATCTTCTTTCTTCAGTCGCAGATAGCGCACATAGATATCTGCCGGTACATATACGCCGGCCAGGTGACCGATGTGTACAGGTCCGTTCGCATACGGCAGTGCCGATGTGACGGTGGTTCTCTTGAATTTCTTTTCCATTGATATAGAGTGATTTTATGATTTTACTGCTTGCAATGTGCAAAGATACGGTTTGCAACGTGCAAAGATAATGCTTTCCACAGATTTCAGGAAGAAATGTGACAGGAAATCTGTGGAAAAGGCTTGTTTAGCCTGTGTCGTTTTTACATCATCATATTCTTTCTGATGGAGAACTTCACTATTGCCATATCCTGAATGGTGTCTACAGGCAAGTCCATCGGCTCGTGGTGCGGATTGTAGCTGACGAGTTTGACGTACCCTTCCTTCTCTGAGCGGTTGACGTATTTCACCGTCAGATACTGGTCTCCGTCGAGGTGGAACGCCACGATGTACATTTCTCCGTAAATGACGTTGCTGAAATTGTTGATCCCCTTGAACCCTACGATATCTCCCGATTTGAGAATGGGATACATGCTGTCTCCGTTGACAAAGATGGCTCCGTCACACGCGGGTATGCTCGGAATCAGTATTTTGCCCAGCGCATATTGGCGCTTGTCGGAAAGCAGGGTCCTTAAATTGGCGGCGGCTGTGATGTCATAGAGCGTCACACTCCGGTCGTCTATGGCTTCTGTGGTTTTTGAATTGTGAATAGTCTCTACTTCTCCCCGTATCTTTCCGTTGTCAAAAGACTTCGGGTCGTGCAGCGGGCTTCCTTTTCCGGTCAGCAACCAGTTATAGTCTACATGATGCAGCTTGTTCAGCAGTAAGGGAAAGTCTATGCTGTTTCGCGCGCACCAGTTGGAAAGTGTCGCTCTGGCTACTCCTAAATATGATGCAAGTTCACTGTCCCGTTTCAGATTCAACGCTATTTTCGCCCGCTTTACGATTTCCGGTACATTCAGCAGTGTATCCGCTTGTTTCTCATTCATGTTTTTGCTTACTTTTTTATATGTTAATATTTATTCTTGCCTTATCGCCTCATATACAGTCTTTTGTAAAATAATTCAGCGTTAATATCTAAAATCATTTGTTTTATATATGCGACTTTCTATACCTTTGTGGTATTCGAAATGAATATTTGATTTCAAAATTAGAAATAAAAATTAGATAAACCATGAGAAAACAAGAAAAAGATGCGAAATACTTTCAAAAACCGCATTCTCCCCCTCCGAAAAGAGAGCTGTCAGCTGTTAATAGTTGATTTGTCAGGAGTTAACAGTTGTCATATTGGGTATTAACAGCTGACGTGATGGCTGTTAACATCTGACGGGCAAGTTGCCAATGATCATTGTGTAGGATGTGAACCTCCTGTGCGCAGGCTGCCTTACCTTTTATCTGAAAACATATCAAGTATATCAAAAAGAATAACCGGAATGGAAACATTACAAAAACAAACACTTTACGTTTGCGGCTGTTGCAAACACACGCTTCCTTCAGAAGCCTTTTACGTAGATAAGAAAACCGGCCTTCCAAGCAACTACTGCAAGGAATGCCGCAAATCCGCCAGCCGGAAATACAGGAAGACCGAGAAGCGCACGCTGGCACGTGATGACCGTGAACCTTATCCCGTTATCACCTCTACGAAAGACCCCGATCTTCGTCAGAAACTGATTCTGTCCGCCCTGCAGACTGTAAGGGCAAGTATCAAGCGGAAAAAGCAGAAACTTTGTGAAGTGGAAGCGGAACTGAATGATTAACAAAATGAAAAAAACTGACTGATAAACTATTTATAAAAACAATACAACTATGGGAAGAATCAAACAGGGACTGGACTACTTTCCCCTGAGCACCGACTTCATGCACGACCGTATCGTTCGTCGTGTCATGAAGCGTGAGGGCGATTCCGCTTTCACCGTTTTAATCTATATTATGTCTTATCTTTATTCGGGCGAGGGCTACTATGTCCGTGCCGATACCGATTTCTGTGACGAACTTTCCGATCAGCTTTTCAGTACGGACAACGATACCGTCCGCCGTGTCATCCGCCTGTTTCTTGAATACGGGCTTTTTGACTCTGCACTTTATGAGCGTTACAGCATTCTGACTTCTGAGGATGTCCAGCGGCAGTATCTCTTCATCACCAAACGTCGCAGTCGTCACCATATCTGTCCGGATTATTGTCTGCTGCCGGAAGAGAAAACAACGGATGAGCAGCCGGATACTGTTGCCGCAACAGGGGAAAATGTTGCAGTATCCCCGGATATTGCAACAGCATCCCGGGATACTGCAACAAAAACAGCTCTCATAAAAAGAAAAGAAAAGGAAAAGAAAGAAAACATCCTCCCTAACCCTCCTTTCGCAAAAGGAGGGGATGAAGAAGAAGGGAGTGAAGGAGAGAAAGTAGCTGAAGGAGCCGGAGGCGGGATGAGAGAGGAATGCGATCAACGGTCTGCCAAGAAGAAACGGAATCTGACGCAGGAAGATATCGACCGGATGCAGGCTCCCCCGGACGGATGTCCCCGCAATTTTTCCGGTCTGTTGGAGAACCTCCGACTCTTTCGTGTTCCTCCTGCGGAACAGTACGCTATAGTGCTGAAAAGTAATTACGGTGAAATCGGTGGTGATATCTGGAAAGGCTTTAGCGTCATTCGTGGAAGCGGCGGGAAGATTAAACTGCCGGGACATTATTTGCTGAGTGTGCTGAATAAATAAGATGATTTTAGTAAATATTTGTATATCAATATATTATATGATTGTTTTTATATTAACTAACTTATTAACGCACATTTCCGAAATCGCTTGTATAGCTCAAAATAAGCCCTTATATTTGCAGTGTCAATAAGCTTAACGACAGAAACTAATAAAAAGATTAATAACTAAAAACTATTACAATTATGCCAGTATTATATAAACCTTTCCAGTCTAATCTGGAAGATAAAAAAAGTGGGAAGAAACTGTTTTATCCCCATGTAGTTCGTACAGGAAATATCAATTCCGCACAGCTTTCCAAAGAGATTGCCGCATATTCTTCCCTTTCTCCGGGTGATGTGAAAAATACGCTTGACAACCTGGTGACGGTGATGGCGCAGCATCTTCAGTCGTCCGAAAGCGTCAGCGTGGATGGTTTGGGAACGTTCCGCATGGTGATGAGTGCCCGTGGCCGGGGTGTTGAGACTGCCGACGAGGTGAGTGCTGCACAGGCTACGCTTACCGTCCGCTTCCAGCCTACCACGACGAAGAATCTGGACCGTACCACCGCTACCCGTTCTATGGTGACGGGTGTCAAGTGTGCCCGCTATGACAAGCTGGTCTCCGCACCTGGTGACGGCGGATCAGTTGATGATCCGAATGACAAGCCTGGTGGTGGCAGCGATGGCGGAGATGATGGAGAAGCACCGGACCCGACAGTATAGCTTGTTCCTTCCTTCGCGGGAAGAAATATAAGACTAACGACTGAACTGAACTGTAAAAACAGAAAAACGAAGAAACAAGAAAGAAACTAGAGCTAACTAAGGATCACCAGCTAAAGACTGATAAAAGATAACAGTTTAAAGACTAGGCTTTTAATAAGACAATCAACTAAACAGAGAATTATCAAATCACATGAGGACTATCAATTTGATCGTGGTGCATTGTTCCGCCACGCAGGGGAATCGTACGTTTTCTCCGGAGGAAAATACGGTAGGGACACAGAGTAAACTAAACTATTTAAAGAACGAGAAAGGAGGTAATTTATGGCAATGAAGAAATCAGTATGGGATATGATCCTAAAGGTGGTTATCGCGGTGGCGTCGGCTGTGGCAGGCGTATTGGGTGCTAATGCGATGAGTTTGTAAACACAGAGTTTGTGTGTTTCCGCTGTCTGAAAAATGGGTAAACTCACCAAGGCAGCGGAAATTCTTCAGTTATTTGACTATTATCTATTTATTAAAATAATCAATACAATGACAATGAAATTTATAATATACAGAAAAAGCTTGTTTCTTTCGTTTTTTCTATTTTATGTAAGTCATCTTTCCTTCGGGCAAAGTAATTTTTCCAGTTATGATATTTCTACAGGCTTTAGCAGTTATTGGCCTGCCTCCGTGTCGGCTTCCCAACTTTTTCGTAAATCGGCGGAAAAGATTGATTATGCTACCGGACGTGCTACTATCCGGATTCCTTTGTATGAGATCCGTACGGCAGACTTTGTTCTTCCGATTTCTATTTATTTTTCTACGGGTGGTATCACAACAAACCAATTGGCGGGTCAACTGGGAGCAGGTTGGCAATTGGAAGCTGAGCCTATGATCACTCGGCAGGTGCGCGGTATGCCCGACGAGTTTTATTTTCTGGCAGATAGTGCAGCACATCATGCGCAGAATAATGAATCTTATTTACTTCGTCTTGTCAATGGTCAGGCTGACTGTCAACAGGATATCTTCTATTATCGTCTCTTGTCTGGTAGTTCCAGTTTTATTTTGGAAGAATCTTCTGGGAGGTATTTCCGTCCTCATCTTTTAGTACAGGGAGGAGCACTTGTGACAGTTCCTACAGGGTGTGTGTCTTCTGATTTTTCTAATCCTATTTCTGTAACTGACCTTTCGGGCAATCGGTATGTTTTCGGTCAGGAAAGTTCCGCTCGTGAGCTCACCTTTCAGGGAGGATATGAGAGTGTCACTTCGTGGAAGGCATCGGAGATTATTTCTCCGAGGGGTGACCGTATTAGTTTTAGTTATTGGGACAAAGCACCGCAGGAATATCCGTCTACCCGTTATGATTTTTACAGGGTGGAAGATAATCTCCCTCCGTTGACTACAGATAGCAGTATCCCCCCACATCCGGGTTATTGGGTAGGTATTAACGGGAAAAAGAACTATTATTATATGTCCGGCACGGATATAGATCCGAATTCAGGTATTCCGATAGCTACATTTAAGAAATGGGACAAGGTGAATGATGTTCCCTATAGCACTCCTGGTAGCCGCATTTCTCCCCGTCCTGTGCAACGCATTAATTTTGCGGGCGGATCTGTACGTTTCAGTTATAGTACAGCTACCGGATTGTTGGAACGAATGGACGTGTATAGTGCTGATGATGTGATTCGCAGCGTTCGCTTTACCATGACTTCCACTTATCTCCCTTTCCTTTCCAAAGTCGAAATACTTGGTTCGGATGGAAAGAGTATCGGTTGTTACCAGTTAGGATATACTCCTTATAAAGAGGGTGATACGGAGGAACAGTATAATCGTGGTATCGGTAACCAGTGGATTGAAAGCCTCAATGACTTGGTACCTACTCAGGATGTACTTATAAACAGGGATTCCGACCATCAGTCCTTCCGCTTTTCGTTAGGAAAGGGCGGTAATACCTATTTCCCTAGATATAGAGGAGAAGACTTGTATTTTGTTATTTATCCTTCTGGTGGACGTACTGAATATGAATATGAAAATGGCTTTGTTCACACCCCTATCGGCAGTCCGCTAGGTGCTGAGGTGGGCGTAAACCGTTTGGCATCTATTATCGAATATCCTGTTTGCGGTATTCCTGTCACCCGTGAATTTCGATACGGTGATACAGAATCACTTAACGGTGTTGGCTATGCCCGTTTTCCGATAGATAACAGTGCTTTTATGCAAGAATACAAATTGCATTATATCCTTTGTGACAAGTTAGGGCGCTATAGTTCCTGCTCATGCCGTGCCCGGTTGTATACCAATCAGAACTTGCTGAATGGAGATTGTTCCATCTATTATCCTTTTGTACAAGAAACGGTCAATGGAATCTCTACTCTTCATCACTTTCCATGTTATTCTTCTTTTCAACAGGGGGTAGAACCGCGCTATTCAGAGCCTATTGGTAATGCCCAATACCTATCTCTGGAAGATTCTTGTGCTCGTTGTAGTAATGGTCGCTTTCTTAGTATCCGTTATTTCTCTCGTCGCTTTGTTCGAAAGATGGTTTCCGAATTAAAAACCACTGCCCTTTTTGAGAATATAAATAATATGCAGGAGGTTGTTGGGCAAAGCCTTTCTATAAAGGAATTGTTTCTGGGAAGCTATCTCAAGGGAGATGTTGAAGTGCTGCAAGTAGAACCTGGTGAGGTCTCTTATCATGAGAAAAATCTTGATGGACACGATGTCGCTAGTAACAGTAAGGTTTACACTTATTCAGGAAGTTTTCCTGATTTGTTGCTCAGTATGTCCACAGATCGTGAACGTGTGGAATTTTCTTATCCCGGCGATGATCTTTCAAAAGCAGCACACGTGTTGATGAAAGCGAATAATGAACAGAATATACCAGTAGAGATCTGTCATTATGTGGACGGTGTATTACGTAAACGCTTGGTTTATGACTACGAGCCAGACGAGAGAACTGTGAGTGGTTATAGTCTTTCTGCTATTTGTGAGTCTACAGATGTATTGGGAAACTCTCTGCGTGTGGTAGAGCAATATAGTCAATACCTGCGTTGTGGTAAACCCTCGCAAGTGACCCGACAAGATGGGACAACCGTAGGTGTTGTCTGGGGGTATGGCGGACTTCATCCTATTGCCTTTGTCGAAGGGATGACTGCGAATGCGATAGCCTCGGCGGGTATTTCCCTGGAAGAGGTTGCCTGTTCACATACTATCGATGAGGGAGTCTATAAATGCTTGAATAATCTCCGGCACTCCAATCTCGAAGCCCGTGTGACCACTTTTCGCTACTTTCCTATGATTGGCATGGCCCAACGTACGGAACCCGACGGACGTTCGGAGACTTATTCTTATGATGCCGGTGCACGTCTTTCAAAAATAGAAAATAACCAACGAAAAACCATAACAACTTATGAATACCATGAAGCGAACCAATAATTTGGAGCGGAGCATTCTGTCAATTCTGTTCTTGCTCTTTTCATCTTTGACTGTATGTTGGGGACAATTAACCCGGGATATGGGAACCTATAGTGGGGTAGGTATGTCCAATAGCACGAGTGTTGCTATTGAAGAGTTGAATAGCGTTCAGCAACGTATCAATCTTTATTTTACCCTTGCAGGTAAACGAAGTATTGGGCTTTCTCTTTACGGACAAAAGATAGATGTTTGTACACAAACTCTTTATGGGATAATTGACGGAGAAGAAGTGGAATATCCTACTATTCCTATACGTGAACTGACCTCTCCTGATAATCTTTGTCCGGTGTCTTATCTGCCTGCCGGGAGATATGTGTTAAAGGTGAAAGTAGATACCTCACAACTTCGGTTGAGTGTTGCTTCACCGCCTTTACAGGGGGCTTTTCTTACAATGTTCCTTTACTCGAAGCCATTAGAGGAAGCTGACATTGTGGATGTTCCCCTTTATCTTCCCTGTGATTCGGAACCTGCTTACGGGGACGATCCGAATGTAGGAATAACTTCTTCACGCAGTTATATTCTCACTCGGCAGATGTTATCTGATATAGGCACTTCCTGGCAGGAACAGGTGGAATATTTCGACGGACTCGGACGTCCGGTACAGACAGTGCTTAAGGGGGCTACCCCTAATGGTTGTGATCTTGCTGATTTTACGGATTATGATAGTCGTGGAAATGTATGGCGACAATGGAAATCGATTCCTGTGGTTGGTTTTAGTGGCGCATTCATCAATAATCTTCCGCTAAAAGCCTCTATGGTGTGTGGTGATACACGTCCTTATTCGGAGGCGGTTTACGCAAATTACCAACAAGAGGCTCCTGCGCGCTCCGTTGGTTTGGGAGAAAGCTGGAAAGGCCACGCTTCTCATTCGTTTCGTAAGACAAATAGTAAGGAAACCCCATTTGATTGTGCATATTTGACGGTTTCTTCCAATGGTCTTCCGGTGCGTGAGGGAAACTGGGCAGACGGCGAACTCTCCGTTATTCATCAAACAGATGAAGACGATAATGAGCGTTTGATTTTTATTGATAAGCTGGGACGTATTATTTTGGAACGTGCTTTGTGTGATTCTATCAAACATGATACTTATTATGTTTATGATCTTCGAGGTGATTTACGTTGTGTGCTTCCTCCATCGCTGGATGCGGATAGTATCACCAGTGAACAGTTTCTTCAATTTGGGTATGCTTATACCTACGATGGACTTCATCGTTTGACAAAGAAGCGTTTGCCCGGATGTGGTTGGCAATCCTTCAGTTATGACGATGCTGATCGTAAGATATTCAGCCGTGATGCTCGGCAGGCTGCTCTCGGAGAGTATTCCTTTTCTATTCCGGACAGTCGGGGACGTGAAGTGGTGAGCGGCATATGTTCCGGTGCTTCTTCTTTTCCATTTTCTTCCGGTGTTGTGAAAGCCTCTTTCGAGCTGACAGGTAATAGTGTGGCTGGCACAGGATATACGTTTTGGGGTATATCAATAATGCCGTCTTCTTTACTTAATGTGAATTATTACGATACGTATGATTTTTTGCTGCTTCCTTCTCTAGCAGTTTGTGCCGATTCTTTGGCTTACAGGATGGTGAGTGGTTATACGGAACAGTATACGAATCCTTCTGCTCCGGCTACTTCTGCTTTCGGAAGGCTCACGGGCAATCGCACTTACCTTCTTGATACTGGTGAGGAAATTTTGACTGCTTATTATTATGATGATTGCGAAAACGTGGTTCAAAGCCGTTCTACCAATCATTTAGGTGGGTATGATTCAGATTTCTTTGCTTATACTTTTAGTGGTAAACTTAAGAAACATTACCATATTCATACTGTCCCGGACAAACTTTCTCAGACGGAACTATACACTTATGAGTATGATCATTCCGATCGTTTGGTTTCTGTCTCCCATTCGGCGAACGGCTGTCCTCCGGTGTATTTGATGCAACATAGTTATGATGAGTTTTGTCGCTTACATTCTACGAGCTTTCATAATGGTGCAGACTCCCTGCTGTATGCTTATAATGTCCGTGACTGGCTGACTGGGATCGATAGCGGCAAATTCTCTGAGAACCTTTATTACGCTACCGGTCCGGGTACTCCCTGTTATAATGGAAATATCAGCAGTGTGGCATGGCATTCGGGCACTGATGCTGCAACGCGAGGCTATCAATTTACGTATGACGAATTGAATCGCCTGATGAATGCAGAATATGGTGAAGGCGGTAGCCTTCTACAGAATTCCGGTCGTTTCAATGAACAGGTAACAGGTTATGATAGAGTGGGTAATATCCTTGGTCTAAAGCGTTATGGTCAGACTACCTCTACCGGTTATGGGCTGGTGGATAACCTTTCATTAACCTATAATGGCAACCAGCTGAAGAAGGTGACGGATACTGCTACGGGGAGTGTTTATGGTAATGGTTTTGAATTTAAGAACGGTGCTAACAAGGATATTGAATACGAATATGATGAAAATGGTAATCTGACAAAAGATTTGAATAAGAATATATTGGATATTCAATATAATTGTTTAAATTTACCGAGTCGGATCGAGTTTGCTAACGGGAATACCATTTCTTATGTTTATGATGCAAGCGGTATGAAGCTTCGTACTGTACACTTAATAAATGGAGTTACTACTACGGCTGACTATTGCGGCAATGTGGTCTATGAAAATGGTGTTGCCAAAGCGCTTCTGACTGAGGCTGGTTATATTACTTTGAGTGATAACAAGTATCATTATTACTTAAAAGACCATCAAGGTAATAACCGTGTGGTTATATCTCAGGATGGGACAACAGAGGAGGTGAATCATTATTATCCTTTTGGGGGATTGATGAGTAATTCATTTGCTAATAATGTCCAGCCTTATAAGTATAATGGCAAGGAGCTGGACAGGAAGAGTGATCTGGATTGGTATGATTATGGTGCGCGGATGTATGATGCTGCGTTAGGAAGATGGCATATAGTGGATCCGAGAGCAGAAAAATATAGCGCGTTGAGTCCATATGTATATTGCGACAATAATCCAATACGAAACCTAGATTTAAAAGGAGACTCTATAACAGTCCTCAATTTAGGGGCAGGAACAAACCAACATATGGCTATATTAATCCAAAATGATGCAGGTAAATGGCAGTATTTTTCCGTGAATGGGGATAATGTTTATTCATCAGGTAGTCACACAGGAGGTCGGAAATTTGATGATATTGCTGTCGGAGAGTGGGATAGTCCGCAACTATTCATGGATAGTCAATATAATTCGGAGGGTGGTAAGAGTGATGAAAACTCCAATAGCTATGGATATTCGGAAGGATATATTATACCTACCACACCTGAACAGGATGGGATTATAAGGGAGAAATTTGTGAATATTAGTAGGAATGAGTCATATGATCTTTTAGTGAACAATTGTGCTACAGCAGTACAAAAATCTTTGGAGTCTGGAGGAGTTAAAGCATACCATCATAAACGAAAAAATGCTCAAATCAGAATGATACGCTCTACTTCCGCTTTCAATTTAGGAGCTCCTAAAGGTGGAAGATCTATAATTCCTAGTACTGCGTTTCAGTCAATTATAATACATAATCCGAAAGGAAAATTAATTCATAAAAGGCAATGAAAAAAATAAAAATCACCCCAATTCTATTATTTTCTCCTATATCAATAGTATTATATATATATATTATTATTAGATCGAGAGTTTGGACATCTTTTAGCCATGCTTTTATAATAGGATTTGTATTCATTGTATTAGCTATTCTTCTTTTAGATAGATCAATAGTTGGGCAATTCAATTTGAGAAAGATTTGGATAGTAGAAATTATTTTTATTATATTGGCTGTTGTTCTTTTTTTTAGTAAATGTACTGATAACTTTTGATCCAATATGATTGTCTTATTCATACGGTTAGACTATTTAAAATAAATGCAAATATTTAGGGGTATATCTAATGTCTTACCCTGTTATAAGTTGCCTAAAACAAATTATAACAGGGTGGTTTTGCTTTCAGATATTTGTATGAAATGTAATTGGCTATTGCTAGCAGTATGACGGTCTTCACCGGTTGATGGAGAAGAAACTTCCCGGCTGTCATCATATGCTGACTCTTTGGCTTACAGGATGGTGAGTGGTTATACGGAATGGTATACGAATCCTCCAGCTCCGGTTACTTCTGCTTTCGGAAGGCTCACGGGCAATCGTACTTACCTTCTTGATATTGGTGAGGAAATTTTGACTGCTTATTATTATGATGATTGCGAAAACGTGGTTCAAAGCCGTTCTACCAATCATTTAGGTGGGTATGATTCAGATTTCTTTGCTTATACTTTTAGTGGTAAACTTAAGAAACATTACCATATTCATACTGTCCCGGACAAACTTTCTCAGACGGAACTATACACTTATGAGTATGATCATTCCGATCGTTTGGTTTCTGTTTCCCATTCGGTGAACGGTTGTTCTCCGGTGTATTTGATGCAACATAATTATGATGAGTTTTGCCGCTTGTCCGGTACATTATTTCACAATGGGAGAATAATGGTAGAGTATACTTATAATGTCCGTGACTGGATGACACGTATTAGCAGTACCGAGTTTAATCAAACCTTACATTATACGGATGGGTCCTGGCACTCTCCTATATAACGGGAATATCAGTAGTATGACATGGAGTGCTGGGAATACATCGGTGGTAAAAGGGTATACATTTATTTATGATGGGCTTAACCGCTTGCGGGATGCCGTGTATGGTGAAGGTAGTTTTTCCCTGATATAAGCTGTTTGAATTACGGCTTGTATTAGGGAATTTCTTTATTATCTTTATGGATTGATATTTTGATGTAATTGATATCCTTATAAATATGGATGATCATGCACGTCTTGTCAGAGTGCCGTATTGTAGGGGAGTAATCTTAGAAGTGGTGCTTATAGATAATTTGAATGATGATTTGGGATATTTATCTCGTAAGAGGTTACATAACGGTTTGTTGAATATATCTTATTCGTATAATGTTCCTAGAAATATTTAGAATACGATGATAGACTGTAACTACTCAGGTATAAAGTCATATTGATACTTCTCACTGTTCAAGAACAGCAAGAATAGCCTTGTATTTAGAATTTCCGTTTTTCTTAGCGGTTTCAGCAACGGAGTGGACGTTCATAAAAGTGTTAGCCCCTTTTTCTGTACGAAAACATCCGCTGACTTTTTGCTTTACCTTTATTTTTCGAATACCTCTTTCGCTGGCATTATTATCATAAGGAACATCTGGGTTTTGCAGGAAGGTAAAAAGATAATCCTTACATTTGAAGAGACCATTTTTGAACTTCTGGAAATCCTCATGCAGATGTGCTACGCTTTCATTTAGCAATCGGTCCAATCTGTCTTTTATAGTGGTTATTGGTATTACTTCAAAGCTTGTAGTCTTACGGATGTGTATCGCCTCTCTAAGAAGTGTACTCACTTTTTTAGACCAGTTCTGCTTAGGGTCAAGTTCAGTAAGGTATTGAATGTTCCTTAACAGATGTGCAATGCATACCTGATGATTCTTTACTTCCATATTGAAATAGCTACCATGTCGATCTGTGACTAATACAGCATTGGGCAATCCATCAGGAAAATGGTTGTTTATAGCCTTCATTCCTCTGGACTTGTCTTGGTATACATAGGTTAACTGATCCGTTTGGAATATCCATGCCCAATTAAGTGCACTATTGACATATAGTCCCGTTTCATCAGCGCCAACAACTGTGGATTCGGCTATGCGCCTGCGAATTTGGTCACAAACAGTTTTTGATTTAGTCCCTATTTTAGTAAGCATGTTCCGCACTGTACCTTGACTAATAGACAAAGAGAAAATTTCTTTGAGTATTTCACAGATACGTTCAAATGAAACACATTGAACATGGCTAAGAAAAGACACCAGAGACTGAATAGTCTTGCCGTATGAAATCCGTTTACTACATTCTTTGGGGAGCGGGCATTTATTAATGTGGCCGCAAGAACAAGTCACATCAAAAGAGCGATGTTCTTTTACTTGGGGACGGGGTAAAGGTATATCAACCACTTGGGAGACTCCGCTACAAATAGACTCAGCCCCAGTCAAAGAACTGCCGCAACATTCACAATAGTCAGATTTATGTTCTTCGATAAAATCAGGAGAAGTGCTCGTTTCTAAAGTAGAGCCGGGATGACCAAATTGACCACCGTTCTTACGGTCTGACTTCTTGCGCAAAGACTGTGTCCGACGGAGGACTTTGGCAGGAAGCGATTCTTGGGAAGGAGGAATACTACTATTATGACTATCCTTATCAGGTCCTTCATATTTGGATAAACGTTTCTTTAATACATGAATCTCTTTATCCTTCTGATCAATAATACGATAAAGACGGCTAATATCAGCACCTTGCTCAGATATAGTTTGCTCCATCGAAGAGAATTTCTCGTTCATCTCCGATAAGAACTTAGATATGTCTGTTACCTGCTCAATCATTGAATGCAAAAGTAATATGTAGGGGATAATAGAGAAAGGGGATTGGCATAAAGTTATCAGATACATTTCAACAGGTAAGAGAGTTTGGATTACTTTTTCAATTTTCAGGAAAAGATACCTGAGTAGTTACAATAGACTGATATTTGATATAATTCTAAAGTTAGCGATGATCTTGTGTGGTGGTAATACGTTTGAGTATGACAAAAACTATGTAAAAAGTGTTGAGTTTGAAAAATGTTTAGTTGTTTGCTGTGTATAAAGAACGAACTCATACTTTTTTAAAGATAGAAATCTGATTACAGATATGGTAATAACTTTGTTGTTTTGAGTGCTTTCTCTGATTAACATAGAGCTATTCTTTAAAAAGTTAACTAAAAGACCATCAATTAATATCAGGATGAACTTATAGAATGAGAGGAACGTAGTAAATGAACATGAATTGACCAAAAAGTTAGCTTATGATAGAATAACCCAAATGTTTTCATCTGTTTTTAAGGACTTCCACCCATAATTCTCTTCTTTTTCTTTCTTTTTTCTCGCAGGAAAGAATATATTTGTATCCTAGTTTAAACGAAAACCAGTGTATGATATGATAACAACCCAGTTGCTTCGTCCCGAGAGTATAGTTGTAGTAGGGGCTTCGAATAATGTACATAAGCCGGGTGGCGCTATATTGAAGAATCTGATAAACGGAGGTTATCAGGGAGAACTCCGGGCTGTGAACCCGAAAGAGACAGAAGTGCAGGGAGTTCCTGCCTTTGCAGATGTAAAAGAATTGCCTGATACCGATCTGGCTGTGTTGGCTGTTCCGGCTGTGATGTGTCCGGATATAGTAGAGACACTGGCAAGCGAGAAGCAGACGCAGGCATTTATCATACTCTCTGCCGGATTTGGTGAAGAGACACACGAAGGAGCACTGCTGGAAGAACGTATACTGGAAACTGTCAACAAATACGGTGCTTCACTGATTGGTCCGAACTGCATCGGACTGATGAATACATGGCATCATAGCGTCTTCAGCCAGCCTATTCCGAATTTGAACTCAAAAGGAGTCGATCTGATCTCCAGTTCCGGTGCTACGGCAGTCTTTATTCTTGAAAGTGCGGTGACAAAAGGATTGCAGTTCAATTCTGTCTGGTCGGTAGGAAATGCCAAGCAGATTGGTGTGGAAGATGTGCTGCAATTTATGGACGAGAACTTTGATCCGGAGAAAGATTCCCGTATCAAGCTACTCTATATTGAAAGTATTCACAACCCGGACAGATTGCTCTTCCATGCCTCTTCATTAATAAGAAAAGGCTGTAAGATTGCGGCGATAAAAGCAGGAAGTTCGGAAAGCGGAAGTCGGGCGGCTTCTTCACATACAGGAGCGATTGCCAGTTCCGATTCGGCTGTAGAGGCGCTGTTCCGTAAAGCCGGGATTGTGCGTTGCTTTTCGCGCGAAGAGCTGACTACCGTTGGTTGTATCTTCACCCTCCCCGAACTGAAAGGGAAAAACTTTGCTATTATTACTCATGCCGGAGGTCCGGGAGTAATGCTGACGGATGCTTTGAGCAAAGGCGGACTGAATGTCCCTAAGCTGGAAGGTGAACTGGCGGAAGAACTGAAAGCCCAACTCTTCCCCGGAGCTTCTGTAGGAAATCCGATTGACATCCTTGCCACCGGTACACCTGATCATTTGCGTATCTGCATCGATTATTGCGAAGAAAAATTAGATAATATAGATGCTATCCTGGCTATCTTCGGCACACCCGGACTGGTGACCATGTTTGAAATGTACGATGTCCTTCATGAAAAGATGCAGACCTGCCGCAAACCTATATTCCCTGTTCTTCCCTCCATCAATACAGCAGGAGCGGAAGTGGCGGCATTCCTTGCCAAAGGACACGTGAACTTCTCTGACGAAGTGACTTTGGGAACTGCACTGTCCCGCATTGTCAACGCCCCGAAACCGGCGGTGCCTGAGATTGAACTGTTCGGAGTCGATGTACCGAGAATCCGTCGTATCATTGATTCCATCCCGGAGAATGGATATATCGAACCTCATTATGTGCAGGCATTGCTGCACGCAGCCGGTATTTCATTGGTCGATGAATTTGTTTCCAATAAAAAGGAGGAAGTCGTGGATTTTGCCCGTCGATGTGGATTTCCGGTAGTAGCCAAAGTAGTAGGTCCTGTGCATAAATCGGATGTCGGCGGCGTAGTACTGAACATTAAAGGGGAACAGCATCTGGCACTCGAATTTGATCGTATGATGCAGATTCCCGATGCAAAAGCGATCATGGTTCAACCTATGCTCAAAGGCACAGAACTTTTTATTGGTGCAAAATATGAAGAAAAGTTCGGGCACGTGGTACTCTGCGGTTTGGGCGGCATTTTTGTGGAAGTCCTGAAAGATGTATCTTCCGGCTTGGCACCCCTTTCTTATGAGGAGGCTTATTCAATGATTCGCTCCTTACGCGCCTATAAAATTATCCAGGGAACCCGTGGACAAAAGGGAGTAAACGAGGATAAATTTGCTGAAATTATCGTTCGTTTGTCTACCTTGCTCCGGTTTGCAACAGAAATCAAAGAAATGGACATAAACCCGCTCCTGGCCACTGAGAAGGCGGTTATAGCGGTGGATGCGCGTATCCGAATAGAAAAATAGGACTATTTTTCTATTCATTAGGACATATTTTCTATTATTCAGTTGTTATTTTGTCTACATTTGATTAGTTGAATAAAGGAGCCTTATAAAACTGAATATATGAAGAAAATTATTATAACGTTTGTTGCTTTGATAATTGGACTTATTTGCCGTGCACAAACGATAGATGAACATTATTATTTTAAAAGTCTTAGTAGCCAGAATGGATTGTCGCAAAACACAGTAAGTGCTATCTTGCAGGATTCGAAAGGCTTTATGTGGTTTGGCACGAAAGATGGATTAGACAGATATGATGGCGTATCGTTCCGGCATTTTAAATATGATAGAACCAATCCGCGAAGTTTCGGCAATAATTTTGTGACTTCTCTTTATGAAGATGTCGAGGGAAATATATGGGTAGGGACAGATGTAGGAGTATATATCTATTATCCTGAAAAAGATACTTTTCGTCATTTTGTAGAATTAAGTGATAAAAATACAAGGATAGAACGGGCTGTTGCCATGATTTCAGGGGACAAACAAGGACGTATCTGGATAGCTTCAGAGGCGCAAAATCTATTTTGTTATGACTTAAAAGAACAAAGTTTACGGAACTATATTTTGACTGAACATTCATTGGTTTCTACTAACGTGAAATGTTTGACAGTTGATAATAGCGGTACTATATGGATTGGATTCTACGGAGATGGACTATTTTATTCGAAAGATAATTTGAAAACTCTTCACCCCTATCTGTCACCTGTTGATAATGAAGAAACTTATAATGATGATGTTGTTAGTAAAATAGTATCAGGGGCATACAATTGTTTATATATCAGTTCTTTAAAAGGAGGGGTGAAAGAACTGAATTTGACTTCAGGCAAATTGAGGGACTTGTTGCTGAAAGACGAAAACAATGAGTCTATTTATTGTCGGACTCTACTTGTTTACACCGATAATGAGTTGTGGATAGGGACGGAATCAGGTGTGTATATTTATAATCTTCGTACGGAGAAGTATACGCATTTGCGTAGTTCCGAATATGATCCTTATTCTTTATCAGACAATGCTATTTATTCGTTTTGTAAGGACCGTGAAGATGGGATATGGATTGGCTCATATTTTGGAGGAGTAAATTATTATCCTCGTTCGTATACTTATTTTGAGAAATATTATCCGAAAGGAATAGAAAACAGTCTGCATGGTAAACGGGTACGTGAATTTTGTCGGGATAGTCAAGGTATATTATGGATTGGTACTGAGGATGGTGGATTAAATCGTTTCAATCTGAAAACGAAAGACTTTTCTTTTTTTGCTCCTAGTGCAGGATTTACGAATATACATGGACTTTGTTTAGTGGATGATAAACTTTGGGTAGGTACATTCTCTAAGGGGCTAAAGGTGATAGACACCCGTTCAGGTGTTGTTTTAAAAACATATCAAAAAAATGATTCTCCCCGTTCTTTGATTGATAATAGTATTTTTGCAATCTGTAAAACAGCTACAGGTGATATTTATTTGGGAACTATGTTTGGGTTGGTACGATACAATAAGCAATCGGATGACTTTGATCGCATACCGGAACTAAACGGGAAATTTATATATGATATAAAAGAAGATTCTGCCGGTAATATCTGGTTGGCAACTTATGCTAACGGAGTATATTGTTATAATGTGAACGATCGGAAATGGAAGAACTATGTGCATGATGATAAAGATAATACAAGTCTTCCATATAATAAAGTATCGAGTGTTTTTGAAGATTCCCATCGTCAAATCTGGTTGACGACTCAAGGGGGAGGATTCTGTATATTTCATCCGGAGTCGGAGACTTTTACGAGTTATAACTCTACTAATGGATTGCCTAGTGATGTTGTTTATCAGATTGTAGAAGATAAAGAAGGGCAGCTATGGCTGACAACCAATAATGGTTTGGTTTGTTTCCAGCCAAATACTGAGGCTATGAAAGTGTATACTACTGCGAATGGTTTGTTGGGAGATCAGTTCAACTATCGCTCTAGTTTTGAAGATGAGAATGGAATGATTTACTTTGGGGGGATTGACGGTTTTATCGCTTTTAATCCTAAAGATTTCTCAGAGAATAAGAATCTTCCTACAGTAGTAATAACTGATTTTCTGTTGTTTAATAAGGAAGTGTATGCAGATGAGCCAAATTCTCCTTTGGAAAAGAGTATAACTTTCTCTGATAAGATAGTACTTCGGGCTGATCAGAACTCCTTCTCTTTTCGTATTTCAGCTCTAGGTTATCAAGCTCCGAGAATGAATAAATTGAAGTATAAATTAGAAGGATTTGACGATGAGTGGCTATCTGTAGGCGAAAGCCCACTGATAACTTATTCTAATCTGCGTTATGGTCATTATATATTTCGAGTAAAGGCCGCCAATAGCAATGGGGTATGGAATAGTAATGAAATCTCGTTAATTAGGGTTTCCTGAATAATTCATTCATTCAAAGTTGGTCAATAAGCAAATCCCGGCACCGGCAGATGTTTTCTCCAATTATTGCCTGGATTTGTCATTAATTCCAGCAGAAAAAACAAGGCATGAAGAAGCTCCTTGAGGAACTTCATCACGTTTTTGACAAAATAGCACATAGCTGTCCAGCTGTTAGCCGTTTCTGGTAACTTTGCTCTGATGTTATTGGCTCTGTAGATTCGTTTTCCTGTACCAAAAGTGGCTTCTATCTCATTTCGTTTTCCCACTGCTACAGCCATTTTAGATTGATATTCTTGGGTTTTCGATTCTTTTTGGGGTCGCCCTAATGGTTTTCCCATGGCTTGTATCTCCAACTCTTTCATCAGCCTGCGGTTCTCTTTGCACCTGTAAATCTTATCTGCATAAATCCTTGCAGGGAGAAAGCCGAAACGTTGCCGGTAAAGTTCTATTTGAGGGTCTAAATCGGCCGATTCGTTGTAAGCATTCCAGCTGTGATGGTCTACGAAAGTGTACCCTTTCACGATACCGTCGCCAATTTTTGCTCCGAACTCGGTCGGAGATTTGGATTTGCCGCGCACAATGGGTCGCACATGGGACTGAAAAATGCTCACGATCCGGTTCGCACAAGTATGTGTACCGTCTTGAAACATCTGCAACTGTTGATAGTACATCTTGATGATGGATATGGTTACCTTCCGTTGATGACGATTCAAACTGTCAAACAGCTGTGTGCCGTTTACGGCTATCAGGTTGATAAAGCTGCGAATGTCACGGATCAAATAGGTCAGCAAGAAGGATTTACTTGTACGTATTACCTTCTTGCTACGTTTCTTGAGCTTGATCACTTCCAAGTAAGCAGAGTGGGCATCCTTGTAATGAGTTGAAGGAGCAACGAGTGAGAATCGCTCACATAATTTATGGATGTATCGGTGGATGACCTTGCAGCCGTCGTGTAACAAATCAATGTCATTAGGGTAACGAACCTCGGCATCCGCGCACGTAGCGTCTATCTTTAATGAGCCTTTGTGGAGGGACCTTGGCTGTCGGTAAATTCGGCATCCTCATCTGTAGCAGGACTGGAACCTGAATTTGAATCATCCTTATCTTTCGACTTCTCTTTGGCGGAAATTCTGGCCTTTTCAACTTGTATTTTCAGAAGAGAGACACTCATGTCATTGAAGTCATTGTTGTCCAGTCGCTTACGAATGGTCACAAACAAAGTAGGGTCAAAGATCGGTTTGTCGGTAAACTCGGACAGACCCACGAAATATTGCATATAGGGATTTTCCTGAATAGCCAAAATCGTTTCCTCGTCAGACAGGTTCATTTTGTGTTTGATGAGCAGCGAGCCGATAATCATGCGGGCGGGTTTGTTGCCGGCACCGCGCTTGCCATTATTCAAACGACGGTTATACAAACGTTCAATCTCATCCCAGGGAAGAGTGTCACCCAATTGAACCCAACGATTAGATTTGGACAAGCCATCCAGGGAGGAGCGAAATATATCAATGCTGAGCTGTTTTCCTTGTGAACTGTACTTCATAAAACTTTCTTTTAACACTCAAAGATACACATTTTAAGATAAATGAGGGAATATACACATGACTATTTTGATGAAAATCAGTTAATTGATATTATTCAGGGAACTCTAATTATAGTTTGCCCGATCCCAGTGTGATCAGGGCAGAGGATGGATACTTTTATTTGTATGCAACGGAAGATATCAGGAATTTGCCGATTCACCGTTCTATAGACTTAATCAAATGGGAGTCTGTCGGTACAGCTTTTACCGATGAAACACGTCCGACTTTTGAGCCAAAAGGGAATTTATGGGCACCTGACATTAATAAAATAGGAGACAAATATGTACTCTATTATTCGATGTCTTGCTGGGGAGGTGAGTGGACCTGTGGAATAGGCGTAGCTACTGCCGACAAACCGGAAGGCCCTTTCGTAGATCATGGAATGATGTTTAGAAGTAATGAAATTGGGGTTCAGAATTCGATTGATCCATTTTATATAGAAGATGGAGGGCGGAAATATATGTTTTGGGGGAGTTTTCGCGGCATATATGGAATAGAGTTAACAGCCGACGGGCTAAAAGTAAAATCTGGAGCAGACAAGAAACAGATTGCAGGAACCGCTTATGAGGGGACTTATATTCATAAAAAGAATGGATATTATTATCTGTTTGCTTCTACCGGAACTTGTTGTGAAGGATTGAAAAGTACGTATCAGACAGTAGTAGGGCGTTCTAGTTCATTGTGGGGACCTTATTTGGATAAACAGGGAAGGTCTATGCTCGATAATAACCATGTGGTATTGATTCATAAAAACAAAAGCTTTGTAGGCACAGGACATAATGCGGAACTAATAACCGATAAAGCAGATAATGATTGGATTTTATATCATGGAGTGAGTGTTTCCAATCCCTATGGGAGAGTTTTATTGTTAGATAGAGTTGATTGGAAAAAAGGGTGGCCTGTTGTGAAAAGTAGTTCTGCTTCTACAGAATCCCCCAAACCTCATTTTTAAAACGATTTCTTTTTAGATATTGACAGGAGAGATTAAAATAGGTATTATTCCAATATAATTAGTCGTTTTTTTAGGCAGTTTGAACAGAATTTTTCTTTTATCGGTCAATTTGTGGCATTCTGAACAGATGATGTTTGCTAACTTTGCCTTCGTCATCAAAGATTTTATTTTGTAGAACAGACAGAATTAAGATAACAACAAAATTTAATACTAACAGAATCGGAGATTGATTACTACTGATTCGCATAATTTGATTTATATGAATTTAAAATGCTTACTTTGTGGAATAGCTATTTTGGTATGTGTCGGAACCGTAAAGGCTATTGACAATGTGTCGGAACGTGTATCCGCATCTATTTCTTTGAAAGTGCCGGGAAATGAGGCAAAACAGTACCCGTTGACTTTCCAGAAGACCAAAAACGACAAAAGCGCTTATCAGTTGGAAGCCTCTGAAAGAATTCCGTTGACAGTTTATCAAACAATAGAAGAAAAAGGCGGAAAATCGCAGATAACAGTATGTATTACTGCATTGGCGGATGTGTATTTTAATTACAGTCAACAAGTGTCAACAGGGTTCCGCCATGATGACTGCCAGTTCTACATGCCCGGATTCTGGTATCGCCGTAATCTTCGTTCTCCAAAGTCGGCTCCCTCATTTCATACTTCGGATAGTTGGTTGGTGCGTGAAGATAGGTTAAGTACCCCTCTTACAGGTATCTACAGTGAGGGAACCAAACGTTTTATGACCGTAAACCGTATCGATCAGTTCGAGAATGACGCTTTGACTACTCATCGGGAGGGAGAGGTTATTCTTTCCGGTAAAACCTCCCTTGGTTTCACCGGCTTTGAGAATCGTAATGGCATAGCTACACTTTCTTTCGGTTTCCCCTATCAGGAAGCTCCTAAGAGCTATATTCGCAAGCTGACATTGGTCCCGCAGGTAAAGGCTTTTCAGTTGTTGAAAAAAGGTGAAACCGTTTTATTGAACTGGACTATTTATGAAGATACAGCCGAAGATTACTCGGATTTTATTCGTCATACTTGGGAATATTGTTACGATACTTATGCTCCAAAGCCAGTTGATACTCCCTATTCAATAGCGGACATGAAAAATACTCTTAGTTCTTTTTTCGTGAACAGCTTGGTGAGTAAACCGGAGTTGACTTATTATTCAGGGGTAGGCTTGCGGACAGATGATTGTAAAAGTAATGGAGAGGCGGAAGTCGGTTTTGTCGGACGTGTTCTTTTGAATGCATTCAATGCTTGGGAATATGGCTGGGAAAGCAATCGGGCAGAATTGAAGGAAAACAGCCTTAAGATTTTTGACAGTTACTTGAAGAATGGCTTTACTGAGGCAGGGTTCTTTAAGGAATTTGTGAATCTGGATCGTAACTTTGAGGAATCGGTTCATAGTATTCGCCGTCAATCAGAAGGAATCTATGCAATGCTTCATTTCCTGGCATACGAGAAAGAACAAGGACGTCGCCATCCGGAGTGGGAACAACGGATGAAGAAGATGCTTGACATGTTTATGCAATTGCAGAATCAGGACGGTAGTTTTCCACGTAAATTCCGGGATGATTTTTCTATAGTCGATAAGAGCGGTGGTAGTACTCCTTCGGCTACTCTGCCATTGGTGATGGGATATAAGTATTTTAAAGATAAACGCTATCTGGATAGTGCCAAGAAGACAGCGGATTATCTGGAAAATGAACTGATTTCGAAAGCTGATTATTTCTCCTCTACACTTGATGCAAACTGTGAAGATAAGGAGGCATCGCTTTATGCTGCAACTGCTACTTACTATTTGGCATTGATAACCAAAGGAGAAGAGCATAAGCATTATGCCGATCTGACGAAAAAAGTTGCATATTTTGCGTTGTCATGGTATTATTTGTGGGATGTACCTTTTGCTCCCGGTCAAATGTTGGGTGATATAGGACTGAAGACACGTGGATGGGGTAATGTGTCCGTAGAGAATAACCATATCGATGTGTTTATCTTTGAGTTTGCTTCCGTGCTTCAGTGGTTATCTAAAGAATATAAAGAGCCTCGTTTTGCAGACTTTGCGGAAGTGATTTCTACGTCTATGCGGCAGTTATTGCCTCACGATGGTCATATGTGCGGCATTGCCAAAGTCGGTTATTATCCGGAAGTTGTTCAACATACGAACTGGGATTATGGAAGGAACGGAAAAGGATATTATAACGATATCTTTGCACCGGGATGGACGGTAGCCTCTTTGTGGGAGCTATTGACTCCGGGACGTGCCGAAAAGATGTTGGTTAAGTAATTCATCTAATCTGTGATATATATGCTAAAGAAACGATTCTATATTCTACTGTTCTTCTGCCTGCTTCTTGGAGGAAATGTAAATAGCAGTACAGTGGATAAAGGTGATAACAATGCTCCGTTTGAGAACAAACGTACGGAAACGGACTACTTGCCTATTGCTGATCCGTTTGTGATGCTTTACAATAATAAGTACTATGCTTATGGCACCGGAGGTACAGTGAACGAAGGATTTGCCTGTTTTTCTTCTGATGATCTGAAAAACTGGAAACGTGAGGGGCAGGCGCTTTCTGCAGATGATTCATATGGTAAATGGGGATTCTGGGCGCCGGAGGTTTATTATATTCAATCAAAGAAGAAATTTTATATGTTTTATTCTGTAGAAGAACATATCTGTGTGGCTACCTCAGATTCTCCGGTAGGACCTTTTCGGCAAGAGTCGAAGCAACCTATCTGGGAGGAGAAGAGTATAGATACCTCTCTTTTCATTGATGACGATGGCACTCCATACCTCTATTTTGTACGTTTCACAGATGGAAATGTTATCTGGGTAGCTCAGATGACCGATGATTTAATGAAGATTAAAAAGGAGACTTTATCGGAATGTATAAAAGCGGAAGAACCGTGGGAACTATTGCAGGCTAAAGTGGCGGAAGGGCCCTCGGTGCTGAAAAAGAAGGGTATATATTATTTGATTTACTCTGCCAATCACTATCAGAATAAAGGCTATGGAGTAGGATATGCCACCTCCAAGTCGCCAATAGGTCCATGGACTAAGTATGACAAGAATCCGCTCTTGCAAGGGGATGAGCCTACCGGACTGGTAGGTACTGGGCATGGTGCTCCTTTCCAATGCAAAGACGGCAGTTGGAAATATATTTTTCATGCTCATTGGAATAAAGAGAAAATACACCCGCGTACTTCATACTTTAAAGACTTTACCATATCTAAACAAGGTGTCGTTTCTATTACCGGAAAGGTTATTAAACCGAAAGTTATAAAGTAAGCGGTTATTTTTATTTTTTCTGAGCAAATATTGTTCGAAAAGTAGGAGACTTCAGGTATTAATGATTGATACGTCAGGTATTAATAGTTGGCATATCAGGTTTTAACAGTTGAGAAATCAGTTATTAATGTCTGATAACGCAGGCATTAGTGTCTGAAGTCAGGTATATTAGGCATTGTTACGACAGTTATTTATCCTTGCCGGAATGCTTATGTTTGCTTGTCAATCTTTCCATACGTATTGAGTGGATTGCATAAGATATTTATTTTATTCAAACTGATAGAGGGATCGAATACGGTTCCTCTATTGTTTTATACTACTGTATCGTTGTTTTAGCTATGTATTTCCATGTATTTGCATAGAATCTGTTAACTTTTGAACAATTTTTGATACACCAAATATTCCATGTTTGCTACTTTTGTCTTATAACAAACTAATAAGTCGAATAGCGCATCATATTCAATAAACTATTATCTTTCACCGGTTTCTCTTTGATGTTTGCTTATTGTATAATAGTACCAATGATGGAAGGGTGTTCTGCTCACTTGATTTAGTGACAATGGCATCTGTTATTTGATATATTAGATTAACTTTGTTGTATATAATACTTTTTTAATAAGATGAGGAGCACGTTATGAGAATATTGCACAGTCTTTTTATATTGATTGTTTTTATCTTTCATACTTTTTATGTATTTGCCGATTTGAATGAGGGTTATGCTTTTCGTTCACTGGATATAAATAATGGCTTATCTCAAAATACGGTTCACGCCATTCTTCAGGATAAACAGGGTTTTATGTGGTTTGGAACGAAGGATGGATTAGACCGATATGATGGCATTTCCTTTCGGGCTTTTATGAAAGAGTCCGGCACTTTGGGGAATAACTTCATTACCTCCTTGTACGAAGATCAGCAAGGACAAATCTGGATAGGAACAGATGTAGGACTCTATGTATATTCGCCTGAGCACGAGACTGTGGAACGTTTTATAATGAAAAGTGATTTAGATACAGGGATCGATTATACGGTCAATCTGGTGACGGGAGATAAGGACGGAGGAATTTGGGTGGTGACACAATCTCAGGCGGTTTTTTATTATAATCCTCAGACTAATAAGCTGATAAATTATCTGTCAGATCAATCCGGCAGGTTGAAATTTGGTAGTCTTGGGCAACTTTACTTTGATTCGGATAATGTATGTTGGCTGGATATACGTGATGGCAACTTGTATTTTTCAAAGGATAAACTCCAAACCTTGGTCCCGGTATTTCCTAAAGATGGAAATGAACCTTTCAAAGGAGAATATATATGCAAACTGCTTCCCGGTCCTTATAATTGTATGTATGTCGGGACCATAACGGGGTTGAAAGAAGTGAATCTGACCAATAAGACTGTGCGTACTCTTTTATCCAAAGATGAATCCGGAGATGATATTTATGTTCGGGAGATAGCATTCTATTCGGATGATGAGTTATGGGCCGGAACGGAATCTGGGCTTTATATTTATAATTTACGTACAAAGAAAACTGTTCATTTACGGAATGTGAGCGGTGATCCGTATTCTATTTCCGATAATGCCATTTATTCGATTTGTAAAGATCGTGAAGGGGGGATATGGATTGGATCTTATTTTGGCGGTGTGAACTACTATCCTAAGCAATATACTTATTTTGATAAAGTCTATCCCCGGACAGAAATTGATGAAATGGGGAAACGGGTGCGGGAGTTTTGTGCCGATCATGATGGTACTCTCTGGATCGGTACCGAAGATAAGGGGCTTTTTCATTATTATCCTTCTACAGGGCTGATCGAACCATTCAGGCATCCGGACATTTATCATAATGTACATGGATTATGTGTGGATGGGAATTATTTATGGGTCGGACATTTTGCCAAAGGGCTAAATCGGATTGACTTAAGAACCCACGCTGTAAAGCATTATTTTGATGCTCCCAATGATATCTTCTCTATTTGTCGGACTACTTCAGGTAATCTATGGCTTGGAACAACAGCCGGATTATTCCGTTATCATTCTGAAACAAACCGTTTTGAACGTGTACCTGAACTTGGTTGGGTATTTATATATAATATCAAGGAGGATAAACAGGGGAATCTATGGCTGGCAACTTACATAGATGGTGTATATAAGAGAAATGTACGTACTGGTGAGTGGGAACATTATATGCATGATGAAACGAATCCTTCAAGCCTGCCTTCTAACAAAGTACTGAGTATATTTGAAGATAGCCAGAATCAGCTTTGGTTTACAACACAGGGAGGAGGCTTTTGTCGCTTTGATCCTTCTGGTAAGATATTTGTGCGTTATGATTCGAGTATTGGATTGCCGAGTAATGTCGTACATCGAATTGAGGAAGATGAAAAAGGGTTGTTTTGGATTACAACCAATAAAGGGCTGGTACATTTTAATCCGAAAACTTTAGAATTTAAGGTGTATACGATTGCTAATGGGTTACTGAGTAATCAATTTAATTATCAGTCCAGTTACAAGGACAAGAATGGACGGATATACTTTGGTAGTATTAATGGTTTTATTTCTTTCGAACCGTCTGTTTTTGTTGACAATGATTTTCTCCCTCCTGTGGTAATAACAGATTTTATGCTCTTTAATAAAAAGGTTCCGGTTGGTAGTACGGACTCTCCGTTAAAGCAAAGTATTACATTATCCGACTACCTTGAGCTTCAATCGAATCAGAACTCTTTTTCTTTCAGTGTAGCAGCTCTTAGTTATCAGTCACCTGACATGAATACAGTATTATATAAGCTCGAAGGATATGATTCAGAATGGTATTCGGTAGGTAAAAATCTGATTACATATTCTAATTTACCCTATGGGACGTATGTGCTAAAGGTAAAGGCTGCAAATAGTGATGGAATCTGGAATCCGGATGTGCGTACTTTAAAGATCCGGATTCTACCTCCGTTTTATTTGTCTGTATGGGCTTATATCATCTATGTAATATTAATACTTGGAGCACTTTTCGCTACTTTCTTCTACTTTAGAAAGCGGGCAGTCGAAAAGCACCAGAGAGCGATGGAGAAGTTTGAGCAGGAAAAAGAACGGGAACTTTATACTTCTAAGATAGAGTTCTTTACGAATGTGGCACATGAGATCCGAACCCCTCTGACGCTGATCAAAAGTCCTTTAGAAAGTGTACTTACCGAGAAGGCACTTCCTGAAAATGTGAAGATGGAATTAGAAATTATGGACCAGAACGCAGAACGATTACTGAATCTGACAAATCAATTACTTGATTTCCGTAAAACAGAAAATAAAGGGTTTAAATTAAATCCGGTAGAGTGCAGCGTCGGTTCTATTATTCGTTCTGTTTATAAGCGTTTTACCACTTTGGTTAACCAGAAAGGAATTGAGCTTAAGGTAGAGATTCCCGAGGAAGAATTATTGGCTTCTGTGGATAAAGAAGCTTTGACTAAGATTCTCAGCAACTTGTTTACGAATGCTTTGAAATATGCCCAAACATATGCTTATCTCAGCTTATCGGTTGATGAGGCAGGGAAAGAGTTTACTATTGTTATGAGCAATGATGGAAAGATAATTCCTATTGTGATGCGTGAGAACATATTTCGTCCTTTCGTACAGTATCGGGATGGAAAAGACATAGTTCCGGGAACAGGCATTGGGCTGGCTTTGGCGCGTTCATTGGCAGAATTACATCAAGGGACGTTAACGATGGATCAAGATATGGAGTGTAACCGCTTCATCCTTTCCATTCCGATACAGCATCAGACGGCTTCGGACGTTTTGGAAGAAGAACATCGTGAAAAGCCAGTGTATGATGAAGAAGATAATGAAACACGTATAATGTCTTCTGATAAGGATAAAAAGGAAGTTGCTTCGGTCTTGATAGTAGAAGATAATAAGGATATGTTGGCTTTTGTTGCCCGACAGCTCTCACCATTATACCATGTTATAACAGCCGAGAACGGGATAGAAGCGCTAAAAGTACTTGAACATGAGTATATCAACCTTGTGATAAGTGATATAATGATGCCTGAAATGGATGGACTTGAATTGTGTGAGCATTTGAAGTCTAATTTAGACTACAGTCATATTCCCATAATATTGTTAACAGCCAAAACAACACTGGAGTCGAAAATTGAAGGACTGGAACAAGGAGCGGACGCATATATTGAGAAACCTTTTTCTGTAGAATATCTGCGTGTCAATGTTGCCAATCTGTTAAGTAATCGTGAAAGGTTGCGGCGTCGCTTTATAGAGTCTCCTTTTATAAAGGCCGATACGATGGCTCAAACGAAGGCGGATGAAGTTTTTATTCAGAAGTTGAACGAGTATGTATCTCAGCACCTCGATAACACCGATTTGGTGATTGATGACATGGCGGAAGCTATGAATATGGGACGTTCTAACTTTTATCGCAAGCTGAAAGGAGTATTGGATATGAGTCCGAATGAGTATCTTCGTTTGATACGTTTAAAGAAAGCTGCCCAACTTCTGAAAGATGGAAGATATGGGATTGTAGAAATTTCTTATATGGTAGGATTCAATTCACCTTCTTATTTCTCAAACTGTTTTAAGAAACAATTTGGAGTGTTACCGAAAGATTTCATGCAATGAACAAATTCTTATAAAATTGCTCTAAAACTGATTCTGACTATCTCTGCACTGGTTTTTGGATAGAATTTAATAATATCAGGTTAATTTCTTATATCCTTTTCAGGTAGGTTCCGATAACTTTGCGAATGTCTCGAAGGTAGGAACTTATTTTTTGACCTGTCTATTTGGTTGGGAAAAAACTTTCTTCTAGATCAATTAATATAGAAGTAACGGATAAATACCAGATTAGAAACTGGCTTTATAAGCTATTAATTATTATTAATCAATATCTAATTTTTTGCGCGAATATGATTTTGTATATATTGTTTGGTAGATAGGGAGAAGAGTTGATACATAAATAAGGAATTGGCAAGTATTAGTTTTTTTTATAAGACTCTTCTTCCGCTTTTCTTCGCTGAAGTATATAATCCTTAAATAATACGATTTATGGACTAATTCCTTTTATAAGGATCATGATATAAATGTTTAACCAAAATAATAAAGAAAATGAAAAACAGTTTTTTGTGTGTCGGCTCTTTTCTATTGGCAGCTAGTTTTTTTACTAGTTGTACAGAAGACAAGGATTGGTCCGGTGGATTGAAGAATTCTGATCTGGTATTCCAGACTTATTTGCCAACAGAAGGTGCCAAAGGAACGGAACTTTCTATTCGAGGCAATAATTTTGGAGAGGATATCAGCCAAGTCCAAGTATGGGTGAATGAAAAAGAAGCAGAGGTGATTTCGGTTACTTCTACCCGTATTATGGCTAGAGTGGCTGAAGCTAGTGGTAGTGGCGTAGTGAAAGTCAGAGTTGGGGAAGTAGTATACAGTTATCCTGATTTATTTTCCTATGGCTATATTCGCAATGTGTACACTGTAGCCGGTAATGGTCAAGGTACCACAGTTGATGGTGCATATCTTCAGGCTTCTGTCCAATGGCCTATTGTGATGGTTTATGATAAATGGGATGATGCCATATTGTTCTTGCAAGATGAAGGAGAACACCGCATCCGTCGTATGAAAGATGGTAAAATTGAGACTTTATGTTCCACAAAAAGCTTAGTGAACAATGCACGCAGTATATGCTTCTCTCTTGATGGAGATACATTGTTTATAGGCAATGATAATGCGAATAACTATGTGGCAAATCCTGTTGCAGTCGGAATGGTAACCCGTAAAGGTGGTTTCAAAGATCTTAAGTCATATATTCCTTCAGAGAAATTAGCTCAGCCCCATATTAATGGTATCGCTGTTAATCCTGTAGACGGTTCACTTTTTACTTATCATTGGGGACGCCATGTGTTTCGCTATAATAAAGCTACTGAGACTTGTGAATATGTGATTACGCGAGATCAATTTAATGAATTAGTGGTCGGTTTGTTTCCGGATGCTGACGGAAATATGCAAAATATAGGTGGTGACGGAGGATATGGAGGGCTTGCTTTCTCTCCGGATGGAAAGACTCTTTATTGGAATGGACGTGATCCATATCAGGGTATATTAAAAGCTGATTATGATCTTGTCACTAAAAAATGTACTAATCTAACCCGCTTTGCAGGTAATGGAGTTTGGGGGATTATTGATGGTCAAGGTGTTTCTTCACGTATGGACCAGCCTAATCAAATAGCAGTGGATGCGGAAGGCAATTTGTTAGTAACAACAGTTTATGGGCGCACTGTTCGCAAGATTACTCCTGAAGGATATGTGAGCACATATGCTGGAATAGGCTACCAGACTGGATATGTCGATGGGCTTGCTGCAGAAGCTAAATTCAACAAACCTTATGGTATTGCTATTGATGCCCAAGGTAATGTATATGTAGGTGATTGTGAGAATTGGCGTATTCGGGTAATCAAAGAAGAATGATTGTTAGAACTAATAACTGGTATAGAAAATTAAAGAGTATATTTTATGTTCAAGAAAGAAATATATAGTCTATTGCTATTCTCCTTTGGGCTTTTGTTTACTTGCTGCGGAGAGAGTGCAACAGATGACGAGGAAAAAGATAATAATGGTCAGGGAAGTGTTAGTGTGGAGACTAATTACCTGCCTATTGCAGACCCCTACGTGATGTTCTATAATAATAAATATTATGCTTATGGTACAGGAGGAACAACTGCCGGAGAGGGGTTTGCCTGCTTTTCTTCTGACGATTTGAAAAACTGGAAACGTGAGGGGCAGGCTCTATCTGCAACCGATTCTTATGGTACATGGGGTTTTTGGGCACCGGAGGTCTATTACGTTGAGTCTAAGAAGAAGTTTTATCTGTTCTATTCAGCAGAAGAACATATTTGCGTAGCGACTTCTACTACTCCTGAAGGTCCATTCCGACAAGAAGTAAAGCAGCCGATCTGGAGTGAGAAAAGCATTGATACTTCTTTGTTTATAGATGATGACGGTACTCCATATCTTTATTTCGTACGTTTTACAGATGGGAATGTGATATGGGTGGCTCAGATGACTGATGACTTGATGAGTATAAAGACAGAGACTTTGAATCAATGTATAAAAGCTGAAGTATCATGGGAACTTTTGCAAGGTAAAGTAGCGGAAGGACCTTCTCTTTTGAAAAAGAATGGCGTGTATTATCTGATTTATTCTGCTAATCATTATGAAAATAAAGGATATGGAGTTGGATATGCAACCTCAGATACTCCTATGGGGCCTTGGGTGAAGTATAGCAAGAATCCACTTTTGCAGGGTGATGCAGCTACCGGCTTAGTAGGTACAGGACATGGAGCGCCGTTCCAATGCAAAGATGGTAGTTGGAAGTATATATTTCATGCTCATTGGAGTGCTGCGGAGATACAACCTCGAACATCGTATATTAAGGATTTTGCCATTTCGGATCAGGGAGTGGTTACTATTAGTGGAACTGTAATTAAGCCGAGAGTTCTGAAGTAAAAGGATACCGGATAAATGAATATCATTTTTAATTTAAAACTAATACTATAATGAATAAAAATAATCGAATGAGCAAGAGGCTTTTGAACTATGTCATTGTCCTTTTGGTGTGCTTGATTAGTAGTGCGGAATCTTTTGCACAAGGCACAAAGTTTCAGGTCAAGGGAAATGTGACGGACGCTTCGAGAGAACCGATTGTTGGTGCTACAATCAAAGTGAAAGGTACTTCGCAAGGAGTTATAACCAATATTGATGGTGAATACTCTATCGATACTCGTAGCAACGCAATTTTGGAGTTCAGTTATATCGGATATGTGTCACAAGAAGTCCCTGTAAGTGGAAGTAAAATTATAAATGTGACTCTTCAGGAAGAAGTCAGTAAATTGGACGAAGTGGTGGTGGTAGGTTATGGAACGCAGAAAAAAATCAGTGTGACCGGTTCTGTGTCCAATGTCTCTACCAAAGAAATAGCCAAAATAGCTACTCCATCATTAAGCAATACTTTAGGCGGACAAATTCCGGGTATTGTGACTCGTCAGGCTACAGGCGAACCGGGATATGATCAAGCGAGCATTTATATCCGAGGTTTTGGAACATGGACAAATCGTAGCCCGTTGATATTGGTAGATGGTATTGAGCGTGATATGAATACGATTAATACTGAAGAAGTAGAAAGCATTTCTGTCTTGAAAGATGCTTCCGCTACGGCAGTATATGGTGTACGTGGTGCTAATGGTGTTATCTTGATTACTACTAAGCGTGGTCAATTGGGAAAGCCGAAAGTGACATTGCGTTCCGAATATGCAGTGCTTACCGGACTTCGTTATCCGGAGTATATTAATGCGGCGGAATATGCCGGTTTAATGAATGAGGCACGTGATAATGCAGGCGTTGCCAATATGGCTTATACGGATGAAGAAATTGAATTGTTCAGAAACGGTAGTAGCCCTTATCTTTATCCTAATGTGAACTGGGTGGACGAAGTTCTTAAGAAGAATACAACACAGAGCATTACAAATTTAAATATTACCGGTGGTACCGAAGTAGTACGCTATTTTGTAAATGTGGGTTATACAACGCAGAGTGGGCTTTATCGCGATAATGGCGATAATGCATATAGTACAAACAGTCGTGTAAACCGTTATAATTATCGTTCGCGTGTAGATGTAAATCTCACGAAAGATCTTTCAGTAGAATTAGGGGTTGGCGGTATTATTCAGAATCGTAATTTCCCAGGAAAGAGTCAATATGATATCTTTTATGCGATTCGTAATACTTCTCCTTTAGCATTTCCTGTAAAGAATCCGGATGGTACACCAGGTGCTTCACCGACTTATCTTGGTAATAATCCATGGGGTATGACTACACAGAGTGGTTATGAAACACAAAACTGGAATACATTGCAAGGGACTTTTTCTGCACGTTGGGATTTATCTTCACTTGTAACAGAAGGGCTTTCAGTAAGCGGACGGTTTGCTTACGACCATTATTATTCTAATAATAAACAATATTATAAGGATTTTGAAGTAAAACAGTATATGGGAGAAGACGCGGAGGGCAATGCCATCTATAATATACTTCGTAATGAGAATATTAAGAATGTGACTTTAGCGGAAAGTGCTAACCGTGCCATTTACTATGAAGTGGCAGCCAATTATGATCGCACATTTGGTATGCATAATATTACTGGAATGTTTTTGTTCAACCGTCGTGATTATGTAAACTTGCGTAATACAGACCGTACGGGGTCCGTTCCTTATCGTCGTCAGGGCATTGCGGGGCGTGCCAGCTATAACTACTTGCAACGTTATTTTGCAGAGTTCAACTTCGGATATAACGGTTCGGAACAGTTCCCGAAAGGTAAGCGTTATGGCTTTTTCCCGTCCGTATCATTGGGATACGTTTTGACGAATGAAGACTTTTGGAATCGTAACTGGTGGATAAGCAACTTGAAATTACGTGGAAGTTATGGTACGGTGGGTAACGACATTTCTTCCAGCACCCGTTTCCTTTATCTAACTACCATGAATATGAATGTGTCGGCAGGATATATGGGGAAAGAAGGCAATAATTATATGGCAGGTATTATGGAAGGGCAGACCGGTAATCAGAATGTAACTTGGGAGACAGCGAAAAAGTTAAATGTCGGTTTTGATCTGGGTTTATTTAACGATGTGGTTTCTTTGCAGGTGGATATATTTAAGGAAAAGCGTGACGGTATCTTGATTACTCGTAAAACTGTGCCTGTATTGGCTGGTTTCTCAGGTGCAAGTATTCCGGTAGGAAATCTAGGTAAGGCGGAGAATAAAGGTATTGAAACCGCACTTGAAGTGAAAAAAAGAGTTGCTAACGGATTATTCTACTCATTACGTGGGAATTTCTCGTTTGCCCGTAATAAGATTATTGAAAATGATGAACCGAAGCCGAAGTATGAATATCAAGATGCTCGGGGACGCCGTATTGACCAGACATTCGGACTTGTGGCACTAGGATTCTTCAAGGATCAGGATGATATTAAAAACAGCCCGAAGCAGACGTTCCAAAGTACCGTTCGTCCCGGGGATATTAAATACAAAGATATAAATGGTGACGGTGTAGTGGATGAGTATGATAAAGTAGCTATTGGTGACCCGCGTACTCCGGAGATTATGTTTGGATTTGGTGGTACGGTGGCATATAAGAATTTTGATGTCAGTTTATTTTTCACGGGTGCTGCCAAGACAAGTTTCTTTTTGGAAGGAGCAACTGTTTATCCATTCCTGAATGGTGAGGGCACATGGAATGTGCTGCGTGAGGTGTATGATAATCGTTGGACATCTGAAACAGCTGCTACTGCGAAATATCCTATTGTTCTTAATGCTAATAGTTACAATAACTACCAAACTTCCACAATGTATATGCGTAATGGTTCTTACTTGCGCTTGAAGAGTGCCGAAATAGGTTATACATTCAAAGGAAGACTGATTGATAAGATGTTTATGGATAATATCCGTCTGTTCTGTAACGGACAAAATCTATTAACACTTGATTATATCAAGATTGTAGACCCGGAGTCGAATAACGGTGTAGGTAACTATCCGATGCAACGAACTATTAACTTTGGTTTCCAGATTAACTTTAAATAAATATGAATATGAAAATATCGAAAATGAAAATAAAGGTGGCAGGACTATGTTTGCTCACATGGGCATTTGTATCGACTTCATGTAGTGATTATCTGGATAAAACTCCGGACGATGCTACTTCCATAACCTTAGAGGAAGTGTTTTCCAGTGAAATTTATACAGAACGTTTTCTGTTAAGAGCTTACGATTACCTTCCTTGTGAAACTAACTATAATGATAATGATTATTGGGCATTAGGTGCCTGGAGTGGTGCATCTGATGAGATGAACATCACTTGGACCTATCCGATGGCTAAAGAAATGAATCGTGGTAGCTGGAATCCTAAAATGCTCGAAGGTAGTTCCAGTCAGGGTACGTCTTATGCAATGTGGTGGCGTTATTATGAAGGTATCCGTCAATGTAATGTGTTTCTTGAAAATATAGACTTATGTCCGGCAGCGCAAGCTACAAAAAATGTGTGGATATGTGAAGCACGTTTTATGCGCGCAATGTTGCATTTCTTTCTGTTGCGTAGTCACGGTCCTATTCCTATCATGGATCATGCGCTGAAAATGGATGATGAAATGACATATTTCCCTCGAAATACGTTTGATCAATGCGTAGATTTTATAGTTTCAGATTGTCAATATGGCATTGATGGAGCGTTGCCGATGATTTATACCAATGCGAGTGGTACGGTGGCTGAATCTTTGTATGGGCGTGCTACAAAAGCCGCAGCTTATGCTTTGAAAGCACGTGTATTGCTTTATGCTGCAAGTCCGCTGTTCAATGGAAATGCTGATTATGCTAAATTTGCCAATGAAGACGGTACATTGCTCTTTGCTCCCAAAGATGATTCTAAATGGGGAAAAGCTGCTGCGGCTGCCAAAGAAGCAATAGATAAGATAGAGGGTTCTTCTTATTATGGTTTGTATTATTCGGATGAACCTGATAACGGTTATAGAAACTATATGGAGTTATTCCTACCTTCAAAAAAATGGAATAAAGAATATATCTTTGCCAGAAATCAAGGGACAGGCTATAGTGACAATATCCATCAGGAGAAATGTATGGCAGCCAACGGTATGGGAGGCTGGAGCGGTCTTTGTCCTACTCAGGAACTGGTTGATGCCTATGAAATGGCTAATGGTTCAACACCGATTATCGGATATAATGCAGATGGAACGCCTATAATAAATGGAGCAAGCGGCTACTCGGAAACTGGTTTTGCGGCAACGGCTGGCAAACATTATCCGGCAGGAGTTTATAATATGTATGTCGGTCGTGAACCTCGTTTTTATGCTTCAATCAATTTTAATGGTCAACAGTGGCGTGGTCGCCAATTGGAATTTTGGCAAGGTGGAAAAGATGGTATTAATGTCTCCAAAGTAGATTATTGCTGTACCGGATACTTATTGCGAAAAACTGCCGATGAAGGTGTAGATGTGATTAATGGTAAGGGAGGAATGAAAGAAGCCTCTATCCTTTTCCGGGTAGGTAGTCTTTATCTGGATTATGCGGAAGCATTGAATGAAGCTGAAGGGCCTGTAGATGATGTATACAAGTATGTAGACGCTATTCGTAAACGCGCCGGTTTGCCGGGATTGGCAAAAGGCTTGGACAAAGATAAGATGCGTGAACGTATTCAGCATGAACGTCAGATAGAATTAGCGTTCGAAGCCGGACATCGCTATTTCGATTGTCACCGCTGGAAAATTGCAGAGAAAACAGACAACGGATATATGCATGGTATGAATATAACTGCTACTAATAAGGTAGATTATAGTAAACGTTCAACAGTAGGTGATTCTCGTGTATTCGAAAAGAAACATTATCTGTTCCCTATACCGCAGAGTGAAATGGATAAGCGGATAGGATTGGTACAATCTCCCTACTGGGAATAAATAAAACTGTATTTCCTCCCTAGGTATTTATCTGTTTAGGGAGGAAAATTTGTTATATATAAAACTGTTGATATATCATGAAAACAAAAACAAGGCGTTTATTGAGCCTCTTGAATTTTTGTGTTCTTACACTTCTGGCCTGTGGAAACTCTGATGGTGCCGGAGAAGATTCAGGAGTCCCTTATTTAGCTAAAAAAGGAGAACCTGTTGACGGTGTTCGTATTGGTTGGGATTATGGAACAATCCGGCAACTGGCAACTAGGGGAGGATATCCACGTTCCATCCGTTTACAGGATAATACAGTGGTGGCTGTATATGAGAACTATGATACAGGCTATGAAATGCGCCGTAGTACAGATGAAGGTAGTACATGGGGGGATCCTGTTATTCTTTTCCCCATCCATAGTATAACGAATGATAAAGGAACTGCCCGAATAAATATCGCTAACTCAGAAATTATACAACTTGCTAATGGGGATTTGCTGGCTGCTTGTAATTATCGTCCTCAAACACCCGAAATAACTCCGTTTGCTATAGCGGTACGCCGTAGTACTGATAATGGAGTAACGTGGAGCGATCCTCAGATTATTTATGAAGCGGAACCTCGTTTTTCTGACGGTTGTTGGGAACCGTTTTTTCTTCAACTTCCTAATGGAGAGGTGCAAGTTTATTTTGCTAATGAGGGGCCATATACTCATTCTAATGAACAGGAAATATCCATGATGACCTCAGTGGATAATGGTAAGACATGGGGAGGGTATAAGACAGTTTGTTTTCGCGCAGGTAGTCGTGATGGAATGCCGGTAAGTAAGGTGGTTGGCGATGAAATCGTTTGTGTGATAGAAGATTGTGGGTTTGTTACTTTCAAACCATACACCGTACGTACTAAATTGTCGGATAATTGGTCGTCTCCTGTATTGGCGGATTCGCCAAATCGTGCTATGGCATTGGGCGAACCTGTAGAAGATTGGATTTATATGGGAGCTCCTTATTTAGGTGTACTTCCTACAGGAGAAACGTTACTTTCTTATCAGGTGGATGATATACGTCACGACGATCAGTTGGGTGACAGGCTGCCTTATAGTACCATGGAAGTGGCAATAGGTGACAAGAATGCCCGTAACTTTGTAAGGTGCACGCGCCCTTTTCCTGTGCCTGCGGGAAAGCATGCAGTATGGCCTTCTGTGGCTGTTTGGGATGCGAATACTATAGCAGCTCTTGCTACCAGTAACTATCAGGGGGGGACGGAGGCTCCGTTTTTCATGAAAGGACATGTAATGCGGGATTTAGAAGTGAACTCTTCTGATATTGTAAACTATCCTATTTTTATTGGTCATACCGGAATCTGTAATTTACGTTTAGGAGTCGGGAAAGATGCAGATAATCTTTATATCACCTGCAAGGTTAAGGATGGAGAACTGTATTCCGGTGGACAAGGAACTCAAAAAGGAAGCGGTGTTTTTATCTATCTTGATACAAAGAATGAATGTTTGAAAGAACCTGCTGAAGGTGTTTATAAGGTATGGTGTTCATATAAAGGCGATATAACTGTCTGGCAAGGTAATAAGGGGAAATGGGAGAATAGTGAGTTGGAAGGATTACAAATCACTCCTTCTGTTGTGCCGGGAGGTTATGAACTTGCTTTTACCATTCCTTTAAATCGTTCATTTAATAAGGATACGATGAGGTTGTGTGCCACATTGTCTACAAAGACCTATACCGAAACATTAGTTCATAGTAATGCTGACTGGTCGTGTACATGGATGAAAATGAATTTAGGTGGGCATTAATACAAAGAACGCATAGCTGAAAATGCAGCAGGTACTTGACAAACGCTTTTAAATGTTGTATATTTGTAGATCAATAGCATAAACCTATAAAAAAACAGATGAAAGAAAAAAGTAAAATCATATTCCTGAATGGTATAATATAGCAACAAGTATGGACTATCTTCCTGAGATACATCAGATGATAGAGTATCAGATATAGGCTGAAGGCTGCAGACTTTATGAAGTTTGCAGCCTTTTTTGTCTTAAAAACTTGATGATTTTATTGTGAATTTCATTTGGGGAGTTTATAATAAACGGTGGGGACGTTTATTATAAACGATCATGGAATTTATTATAAACGTATAGGCTGGTATATATAAACTTGTTGCTATTTTTTATATAACTACAATTGTCTTTCTTTGATAATGATTGTTGTTGGTAATTATCGCAGACATACTGTGTGGTAATCTAAGTAAACAAAATATTGGAACTGCTATAGGGTATATAACTGGGTGCCTGTTTAATTCACTCGAATCTCTCTTTTTTCGAAAAAAGAGGAATTAAATCTGAGTAGTTTTGATTTTGGATACATATATCGTAGCAGTTTTGATATTCGTATTTTAATTTTCCAATCTATTGGTTTTAGAGAAATACATGTTAAATGTAGTTCGAAAAATAGAACATTAAGATGGAGGATACATGCAAACGATTTAGAAAAACTATGTATTTTTGTGTTATAACTTTCAAAACAGTATAAGAAGCTTTACTCATTTTAATGCAGAATTGACTTGTTTGCGAGTTTAAGCATAAATGGTTATTTTTATTATATTGACTAATTAGTGCTTGATTTAGGATAAAACAAACAATTTATTGTTGGAATTCTTTAATTATTTATATAAGGGCAACTAAAGAATCATTTTAAAATTTAAAGAATTCTATAAGTAAAGAACATTTTATACTTTTGCACTGTTTTGAATAAAAAATTAACAGGTTTAAAGTAGAATTATGGCATCTATAAAGTTATTGCTCAATAAACAGCGAATGCTTAATAATGGTACATTTCCATTGGTTTTTCAGTTTATCCACCGGAGGCGAAAGTTACTTTATTATACCAAGTATCATATCTTTCAGCAACAACTGGCTGATGGAGCTTTGGAGGTTGAGTATTGTGAAGCATCGCTTTATTCCATGAAAGAAATAAAGGAGATAAATCGTGAGTTGAAACGGGACTATAAGCGATTCCAGAATCGTATATTGGAGTTGGAAAGGAACAATGAGGAGTATTTAGTAGATGATATCGTAGAGTTTAAAAAGAAGAAGAGTCATCGTTCGTATCTACTTATGCAGTATATAGAAACACAGATTTCTTATAAAAAAAAGATGGGGAAAGACGGTATTGCAGCCGCCTATCATAGCACCTATATTTCTCTGAAAAAATATATAGGTATGAAATCTGCGCGTAAGTCGGATATCAGGATGGAGGAAATAAACTTCAGCTTTGTGGTAGGGTATGAGGACTATTTGAATGCACAAGGACTGGCGAGGAATACGATTAATTATTATCTGCGTAATTTCCGAACGATTTATAATTCCTCTATCCGGGATGGATTTAAGCCTAAAAGCGAGAATCCTTTTACTTACATTCAGACAAAACCATGCAAGACAATAAAACGTGCAATTAATAAAGATGATATGAAGAAACTTTCTTCGCTTATTTTACCTGTTCATTCTGGAATGGACATTGCGCAGGATATGTATTTATTTAGCTTCTATGCCCAAGGTATGGCTTTCGTTGATATTGTATTTCTAAAAAAGAAGAATATTCGTGATGGTATATTGAGCTATCGACGTCATAAGTCACAACAGCTGATTCATATAGTTGTCACTCCTCAGATGCAGGAATTGATTGATAAATATGCGAATGACAGTGAATATGTGTTTCCAATTATTGATACATCTTTGTCGACATCTATCTACGATCAGTATCGTTTGGCTTTAGGCAGGGTGAATCGATATTTGAAGAAGATCACTTTTCGGTTAAATATAAATGTCCGGCTGACGACTTATACTGCCCGTCATACCTGGGCTACATTGGCAAGAGAAAGTGGGGCTCCTATTTCCATCATCAGTGCAGGATTAGGGCATACCTCAGAAGAAATGACGAGAGTATATCTTAAAGAATTCGATCAGGAAACGCTGGCGCAGGTAAATCGTATTGTGACTAATCTGTTGTAATATGAAACATAAATTTGTTCTTCAAATTTTGTAAAACTCATATTTATAACTTATATTTGTAAACGGTATCTATTTTGTAATAGAGAGTATATCAATCGCTTAATAATAGCGATGTTGCAAAATAAGACTATTTTTTGCGAATAGCTATTATCAAAAAGTACATTAATACTCTCCTTTTGTACACTCTCGTAATTCTCCTTGAAGATTATTGGTTTTCGCCTGATAATGGTCTATCAATTGCTTGGGAGTACAGCGAAAATGCTGTTTGAAGTAGCGGTATAACTGAGCTTGCGATTCAAAGTTGCATACCTCCATTAGTTGCTTGACACATATGCCCGGTTCTATAACTTTCCCTAAAATACGTACCTTTAATTGTTTCATCATCCATTGTTTTGCGGTAATTCCGAATTCTTCTTTGAATTTAATAAAGAAGCTGGTTCTTCCTATATTTGATAGTGTAATTAACTCATCAAGATTATTTACTCTTGAATAGTTCTGCATGACAAAATCTCTGAACTCTAATTGCTTCCCAATGATAGGGTGAAAAAGTGTAGCAATTTCTTTTTTATTATAGAATCCCCTGAGTAGGAAGAAAAATTCACGTTCTATTACATTATGTAGGTATGTGCAGTTCATTTCATTCCTCAAACAGTGAACAACAGTTTCAAAGAACGGCATTAGTGGATAGCGCATGGGGATAGGGCTGAAATCATAGTTAATATTTTCACAAATAGAGCTCAAACCTTGAAATAAAAGTTTGTCACAGTTGCTTTGCGGTATATCAAATGCCATAGCCAACATTTGTGATTTGGCTGTTGCGGAAATCTTTATCATTGAAGATTTAGGTAACACTACCATCTCATTGCTATGAAATGTGTGGTTACAAAATTGGTTACAGTATACTGAAAAATCTCCTTTTAAAAAAAATAAAAGATAATTCTTGTGGGTATACTCTTCTTCTATGCATTTCTCTTTATCGAATTTAATATATTTGAATCCTGTACTAATATCTGTCATGTAATTTTTGCATGACAAATGTTCCCTTGCGTAAAGTAATCCATTGGGTGATTGTTCCCCTCTCATATCTTTCCCTTTTTTGATGACAACAAAGCGATTCTATTTCATTCTGCTTCATAATTGATTCAGTATGGTTTAATATAATCGATTTGTTGTCAATGTGTTATGATGAATAATTCTATAGCCTATTATGCATCTGCAGGGTATGAAACATAATGTATGGTATATGATTATGCGTAAATCCCTGCTAATCAATTGTATATATACAACATAAACATCTTTACTCTCTATTACAAAATAGAGAGTAAAGATATAGGGGAATTATATGTAATTAAAACGCTGTTTATCAGTTGATTGGGCGATTGTCTTGTTGTGGAATAGTATGGCTGTAAAATCAGGCCGGATGATTCTTACTAAATGAAAAGTAGAAAAACGACAGCACTTATTTGTTGGAAAAAGTGGATTATGGAATGAATTATTTTTTTATAGCAATAGCATTTTTAGTTGCGGTATTTATGGGGTGGATTATCACTCCTCAGATTTTACTCGTTGCTTTTAGAAAACGACTGTTTGATTCTGTTGGTGGTCGTAAAACCCATAACGGTATAGTACCGCGTTTGGGAGGAGTCGTGTTCGTCCCAGTGCAATGCTTTCTATTAGTGTTATCTATGTTTTTTATGTATAAGCTAGAAATGACGCCCCATCTTCAAGACCCATTTATACCTTTCCAATTTTTATTGCTGATGATTGGGTTGCTTATTCTGAGTATGGTTGGAGTGATAGATGATTTGATCAGGATTGATTATCGCAGAAAATTTGTAGCTCAGATTGTTGCTTCTTTATTTCTTCCGTTATCCGGACTCTGGATTAATGATTTGTATGGACTACTCGGAATAACTACTTTGTCTCCTTGGATCGGGATGCCTTTGACGGTATTTGTGGCTGTCTTTATTATTAACGCCGTTAATTTGATTGATGGAATCGACGGGCTTTGTTCCGGTTTGGTCGGTATGGGCGCTTTGGTTTTTGGTTTTTTATTTATTTATAATGGAGCATGGTTACATGCAGTTTTTGCCTTTATTACCGCAGGGGTGCTATGCCCTTTTTTCTATTACAATGTATTTGGCAAATCAAAAGGGAGGCAACGAATTTTTATGGGAGATACTGGTAGTCTGACGTTAGGACTTTCCATGGCTTTTCTGGCAATCAGCTATGCGATGAATAATCCATTGATAAAGCCTTTTTCGGAAGGAGCGATAGTGGTTTCTTTTGCAACATTGATTGTACCTCTTTTTGATGTGGTTCGTGTGGTATGGATACGCTATCGTAGCCATCAGCCGTTCTTCATGCCCGATCAGAATCATATACACCATAAGTTCTTGAGAATGGGGTTATCTCATTATGCTACAATGGCTCTTATTTTGGCTTTAGCATTTTTCTTAAGTTTCTTCAATATCATAGCAGTAGAGTATATCAGTAATAATATTGTGATTTTTATAGATATTGTATTATGGGTTGCTTTCCACTTATGGTTGGACAGGCGGGAACTCATTCGAACGAAACATGGGATAGTAAATGATTAAAAATAATAATATGAGAATAGCTGTTATTGGTGGTTCCGGATTCGTGGGTAGTCGTTTGATAGGTCTGTTACAGACTGTCCCGGACATTGAACTGCTGAATATTGACAAACAACAGAGTGAACTTTATCCTCATCTGACGCAACTAGCCGATGTGCTTGATGGACGCAAGCTGAAAGAACTGTTAGCGGGGATTGATCTTGTGGTTTTATTAGCTGCAGAACATAAGGATAATGTGACTCCGACATCACTTTACTATACGGTGAATGTGGAAGGAATGTGTAATACGCTTCAGGCTATGGAGAGTAATGGAGTTACACGGCTGGTGTTTACCAGTTCTGTTGCAGTTTATGGCTTAAATAAAGATAATCCATCGGAGTTACATCCGGCTGACCCGTTTAATGACTACGGTCGTAGCAAGTGGGAGGCAGAATGTCTGTTGCAGGAGTGGTATGATACGCATCGGGAGTGGAACATAAATATTCTTCGTCCTACGGTTATATTTGGAGAAGGAAATAGGGGGAATGTATATAATTTGCTGCGTCAAATCATTTCGGGAAGATTTCTGATGGTTGGAAATGGCGAAAACCGGAAGTCGATGGCCTATGTCGGTAATGTGGCATCTTTTATCACTTTTCTGATTGAAAATAAAAAAGAGGGATATAATGTATTCAATTATATCGATAAGCCGGACTTCACAATGAATGATTTGGTGTACCATGTCGGGGATGTGTTGAATAAGCATATTCCTACCACGCATTATCCCTATTGGCTAGGAATGTTTGGGGGATATTGCTTTGATACTTTGGCCATGATAACCGGGAAAAAACTATCAGTAAGTTCCGTTCGTGTGAAGAAATTTTGTGCGGTGACTCAGTTTGATTCTGTCAAAGTGCAGGAGTCCGGTTTTAGACCGGCTTTCACAATGGAAGAGGGGCTGACACGGACGTTGCAATACGAATTTGGCTCCGAAGTCAGATCAGAGAAGTGCTGAATTGATAAACTAAGCTTTTTCCTGTCTTGAAAGAGAGAAGGGGGGGGAAGAGTAGATATAATATAAAAAGTTAGGGGTAGCCTTCATGTATGTGACTGGCGGGAGCGGAGCGCGCTTTTGAGGTACCTTTTTATGAGTGTAAATTATCGAATTGGAGGAGTTTTATGGATCAAATAAAGAGTTGGCTGGTTGTTTGTGTGCAGAGCAACAGAGAGAAGAAGACTTATGAACGTCTTAAGGCATTGGGATATGATTCTTTTCTTCCGTTACAGGAAGAAACACATCGTTGGAGTGATCGGAGCAAGAAAGTGCAGCGGGTCGTGATTCCTATGGTGGTTTTTGTGCGTATAAGTCCTTCTGAACGCATTCCTGTGCTCCGTCTTCCCTCAGTCAGTCGCTTTATGGTATTGCGTGGAGAAAGTACTCCGGCTATCATCCCGGATGCTCAGATGGAACGTTTCCGCTTTATGCTGGATTATTCGGAAGAAGCGGTTGAAATGTGTTCGGAGCGTATCCAGCCGGGTGAACAGGTAAAAGTTATCAAAGGTCCGTTGACAGGATTAACAGGTGAGTTGATAACAATGGGTGGAAAGAGTAAAGTAGCCGTAAGGATTCATATACTGGGAGCCGCGATGGTAGAAGTACCGGTAGGGTTTGTGGAGAGAATATGATAATGTCTGTTATTTGTTTCTAGGAAAAACGACTGATATTACAAGGTACAATGGAGCGGCAGATTACAGTAACATCCCCTTTATTACCATCCTTGGAGGAGTTGGATATTTACTTGCGAGATATTTGGCATCGTAAGTCGATCACTAACAATGGGTATTATCATCAAGAGTTGGAAGATGCTTTGTGTGAATATCTGGGAGTACCCTATATCAGCCTGTTTACTAACGGAACTCTTCCTTTAACTGCAGCTTTACAAGCAATGCGTATTACTGGGGAAGTGATAACTACTCCTTTTAGCTTTGTTGCCACTACACATTCGCTGTGGCTGAGTGGTATCAAACCGGTATTTGTGGATATAGATCCCGTAACCTGTAATCTTGATCCGGGTAAGATAGAAGCAGCTATCACTCCTTATACAACAGCCATCATGCCTGTTCATGTGTATGGGCATCCTTGTGATATTAAAAGTATCCAGGAGATTGCAGATAAGTATGGATTGAAGGTTATCTATGATGCGGCTCATGCATTCGGGGTAGAGATTAATGGGAGATCCGTTCTGAATGCGGGTGATATGTCTGCGTTGAGTTTCCATGCGACAAAGGTATTTAATACGATTGAGGGAGGTGCATTGGTAGTTCACGATGCGCATACGAAAAAGAGAATTGATTACTTGAAAAATTTTGGTTTTGCCAGTGAAACGGAAGTTGTAGTTCCCGGTACCAATGCTAAGATGGATGAGATACGGGCGGCTTATGGATTGCTGAATTTAAAGTCTGTAGATATGGCAATTGAGGCGCGTCGTCAGGCTACGCTCAAATATAGGGAAGCGTTACGTAATGTTTCTGGTATCACACTTTTTGATGATATGTCCGGCGTGAAACATAACTACTCTTATTTTCCCATATTTGTCGATGAGGAAAGATATGGTATGAGTCGTGACGAACTCTATTTTAAGCTGAAGGAGCATCAGGTACTGGGGCGGAGGTATTTTTATCCGCTGATTAGTACTTTCTCTACTTATCGTGAATTAAAGTCGGCGCAGAAAGAGAATCTGCCTGTTGCTACAAAGATTGCGGAACAGGTGATCTGTTTGCCGATGCATCATGCATTGAGTAAAGAAGATATGGAACGGGTATTCCGGTTAATCAGAAAATAGCAGGATATGAAACTTGGTATTATGCAGCCCTACTTCATGCCCTATATCGGCTACTTCCAGTTAATGAAAGCGGTAGATAAATATGTTGTTTATGATGATGTAAATTACATTAAAGGTGGTTGGGTCAATCGTAATCATATACTGATAAATGGTGAAAAAAAAATGTTCACTGTCACTTTGCGGAAAGCGAGTCCTAATAAGTTCTTTAATGAGATTGTGATAGGTGATGATTTTAAAAAATTGATGAAGACACTTCGGCTGAACTATTCCAGAGCTATTAATTTTGATCAGACAATGGTACTGATGGAAAGAATCATTTCTTTTCCAAACAAGCAGCTTGCAGTATTCATAGCCAATAGCTTCCGTGAAATACTCAGTTATTTGTCTGTAGAAACAGAGATACTGATGTCTTCGGAGATTCCCAAAGATAATTCTCTGAGGGGAAAGGATAAGATTATACAGATATGTGAAATATTAGGTGCTGATACTTATTATAACGCTGTTGGCGGGAAAAACCTTTATGATCAAGAGGAATTCAGGGAACATGGTATTACGTTGAATTTCGTGGATTCTCTTCCTCAGGTATACTCTCAGTTGCATACTAGAGAATTTGTCTCAGGCTTGTCAATGGTTGATGTATTGATGAATAATACAAAAGACGAAGTTAATCGTTTGCTGGATTCTTTTCAGCTTAGATTTTAAATAACATGGCAATTAAATCATTTAATATCACAGTGTGTGCATCTGGCGGAGGAGGAAACTTTCGTTCTTTGGCAAAACACCAGTTTGATTGTGGCTACCGTATTTCATTACTGGTAGTAGATAGAGAATGTTTTGCCATTGATGTGGCAAAGGAATATGGAATCCCATATACAGTCTTGTATAGGAAGTTCTTAAATAAATCTTTTTTTGAAGAGTTTGAAAAGGTTATTCCAGTGGATACAAGTTTGATTGTTTTGGCTGGTTTTCTACCGATTATACCCAAGTGGATTTGTGAAAAGTGGGAGCGTAGAATCATCAATATTCATCCTTCATTATTGCCAGAATATGGAGGAAAGGGTATGTATGGAGTAAAAGTGCAAGAAGCCGTTCTGAGAAATCATGAGAAGTATGCTGGTTGTACTGTTCATTATGTGGATGAGGGGATAGATACCGGAGAGATCATAATTCAAAAAAGAATATTTGTGGCAGAGGATGAATCGGCATGGGAATTGGGAGGCAGAGTTTTCAATGAAGAAATACGATTGCTTCCGTTGGCTATCAAAATGATACGCGAAGAAATGAAAACGAATTCTTAGTAATGAATATAATATAAATATATTATATGGTTTCTAATATAAAACAAAGCCCATTAGTTAGTATTACTTGTTTGACTTATAATCATGCTCCGTATCTTCGCCAATGTTTAGATGGTTTTGTGATGCAGAAAACATCTTTTCCAATAGAAATTTTGATTTATGATGATGCGTCTGAAGATGGCACTCAGGATATAATTCGTGAGTATGAAAGGAAATATCCGGATTTAATAAAACCTATATATCAAACCGAAAATCAATATTCAAAAGGAGTAAAGGTTGAATTTGTCTATAATTATCCTCGGGCTAAAGGTAAATATATAGCATTTTGTGAGGAAGATGATTATTGGACCGATCCCAATAAATTACAAAAACAGATTGATTTTTTAGAACGTCATCAGGAGCATGTAATGTGTTCACATCAATACAAGCTATATTTTCAAAAAGAAAAGATAATGGATCATGCAATCAGGCCAATTGGTAATTTCTCGGATGGAATATCTTTTGATCTGTCTTTTTTGATTCGTGGAGGTTGGTTATTTCAGCCATTGAGTGTAGTATTTCGGAAGTCGGCGTTAGATTTGAATATGTATTCAAAATATGCAATACATATAGATGTAGTCCTGTTGTATGCCATTTTGAAAAATGGGAAAGGATATTGTATGTCTGATGTAATGGGGATATATAGAATACATGATGCTGGTGTATGGTCTCGTCTTAATTTGAATCATCAGCGAGTGTTCTCTTTAAAGGCAAGAATGGCCATTTATGATGTTGAAAAAACGGATGAGGCGGCATTGTTTATCTTATCGCAGTTTTCTCGTCCAATGGGACGACTTCAGGTTGTTAGAGAATATTCTATGTTTCTGAGAATTACGAAAATATTAATTACTCATTTTGGATCAAACTTTGTATTGAGAATGTGGTTTACCATACTGGCTTTTAATAAAAAGTTATCTGTGAATGAGTTTTATCAGATAGAAGATTTTTGTAAAAGAAATAAAGACAGATAACACTGTCAACGTATTAAAATCAAATCTGTTATTAAAATGAATATAGCATTAATTCTTGCAGGGGGATCAGGAAATCGAATGGGACAGGATATTCCGAAACAGTTTATACATGTGGATAATTGCCCGGTAATAGTGCACACCATGCTGGCTTTTCAGAAGCATCCGGATATAAATGCTATTGCTGTGGTTTGTTTAAGAGGATGGGAAACTGTATTGTCTTCGTATGCGCATCAGTATAACGTGACAAAGTTACGCTGGATGTTTCCCGGTGGTGCGAATGGGCAGGAGTCAATTTGTAATGGTATATATGGTTTAAAAAACATAGATGTGAAGAATGACGATCTGGTTTTAATACATGATGCTGTTCGTCCATTGGTATCTCAAAGTATCATATCTTCTAATATTGCTACCTGCAAACACTATGGATATGCCATTACAGGAATCCGATGCCGGGAAGCTATTTTAGAGAGTGAGGATGGTTTCTATTCTACAACGAGCATTTCGAGGGATAAACTGATAAGGACTCAAACACCTCAGACTTTCCGGCTGGAAGATATTATAAATGCTCATGAGAAAGCAAAGGAGAAAGGTATCGTGAACTCTGTTTCTTCATGTACTCTTTTGGCAGAACTGGGAGGGTATGAAATGCATATCGTCCCGGGAGAAGGACGAAATATAAAGATTACTACTACAGAAGACTTGGAAATCTTCAAAGTTATGCTGCAAACCTCCAAAGAAGAATGGTTGAAATGATAACTTATTACGATGATATCAGGAGAGTCAGGGAATTGGAGTTGCCATGGGAAACTCTGAATGAGGCGAATATATTGATAACAGGAGCCTCAGGGTTGATAGGAAGGGCATTGGTGGACGCACTGATGCAGTTACCGGATAAGACGTTTCATCTTTATGCAGGGGCACGTGACTGGGATTATGCGCGAAACTGTTTCTTACAATACAAGGATACAGATTCTTTTACCTTGATACAATGTGATGTGACCATGCCGATATCATCTGATATAGATTTTCACTATATCATCCATGCGGCGAGCTATGCTGGTCCGGATGCCTTTCAAAGTGATCCGGTCGGTGTTATGAAAGCAAATATCTGGGGAGTTGATCATTTATTCTCATACGGAAGACAGCATCATCTGAGAAAATTTCTGTACGTATCTTCCGGTGAAGTATATGGGGAAGGCAATGGAATACCTTTCCGTGAAGAAGATAGTGGTTGTCTTAACTGGACTTCATTGAGAGCATGCTATCCTACGGCAAAACGGACTGCTGAAACGTTGTGTATTTCTTATGCATCCCAATGTCAAATAGAAACCTTAATAATACGTCCTTGTCATATTTACGGACCATTTTTCACTCCTAAGGATGATCGTGTCTACGCACAGCTAATCCGAAATGCGGTAGCTGATGAAGACATACTATTGAAAAGTACGGGATTGCGGCAACGTTCCTGGTGTTATGTGGTCGATTGTGTCTTTGCGCTTCTTTACGTTTTGCTGAAAGGCGAAACGGGGAATGCGTATAATATAGCAGATGTTCGGTCGAATACCAGTATCTGCGAATTTGCAGAGATGGTTGCATTGAAGAGTGGGCGGAAAGTGGTTTTTGACATACCGGATAATGCTGTGAGTAATCCTCCTGACATATCAAAGACGATATTGAGTACAGATAAAATAAATGAAATAGGCTGGTTTCCTCTGTGGAACCTTGAAGAAGGTATTTCACATACACTCAATACTTTCGTTTAGAGTCTGGAGATTTGTTTATGGAAATGATTTATAAACTGCTGCGCTCATTGAAATGGACTTGTTCCAGGTTTCTCTATATGAATACCTTAAAAATGAGAATTCGTAAGGTAAGGCAGAAAGAGAATATACGAGTCTTGTTTGCTGTTGCTGAGACTGCAACCTGGAAGAATGATACTCTCTATAAAGCAATGTTGAAACACCCCAGATTTACTCCTTTACTCCTTATTTTACCGGATGAGCAAAAGGAGGCAAATTTGTCGAAAGAAGAAGTAGATTTATGTTTTGATTTCTTTTGTAAAAGAGGATATGCTTGTAGCTATCCCTATCAGAATGGAAAACTGATAAATATTCGGAAAGTATTGAAGCCGGATATTATTTTTTATCAGAAACCTTATAAAGCTTATCCTCGTAGTTTGTTGTATTATAAAAACATGAATGCCTTATTCTGTTATACCAATTATGCCTTTCATAGTCTGTTGGAGGAATGGGCTAATGAAAATGCTTTTTTCAGATTGGTGTGGCAGAATTATTATGAGAATGAGTCTGCTTATGCTGATTTGAAGAAGAAATTTTCAGAGGTATCATCGAATGTAGTAGTTACGGGATTGCCTGTTACAGACTTGTTTCTGAACAGAAAAAAACACGAGGATAGATGGAAAGAGACAGATAAAAAGCGTAAACGGATTATTTGGGCACCACATTTTTCCATATCTGGTGATGGTTGTCTGAATTATTCTACTTTCTTGTCTGTTGCGGAAGATATGCTGGAGTTTGTAAAGAGTACCCGGTTACCTATTCAGATGGCTTTTAAACCCCATCCTTTATTAAAGAGTGAACTATATACTTATCCCTTATGGGGAAAAGAGAAAACAGACCGATATTATTCAGAATGGGAGTCACTGTCGAATGCTCAATTGGAAACTGGCAAATATGTTGATTTATTCATGACTTCGGATGCTATGATCCATGATTGTGGATCTTTCACCATTGAATATCATTATACGTTGAAACCTGTGATGTACCTTGTCAAAGGAGAAGAGCATACCAAGATGATGAACGCTTTTGCAAAAGAGGCCTATGACTTACATTATAAAGGCAGGAATATGCAGGATATCCGAAAGTTTATAGAAGATGTGGTATTGGAGGATTCTGATTACTTGTTGGAAAGACGAAAGTTGTTTTTTAAATCATATCTATTACCTCCCAATCATCAGTCGGCAACTGAGAATATTATTCAGGCTATTTTAGGGATCGGATATTATGCAGAAAAAAACAGTACAGGATAATGATATCCGTTCACAGAGCTTTTCCGGAGTGAAATGGGCTTCTATAGGGCATTTCTCTTCGCAGGGAATAAGTTTTGTGTTAGGACTTGTTTTGGCCCGTTTGCTTTTGCCTTCAGATTATGGCATATTAGGGATGCTCGGAGTGTTTACAGCATTTGCCGGATCATTTGTAGATTGCGGATTTGGCTCTGCTTTGATACGCAAACTGACTCGTACGGAGGCAGATTGCTCCACTGTCTTTTATTATAATCTGGGTGCGAGTATATTGGTATATATAATTCTGTACTGTAGTGCACCTCTAATAGCTGGTTTTTATAACCAGCCGTTATTGATAAATGTAGTGAGGATAGCTTGCCTGACATTACCGATAGGTGCTTTATGCTCGGTACACAGTAATCTCCTGTATTGTCAGTTGAGATTTAAAGATATTGCGATAGGTAACATATCAGCTGCTTTTTTCTCAGGATGTATCGGTTTGTTTTTGGCTTATAATGATTATGGGGTTTGGGCATTGGTATGTCAGGGAATCGTTGCGTCCTTGGTGAGTTGCTGTTATCTGTGGATGATTTCCAGTTGGAAACCGCTTTGGATATTTTCTGTCAGTTCTTTTAAGGAGTTGTTTGGTTATGGTAGTAAATTGATGTTGTCCGGTTGGCTTAATATCATATATGTTCAATTATCTCCATTAATTATCGGACGGTTTTATTCTTCGTCTGCTTTGGGCTACTATACCCGGGCGCAGAGTTATGCGTATTTCCCGAGTAGTAATATAATGGGGATATTGCAGCAGGTCGTTTTTCCTGTTTTGTCAAGGTTACAGGATGAAGACGAGCAGCTGATAGCGGTTTATCGGAAATATATTAAGATATGTGCTGTTTTTATATTTTGCGGAATGTCAGTTCTTGCTGCGTTGTCCAAGCCTTTGGTTATCTTTTTTCTGACGGATAAGTGGCTGCCATGTGTGTCGATTATGATGCTTCTATGTTTTTCATTTATGTTTTCATTTGTGAATACGATAAATTTATCTCTTTTACAGGTTAAAGGACGATCGGACTTATTCCTGAAATTAGAGATTGCTAAAAAGGCTGTCTCTATTATTATGATTTTGCTTAGTGCTCCGTGGGGAATCATGGCAATGTGTTGGTCAATAGTCATCTATACTCAGATTGCTATTTTTATTAATACGTATTATACAGGAAGACTTTTTCATTTGGGATATCGGGAACAGTTGGCTGATTTTCTTCCATATTTCATATTAGCGCTTATTGCCAATATTCCGGCCTATATGCTGACTTATACGTCTTTGTCTGCCGGAATACAACTGGTATTAGGAACTTTAATAAGTTTATCCGTCTATATCTTGTTATTAAAAATAAAGCATGATGAGATGTATTTTTTGGTGAAACGGATTTTATTAAACTATGGCAGAAGAAAGGTGGGGGAATGAGAATGTACGCAGGTGCATGCGTTAATTAGACTGGAAGAAGATGGCCGTTGCACAATCAGAAAACATAAAGAGGATAGCTAAGAACACGTTATTACTTTATATCCGGATGTTATTTGGAATGTTAGTTTCACTTTATACTTCGCGAGTGATTCTTAATACATTGGGGGTAGAAGATTATGGTATTTATAATGTTGTCGGTGGAGTAGTTGCTATGTTCTCAATAATTTCCAATTCTTTGTCGGTGGCAGTGAGCCGGTTTCTGACATTTGAATTGGGAACGGGAAACAGGAATAAGTTACAAAGAATATTTTCGACTTCGTTAATTATACACATTGCGCTGGCGATAATTATTTTAGTTGCAGCGGAGAGTATAGGGGTGTGGTTTTTGAATACGCGGATGAATATTCCGGCAGATAGAATGTATGCAGCCAATTGGGTGTTACAATGTTCTATATTATCATTTATGTTCAATCTGGTAAGTGTACCTTATAATGCTTTGATTGTAGCTCATGAAAGAATGAAGGTCTTTGCATATATTGGAATACTGGATGTATTGTTACGTTTGGCCGTGGTGCTGTCCTTGGCTTATATGTTTGACGGGGCGGATAAGTTGATAACATATTCACTGATGTTAGTCTGTGTTGGCATTTTCTTGCAGGGTGTTTATGTCGTTTATTGTAGAGAGTATTTTGAGGAATGTCGCTTTCAAAGAACGGTTGACAGGGCTCTGCTAAAAGAAATGACGGGATTTGCCGGATGGAATTTTATCGGTGCGTCTTCGAGCATATTAAAAGAACAGGGAGTGAATATCGTTTTAAATATATTTGGTGGTCCTTCGTTGAATGCTGCCAGAGGAATCGCTGCTCAGGTGAATTCAGCCATCAGTGGTTTTGTGAGTAATTTCATGATTGCTTTGAATCCCCAGATCACCAAGCTGTATGCATCTGGAGAATATGGGTATATGATTTCATTGATATATCGTGGAGCACGTTTTTCTTTTTATATGCTATTGTTTTTGTCATTACCGATCATATTGAATACTCATTATGTACTGATGTTATGGCTGAATATTGTTCCGGAACATGTGGTATGGTTCGTGCGGTTAGTGCTCATCTCCGCAATGTGCGAATCAATCTCTAATCCATTGATTACAGCGATGCTGGCAACAGGTAATATACGCAATTATCAAATCATAGTCGGCGGGTTGCAAATGATGAATTTACCTGTTTCTTATGTTCTGTTACGGATGGGATTCTTTCCGGAAGTTGTATTGGTAGTGGCTATTGTTATTTCATTATGCTGTCTGTTTGCCCGGCTTATACTTTTGCGTGGAATGATAAATCTGTCAGTTAGATCCTATTTGTTGCATGTTTTAGGGAATGTGCTTGTTGTATCTGTGCTTTCACTGGTCTTTCCGTGGGTCGTTAGCGGATATCTTAAAGATGATTTTACAGGTTTCTTATTATCGTGTCTGGTCTCTATGGTTAATACAGGCTTCGTGATATATTATATTGGATGCACTCGTAGTGAACGTTTGTTTATAAAGGGAAAAATCGTCGGCATAAAATGCCGCATATTGGGAAATGATAAAACTGGAGAATAAGGAAGATTGTTGCGGTTGTACAGCTTGTGCAAGTGTCTGTTCGCATTCGGCCATTTCAATGCAGCCTGATTGTTTAGGCTTTTTATATCCGGTTGTCAATGAAGAAAACTGTGTGCAGTGTGGATTATGTGAGAAGGTCTGTGCTTTCAATAAAGATTATTCCAAGGGACTGAACTTACAGAAACCGGATGTCTATGCTGTTCGGCATAAAGAGATGAAAGAAATAGAAGGCAGTCGTAGTGGGGCTATGTTTGTTGCCATTTCCGATTCTGTATTAGACAAGGGGGGAGTGGTCTATGGTGTAGGATACACAGGCCATTTCCGTGTTTCACATAAACGTGCGTCTACAAGAAAGGAACGGGATGAATTCAGAGGAAGCAAGTATGTGCAAAGTGACCTGAATGGAATATTTGTACAAGTAAAAGATGATCTGAAACAAGGGCTTCATGTTTTGTTTTCAGGTACTCCTTGTCAGACTTCGGGTTTATATTCTTACTTATCACTGTTTCGGATAAGTATGGATAAGTTATGTATAGTAGATATTATCTGTCACGGTGTTCCCGCACCTAACATCTGGCGTGACTATTTAGCTTACATTGAGCAGAAGCAAAAGATGGAAGCGGTTGCAGTTAACTTTAGAGACAAGTCAACGTCAGGCTGGGCAAGTCATCAAGAGACTTTTATTTTTAAGGAAGGAGTAGTAAGTACTGGCACTTATGCTCGTATTTTTTGCCAGTCTATTATGTTCCGGCATTCATGTGGAATATGTCATTTTGCTAATTTACAACGTCCTTCGGATATTACTATAGGTGATTTTTGGGGATGGGAGAGAGTGGATCCTCACTTTAATGCGGATAATAAGGGAGTTTCTTTGGTTTTGGTCAATACCCGGAAAGGGCGTCTATTTTTTGATGAGACAAAAACGTGGATCGACTATATTGAAACAGATACCCAACACTGTATGCAGCTTAATTTGCAGTCTCCTACTACTATTCATCCACAGAGGGATGCTTTCGAGCGTGACTATGCCAATCATGGTTTCGTTTATATCGGGAGAAAGTATGGAGATATGGGCTGGAAATATAAGGCGAATTTATATCTCCTTGCTTTTAGAAAATGGACTAAATCTATGATAGATAAATGAGAATAGGGATATTAACCTTTCATCGGGCTGATAATCTGGGAGCAGTATGGCAAGCCTATGCTTTACAGAAATATTTAATGATATCAGGACACGATGTTGATATTATAGATTATAGGTGTACATCCATAGAGACGGTCTATATGCCCTTTTTATTACAGCGATATCTTAAAAAAGATGTGTGGGCTGGAATGCGTCAATTGATCTTTGACTTGTTGGTTGCCAAAGATGTGAAGTTTAAACATAAGAAGTTTGAAGCTTTCAGAAAGCAATATTTGAAATTATCAAAATCAGTTTATAATACGGGTGAAATAGAGGCGCTATCTTATAATATGATAATCACAGGAAGCGATCAGGTCTGGAACAAGTATCTGACGGGAAATGATTTGATGTATTTTATCCCAATAAGAAGCGTCAGAAAGATTTCTTATGCTGTCAGTATGGAATATAAATCATTGGATGATATCTCTGATCATCCGGAGTTCTATCTGTCAACTTTAAGTTCGTATGCTGCGATATCTGTTCGGGAAAAAGCTATAGCTGACAGACTGGGAACTATAGGTATTAAAAAAGTGAAGATGACCTGTGATCCTACCTTATTGTTGACCAAGAAGGATTATTTGCAATTGATAAAAAGAGGGACTCGTTTGTCTTATGGAAAATACATTCTGGTATATCACCTGGCATATTCTGACGAATTGAATAAGTTGGCCGGATATATCTCACAGCAAACAGGTTTTGAAGTTATCAATGTGCATACTCAGCTTAGAACGAGAAGAAAAAAGATGGAAATACAGGATTTTGGTCCTATTGACTTGCTTTCTCTGATTAATAATGCAGAGTACGTGCTAACAACCTCTTTTCATGCTGTTGCTTTCTCATTAATACTGGAAAAACAATTCTATGCAATAAAAACGGCATTTAGCAATCGGATTGAGAATATACTGCGATGTATGAATATTGAAAACAGACTTTTGGAGGATACTTTCCCTGACATGACTCAAAGAATAGACTATACTCAGGTTGAGAGCTGTAGAAGTCGGTTTATCAATGAATCTATAGATTTCATTAAAAGTAACGTGATATGATTAAGTGCGGTTTTTATATAGAGAACGATGGTTTGAAGTCTGTGGATTGTACCGATTTGCGTAAGGGAAATCCCGGTATAGGAGGGGTGGAATATGCTACGCTTCTTGTAGCAGAATGGCTTTCATTGACTAAAGATGATATATCTTTGACTTTATATGTGAGAAGTTCGCAAAATCTGCCTCCTTCTATTCATGTAAATGTGTGCAGTGATGTTATGGAAGCCTTGGTTAAGTCCGTGAATAATGGAGATGAGATTTTTGTATTGAGGTTTGAGCCGCTTTATCTGCAAAGACACCTGTTGGACAATTCTTTTTTGCATAAACTGAAAATAGTATTGTGGGCTCATAACTTTTATTCAAGAAGGTATTTATCGTATTTCGATTCTCTGTCTTTTGTGAAAGCCATTGTTAATGTCGGCAGAGAACAGTTGGATGCGTATAGAGATCATCATGCTTTTTATAAATCTACTTTTATATATAATGGACTATATGTTTCCGACGAACCAGTCAGGGAGTTTGGTGAACGAGCAGATGAGGTGACCTATGTAGGCGGTTTATACCCTGCAAAAGGTGTACACTACCTGACGCAAGCATGGCCTGAGGTGCTATCGGAATTTCCTGATGCCAAACTAAACATTATTGGTTCCGGAAAATTATATAGTCGGGATTTTAATTTGGGCACATTCGGAATAGCGGAAAGCTCTTTTGAGAAGCAGCTGCTTGAACCTCTTTTGGATGAAAATGGCGATATTATTCCTTCTGTCAGATTTTGGGGAGTACTGGGACCGGAGAAAAAGCAGATTTTGCAAAATACGAAAGTTGGCATACCCAATCCTGGTGGCATTGGAGAAACATTCGGCTATACTGCCGTAGAAATGCAGTTGGAAGGTTGCCTGGTCACGACTATAAAAAACTGTGGTTACATGGATACCGTATATGACAGGAATATGTTGTATACGGATATAAAAGACTTAAGTAGTAAGATCGTTTTTTTGTTGAAACATAATGGAAATGATATGTCACAGGTAAGAGAATACGTAAAATGTAATTTCTCAATGGCTGTAGTGGGTGAGAAGTGGTATGAGTTATTGCAGGATGTACATACAGGTAAACCTATGAGACACGACCCCGTATTAGTGAACAGAAATTTTCAGTTGAAGTGGCTGAGAGAAATAAACAGGAAGATGAAATTGCTATTCCCATTCTTGCCGACAGTAGCTTTCTATCAGTACTATTGCTATCGGTTAAGAGAAAAGCTATGCTTTCCTTTTTATAAGACGAGGCTTCCTGTTGATTATGATAAGTATTGATAAATAAAGACTGTTTGTGAACCTGCAATTATCTTCATCACCTTTGGTTTCGGTTGTGATTCCTGTCTATAACGGAGAAATGCACATATCAGTGTGTATGGATAGTATCCTATGCCAGAGCTTTTCTTCATTTGAGGCTATTTTTGTAGATGACGGTTCTGTGGATAATTCTTTTCGGATTCTTAGTGAAAGGGCTTCATTTGACCGACGGATGAAAGTTATCCGCCAGGAAAATATGGGAGTCACGTGTGCACGTAGGAACGGGGTTAAACATGCCGGAGGGAAATATATTTGTTTTGTTGATTGTGATGATAGATTATTGCCTGATACACTGGATATTTTATATAACAAAGCTCTGCTGAGTGATGCCGATATTGTATGTGGAAATAGTAGTTATGCGGATAGAATAAAGTTCGACCATTTACAGACTCCTCTAGGCTATGCAGCTGCTTTACTTGAACAGAAGGTTGATCTGGTAGTATGGGCAAAACTTTTTAGAAAAAGTGTACTGACTGATGATGTATTTGATATTCCTTCTCACATAAAGTTTGCAGAAGATTATATCATGAATATAAGAATAGCTTTCCATGCGGAAAGGATCTATTTTATCCATGATTTGATTTATCAGTATAGCGAATATAATGAAGACTCCGTTACAAGTACATTTCAGCTGACTCCGATATATGTGCAGGAAATTTGTGGTTATGTATTGGATGAAGTGCGTAGAGCTAAAGCTGAAGATACGCTACATAAATCAGTTCTTCTTTTCTTGAAGTACATGATATGGATGATGATTCATCAGAATGTTCTGGATATGGACAATGATTGGATTAATAAGACAATCAGAGAAATAGCTCCGGTTCTGTCCTCTCGTGAAAGCATCTACTTAAGGATGAGGAGCAGTTTTGTGTTTCCGATATTGAAGAAGCTCAAAGACTGGTGTAACAGGCTTTTAAACAGATAAAATAAAAGATCTGATCTTTTCAGATGTTTACCCTAATGAATTAATTCTTTATTTTATGGACACTGATATTCGTGTGATTGCATTATATCTTCCTCAGTTTCATCCGATCCCGGAAAATGATAAGTGGTGGGGGAAAGGATTTACTGAATGGATGAATGTAGGAAAAGCACGGTCTTTATTCCGGGGACATTATCAACCCAGAGTACCCGCTGATCTTGGATATTATGATTTAAGGCTTTCTGAAGCGAGGGAGGCACAAGCGGAAATGGCTAAGCTATGGAATAGAAGGATTCTGTTATTGGCATTATTGGTTCGGTAATGGAAAACGGCTATTGGAAAGACCCTTTCAGGAAGTTCTTTCATCGGGAAAGCCGGATTTTCCATTTTGCCTTGCATGGGCAAATGAATCATGGAAGGGTTTCTTTCACGGTGTAAATGGCAGAGAAGTCCTGATAGAACAGGAATATCCTTCGGAGCAGGATCGTATAGATCATTTTTATTCAGTATTGCCTGCTTTTAAAGATGCCCGCTACATGCAAGTTGATTCTAAACCTCTGTTTATGATTTATAATCCTTTTTCTCTGCCGGATGCACGGGGCTTTATGTCTTTATGGCAGAAGTTGGCAAAAGAAAATGGGTTGGCAGGAATCCATTTTGTCGGGCATACCTATTCGGCAGAACAAGTTAATGAGGTGATGGCATTGGGATTTGATGCAGTAGAGGTAGTCCGGTTATTCGATTGCTTAAATCATCGAACTTTGTCTGCCAGATTGATAACCCGGATAAGAAGTGAATATTTCTATCATCCTCGTATCGTTCCTTATAGGGAAGCTCTGAAGAGTTTTATCGGTGAGGAGGAGAAAGATGAACACGTTTATCCTACGATTATCCCTAACTGGGATCATACTCCGAGAACGGGGCGTAAAGGATTGGTTTTTCATCATTCAACTCCGGACTTATTTAAAGAACATCTCTTCAATGTGAAATCTGTATTGAAGGATAAGGTAAATAAAATAGTATTTATAAAGTCCTGGAATGAATGGGCGGAAGGTAATTATATGGAACCGGATTTGAAGTATGGTTACCGGTATCTGGAAAAATTACAGGATGTACTGGAATTATATAAAGACGATAAATGATGCATTTAAGAGACTACATTCATTCGGATCGTATAAATAATTTCTCCTGCTTCTCTAAAAGTTACCTATTGGACTATCTTCTTCAGACAGAGCAATATTGGATAGGGAAATATGTACGTACACTCCGCAAAGAAGAATTTTATACCTTTTACAGGAAGAATAAATTTTTGCGATATTATTATTTCCGGAAGAAAAATATTCTGGGCAGGAAACTTGGTTTCTTTATCGGAGCAGGTTGCTTTGACGCAGGGTTAAAGATTTATCATTACGGTTCTATTATTGTAAATCCAAAGTCCCGTATTGGTAAGAATTGTACGATACATGGTAATTGCTGTATTGGCAGTAAAGGAGGGATTCCCGATGATTCTCCTGTGATCGGAGATAATGTCGACATCGGCCAGAACGCACAGATTTTGGGAGGGATAACAGTGGCGGATGGAGTCAGGATCGGAGCCGGAGCAATTGTTACGAAATCCATTTTAATCCCTGATGTTACAGTAGTAGGAATACCCGCTAAGGTGATAGAAAAATGAATCATATCATAGTTGAAGATAAATTGAGGGATACTAATCCTGTTCCGGTAGTCATAGCTTTTACGCCTAATTACTTTATTCCGGCATCTACTTGTCTGTATTCTATATTTGCGAGTCTGGACACAGAAGAACAAATGCACGTCATTTGTCTGCTTAGTGAAGAACTGCCCGATCGGTTAAAACAAAAGATACAACTGATCGGAGGAGAACGTGCACAGTATTCTTTTATAAATCTTCAGGGCAGACTACAGAATATATATATTGATGCAAAATATACGGAAGTAGCTTCTTATCGTTTGCTACTGCCGGACTTGCTTCCGGAATATGATAAAGTGATGTATATCGACTGTGATATAATAGTACGTAATAATCTGGTAAAACTTTATCGGTCGGTTGATTTGGGAAATCATTATCTGGCTGCCGTATTTGAAGCCCCTATGGATTTTCAACTCGGACACTTGAAAGTTATAGGTTGCCATCCCGATGAATATGTAAACTCCGGTTTCCTGATCATGAATCTGGAATTGATGCGTAGAGATAATATGGTAGAGAAGTTTATAGATGCTTCAAAGGCTGACTATCTGGAATTTCCCGATCAGGATGTGCTTAATCAGCTTTGTAAGAAGCGGATTCTGGGTTTGCCGCCTTTTTATAATAGTATCCGGACTTTTTATTTGCCGCAATACAAACAGTATTTCCTGAAGAAGTATACAGAGCAGGATTGGGTGGATGTTCATCGACACGGTACAGTGCATTATACCGGTGCAAAGCCTTGGAATTGTCTTACTGTAGAATTTCAATTATGGTGGCAATACTATGAGCTGTTGCCGGAAGAAATAAAAAAGGAATGGAAGGTGAATAGTAAGGTTCATTTCCTTTCCGGACTTTACCGGACATCTGTAGGCGCTTTTATAATAAATGCAGTTCAAACATTGTATCGTAAATTAAAGTATAAATGCTAAGGAAGATAGAATTAAAGAAAGCAGTGAAAGGTCTTATTCCAATGAAACTCTGGAATGCAAGGCGTATAGCATCTATTATAAAGCAACACAAGAACGTAGCTGCCTTCTGGACTCCTGTCATTGAGGCTTACTATAATGGGGAAATAGAAAGCTACTCATTAAAGCCAAAGAAAGAGTTAGATACTCAGAAGGTCATTTGGCAATATTGGGGGCAGGGTATGGATAACGTCAGTTTGCCCGGGATTGTACAGATTTGCTTTGATTCGGTAGATAGAAACAAGGGAGCTTATCGGGTGATTCGCTTGACGGACAAGACGGTATCCGAATATATAGATTTACCCGATTTTGTTTGGAGAAAGCGTGAAAATGCACAATTTACCCGAACACTGTTTTCTGATCTGCTTCGTATCGCTTTATTGAGTGTTTATGGCGGTGTGTGGCTGGATGCTACTATTCTATTAACAGGACCGCTTCCGGATACATACGGAAAATATGATTTCTTCATGTTTCAGCGTTCCGACGAAGAAAAGAACAAGAGATACTGGAAAGGGGTCTATGCTTATTATTTTGGGTGGAGGACTGATTTTAAAGTAAAAGTCCTGAATAGTATCATCTTTGCCCGGAAAGACAGTGTGGTTATTTCATCCTTAAAAGATTTGTTGCTCTACTTTTGGGAAACCCAGGATTCGGTTCCCGACTATTTCTTTTTTCAGATATTGTTTAATGAACTGGTTACCAAACGCCTGTCGGATAGGAATTGTCCGGTAATTAATGATTGTATTCCACATATTATCCAGACGAAGATTAATGGAAAATATGATGATATCTCATTCGATGAAGCATTGAAATTGACTAACATACATAAAATGGCTTATTTCGACGATGCCGGAATAATGCGTTTAAAAATGATACTAAAGCAGCATGGAAAAGTCTGAAATGAAACATGCTTATTTGATAATGGCTCATCACGAGTTTGAAGTTTTAGGGAAATTGATTCAGGCTATTGATGATAAACGGAACGATATATTTATTCATTTCGACGCAAAACTCAAAAGCTATCCTGTGCTGAAGGCACATAATGCAAACTTATATATTCTGGAAAAGCGAATAGATATCCATTGGGGACATATTTCACAGATTAAAGCGGAATATGCCCTGTTTGAGACGGCCTTCACACAGGATAGATACGCTTATTATCATCTGCTTTCCGGAGTACATTTGCCATTGAAATCTCAGGATAACATCCATTGTTTCTTTGATAACTTAAAAGATAAAGAAGTACTGGCACATGTACCTAATTCCGACTACCAAACCACCCTTAAAATGCGGCGATATAATTTATTCATGAAGCATTTCATGCACAGGAATTCGTTTATAAGAAGAATCAGCCAGATATCATGGAGGATTTGTATCCGCATTCAGAAGGAATTGCATATCTATCGAAATAGAAAGCAGTTTTATACGAATGCAGCGAATTGGGTAAGTATAACCGACAGATGCGTCTCCTATCTGTTGCAAATCAAAGACGATGTGCTAAGAAAGTATCGTTTCACATTATGCGGAGACGAGTTCTTTATCCCTTCTGAACTGGAACTCTCAGACCTTAAATATCGGATTTATTATGATGACCGATTATTGAAATGTGATTTTGGAGGAGGCTCCAATCCACGTATATATCGTTTGGAGGATTATGACGAACTGATGAGTTCCGATTGTTTGTTTGCCCGTAAGTTCAGCCATGTAGGTATGGACCTTGTAGACAAAATATTGACCTTTAATACTACGGATAAGGCACAATGAAGCACGCCTACTTAATACTTGTCCATAACGATTTTGAGATTCTCGGGCAATTGATCCGGGCAATTGACGATGAACGAAATGATATTTATATTCATTTTGACCGGAAAGTAGCTCACTGTCCGGATTGCCGGACATTACATGCCGGACTTATGGTTCTGACTGAACGTATTGACGTCCGTTGGGGAGATGTAAGTGTAGTAAGAGCGGAGTATGCGTTGTTTGATGCGGCATATCGTCATGGGGGATATCGTTATTATCATTTATTGTCGGGAGTTGATATGCCCCTTAAGTCACAAGATTATATCCATCGTTTTTTTGAGGACAATGATGGAAAGGAGTTTATAGGATATTATCAAGGGGATATTACAACAGAAATCAACCGGAAAGTCCGGAGATGGCATCTGTTCCCGGAAAGTTTTAAGAAGACAGGCAGCATGACGGCTGTTGGAAAGCAAGTGCTGCGGGCTGGTTTTATCCGGTTGCAACAAATGACCGGATTTCACCGGAATAAGACAATAGATTTCCGGAAGGGCACTCAATGGGTGAGCCTTACTGCGGATTGTATCGGCTATTTACTTCAATATAAGGATGAAGCTGAACGCATATACAGTCATACATTTTGTGCGGATGAGATCTTTGTGCAGACACTATGCTGGAATTCCTCTTTTCGAGAGCATATATATGATACAGAAGATGAAGGACATGGATGTTTGCGAATGATCGGATGGAAAGATAACCGGATAAAAGAGTGGACCGAAAAGGATTTTGAGACTTTGATGGGATCGGAAGCATTGTTTGCCCGGAAATTTACTAGCCGTCATATCGGGGTAGTGGGGCAGATTCTAAATGAGATTGCAAGATGAAAGGCGAACTGGAGAAAAGACAATCGGAAGTAATTGCCGCTATGAGGTTCCCTCTAATGGTGTTATTGCTTTTTGCCCATGTGCTGCCGATGGTATCGGTGCCTATAGAGATGAATTTGTCGGAGATGAATATATATCATTTTATTTCGGAGGGGATATCCCATAATCTGTCCAGAATACGTAATCCCTTATTCTTTTTCTTTTCAGGCTTTTTCTTCTTTCGTAAACTGGAGGAGTGGAATGCCGGCTTTTACCGCTCCCAATTAAAAAAGAGAATAAGGAGTCTTTTATTGCCTTACCTTTTATGGAATATACTGATGATAGCGGCGATATATATAAAGAACTATGCCGTCACTTCTTTTCTCTCGATGGAACCGGGTGAGGAACTATTGAGTCTACGGGCTACTCCCTGGTATATTCTGTTCTGGCACACTCCAGCCAACTATCCCATGTGGTTTTTACGCGATTTACTTTGTATGTCCGTATTGGCCCCCCTGTTCTATCTGTTTTTCAGGTTTCTGAAAGGATACGGTGTACTGATACTGGTGATTCTGTATTTGTCCGCCTGGGAAACGGATGTTGCGGGACTGAGTATGTCGGCTATCATGTTCTTTGGGGCAGGTGCCTATATGGGGATTTACAAAAAGAACATTCTGGAGTTTTGTTCCAGGTTTCGTTATACGGCGGCGATAGCCACTCTTTTGTTTTTGTGTTGTGCCACGATGTGTAATGGAAGGGAATTGCATGTATACATCGTTAGAATGTATGTACTGTTTGGAATAGTGACCGCTTTTAATCTGATGGACTGGCTGATAAACCGGGAGACATGGAAGAAACTCTTTTGCAATCTGTCGGCTACAGTCTTCTTTATCTATGCGGCCCATGAAATATACATTATAAACTGGACGAAGGGTTTCTTTTCCCGTACTTCCCTTGCCGGTTCCGGAGGAGGATTATTGCTTAGCTATATGCTGATCCCTTTCATCACTCTGGGCATTTGTCTGGGACTTTATTATATATTGAACAAGATGGCTCCTAAAGCGCTTGCCTTATTGGTTGGCGGTCGGGTAAAGAGCCAGATAACGGAAAGCGGCAGATGAATATTGAAAACGTGACAATCTCGGTGATTATACCTGTATACAATGCTGCAACTACCCTGCATCATTGCCTGGAATCCTTGGACAGACAAACTTACAGGAAACTGGAACTTCTGTTTATAGACGATGGCAGCACGGACGACAGCCTGAAGATGCTGACTTGCTATGCAGCACGGAATACTGATCCTGTCAGAGTGATCAGGGTGTTGCATCACGAACGGAACCGAGGAGTAGCGGCAGCACGCAACACGGCACTGGCACATGCTACAGGCGATTATATCTATTATGTCGATGCGGATGATTCCATCGAACAGCATACATTGGCGTGCCTGGTGAGAGAAGCAAAGAAAGGCGGACAGGATATTGTGGGGCATGAATGGTATCTGACTTTCAGCTCCAGTGAACGGTACATGGAGCAGGCTGATTATACAACTCCTGCGGAGGCTTTGCAAAACATGATGTGTGGAGTGATGCGCTGGAACCTGTGGCTCTTTCTGGTGAAGCGTTCGCTTTATGTGGAGAACGATATCCGGTTTGCAGAAGGTATGAACATGGGAGAAGATATGATGGTGATGATGAAACTGTTTATTTGTGCAGAGAGTGTCTCTATCATACATCGGCCTTTTTATCACTATGGACAGAATAATATGAATTCGTTGACAAAGGTCTATTCACCGGAGCATATCAGGCAAGTGACTAATAATGTATATGAGGTAGAACGCTATGTCCGCGAATCGGCTTATGCCGGTTTACTATCCCCTTACCTTCCTTTGCTGAAATTGAATATCAAACTTCCGCTTCTTATGACAGATGATACGGCGCGTTATCGTCAGTGGTTGGAATGGTTTCCGGAAGCGAATGGCTATGTGATGCATAATAAACAGATTTCTTTAAGAACACGGTTCATCCAGTGGCTGGCCGTGAAACAAAACTTTAGCCTGTTAAAACTTTATCACAGGTGTGTTTTCAGATTGATTTATGGAACGATTTATAAATAGGGCAGTAAGACTATGATGCGTTTATTGGCAATGTTGTTGGTGGCAATGATCGTGAGTGGATATTATTTCCCATTTACCTTTTCCTTTCTGCCGGGAGTGAATACGAAGATGGTGTTGGCGGTCATCGGCATCGGCTTGGTTCTTTATGAAGGATGCCGGAAGCGCGGGATTACATTCTCGAAAGAGTTGATGGGTGCAGTCGTACTGGCCTGCTTCTTCTCTTTTGTATGCCTGTTTTCAATTGATTACAATCGTACGGATGATTATTCTTACGTGACTTATTTTGCCACTTTCTTCACCTGGCTGGGCGGAGCGTATGCCACCTGTACGGCTATTCGTCTGATTCATGGAAAAGTCACTTTGAAACTGTTGGTCAGTTACCTGGCTTTTGTCTGTGCAACGCAATGTATACTGGCCATTATGATAGACAGAATCCCTGCTTTCCGGATGCTGGTGGATTCTTATATCGATCAGGGACAGGAATTTTATCAGGAGGTCGGCAGATTATACGGTATTGGTGCGGCACTGGATCCTGCCGGAGTACGATTTTCTGTAGTGTTGATATTGATCGCTTACCTTTTGTGTGAAGATGATGTAATCCGGCAGGACCGGAAGAAGATAACAGGATTCCTGGTCTGCTTTTTTATCATCTCGATTCTGGGAAATATGATTTCTCGGACTACCACTATCGGGATGATGATGGGGCTGGCGTATATCATTTATTCAACCGGAATATTCCGGTTGACGATATCGGTACGTAATTTTAAGTTCTATTCCGTTTTCGGGTTTCTGTTGGTTGTGTCCGTTATCTGGGGAATTTATATGTATCAGAATAACTACACCTTTTATCAGAATATGCGGTTTGCTTTTGAGGGTTTCTTTAACTGGATAGAGATGGGTGAATGGCGGACAGGTTCTACCGATAGACTGAATGCTATCATGTGGGTCTGGCCGGAAACCTTTGAAAGCTGGATCATTGGCACAGGGAAGTTCGGCTTTTACACTTTCAGCACGGATATTGGGTACTGTCGTTTTATACTCTATTGCGGTTTGGTAGGTTTCGGGGTCTTTGCATCGTTCTTTATATTCAATGCATGGGTCTTTGCCCGGAAAAGAGAGTCCTTTCTCCTTTTATCCGTTCTGCTGCTGTCTCTGGCTTTTATCATCTGGATAAAGGTAGCTACTGATATTTTCTTTATATATGCTTTGTTCTATTGTCTGGACTGGAAAGAAGCCGATGCTGAAGTACTTAAAGAATCGTTTGCAGCGAATTATAACAGTCAGTTCGAAAGATGAGAATCGTTTATTGCATAGCGGGAACCTATAATTCCGGAGGAATGGAACGGGTATTGGCAAATAAAGCCAACTATCTGGTCAGTCATGGATATGAAGTCTTCATTATCACCACCGATCAACGCGGAAAGCAACCCTTCTTCAGTTTGGATGAACGTATACGCTGTTATGACCTGGGCATTAATTATGAAGAGAATAACGGAAAATCCCTGTTGAATAAGATCATCCACTATCCGTTCAAGCAGTGGAAACACCGGAAACGCTTGTCGGAACTGCTCAGGGAATTAAGAGCCGATATAGCGATTTCCATGTTCTGCAATGATGTCTCCTTCTTATGGAAGATAAAGGATGGAAGCCGGAAAATACTTGAAATTCATTTTTCCCGCTATAAGCGCCTGCAATATGAACGCAAAGGGGCCTGGAAGCTGGCAGACCAGTGGAGAAGTCGGATGGATGAAAAGACAGTGAAGAAATATGCCTGCTTTGTTGTATTGACTCATGAAGATAAATCCTATTGGGGAGATTTACCGAATATCATGGTTATTCCGAATGCGTTAACCTATTCTGTCGGTCAACCGGCCCCGCTAAATAATAAAAAGGTGATAGCAATCGGCAGGTATAATTACCAGAAAGGTTTTGACTATCTGATTGATGCATGGGCGGTTATTCATCGTTCCCAGCCGGAATGGAAACTGGATATCATCGGAGACGGAGAATGGCTGAACTGAACCGTTTGCAACGGCAGATTGACCAACATAAACTCAATCATTGCATACGTTTGAAATCTGCTACTAGCCATATAGAAGATGAATACAGACAGGCATCCTTATTGGTGATGTCTTCCCGCTACGAAGGGTTGCCTATGGTTCTGCTGGAAGCCCAGTCATTCGGACTGCCGATTGTTTCCTTCGCATGCAAGTGTGGTCCTAAAGATGTAATCACTGAAGGAGAAGATGGCTTTTTAGTACCCAAAGGAAGTATCTCCGTGCTGGCAGACAGGATACTGAAACTGATGGAAAACGAAGATTTGCGTAAACGTATGGGCGAAACTGCTTTAAAGAGCTCATACCGCTTTATGGAGTCGGCAATTATGCAGAGATGGGAAAAGTTATTTGACTCTTTGAGTATTTGATTAGAGAGGATATAAGCCATCATAATAAGATAAATCTGCTTATAAAAATAAAAACATCTGCCATCTGCAACACATATGAATATAGTTTTTGGGCATCTTAATGATAAGAACAAGTTGCATACTGGTAGCTTGCTTATAGCTCAAAAAAGTTTCAGACGCTTGAAACTTTTAGTTTCACACCGAGGAACCAATGGTTTCATTGCTTGAAACTATTAGTTTCAATGCATGAAACCTTTTGTTTCACCACATGAAACTATTGTGGGAACTACATGCTCTGCTTCTTTGCTATAGGTGGTAGTCAGTATTGCTCCATAGATGAGTTCGAGAGTTATAAGTAAACGTATATGAAGAAAATAGTAATATCGGCTGTGAATCTGAAAGTCGGGGGCACTCTGACCATTTTGCGTGATTGCCTGCGGCATTTATCCGGTCTGGCGGCGACAGGCGAATATCAGGTCATCGCTTTGGTGTATGACCGGAAAGTAGCCGATTATCCCCACGTAGAGTATATAGAACTGAAATGGCCGAAGAAGAACTGGTTCAACAGGCTTTGGTGCGAGTATGTCGCCATGCGTAAAATCTCTGTCCGGCTTGCTCCTGTGTACCTGTGGCTGTCCTTGCACGACACGACGCCCAATGTAAAGGCACAAAGAAGAGCCGTTTATTGCCACAATTCATTTCCCTTTTATCGCTGGAAAATGAAAGAAATCCTGTTTGCTCCGAGGATAGTGCTGTTTTCACTATTCTCCAAATACGCGTATCGGATTAATATTCACAGGAATAGTTATATCATTGTGCAGCAACAATGGTTCCGGGAGGCTTTCGCCCACTGGTTTCAACTGTCGGCGGAGTCCATTATCGTAGCACCGCCTGTGCTGCAACGGCAACCACCAACGAAGAAGAAGCTGGATGTGTCCAGTGTGGAGATGAATAAGGATGAATATTCCTTCCTTTATGCGGCAACTTCGGACAGCCATAAGAATTTTGAATGTATTTGCAGGGCCGCAGTGCTTTTGCAGCAGAAGATGCCGGAACTGAAATTTAAAGTTTACATCACCGTGAAAGGCGATGAAAACGCTTATACACGATGGCTTTACTCACATTGGGGCGATGTTCCGGCTCTGGCATTCATCGGATATCTGAGTAAAGAACAACTTTACGCATATTATCAACAAAGCAACTGCTTGATTTTTGCTTCGAAAGTGGAAACATGGGGATTGCCGATAACGGAATTTGCGGTTTTCAATAAACCGATGCTTCTGTCCGATCTTCCGTATGCGCACGAAACTGCCGCCGGCTGTGAGCAGGTGGCCTTCTTCCATCCGGATCGGCCGTGGGAACTGGCCGCTCAGATGGCAAAACTACTTCAGGGAGAAAACTCTTTTCTGACTGCACTGCGGAAAGAAGAAACTTCTCCTCCTGTTGCTGAATCATGGAAAAAACTATTTCATATTTTATTAAGATGAGAGTACTACAAATAGGCAAATTCTATCCCATTAGCGGAGGAGTGGAAAAAGTGATGTACGACATTACTATGGGGCTGTCACAGAAACAGGTCTACTGTGATATGCTGTGCGCTTCGGCAGAGAAGCAAGACCAGGGGAATCTTTTATTGAATGACTATGCACGTGTGCTGTGTGTGCCTACCTGGAAGAAGGTGGCTGCTACTATGCTGTCTCCGGCTATGATCTTCCGGTTGCGCAAGATACGGAAGGAATATGACATCATTCACATCCATCATCCTGATCCGATGGCGTGTCTGGCATTGTTCCTGTCCGGTTACAAAGGTCCCGTCGTTTTGCACTGGCATAGCGACATACTGAAACAGAAGATGCTGTTACGGCTATATACACCGCTGCAAAATTGGTTACTCCGAAGGGCGAAAGTGATAGTCGGCACCACCCCCGTGTATGTGAAAGAATCACCCTTTCTGGAGAATATACAGCGCAAGGTTACCAGTATTCCTATCGGGATAGACGAAATGAAACCGATTCCCGAACGGGTAGCGCAAATCAAGGAAAGATATGCCGGAAAGAAGATTATCTTTTCTTTGGGACGCCTCGTGGAATACAAAGGTTATGAGTATCTGATACAGGCCGCCCGTCGGCTGACAGATGATTATGTCATATTGATAGGTGGCAGAGGTCCTCTTCAGGAATACTTGCAGGCATTGATTGACGAACTGGGGGTAGCTGACCGAGTCAAATTACTGGGCTTTATCGAAGACGATGATCTGCCGGATTATTTCGGTGCCTGTGACCTGTTCTGTTTAAGTTCTATCCTCAAAACGGAAGCTTTCGGAATTGTACAGATCGAAGCGATGTCCTGTGGAAAGCCGGTGATTGCCATGAACATACCGGAATCGGGAGTCAGCTGGGTAAATATAAGCAGCTTCTCCGGAATCAACGTAAAACCGGAGGATGCGGAGGCACTGGCGGAAGCGATATTAACCGTTCTGACTGATAAACATCTGTATGATAAACTGTCAAAAGGTGCCCGCAGGCGTTACGAAACCATGTTCACCAAAGAACTGATGACAGAACTTTGCCTGAACCTTTACCGGAAAGTATTGAGAAGCCATGCTGACCGATAGCCGGATAACAGAGAATAAATAATTTCCAAGAAATATAAAACATGAGAAAAAGAGACTATTTGATGAAAAACATGTATGTAGTGTTAGTGTTGGCAATGCTGTTGACGACTTCTTGTATCAATACAAAAAGAATCGTCTATCTGGAGGATATGAGAGAAGACATCTCTTATCCGATGAACGCACAGCCGGAGATGAGAATCCAGCGCGACGATCGTCTGAGTATTATTGTCAATTCGCGAAACCCGGAATTAACGGTACCTTTCAATATATCTACCGGAGGCGATTTTCAGGTGACGTCCAACGGAGATGTATCCACTACCGCCGGTAGCCAGAAGCAGGAAAAGGGGTATATGGTAGACCTCAACGGATATATCGAATTCCCGATTCTGGGCAAGTTGAAAGTGGTCGACCTGACCCGCAAGCAGGTGGCCGACCTTATCAAGAACCGCCTGATCAGTGAGAATCTGATTAATGACCCTTTAATATTTGTAGACATATTGAATATCAAGATAACCGTAATGGGAGAAGTCAAAAGCCCGCAGGTGTTGCAGGTGGAGGATAGCCGGATTACTTTGCTCGAAGCCATTACCAGAACCGGTGGCGTGACGACTAATGCCCTTTTGGACAGGGTGGCAGTCATCCGTGAAGAAGGAAACGAGCGCAAAATGTATATGCACGACATCCGTTCGTCGGATATCTTTTATTCCCCCTGCTATTATTTGCAGCAGAATGATATGGTGTATATACATCCTAAATTCGCGGAAGCAAATACAAAAGAACGGCGTACATTGGGCTTTTACTCCTTTGGAGTGACTCTTTTAAGCCTGATTACCACACTGACCGTATTATTAAAATAACTAACGATTGCACAAAGTATGGAAAAACATAAAAAGCTGGCTGTAACGGAGGAGGAGAAGTCCATCAATATTGTCGATCTGTTTGTATATCTGGTCGTTCACTGGAAATGGTATCTTCTGTCCATTTTGCTGTTTGGAGGATGTTTCTGGTATATTTACTGTAAGACGCCATTTACGTACAGCCGGGTAGCCATCGTGATGATTAAGACGCCGGCCAATTCGCGGTCGACTATGCAGTTGAATAATTCCGATTTTACGGGGTTAGTCAATGTAGCGAGTGAGATTCTGCAATTCAAGTCGAAGGAGCTGATGCGGAAAGTGATCGACCGCTTGCAGGCAAATATCAGTTATACGGTGTACGACGGTCTGCGGCCTGTAGAACTTTATACGGAATCTCCCGTGCGTGTAACCTTTCTTGATGCGGGAATGGATGAGGCGCACTCTTTATCCGTCACTCCTAAAAGCAGGCAGCAAGTAGAACTAGCTGATTTCTCGCGCGGGATGGAACAACGGAAAGTAGTGAATCTGAACGACACCATTCATACGGCATTGGGAAGGCTGATTGTATTTGCCGCAGAAAACTACGGAGAATCTAGCTTCGGTAAGCCTGTCTTAGTGACCTGTAAACCACCGGAAGAAATGGTATCCTTTTGGCTTTATAACCTGGCAATCAAACAAATGAGTGGCGATGCCGCCCTTTTGCATCTGACGATGAATGATCTTTCTCCGACACGTGCCGCCGATATTCTTGACATGCTGATTACCATATATAACGAAGAAGCTATAAAGGATAAGAACCGGATTGCTGTGAATACGGCGGAGTTTATCAAAGAGCGCCTGCAAATCATCGAACATGAACTGGGCAGCGTGGAGACAGATATCGAAGACCTGAAACGAGCGAATAATGGAGTCGATATTGACATGGCTGCGGGCATGTATATACAAGACAGCCGGGAGTATGAATCATCAATCAAAGAACTGGACACACAGTTGCAACTGGTCACATTCATCAAACAATATTTGCAGGATTCAAGCAAGGAGGATGAACTGATTCCCAGTAATATCGGACTGGAGGACCTTAATATTGAGACCCAGATTTCACGTTACAACGAAACCTTGCTGAGGCGTAACCGCCTGATGAACGGCAGTAGTAGCAACAATCCCGTAGTACAGGAACTGAATCGTACCATGCAGACAATGAAACTGAATATCTACAGGGCATTGGATAATCTGTCTGCCAGCCTGAGGCTTAAAAAGCAGGACTATAGTCTTCAGGAAAACCGGGTGCGCCAGAAAGTGCAGGCGGTTCCTCGCAAACAACGGGAAATGTTGTCTATCGAGAGACAGCAGAAAGTCAAGGAATCCCTATATATATTCCTGTTGAACAAGCGCGAAGAAAACGCTTTGAGCCAGGCAATGGTAGATAACAATGCGCGGGTTCTTGATCCGGTTTCGGGAAGCAACATTCCGATTTCTCCCAACAAATATAAAAAGCTTCTGTTAGGAGTGGGTTGCGGAGTTATTGTCCCTTCTGTTATTCTACTGCTGATGTTGATGCTCGACACCGGAGTGCACAACCGGAAAGAAATTGAATCCATTGTCAGCGCTCCTTTCCTGGCAGATATTCCGCAAACACCTAAGGCGATGGCTAATGTACATGAGGTGGTGGTACGTGCCCGCGGGCTGGATGCGTTATCCGAATCGTTTCGCATTCTGCGCACCAACTTAGGATTTATGTTATCCCAGACGCAGGAACGCAAAGTGATAACGCTTACTTCTTTCAACATCGGAGCCGGAAAGACATTTATTTCTATCAATTTGGCAGCCAGCTTGGTGCAGACCGAAAAGAAAATTGTATTACTCGACCTCGACCTTCGAAAAGGTAAACTGAGCGAAATGGCTCATTGCCGGCAGGTAAAAGGAGTGGCGCATTACCTGTCCGATTCATCCGTGGAGGTAACTGATATTATTGTGCAGGATGCTTTTGGCGAAGGGCTCGATCTGGTCCCTATCGGTGTGATTGCCCCTAATCCGACGGAACTTTTACTGAGTAAGCGGTTGGATAAACTGGTGGTCGAACTGAAGGAGCGATATGACTATATCATTGTCGACAATGTACCGATAGGCTTGGTGGCAGATGCTACGGTTGTGAATCGCATTACCGATCTGACTTTGTTTATCGTGCGTGTCGGTAAAATAGACCGCCGCCAGCTGCCCGAACTGGAACGCTTATATCAGGAACATAAGCTGAACAATATGGCTGTCGTTCTTAACGGAACGGAAAAAGGCAGCAGCGGCTATGGCTATGGATACGGCTATAACTATGGTTATGGTTATGCCGCAACTCAGAAAAAGAAAGGAGGATGGTGGAGACGTAAGGGAAAGAAATAATACGCTGTCTCACTTTGACAGAGTGCCCTGCGAATCGTATAATGCTTGCTATGGGGGACTTTTAATAGGCTTCTGTATAAAGTGAGAAAGTTATCGGATTTTATGTGAGTAATAAAACGGAAAAAAAGCCTCAACTTTGCAGTTGGAACTTGGTATATTGAATTTTAATGAAAAGAATCACTTATGAAAAAAGTAATTGTTCTATCGGCTTTGCTGCTGGTAACAGGAATGAGTGTTTATGCACAAGAGGACTTCTCTAAATCTATAAAAACGACAACCACAATCGTAGAAAATGCTGATAAATATAAAGTAGAAACCAATCGCTTCTGGAGTAACTGGTTTGTAACTGCCGGTGGCGGTGCCTTGATCTTTTTCGGTGACCATAATATGCAGATGAAATTTGGTGACCGTCTGAGTCCGGCATTGGATATCGGTTTTGGAAAGTGGTTTACACCCGGCATCGGTGTACGCTTTATGTATAGCGGACTTACTATCAAAGGTGCTACACAGAACGGTAGTCACTCTACCGGAAAAGTGTACGATGCTTCACAATGGCTGGACGAACAGAAATTCGACTTTATGAATATTCATGGAGACGTACTGTTCAATGCATCGAATCTGCTTTGTGGTTATAATGAAAAGCGTTTTTGGTCTGTAACTCCCTATGTTGGTTTAGGCTGGATACTCACGTGGGAAACCCCGCGTGCGCGTAACTTTAATGCCAGTATAGGTTTGATCAACTCGTTCCGTCTGAGCTCTGCGTTCGACTTGAATCTGGATGTGCGTGGTACTGCAACAAAAGATGAATTTGACGGTGAACGTGGTGGGCGTAAAGAAGAAGGATTATTGTCTGTAACAGTAGGAGTTACTTATAAATTCCCACGACGTACATGGGGGCGCAGCACCGTAAAGACAATTACCTTTAGTGATGAAGAACTACGCCTGATGCGCGAACAGTTGAAAGCGATGAATGACGAGAACAATCGTCTGAAAAACGAGTTGGTAGAAACCTCCAATAAAGTCACGGAAAGAGTGGTGGAAACGAATATCCTCTCTGCTCCTTATCTGGTCACTTTCCAGATATCAAGATATGCTCTTAGTAATGAAGCTCGTGTAAATATCGGATTTCAGGCTAAGATAATGAAGGAAAACAAGAATGCTGTCTATACAATTATCGGTTATGCCGATAAGGGTACAGGGACCAAGGAGTTTAACCAGTTTTTGAGCAAATCTCGTGCAGAAGCAGTCTACAACTGTCTGGTTAATGAGTTCGGAGTACCGGCATCGCAACTGAAAATAACTTATGAAGGTGGTGTGGACAATATGTTCTATGATGACCCGAGAGTAAGCCGTGCAGTGATAACGGTCATTAAGTAAACCGAAAGTATGGATGAGATGAAATAAAAAAGAGCACACATATAAAACATTTTGTAATTAGTTAAAGGATGCCTGAGCATCTATAAATCTCATGGGGCATAACTCTGTAATGGAGTGCCTCGAAAATAATCATCTGTGAAGATGGTCGCTATTGCTTAATCTGAAAGCATCTTTTTCCAGTGGGGGAGAGGTGCTTTCTCGTGATTTACCTTATCTTTGCGTCTGAAATAAAATATAGTCATGAAAAACACGGTGTATATTCTATTGGCATTGGTTACTTTATTTCTGCAAAGGGTAAGCGGAGAAGAGAATTCCAGTTATTATTTTACGCATATCAACGGTGATAATGGTCTTTCGTCCAGTAACGTGAAGGCGATTATTCAGGACAGCTACGGCTTTATGTGGTTCGGGACGAAGAACGGGCTCAACCGTTTTGATGGTACTTCCATTTTACGAATGAATTGTGAAGACCATCAGCTGAAAAAAGGCAATAATAACATTTCCGCTTTATATGAAGACTCCAACCGTAATCTGTGGGTCGGTACAGATAGGGGTGTCTATTTGTATCATCCGGCTTCGGACGTATTTACGCATATCAATCAAACGAGTAAAGAAGGTAAAGCGATGGATAACTGGGTATCGGCTATTGTAGGTGATACCGAAGGTAATATTTGGGTAATAATCCCCGATCAGGGGATATTCCGCTACAAAGACACCGAGTTATATTTTTATGAGATCAGTAATAGAAGACAATTCAAGCAGGAATCGCCGAATTGTATTTGTGTTCGCGATAATGGCGAAGTATGGATTGGTTTTTGGGGATTAGGCTTGTGTCGCTACAATCCTCAGAAAGATTCGTTTGAGCAATTCTCCGAGGATAGGGACGGTCGTCCGTTGGTTGGGAAGAATATCAATTCGATCTGCGAGCATGGTGACTGGCTGATAATGGCTGCCAACGATGGGGAATTGATGAAATATAATACGAAATCCCATGTTTTGCAAGATATAAAAGTAGCAGGAGCTGATAATACATTCTATACGACGGTAGCCTATATGAAAGGTAAAATTTGGCTGGGAACCTTCAATGGACTATACGTCATTGATGAAAAGAAGAACGAAGTCATCTCGTTGAAGGAAGACCTCATGCGTTCGTTCAGCCTGTCGGATAAGATGATTTATTCAATGTGTCAGGATAGCGAAGGCGGGATATGGATAGGAACTTTGTTTGGCGGGGTAAACTATCTGCCGAACCGGAATCTGCAATTTGATAAGTTCGTACCTGGAAGCTCCGGAAATTCACTCAATACCAAACGTATCCGGGAACTGGCAGAAGATGCGAAAGGCAATATCTGGATCGGTACGGAGGATGCGGGAATCAGTGTACTGAATGTGGAGAATGGGGAAATAAAGCAGATAAGGGATAACAACTCTGAGAATCATCCGGTGACTTTGGCGGTAGTACCTTTTCAGGATCAGATATATTGTGGTCTTTTTAAGGCCGGGCTTGACGTTATCCGGATACCGGGATATGCTATCAGGCATTATACTCCGTCGGAACTGAAAATCGGAGAAGGAAGTGTATATGTTTTCCATATAGATAAGGAAGGACGGAAATGGTTGGGGACAGGCTGGGGGCTTTATGTCGCCGAGCCCGGTTCATTTAATTTTCAGAATGTCAAAGAAACCGGGTATAACTGGATATTTGATTTGTGTGAGGCGAAAGACGGTTCTATTTGGATTGCTACTATGGGAAGCGGTGTGTGGCGATATACCCCTGGAACCCATACCTATAAGAAATATGAGAGCCGGGAAGATGAACCGGACGGACTTAGCTCGAACTCTGTCAGTTCTGTTATGCAGGACAGCAAGGGACGTGTCTGGTTCTCTACCGATCGTGGTGGAATCTGTTATTATAATGACGAGAAAGATAACTTTGTCACTTATTCTATCAAGGAAGGGTTACCCGACGATGTGGCGTACAAAATACTGGAGGATGAAGAGGGGAACCTATGGTTTGGAACGAATCGCGGACTGGTTCGTTTCAATCCCGATAAGAATGATATACGCGTTTTTACAACGAAAGACGGACTGTTGGGTAATCAGTTTAATTATAAATCGGCTTTGAAGGCACGTAATGGCAAGTTCTACTTTGGAGGAATCGACGGACTGGTGGCTTTTGATCCACGGGAAGCGAAGATGGATGATTTTGTTCCGCCCATTTACATCTCCAAATTCAGTATATATAATAAGGAGGTGACAGTGCACACTGCCAACTCTCCTTTGAAGGAATGTATCACGCATACCGACCGTATTGTATTGAACTATGATGAGTCGAATCTTAGTTTTGATGTGGCGCTTCTTAGCTATTCCACCGCAGAGGCAAATCAATATTACTACCGGATGGACCCGATCGATAAAGGATGGATTAAGGCGGCTACAAATCAGAATATATCGTATGCGAAACTGCCTCCGGGACAATATACATTTAAGGTGAAAGCTACAAGCAATGATGACGGGCAATTTGTGGAACGATCATTGTTCATTGAAATATTACCTCCCTGGTGGTTCTCCCCCTGGGCATATGTCTTTTATTTTATCTGGCTCGTTTGCATAGTGGTATCCTGGTTCTTTTGGTATAAGCACCGGAAAGAGAAGGAGATGGAAGAACGTCAGAAACTATTCGAGATAGAGAAAGAAAAGGAACTGTATGAGTCTAAGGTCAATTTTTTTACGGAGATTGCCCATGAGGTGCGCACGCCGCTTACTTTAATCAACGGCCCGTTGGAAACACTGCAAGAGATGAATATTGCAGATCCGAAGATTCAGAAGAACCTGTCGGTGATTACACAAAACACCAACCGGTTGCTGGCATTGACGGGGCAGCTTCTTGACTTTCAAAAGATAGGTGCCCATAAATTCGAGATGACTTTGGAATATGTGGATATCACGGCACTGCTGCGTGAAACGGTTGCACGTTTCGAGCCCACTATATCCAAGAAGAATAAAGAGCTGACTCTTGATATTCCGGAAGAACCGATTGAAGCGGTCGTTGATAAGGAAGCCATCACGAAGATATTGAGTAACCTCTTGAATAACGCCCTGAAATATGCCCGGCGATCCATTTGCGTAGAGTTGCAGAAAACTGCGGATGCATTCCTTGTACGGGTGACCAGTGATGGTGAAAAGATACCGACAGAGATCAGCCAGCAGATATTTGAGCCGTTCTACCAGGCAGCAAAAAAAGACTCCACTTCCTTTGGAGTCGGCATCGGTCTTCCGTTGGCACGTTCACTGGCATCTCTCCATAAAGGTAAGCTGTATCTGGATTCGGAACACAGAGATAATTCATTTGTACTGTCGATTCCTTTGACCGGAGAAATTTCGATACCGCTGCCAAAGTTGGAAGAGATAACGGCTGAAATCGATACTTTGGACGAAGGAGTCCCTGTAGAGACGGAAATGAAAAGCTATGTCCTGTTGTTGGTGGAAGACAATGAGACCATGCTGGAATTTATGTCCGAACGTCTGCGGGAAGTATTCACGGTGGAAACGGCTACAAATGGGCAGGAAGCGCTCGAAGTTTTAAGAAACAGGCGGATTGATCTGGTCATCAGCGACATCATGATGCCCGTCATGAACGGATGGGAATTGTGTAAAGAGATAAAGTCGGATATGGACTTGAGCCATATTCCTGTTATCTTCCTGACAGCCAAGAATGATATTGATAGTAAGATCAACGGCTTGAAGATAGGTGCGGAAGCATACGTAGAGAAACCGTTCTCTTTCAACTATCTCAAAACACAGATCGTATCCTTGCTGTATAACCGTCAGAAAGAACGCGAAGCATTCTCCAAGCGTCCATTCTTCCCGACGAATAAGATGCAGATGAATAAGGTGGATGAGGAATTTATGAATAAAGTAATCCGCACCATTGAGGAGAATATCATAGATACCAATCTCAATGTGGAACATCTTGCCGAGATTCTGGGCATGAGCCGTTCCAGTCTGCTGCGGAAAATAAAGATGCTTTCCAATCTGTCTCCTGTGGACTTCATCCGTTTAATCCGGTTGAGGAAGGCTGCCGAACTGATTCATGAAGGTAAGTATCTGATCGGGGATATTTGCTTTATGGTAGGTATCAATTCACCGTCCTATTTCAGCAAACTTTTCCTGAAACAGTTCGGCATGACACCTAAAGATTTCGAGAAACAAAGTCAGGCAGACAAAGAAAAGATAGACATGCCTTCGTGACCGTCCGGGTGCACTATAACAAATGATGCACAAAAATGAAACATCTGCGGAAAATAGGCCTCAGATGTGATCTAATGCTGCAAAAATGGTATTTTTTGCAGCGTTTTTTAATATCCCACCTATATATATCCCCCTACTTTTGCCATTGTTCCGGATAAGGAGAAATAATCTCTTTGGACGAACGGATTGATTTATCCTTAAAAGTGAACTCTAATACTAATTTAAAATTCTGATACATGGAAAAAATCAGGCTTATCTATTTGATTTTGATTTTATTTTGCTGCTGCCAGCTGTCGGCACAGAATAAGACAGTTACCGGACAGGTAACGGCAGCGAATTCCGAAGAACCGATTATCGGTGCGAGTGTAGTGGTGAGGGGTACTTCCAATGGTACTATCACCGATATTGATGGAAACTTTTCTCTTTCAGTCCCTGTAGGGAAAGAACTTCAGATTTCTTATATCGGGTACATTACTCAGTATGTAAAAGTCCCTAAGAATAATAAGGTAAGTGTAGTGCTGGAAGAAGACAGCAAGGCACTCGATGAAGTAGTGGTGGTAGCTTTCGGTACACAAAAGAAAGAAAGTATGATCAGCTCCATCGAGACGATCAAACCCGCAGAGCTGAAAGTACCGTCCAGTAACCTGACGACTGCTCTTGCAGGTCGTATGTCGGGTGTGATTGCCTATCAGCGTAGTGGAGAGCCGGGAAAAGATAATGCGGACTTCTTTATCAGAGGTGTCACGACCTTCGGATACAAAAAAGACCCGTTGATTCTGATTGACGGTATCGAAACGACTACTACCGAGCTGGCACGTCTGCAACCGGACGATATTGCCGCATTCTCTATTCTGAAAGATGCTACTGCTACGGCATTATACGGTGCCCGTGGTGCCAATGGTGTTATTCAGGTAGCCACGAAGGAAGGTAAGGAAGGAGCGACTAAAGTGTCTATTCGTGTAGAGAACTCATTCTCTTCCAATACCAAGAATGTGGAACTGGCCGATCCGATCACCTTTATGCAGCTTGCCAATGAAGCGGTCAGAACCAGAAACCCGCTGGCTCCTTTGGCATATTCGCGTGAGAAGATAGACAACACGATCAAAGGTACGAATCCGTATGTCTATCCTGCCAATGACTGGAGAAAACTTTTAGTAAAAGACATGACCGCCAATCAGCGTGTTAACATGAATGTCAGCGGTGGTGGTAAGCTGGCAAGATACTATATTGCAGCTTCTTTTTCCAAAGATAACGGAAACTTGAAGAGCAATTCGATGAATGGTTTCGATAATAACATTAATCTTCGTTCTTATCAGTTGCGTTCAAACATTAATATTAACCTGACAAAGACGACGGAAGCTGTCGTACGTCTTTCCGGTACTTTTGACGACTATCGCGGACCTTTGGACGGAGGAGATGTGATGTATAAGAAGATAGTCCGTTCCAATCCTGTATTGTTTCCCGCCTATTACCCGTCGGATGCACTGCCTACGGCGGAGCACTTGCTGTATGGTAACGCTATCCGTGAGACGGAGGCGAACTATACCAATCCTTATGCCGAACTGACAAAAGGATATAAAGACTACTCCCGTTCTACAATGGATGCACAGTTTGAGTTAAAGCAAGACTTATCCTTTATCACGAAAGGGCTGAACATCCGTGGATTGTATAATACTTCCCGCTACTCTTATTTCGACGTTAACCGTTCGTTCAATCCTTATTATTATAATGTAAGTTCGTATGATAAAAAGACGAATCAATATAATATCGGTCTGCTGAACGAGAAGTCCAATCCGACAGACTATCTGGGATATAGCGAAGGCTGGAAAGATATACAGTCTACCACCTATATAGAAGCTGCTATGCAGTATAATCGTAGTTTCGATATTCACGAAGTCAGTGGCTTGCTGGTATATCAGCAGCGCGAAAAGATCAATGCGAACAGCGGTTCTTTGCAGAAGTCTCTGCCTTACCGTAATCAGGGTTTGTCCGGTCGTTTCACTTATAGTTACGACAGCCGTTATATGGCAGAGCTGAACTTCGGTTACAACGGTTCCGAGCGCTTCTATAAAAACGAACGTTGGGGATTCTTCCCCGCAGCCGGCTTGGCTTGGGTAATCTCTAATGAGAAATTCTGGCGTCCGATGAACAAGGTGATCCCTAAATTGAAACTGAAAGCAACCTACGGTCTGGTAGGTAATGATGCGATTGGAGACGAGAATGACCGTTTCTTCTATCTCTCCGAGGTAGACCCGAATGATGCAGGTAAGGGATATTGGTTTGGAACCAACTTTGACGAAGGAAAACCGGGAGTGACGGTGAAGCGTTACGATAATCGCCTTATCACTTGGGAACGGGCGAAAAAAGCAAACTACGGCTTGGAACTTACTTTGTTTGATGCCTTGAATATTCAGCTGGACTACTTTACAGAGCATCGTACGAACATTCTGATGGACAGAGCTTCTATCCCGGCCGATATGGGTCTGGCTGCTAAAGTACGTGCCAATGTGGGTGAAGCGAAAGCAAACGGAGTAGACTTGTCAGTGGATTATAATAAGTTCTTCCGCAATGGGTATTGGTTGCAGGCACATGGTAACTTTACCTATGCGCACAGCGAATTTCTGAAATATGAAGAACCTGCCTATAACGAGAAATACAGAAGCCATATCGGTCAATCGCTGAACCAATGGTACGGTCTTATCGCCGAACGTCTCTTTATTGATGAATACGATGTGCAGAACTCCCCGAAACAAACCTTTGGCGAATATGGAGCCGGTGACATCAAATATCGGGATGTGAATGGTGACGGACAGATTACCGATGCCGACATGGTTCCGCTGGGATATCCTACAGTACCCGAAATTGTCTACGGATTCGGTTTCTCATTCGGTAACCAGCGATTTGATATCTCGGCTTTCTTCCAAGGTTCGGCACGTTCTTCCTTTTGGATAGATGCGAAGGCAACTTCTCCGTTCCAGCACATCAATCCTACGGATGACGATCCTTATCATCAGGATATTCCTTTATTGAAAGCTTATGCCAACGACCACTGGTCGGAAAGTAACCGTAACCTGTATGCCATGTGGCCCCGTCTGAGTACGACAGTAATTGAAAATAACGTGAGAACCAGCTCTTGGTTTATGCGTAACGGTGCATTCCTGCGGTTGAAAACGCTGGAAGTAGGCTACACACTGCCGGAAAGCTGGACGAAGAAGGCCTATATATCATCCGCACGTGTTTATTGCAGCGGAAACAACCTGCTCCTCCTTAGCGGATTTAAACTATGGGACATCGAAATGGGAGGTTCCGGACTGGGATATCCTATTCAGAGAGTCATCAATCTGGGTGTACAAATTAACTTCTAAAATCTAGGAAAGCATGAAAAATAGAATGATATACCAAATGAAGAATAAGGTCAGAAACCTGACATACTTCCTTCTGTTGATTGGAGGAACGGCATTGACACAATCCTGCAGCTATCTGGATGTAGTGCCCGATAAGATAGGAACGATTGACAACTCGTTTACAAACCGCAACGAGGCGGAAAAGTATCTGAATACTTGCTACTCATACATTCCGGGCAATGACAGCCCATACAATAATGTCGCTCTGATGGGTGCGGACGAACTCTGGAGTTATTACCCTCTTACTCCGTACAACGATTTTGGCCCTTGGAAGATTGCACTGGGACGTCAGAATGTCAATGACCCTTTATGTAACATGTGGTATGTATATTACCGTGGCATCCGTGATTGCAACATCTTTCTGGAGAACGTATCAGACATGAGCAAAGTAGGAGATTTGACTCCTTCCATGCGGAAGAGATGGCTTGCCGAAGTGAAATTCCTGAAAGCATATTATCATTTCTGTCTGTTCAGAATGTACGGTCCTATCGTGATTGCTGATGACAATCTCCCGATTTCGGCTACTCCGGAAGAAGTGAGAAAGAAACGTGAACCGGTAGATAAGGTAGTGCAGTACATTGTAGATTTGCTGGACGAATGTCTGGAGGACCTTCCGAGAGTGATTTCCAATAAAGGTAGTGAGTTGGGCCGTGTGACGCAGATCGCAAACCTGACTCTGAAAGCCAGACTGCTGGTAACAGCTGCCAGTCCGTTGTTCAATGGCAATAAGGATTATGCAAACTATGTGGATAAGGATGGAGAACATTTGTTTAACTCCACCGAAGACCCGACTAAATGGGATGCCGCCATTGCCGCATGCAAAGCCGCCATTGAAGCCAGTCAGGACCCGGAATTAGGATTAGAATTATACTCCTATAAAAGCAACCTGATCCTGTCGGATGAAACCAAATGCCAGCTTAGCATTCGCAACAGCGTAACGGAAAAGTGGAATACAGAACTGATCTGGGGACTTTCTTCACGTTCGGACGCACACTTGCAAAGTCTTTGTATGACCCGTGTCGGAGCTTACCCCAACAATATGTGGGGAGGACAGGAAATGCTGAACCCTACAATGGAAGCTACGAATCTGTACTACACAAAGAACGGTGTCCCAATGGACGAAGATAAAACATGGAATTATGCCGACCGTTTCAAAGTAAAGATGCACACCAACGAGCAACCATACGAACTGGCATCTTATTATGAAACAATACAGATGAACTTTGACAGAGAACCTCGCTTCTATGCCAATATCGGTTTTGACGGTTGCACCTGGTATCAGTATAACTGTCCATCAGACAGTGAAAAAGACATCTGGACAGCGAAGAACCGCGCCGGACAAGCACAGGGAAAACTGGGGACTAACAGCTATACAACCACCGGATACTGGACCAAAAAACTGGTCAGTGTCACTTATGAAGTTACCCAGAGTGGCTATACGACCGAAAGATTCCCTTGGCCGGAAATGCGCCTTACTGACTTATACTTACTCTATGCCGAAGCGCTGAATGAGAAAGACGATGTCAACAACCGTGAACTGGCTATCAGCTACCTGGATCAGATCAGAGCACGTGCCGGTCTGAAAGGAATCAAGGAATCATGGGACACTTACTCCAAGTATCCCAACAGATACAAGACACAGGAAGGACTTCGTGAGATTATCCAGCGTGAGCGTGCTATCGAACTGATGTTCGAAGGCAGCCGTTTCTGGGATCTCCGTCGATGGAAGACAGCCAATAAGGTATTGAACGAGAAGATCCACGGATGGAACTTTGAAGGTGAAACTCCCGCAGAGTACTATTCTCAGAGAACCCTGTATACATTAAAGTTTATCGCTCCGCGTGATTATTTCTGGCCGATTCATCAGAATGACCTGGTAGTCAACCCGAAATTGGTTCAGAACCCCGGATGGTAATGTATGTCTCATTTTAAAATCAGCAGAATATGATATCACGTAAATTTACAATATGGGCTTGCGGCTTGCTTTTCGTTTTCGGTAGTTGCGCAGAAGATATGGTAAAGCCCATTGAAAACGACAAAGACGCTCCTGGCACTGTTCAGGACGTAAAAACAGAAAGCCTTCCAGGAGCTGTGAAATTCACTTATACACTTCCTTCCGATCCGGATTTGCTGTATGTGTTGGCCAAGTATACTAATAAAACAGGGAAAGTCATGGAGTTCCGTTCCTCGTTTTACACGAACTCTGTTACGGTAGAAGGTTTTGGCGATACGGATACTTATAAAGTAGAACTGTACACTGTAGACCGTAGCGAGAACCGTTCTCAGCCTCAGATAGTGGAAGTCGTTCCGCTGACTCCTCCTATCCTGTCCTGCTACGAGTCGTTATCGATGGTTTCTGACTTTGGCGGCATGACCTTCGAGATGGACAATAAGTTCAAGTCCGATCTCGCTATCTACGTCTGTACGCCCGATGAATTAGGCGATATGGTGCTGGCCGAAACATTCTACTCGGCACGTGAAGAGATCGTTTATTCCGTCAGAGGGTATGATGCAGTTCCCCGTCGTTTCGGCATCTTCCTGCAGGATAAATATGGGAATGAGACAGATACGCTGTTCACCGAGCTGACTCCGATCTACGAAAGGGAACTGGATAAGACGAAGTTCAGGGAAATGTATTTGCAGAACGATTCCCGCGTAGATTCGTACGATGGAAAGATGGAATATGTATGGAACGGAAGAATCTCCAAAGATGGTGACAGTGGTGGCGTAGGACTTCACACCGGAACAGGCACGAAAGACGGTCCGGCAGTATTTACCTTCGACCTTGGCGTACTGGCTAAACTGAGCCGCTTTGCACTGTGGGCTATTCAAGACGAGAAGCACTTCTATAACGACATGAGCCCGAGACGCTACGAAGTATGGGGATGCGCTACGGAACCTAACCCCGATGGTAGCTGGGATCAGTGGGTGAAACTATTGGATATGGAGAATGTGAAGCCTTCCGGTTCGCCTATCGGTATCCTGACGGAAGATGATATCGAAGCCGCGAAAATAGGAGATCAGGCAAATGTTCCTCTGGATATGCCGCGTGTACGCTATATCCGTATCAAATGTCTGAAGAATTGGTCTAACAATTACAACATCTGTTTCACGGAACTCACCTTCTGGGGGAATGATAACGAAGAATAATTCAATGAGTGTTAACCGACTGATTAAAGCAGAAAGAATATGAAACAATTTATCAAACATACGCCCTATCTGATGTCACTACTGATGCTGTTGGGGATTACATCTTGCACAAAGATGGACGAATATCTGAAATATACGGATGGAAAGGAAATTCTTTATACGGGTATTCCTGATTCTATCGCCATGTACTCCGGCTACAACCGGGTGGTCTTCCGCGGAGTACTGGCATCCGACCCTAAAATAGCCAAGATAAAGATATACTGGAACTTGAAACAGGACTCTCTGGAACAGGATATCCGGAGAGAAGGGAATGATAATGTGCTGATTATACCGATTCCTCTGGAAGAAGGGACCTATAATTTCGAAATGCATACCTATGATAAAGACGGATTGCATCCTTCGGTTCCTTTCAACCTTACCGGAACATCATATGGTGACTCCTACAAAGATGGGCTGGTCAACCGCTTGGTGAAGAAGGTAGAAAAGATAGAAGATGATGTAACGATCGACTGGTCGCCGGCAGAACCGACAGCTCTTTATACGATGGTACATTATACCGATAATTCGGGAAAAGTACAGGAACTGAAGATCGAAAACAGCGAAGAAGAAACCGTCCTGAAGGATTACAAGAGTATGACCAAGTTTGATGTGCAGACTTACTTCCTGCCGGATGAAATGTCGATTGATACCTTTAAAACGGCAGTTGTCTCTTACGGAGTCAGTGAAGACATTACCGACTTGTATCTGAAGAACTACAAACGTCCGTTTGAAGGAAGGGATAAGAATGCGGATAATAAATGGGGAATACTCGTTGACTGGGACTTCACTCCCAATATCCTGAATCAGAGTAATGGAAAAGGCGGTTGGTCCGAAGACTGGGGCAATTATTCCATCCATCTGGAATCGAAAGACTGGGATGGAGAAGGAATCACGAATGGTAAGGTTTATCAAAGTTTTGAACTTCCGGCTGGAAATTATCAATTGGAGTGTGAACTCGAAGGGGGCAGTAACGGAATGAACGGATATCTGGCAGCCAGCCGCGGCAGTGTATTGCCGGACATTGACCGATTGAAAGAAGAAGCATTGGGATATAGCCAGTACGGTGACTCCAATATGGGAGGAAAGCATACCCTGACCTTCTCTTTGGCGGAACCTGCTACTGTTTCGGTAGGCTGGGTAGTCACCTTCGGATCGTCTACCTGGATGAAAGTGCTCTATATCAAGCTGATGAACATAGCGGATATAGCCGAATAATCCGGTTTTCATAAGCGCTCGGAATAGTGGATATACACCATATATGCCCTGCATGCAGGGCATATAGATCCAACGCGCAGGACATATATACGCTACGAGTTGGACATATAGATCCAACAACCAGGATATATATGCGCTGCAAACGACATAATTACGATAAGAAAATAAATAATAATACTATAATCAATAATGTGTATGAAGTTTATAAAGAAAAAAGGTAAATCGCTGGGTATCGGACTTGCAATGGTTGGTTCATTGTTGGTGTCTTCTTTGCAAGCAGGCCCCGTTTATCTGCATAGTGGTGAATCGATTGTTTCCTGGAAGTTAAAGCCGGAGGCGGAAGTCGGAACAAATGTTCCGGCTCTGCTGAACGCAGGTTATGACACATCATCATGGGTGGACGCTGTTGTACCGGGCACTGCTTTTACTTCTTACGTAACGGCAGGATTGGAAAAGGACCCTAACTTTGGGGATAACATTCACAACGTAGACCGTGCAAAGTATGATCGCAGTTTCTGGTATCGTACAGAGTTTAAAGTGCCTGCCGACTTTGATAAAGCGCTGACATGGCTCAACTTTAACGGAGTGAACCGTAAAGCGGAAATCTATCTGAACGGACACTTGCTGGGGATACTCGATGGATTTATGCACAGAGGACGTTTCAATATCACGGAAATAGTGAAGAAAGATCAGCCGAACGTACTGGCAGTATTGGTTCACATGCCGCAAACCCCGTTGGCAAACTACGGCAGTCCTACTTACTTGTCGAGTGGTGGCTGGGACTGGATGCCTTATGTGCCGGGGCTGAATATGGGTATCACGGATAAGGTTTATCTCAGCAACACCGGTACGGCAACGATCATCGATCCTTGGATTCGTACAGACTTACCGTTACCCAGCCGCACACGCGCCGATCTGTCGGTGGCACTGGAAGTGAAAAACAGTTCTGACAAACCATCTAAAGTCGTGGTGAACGGTACGATCACCCCCGGTGATGTGAAGTTCACTAAAGAAGTAGACATTAATCCGGGGGCGACTTCGGAAGTGAAGTTCGACAAACGGTATTATCCGCAACTGGTGATCAACTCGCCGAAACTGTGGTGGCCCAACGGATATGGTGAGCCCAACCTGTATACCTGTAAACTGGAAGTATCCGTAGATGGGAAAGTCTCCGAAACTAAAGACGTCACCTTCGGTATCAAAGAATATAGCTATGACACAAACAACAACACCCTGCATCTGCACATCAACGGTGTACCTGTATTTGTGAAAGGAGCTAACTGGGGAATGTCGGAATATATGTTGAGATGCCGTGGTGAAGAGTATGACACCAAGCTACGTTTCCATCACGAAATGAATTTCAACATGATTCGTAACTGGCTTGGCTCTACTACCGATGACGAGTTTTACGAAATGTGTGATAAATATGGTCTGATGGTATGGGATGACTTCTGGATTAACTCTAATCCCAATCTTCCTTACGACTTGAATGCATTCAATAACAATATGATAGAGAAAATCAAGCGTGTCCGTAATCATCCGTCTCTGGCCGTATGGTGTGGTGATAATGAGTCGAACCCGCAGCCCCCGCTGGAAGGCTGGATGGCAGAGAATATCAAAACCTTTGATGGTGGCGATCGTTATTTCCAACCGAACTCACATGCCGGCAACCTGACAGGTAGCGGTCCTTGGGGAGCATTCGACCCTCGATTCTATTTCACTGAATATCCTGACGGGCTGGAAGGTGATCCGGAGCGTGGCTGGGGATTCCGTACGGAAATAGGTACGGCTGTAGTTCCTACTTTCGAAAGTTTCAAGAAGTTTATGCCGGAGAAAGACTGGTGGCCTCGCAATAAGATGTGGGATTTGCACTACTTCGGTCAGTCTGCTTTCAATGCCGCACCGGACAGATATGACGCTTCTCTTGCCAAAGGTTTTGGCGCCCCCTCTGGAATCGAGGACTATTGCCGTAAAGCGCAGCTTATCAATATCGAATCGAACAAAGCTATGTATGAAGGCTGGCTGGACCGTATGTGGGACGACGCTTCCGGTATCATGACCTGGATGGGGCAATCGGCTTACCCCTCTATGGTATGGCAGACTTATGATTACTATTATGATCTTACAGGCGCTTACTGGGGAACGAAGTCCGCGTGCGAACCGTTGCATATCCTCTGGAATCCGGTGACGGACGCAGTGAAGGTGGCCAATACTACCGCAGAAAACTATCAGGATTTGAAAGCGGAAGTGACAGTTTACAATATGGACGGAAAAGCGGTTCCGGCTTATAGCAAATCCTCTGTCGTTCATTCAGCGTCCAATAGCACGCTGGAGTGTTTTACCATCGACTTTAATAAGGAAAGACCGAACCTGGGATTGAATCAGAAAGTAGTTGTTTCCTCTACTTCCGAAGGCGACCCGTCAATGGCTGTGGATGGAAAGAAAGATACCCGTTGGTCAAGTGCCTACCGTGATAACGAGTGGATATATGTTGATTTGGGCAAGGTACAGCCCGTTGGCGGTGTCCGTCTTGACTGGGAAGCATCTTATGGAAAGGAATACAAGATTCAGGTATCGAATGACGCTCAGCAGTGGGAAGAGGCTTACAGCACGAAAAATGGAATCGGTGGTGTGGAGCTGATCACTTTCCCTGAAAAGGATGCACGTTATGTACGTATGTTCGGGTTCAAGAGAGGCTGGTGGTACGGATATTCTCTGTGGAGCTTCGATGTGCTGGGAGGAACCGGTAAGAGCGAAGGTTTGAGCGATGTGCATTTCATCCGTCTGAAACTGACAGATAAGAACGGTAAACTGATTTCGGAAAATAACTACTGGAGAGGAAATGACCGCAGAGACTTCACTGCTCTGAACCAACTTCCAAAGGCCGAACTGAAAGTTTCTTCCAAAATGGAACAGAAGGGAGAGAAAGCGGAAATCCGTGCAACAATCGGACTGCCTAAGTCTGCCAAGAGTGTAGCTTTTGCCGTACATGTACAGGCTGTACGCACAGTTGACGGTGAACGTATTCTTCCGGCTATCATGAATGATAATTATTTTACGCTGATGCCGGGTGAAAATAAGGAGATTACTATTAACTTTGACAAGTATTTGTTGAAAGGCGGTTCGTATAAATTGCTGGTAACACCTTATAATAACTAATCATGAGTTTTTGGGGGCATTTTTTGTTCATGCAATAAGAAATGAATAGCGACAACTATAAATTAGAATAATGATGAAGAAACTATTTCTTTTATTGATAAGTGCCTTATGTGTTACAGATGGTCTGTTTGCACAGGTACTTGTCCCTTCCCAACTACCTAATCATACTCAGAAATTATTAATGAAAAGAGGTTATGGCATGTTTATCCATTTCGGTGTAAATACATTTTCTGATGATGAATGGTCGGATGGCACTATTCCTGCCACTGCCTATAATCCGGCTGACTTGGATTGCGATCAATGGGTAAGAGTTGCCCGTGATGCCGGCTTTCGTTATGTTTTGCTGGTTACGAAGCACCACGATGGCTTTTGCCTTTGGGATAGCAAGTATACGGATTATGATGTTGCCTCTTCTCGGGTGAAGACGGATGTAGTGGATGAAGTCTCCAAAGCATGCAAAAAGTATGGGTTGCAGTTTGGCATTTATTATTCTCTTTGGGATAGACACGAACCGTCTTACAAAGATAAAGACTTTACTAAATACATTCAATTCATGACTAATCAGTTGACGGAACTGCTTTCCAATTATGGCCAGGTTTGCGAGCTTTGGTTTGACGGAGGTTGGGATAAAGAAGGAAAAGATTGGCATATTCCCGAGATTTATGAATTAGTGAAGAGATTACAGCCCGATTGCGCGGTGGGAGTGAATAATGCGATAGTGGACAAAGAAGATTCAAAAGACTTTATATTGCCGGACTCGATGGTGGTGGATAATCGCTATTATATGCAATATTTCCCCACTGACTTCCGATTAAGAGATCCGAAAATAGCTCATAAGAAGGATAAAAAACAGTATTTGTATCAGGGAGAATCCTATTATCTGCCCTTCGAACATACCATTTGCCTGAGTAACTCATGGAATTGGTTTCAAAAAGCCACCCCGAGACCAGTACGTGATCTGGACGAATTAGAAGAGCTTTTTTATTGGTGTACGGACAATGATAATACGTTGGTGATTAATGTCCCTCCCGATAGTACCGGGCGTATAAGGGAATATGAAGCTAATGCGGTCATTGAATTGGGAAGACGGTTGGGTATTCGTAGAAATAAACCTTTTCCTAAGAATGGAAAATGTATTTCGCTGGAAGCTAAAGTACAAGCAAGCTCTGTCTATCAGAATAATGTTGGGGAATATGGTCCGCAATGGGCAGTAGATGGTGGAATGCAGACGCGATGGGCATCTTCTGATACGTTGCCTCAGTTGGTTGTTCATTTGGATGAATCGGAGATGTTTAATAAAGTATCTATCTTTGAATATTGTGAAACAAGAACCTCGGATGATGGTATTTCTACTATTCGTTATAATCGCATTCAATCCTATCAGATTGATATTTGGAAGCAAGGACAATGGCTCACTGTCTATATGTCAGACCAACCGATGAGAGATTGTAAAGTGATACGCTTTCCACAATATTATCAAACCTCAAAGATCAGGCTGAAAGTGCTGAAAGCTATAGCGCCTCCTTCCTTATATGAGTTTAACGTACTGTCTATGCCGGATGGTAAATACATTTCTGGAAAATAACTAAGAGTTAACTTTTAAAATAGTTACGTATATGATTCTAAAAAACATGATTTGTGTTGCAGGGTTTTGCTTGATTACCCTTTCGGGGCAGGCAGCCGGAAAACCGGAAGTGCCCCCCTATAAAGATAAAACAGTTTCCATCGAGAAGCGTGTAGATGACCTGATGGGACGGATGACACTGCGTGAAAAGGTTCTGCAATTGCAGAACCGGGGCGCAGGCCGTCTGGACGAGATAGACCGTATATTCAACGGTGAGAGTTATGGCTGTACCCACGAAATGGGTACGACTGCTGCCGAATGTGCTGCCATGTACAAAGAACTGCAACAGTACATGCTGACGAAAACAAGGCTCGGAATCCCCATTATTACTTCTGCCGAAGGCATTCAGGGAATCCTGCAAAATAATTGTACGCTGTTTCCGCACGCTTTGGCGCAGGGGAGTACCTTCAATCCTGCTCTGATCCAGCGCATGACCGAAGCTGCGGGAGAGGAAGCCAAAGTAATTGGCATCCATCAGATTCTCTCGCCCGTACTGGACATTGCCCGTGAACTTCGCTGGGGACGTGTAGAAGAGACCTTTGGTGAAGACCCTTACCTTATTTCCGAAATGGGTATCGCCTTTATCAATGGGTATCAGAAAAACCGCATCACCTGTATGCCGAAGCATTTTGTTGCGCACGGCACTCCTTCCGGCGGATTGAACTGTGCGCAGGTCAGCGGTGGTGAACGGGAACTGAGAAGTTTGTATCTCTATCCGTTCCGTCGTGTCATCAAGGAAACGAATCCGTTGGCATTGATGACTTGTTATAGTGCTTATGATGGAGTAGCCATCACAGGTTCTCCTTATTACATGACAGATATTCTTCGTGGTGAACTCGGTTTCAAGGGGTATGTTTATTCCGACTGGGGATCGGTGGACCGCCTTAAAACCTTTCATGCTATCACGCCCGAAACCGATGAGGCCGGACGCCTGGCATTGGAAGCCGGGGTAGACTTGAACATCGACTCTGCTTATGATAACTTCGAACGGATGGTACAGGACGGTCGTCTGGATATAAAATACATTGACCTTGCCGTTCGCCGTATCCTGACGGTTAAGTTTCAGTTAGGGCTGTTTGATGCGCCTTATGGCGATCCAAAAGCAGTGAGTAAAGTTGTCCGCAGTGCGGAGAAAGTAGCTTTGGCTAAGGAAATAGCTGACGAGAGCGCTATTCTGCTTGAGAATAAGAATCAGATTCTTCCTTTGGATTTGGCTAAGTATAAGTCAATAGCCGTAGTAGGTCCGAACAGCAATCAGACGATATACGGAGATTATGCCTGGACTACCAGAGATACCAAAGAAGGTGTCACTTTGCTTCAGGGATTAAAGGAGGTATTAGGAAATAAAGTAACGGTTCGCCATGCCGAAGGATGTGACTGGTGGAGTAGTAAAAAGGATAAGATAGCGGAAGCGGTGGAAGCCGTTCGCGGCAGTGATCTGGCAATCGTTGCCGTCGGAACACGCAGTACCTATCTGGGCAGAAGTCCGAAATATTCCACTACCGGAGAAGGGTTCGACCTCTCTTCGCTGGAACTTCCCGGAGTACAGGAAGAACTGTTGCAGGAAATCAAGAAAACCGGCAAACCGATGGTTGTCGTATTGATAGCCGGCAAGCCATTGGCTATGCCTTGGGTAAAAGAGAATGCCGACGCACTGTTGGTACAATGGTACGGCGGCGAACAGCAGGGACGTTCGTTGGCTGATATCCTCGTAGGGAAGGTCAATCCGTCGGGACGACTGAATGTATCTTTCCCGCGTAGTACAGGCAATACTCCTTGCTTCTACAATCATTTTATCACAGACCGTAATGAACCGTTCGACCAGCCGGGCAGTCCCGAAGAACCGAAAGGACATTATATCTTTGACGCCCCCGACCCGTTATGGAGTTTTGGCAGCGGACAGAGTTACACTACTTTTGAATATGTGGATTGCGCGTTGAGTGATTCTGTATTGACCGACAAGGATCAACTGACGGTAACGGTAAAAGTGAAAAACACCGGCAAGATGGATGGCAAAGAGGTAGTGCAACTGTATGTACGCGACCGCTTCAGTTCCGTGGCTACTCCTATCCGCCAGCTGAAAGCATTCAGGAAAGACCTGATCAAAGCCGGTGCAACAAACACTTTCACACTGAAACTTCCCATCTCGGAGCTGGCACTTTGGAATGCCCGTATGCAGGAAGTGGTGGAACCGGGAGAGTTTGAGATTCAGATAGGAAGTGCCGCTGACAACATCCACTTCACGAAGGTGATAACTGTGAAGGGAAAATGACACAGAACGACAAAAAACGAAGAGGTCTGTTTCTGACGATAGGGCTGTTTATACTGCCGTTTCAGCTGGTCATTAATCATTTCTATGGCGGGATTACGGTGAAATCTTTCATCGTGATACTGGTTGGCTGGCTGATCAGTATAGGCATGTTGTTTCTGGTCTTTCGTTCGGCATGTAGGAGATGAAGCTTGAGTATATACTTAAAACAATGATTATGAATACAAGAATCCTTTGCGTATGGATAGCGCTTCTGACTTGTCAGATAGCGGGTGCACAAACAAAGAATGTGACATGGGGAGATCAGGGAAACGGCACTTATATCAATCCGATATTGAATGCGGACTATTCCGATCCGGATGTCATCAGGGTAGGCGATAAGTATTATATGGTAAACTCGGACTTTCATTATATGGGTATGCCGGTGCTGGAATCCGATGATATGATTAACTGGAAGATTATCAGTCAGGTGTACCGGCGTCTGGATTTTCCGGACTGGGATACGAACGGAAATTATGGAGGAGGCTCATGGGCCCCCTCTATCCGTCATCATGACGGGAAGTTCTGGATTTACTTCTGTACTCCCCGTGAAGGGCTGATGATGAGTACGGCTACCGATCCTCACGGCCCTTGGTCACCTTTGCATTGTGTGAAACGGATTGGCGGATGGGAAGACCCTTGCCCGATATGGGATGACAATGGTCAGGCTTATCTGGGACGGAGCCAGTTGGGAGCCGGACCTATCATCTTGCATAAGATGAGTGCCGACGGGAGGACTTTGGAAGATGACGGACACGTGATCTATACCGGTCCGGTGGCAGAAGGTACCAAGTTTCACAAGCGGGACGGATATTACTATATCAGTATTCCCGAAGGCGGAGTAGGTGAGGGATGGCAGACAATTCTGCGTTCGAAAAACATCTACGGTCCATACGAGAAGAAAGTGGTACTGGAAAAAGGTTCTACCAATGTCAACGGACCTCATCAAGGTGCACTGGTAGATACTCCCGAAGGTGAGTGGTGGTTCTATCACTTCCAGTTGACGGAACCGCTAGGAAGAGTCGTGCATCTGCAACCTGCACATTGGAAAGACGGATGGCCCGTGATTGGGGTGGACATCGATATGAACGGCATAGGCGAACCGGTAAAAGTCTGGACAAAGCCGAATACCGGAAAGAAAGTGCCCGTAAACTTCCCGCAGGGAGGCGATTCTTTTGATTCGCCCGAGCTGAACTTGCAGTGGCAGTTCAACCATAATCCTTCTGACGCCGACTGGAATCTGACGGAACGAAAAGGATGGTTACTGTTGAAAGCTCTGAAAGCGGATCATCTTCGGGCATCACGCAATATGCTGACACAGAAGTGTATCGGATACGAGGGGACGGTTACGACAGAAATGGATATGAGTTCTTGGGCCGAGGGACAACGTGCCGGACTATTCTGTATAGGCAATTTGTTCAATGGCATTGGAGTACTCAAAGAGAATGGCAAGAACTATCTGTATCTGGAAAATAATGGTAATGTGGAGAAAGTAAAGCCGGTAAGCGGTAAGAAGGTTTACCTTCGGGCTACGATGAATGCACGTACCAACCAGCATCAGTTGTACTATAGCACGGACAATAAGAACTTTACTCCTTGTGGAGAAGCTTATTCGCTGAGATTCGGTGACTGGAAAGGTGCCCGTGTCGGTCTGTACTCATACAACACGCTTCGTGACGGAGGAAATGCTTTCTTCAACTGGTTCACTTACGATTTTAACTGATTCAGCCCGTTCGCAACTTTAACTGATTCAACTATCTATCATTTTAATTGATTCAGCTATCCACAACTTTAACGACTTGATTTATAAACCTTATTAAATGTATATCATGAAAGTGAAAACCCTGTTTTTAATCTGTTTCCTTAGTATCACCTGTCTTCTGAACGCGGCGGACAAGCCTGTCATTCAGATTCATACGGACAACAGTAGTCTGATTTTCCGCGTAGCCGACAACGGGCGGCTATACCAGAGCTATCTGGGCAAAAAGCTGAGCCATGAGACCGATATTTCCCATCTTCCGCAAGGGACGGAAGCCTATATCACCCACGGTATGGAAGACTACTTTGAACCTGCCATTCATATCCTTCACAATGACGGCAATCCGTCACTTCTGTTGAAGTATGTCTCTCATGAGACGAAAGCGGTGTCGCAAGGAGTTAACGAAACCATTATCACCTTGGGAGGTGATAAATATCCGGTTACGGTAAAGCTGCATTACGTCACTTATCCTGCCGAGGATATCATTAAAACCTATACGGAAATCAGCCATAAGGAGAAGAAGCCCGTAGTGCTTCACCAATATGCTTCTAGTATGCTTCATCTGAATCGTGCTAAGTATTATCTGACTGAATTTGCGGGTGACTGGGCACACGAAGCCAATATCTCCGACCAGCCGTTGGAGTTTGGTAAGAAAGTACTCGATACCAAACTGGGCGCCCGTGCCAATATGTTTATCCCTCCGTTCTTCCAGCTTTCTCTGGACCAGCTGGCTACGGAGAATTGTGGTGAAGTGCTGGTAGGTACATTGGGATGGACCGGCAATTTCCGCTTTACTTTCGAAGTGGACAACAAGAACGAATTGCGTATCATTTCGGGTATCAACCCTTATGCCTCTGAATATTATCTTCCGGCAGGTGTCGTGTTCCGTACTCCCGATTTCTATTTTACCTATAGTGCAAATGGTAAGGGCAAAGCCAGCCGTAATTTCCACGATTGGGCACGCCGTTATCAGTTGAAGGACGGAGATGAAACCCGTATGACCCTGTTAAATAACTGGGAAGCGACTTATTTCGATTTTAATGAGGAGAAACTGATAGGACTGATTGGCGATGCCGCAGGTCTCGGAGTGGATATGTTCTTGCTGGACGACGGCTGGTTTGCCAATAAATATCCGCGCAGCAGCGATCATCAAGGCTTGGGAGACTGGGACGAAACGGCAGATAAATTGCCCAACGGTATCGGGCGTCTGGTCGAAGAAGCCACTAAGAAGGGCATCAAGTTCGGTCTGTGGATAGAACCGGAAATGGTGAATCCGAAGAGTGAGCTTTACGAGAAACATAAAGACTGGGTCATCCATCTTCCCAATCGGGATGAATATTACTTCCGCAATCAGTTGGTACTTGACCTGAGCAATCCGAAAGTGCAGGACTTCGTCTTTGGAGTAGTGGATAATTTGATGACTAAATATCCCGGTATCGCTTTCTTCAAATGGGATTGCAATAGCCCGATCACTAATATCTACTCTTCTTATCTGAAGGAGAAACAGTCGCACTTGTACATCGACTATGTTCGCGGTCTGTATAATGTATTGGAACGTATTAAAACGAAGTACCCTGATCTGCCGATGATGCTTTGTTCGGGCGGTAGCGGGCGTATCGACTATGAAGCGCTCAGATACTTCACTGAGTTCTGGCCGAGTGATAACACGGACCCTATCGAACGTCTGTTTATCCAATGGGGATACTCTCAGCTTTTCCCGGCAAAAACTCTTTGTGCACATGTCACTACATGGAATCATGATGCAAGTATCAAATTCCGTACAGACGTAGCAATGATGGGCAAACTTGGTTTTGATATCAAATTGTCGGACCTCAATGATAATGAGAAGAAGTTCTGCCGTGATGCGGTCACCAACTACAATCATCTTAAACCGGTGGTGCTCGAAGGAGACATGTATCGGCTGGTATCTCCTTATAGCGGCAACCATACTTCCACCCAATATGTGGGGAAAGATAAGAAGGGAGCTGTTGTCTTTGCATTCGATATTTACCCCCGTTATGGCGAGAAACTGTTGCCTGTCCGTCTGCAAGGACTGGAGGCCGGTCGGCAGTACCGGGTGAAGGAAATCAATCTGATGCCGGGTACTAACTCTTCTCTGCAAGGAAACGGTGAGTTATTCTCTGGTGAATATCTGATGACGGTAGGACTGAATATATTTACAGGTCAGCGTCTGAACAGCAGAGTTATAGAAGTAGTTGCTGAATGACAGGACCGATGGAAATCCGTTAATCACTTGACAAACGCCTTTTATTGTTGTATATTTGTAGTTCCAAACCTGAACTGAATAATATAAGAACGATAAATAAAATGAGAAAATTAGTGTGGAATCATCGGCTGCGGTGGTATAATATAGTAACAAATAGTACTTATCTCTCTGACGTATAACAGAGGATAGGATACTCCGATATAGGAAAAGGCTGCAAACTTTATGAGGTTTGCAGCCTTTTTTGTATTATAAATTCAATCCTGATTCTACAAATTCCTATTTTAAAGTTTATAATAAACGAGGGGGACGTTTATAATAAACGATCACAGTATTTATTATAAACTCGGTTGCCGTTTATGCAGTACTCTGTTGCTATTTTTGTATGGTTAGAATGTGCATTCTCCGATTACTGCTAATTACGATAATTATAGTTGACAAGGGTTGCGGGTAATCTAACCATACAAAGCTCTTGAATACCTTACGTTACTTATGCGTGAAGTTCCAGTATAAACCGGCATCCCTTGGTGTAGCTTGTGTCCAATGTCAGACTGCCATTCATTTTGGTGGCGATGAGTGAGCAGATAGGTAATCCCAAGCCATCACCTGTAGTCAGGTCTTTGACCTGGGTGAAGGGTTTGAAGAGATTTTCCTGTTGCTCTGCCGGGATACCTGTCCCCGTATCGGTTATGATGAACTGATGGGTGTGTGCCCCCCGTTTCTTGAAGTCGAGGCTGATACGTCCTTGCTCCGTATAGAAAGCGGCATTTTTCAGCAAGTAGAGCAGGATACGTTCCAGCTGTTCTTTATTCGTTTTTACTTGGAGTTTGGGGGCGTTTACAGAAGGGGTGACGTCCGGCTTCATAAATTCTTTCGCCTTCTCCATGACACTTTCACAGAAAGTACCCGCATTGACTTCTCCCATTTCATAAGGTTCGGTCAGTGAGTTCTCCAGGGAGGAAAGCTCTTGAATATTGTCGCTGAATTGCTTTAAGGCTGCTACTTGTGCCTGCATCTGCTCTGCGCACCTTGGAGCTTGGGCGGAGAGCTCTCTGGCGGAAGTCCCTAAAGTGTTCAGAGTCGGTTCCATTTGTGAGGATATATTCCGGATGAACTTTGTTTTCAGCTCGTTGTGCTCGTTGGCTATGATCACGCTCTTTTTGAGTTTGCGATTGCCGGCGATAAATTTCAGTAGTAAGATGGCAAGTACAATGATTGCGGCTACAAGGATAGCTACAAGCGTACAAAGTCCTATGATGATGTATTGCTTGGCGGATAGTGTGCTGTCTTTGTCCTGTATGGTCTGAAGGCTTTCGTCATATTTTCGTTTCAGGACATTCAGCTCATCCTGGGCAGTCAGGGCTTTTACAGAATCGGTCCATACAATATAGCTTTCGTACGTGCGTTCCATCAACGGGGCGTTGTTGGCTTTGCGGGCAATGCCGATAAGAGTCTTGTAGCAGTCGCTCACTTTATCGTAGTCCTTCTTTTCCTTGTATTGGTTGATGAGTTTGCGGAAACAGGCGTCTCCTTGTGTATTCTGATTGAAAGTATAGTAATAGTTGGCTTTCGTATAAAGCAGCACTTCCATTAAAGAATCATTTTTGGCGAGGCCGGCCATCTCTTCCAATTTGTCCAGCTGGTTCTTTGCCTGTGCGGGATTCTTCAGTGCAATGTACATCTGCAACCGTTCCTTGCTGATAGGAAAACGCAGGTCATAAAAGACTTTTTTCTGTTTCTGTTCGCCTGTCCAGATGAATTGTTCCATGTCACGGCATAGTTCGAAGCCTTCTTTGTAGAAGTTCTCTCTGACATATAAGGCATTGGCTTGAATACCGCATTCTATAGCCTGTGGATAGTTCTCGCGTGCGGCAAATGCTTCATACGCTTTCTTGAACAGGTAACGGGCTTTGATGTAATCTTTCTGCTTCAGGCTACTTAAAGCCTGTTCTTTTAGCTCCGCGGCTCTGTCCTGAGGCGCTTGTGCATAAACTGACAGATAAAAACAAAATGTGATCAGGAAGGTTACAATGAACGTTTTCATATTGTTGCTTTTTTGTTTCTCACAAATGTAAAACAAATATATGAATAAAAAAGATATTGGCGATAAAAAAGTTTTTGCTGTCCATACGGAGACAGAGGATGTCAGCGTGTGGACAGCAGGAGAGGTTATCTTTCGAATGTATAAATACTTCTGTGGCGATACTCTGCCCCCGGCATGAGCAGGCAGGACGGAAAATGCGGATGCGAAGGGGTATCCGGAAAGTACTGTGTCTCCAGGCATACACCAATATCCGGCGTGGGGGCGAGATAGCCGGCGGTATATAATAAAACGCCGGGTAAGTCAGTCCTGACAGTCAGCTTTCTGCCGGAGAAAGGGTCGGATAATACGGCGGCTGTCAGTAACGTGTCGGACGATTCTTCTTTCAGGATATAGCAATGATTGTATCCCTTATTCCAGTGCAACTGCTCGTTATCGTCGTAAAGATGTGTTCCGATGCTGCGACTGGTGGTGAAATCAAACGGACTGTCTTTGACGTCCTGTGTCTGTCCGGTAGGAATAAATTGTGAGGTTGTCTCTAATATTCGGGCAGCAGGTATCATGAGCTCATGCTCCGTTATTTTTCGTTTGTCGCCGGACAGGTTGAAGTAAGCATGATTGGTCAGATTCAGATAAGTAGGGCGGTCTGCGCTTCCATGATAACTGATGGTCAGTTCGTTGGTTTCTGTGAATTGATATTCGACTTCCGCCTGTACATTCCCCGGATATCCTCCTTCCATGTCCGGAGAGTGGAGAAGGAAACGGATGCCGGAATCTGTCTGCTTCCATTGCCATATCTTCTTGTGAAAGCCGGATAGTCCACCGTGATTGGTGTTCTCTCCGTCGTTTTTCTCCAGCAGATAGGTAGTGCCTTCGATAGAAAAGGATGCCTGATGAATGCGGTTGGCGAACCGGCCGACGGTGGCTCCCATATAATAGGTGTCTTTGAGATATCCTTCTACTTTGTCATATCCCAGCAGAATGTTTTCAAAGATGTCGTATCTGTTCGGCATATTGGCCGAAACCTAGGCGGCTCCCAGGTTTGTAAGCTCGATGGAGGCTCCGGAAGCATTGGTCAACCGGAACAGATAGATGGAATCTCCCGATGGAGTACATCCCCAATGTGTAATCGTAAACTGCATGATCTGCTTATTTTATATGAATCTTTTGCTTTGCAAAGGAAGGCAAAATCAAAGAATCAGAAAATAGAGAAAATCATTTTAAAGATGGACAATTATAAGAATCGTGTCTGTGTTTTTCTATTGAAAGGAAATGGGGATGTGCTCTCTCAACGGAATGCCGGAAGGTGTGTTAAAAGTCAGTAGCAACTCTCTCAATTCCCTTCAGGAAGGAGGAGAGTTTAGTTGCTTTTGACACATTTACATTTGCAGTATTAAATATCACAACAAAATATAAGTGTATATTTGAAAAGTAGAGTTGCAGTGAACTAACTTTGAC
>ERZ831634.75-NODE-75-length-119797-cov-8.058693_pt1 | contig 119797 bp, 107 predicted proteins | sample MGYA00519953_ERZ831634 | MGnify/ENA primary metagenome ERZ831634 (study PRJEB31850, sample SAMEA3708718) | human gut metagenome | biome: human gut; feature: human-associated habitat; material: faeces | place: China | collected 2014 ... | reverse complement strand
CGCACGTACGGATCTGTGAGGGGCTAAGATTGAGAGGTCTTAGTCTACTCGACTGTAGAATTAAGAAAATCGGTATTTCGTGGGAGGTGTTATACAAATGAAACTGGCAGACTTATCAACTGGACCAGACTGGGGAGTATATGTTGGCTTTATAATACTTGCTGTACTTTCCATAGTTTTGATTTCTGGACATGGAAGTTGGTTAATTTCCGGATATAATACAGCTTCAAAAGAAGAAAAGGCAAAATATAATGAAAAAAAACTATGCAGAACAATGGGAATTGGAATGTCTGTTATAGCAATTCTTCTATTAATTATGGGAGTGTTTGAAAATATTTTACCGGCATTCTTTGTGTATATTGCATTGGGTATTATTTTAGCTGATGTAGTGATAATTATTGTCTTGGGAAATACAATATGTAGAAGGTGACAAATTCCAATTTGCCAAAATGACAACAGACAGGAAATTTGATATTTTTGTAACAAAGGCATCCATATCTCTCTAATAATTCCCATAAATTTATGGAATTAAAATTTTGTGATACTTATAAAACAGTTCCGATTTTCTGTCAGATTTCTCCTATTAGTGAGACAATAATTATTTTTACACAAACCAGCTTATTCGTGGTAGAATAAAACCACAGATAAGCTGGTTGTTTGTTTTGAATGAAGCAGAGTTTATCGAAAAGGTTCGCAGTGCTACGGAACTTCAACAGGAAAGTGAAACATGGGGAAAGCGTGTGGCAGAAATTGTTGGAATGATAAAGTGAAACATGAAATGTGAAAAATTAAAGAAAAAATCCTCATAAAATGTGAGAAAATATAAAAATAAAGCTCATAAAATGTGAAATAAATAATATTTATGGCTCATAAAATGTGTTATAATGAGCAGCGAAACGTGGGAATATCGTATGAAGAAAAAACTTTAAAATGAGGATTTGTATGTATTAAAAAAATAGATCAGTATTTAATTGAATGGAAAAGTGATCCGGATCATTTACCGTTGATTATCAAAGGGGCAAGGCAGATTGGAAAAACAGAATCGATCCTCTATTTTGCCGAAAGCAATTATAAAAGGAGTATCCCGATATGGCGACAGCGTTGAAAGCGTTTAAGCTGGATGGAAAATATGACGGAATGCAGACCTTTTTCTGATACAGAAATGAAAGTTTACAAAGACAGATAAATATTGATTATGAAGAGGATCTTCGGGCAAATAAAAATCTTGGAATTTATAAAGGTGCATTATTTGAAAATTTTATAGCAGAAGCATTTGTAAAACAGGGGGTTGGTCTGTATTATTATAAAAAGTCATTTTGGTGTGCTAAGATAGAAAAAATAAAAAAGAAAGTGAATGGGAAATGGAATTAGACATTATTGGTTTGCTTGGTGCATGCTCTTATGCACTTGACTGTGTCGAAGCGGAACTTACCCATGTTGCGACGAAGCATGGAAAAAGAGTTGCATATATGAGCGTATGTACCGCACAAAAAATGGGAATTACAGGAGATGCCCTGCAGGATCTTGCGGCATGTTCGCTGTTGCATGACAATGCCCTGACGCAGTATATTCATGAAGAATTTCACAATGACCTTACAAAAAATAATACGGAAAATATAACGTCAAAGCAGCTTGGCATCCACTGCATTTACGGGGAAGAAAACTTAAAAATGTACCCGTTTCTGACGGATGTGAAAAATGTGATTTTATATCACCATGAAAATGCCGATGGAAGCGGACCATTTGGAAAAACGTGGGAAGAGATCCCTCTTTTTGCAAGGATCATTCATCTGTGTGATATTTTAGATGCGTTCTGCCGGACGCCGGTATTTGATGATGTCGTGTGGCAGCGCGCAAAAGATTATCTTTTGAAAAATAAAGGGACAAAATTTGATGATGCATGTGTGGATGCTTTTTTGGACGTTTTTGGGAAAGAACATTTTTTAAGCCTTGGAGGTGCAGATTTAGAAGAGCGGCTGTGGAATATTGTTCCGAGAAAAAAGCGGGATTTCAGCGATGAAATGTGCAAAAATTTTGCCAATCTATTTGCAAAGATCATCGACTATAAATCCGAATTTACAAGCCGTCATTCACTTGGTGTTGCAGAAAATGCAGCCAGATTGTCAGCATATCTTGGGGATGATGCTGAGACAGTGTTAAAAATGTACATGGCAGGTGCCCTGCACGATATTGGGAAGGTTGCGATCGGGAATGACATCTTAGAAAAGCCGGGACGCCTTACGGATGAGGAATTTTCCAAAATGAAAAATCATGCGGGATACACTTATCTGATCTTATCACAGGCAAAAGGAATGGAAGATATCCGTGACTGGGCGGCGCTCCACCATGAAAAATTGGATGGTACCGGGTATCCGTTCGGAAAAACAGGTGCTGAGTTAAACCGGCAGGAACGCATCATGGCGTGCATTGATATCTATCAGGCACTGACAGAGAGCAGACCATATAAAGCCGGAATGACGCATGATGAGGCATGTGCGATACTGGAAAATATGGTACAGAAAGGATGGATTGACGGCGGGATCACGGAACAGATCAAAAAATGTTTTGCGTAAGAGGAAGCGGCATTGAGCCTGCTCCACTCGTTTTACTGCTGGGGCTGCACGGGTGTAGTCCTGCTTTAGTTATAAAAACCGTGCGGTTTAAAATTACCGCACGGTTTTTTTGACCAAATATTAATTTGTATATAGTTCATATGATTTACAGCTTAAACTGTTTCATATCTGCAGAAAGTTTTTCAATATCATCCGCTAAAGCAGATACCAGATCCGAAGATTTCCGGACAACGGTATCGAGCTCAGTTGCCATTGCGGAAGTTTCTTCTGTGGAGGATGCATTATCGGTTGCAAGCTGTGTCAGGGTATCGATACTCTCTGTGACAAGCTCACGCTGAGAATTGACATTCTGGATCTTTCCGGTAATGGTCTGGATGGACGCCATACAGGAATCAAGAGCACCTTTTAAGTCTTCAAACATCTGCTGTGTACTTTCAAGAGCTGCAACCTGTTCGTCGGAAGCCTCACTCATTTTCTTCATCAGTTCCATAGATTTTTCGGAATTCTGGCTCAGTTCACTGATGATATTGTTGATCTCACTGACTGTCTGCGCAGACTGGGTTGCAAGTCCGCCGATTTCTTCTGCGACAACTGCGAATCCACGTCCGGCTTCACCGGCTCTTGCTGCCTCAATGGAAGCGTTTAAAGAAAGCAGGTTGGTCTGGGATGCGATTTCGCTGATTAAGGTAGCTGCCTGACTGATCTTGTTGACAGAATCATTTGTCTGAGCGGTCTGGTTATACATGGAATCAATATCAGTCTTGGTTATAGAATTGACATCAATCAGTCTGTGTAAAGTTTCCATGGACTTATTGGAACGATCCTGCATCAGCTGTGCATTCTGATCAAGAGATTCCATTTCTGAGGAAGTATCTGCGATGCCATCGGCAATTTCAGCAATATTTTCAGAGGCACTTGAAGTTGATGCTGCCTGAGAGTTACTGTTTTGGGCAATTTCATTGATTGCAGCGGAAACGCTCTGGATAGAGCCGTTCATGCTGTCGAAATTCTTTTTAAAATCTACAACGGCGGACTGTAAATGAGAGGAAACCTTGTCAATGTTGGAGATAAGTCCGACAACTTCCTGCTGTGCAAGATCAAGTGCACCGGCTGTTTTTCCAAGTTCATTGTTACTTGAAACACTGACTCCGGTAGTCAGATCCCCGGTCGACATCCTGTTTGCAAAATTCTGGATCTCGATCAAAGGTCTGCAGATTGCATTGCCGAAAATACGGGAAGCAATGAATACGACAACTATAAAAATCAGATCAATTATGATTATGACTGTGATCATAGTATGATATTTCGCCTGAACTTCGTTTTTGGAACTATTCATTTCCGCTTTCATATCATCTACATAGTTACCAGTGGAAACAACCCAGTTCCATGGGGTAAAGATTTGAGAGTACGCGATTTTTGGTGCTACGGTAACACCATCGGCTTTCGTAAAATCAAATTCATTGAAGCCGCCGCCGTCAGAACCGGTAGAAACTTTCATGATCTCCTGAATGATCTTGACACCATTCTGGTCAGTCAGATCATAACGGTTATTTCCCTCCTGATCGGTTAAAATCGGATGCATAACGAGGTTGTAGTCGGTGTCATCAATCCAGAAATATCCGCTTCCGTCATCTCTGTAACGCATGTTGCGGACGATTTCTACTGCTTCTTTTTTTGCTTCATCTTCGGTCAGAATACCATTTTGGGATTTGTCATATTCTGCCTGTAAAATAGCGATGACAGACTGTACCTGACTTTTGATCTCAGTATCGTACCCGTCTAACCTGGCATTTTCATAATTCTTGTTTGCCGTGGAAGTCATAGTGCTGATATTTGAAATTGAAATACCGCCAATGACCATGACAGTTACAAGAACAATCATAAGACACATTAGTGTCAGTGAATTTTTTACGCTTTTGCTTTTCATGGATATCAAGCTCCCTTTCCTAAGATTAATTACACTTATTTTACTATTTTTTGACAAAAAATGGTAGACATAAATTGCAAAAAATATGGTACTTTAGAAGCAAAATTATGAGAAATGGCGAAAAAGTGTAAAAAAAAGAAACACGAATATAAAATAAATCGTGTTTCCGGTTCCAATGAGCGGAGACGGAGGGATTCGAACCCTCGTGCCCCGGAGGGCTAACGCATTTCGAGTGCGCCCCGTTATGACCACTTCGATACGTCTCCAGATATGTTTTTGCAAATACTTGATTAGTATATCATATTTTGCATGATTTGCAAGAGAAAAGTGGTTGTTGTAAATATGGGGCGTATATGCTAGTATGTTAAGAGTTTCATAGAGAAGATAATTGGTGCCGGTCGTTTTTGAAATAGAATGTGTGCAGAGTGGGCAGTTTATTGCCAAAAGCATGTGGCTGTATGCAAAAGATGCCGTATTTTTAAATCAGGAACAGGCCGGTTAAAAGGGAAACAGGTGTGATTCCTGTACGATCTCGTCACTGTGATTAGGGAGTGCAGATTCTAAAGATAAGTCACTGATGTTTTTTGCATTTTTGTGCAATGCGTTGGGAAGGCGGAATCTGTGTGATGATCTTTCAGCCAGGAAACCTGCCAGTTGTCTGGTACAGGGAAATGATTTTCCCGGATCACGAGTAATTGGTCGTACCGTATAAACAGAGTGTTCGCAGAGCGTACATTCTATTATTCATGACAACAGAATGTCCGCAAAAGCGTACATTTTATTGTATGTGCAGACTTATTACTCCGCCGTATCATAAGGCGGAGTGTTTCTTTGTATGGGAAAATACTGTGAGCTATGAACAATACATTATATAAGATTAGTGTGAAAAACACATTTTCACACAGGAATGGAGAGTATTATGAAGAAAAGAACCATTGCGTTACTTACTACATTAGCACTTGCCACAGGCATGGTCGCAGGATGCGGAAGTAACAACACAGCAGCAGACACAGCAACAGACACAGTTAAGACTTCTGAGGCAGCTTCAGAGAAAACAGAAGCAACAGAAACAGTAGAGAGCACAGAAGTTGACGATCAGGCAGCCGCTGATCATGTCGCAGAACTGATCGATGCGATCTATGTCCAGACAAGAAATGACAATACAGATGCACAGTGTGCAGAAGCAAAAGAGGCATGGGATGCCCTGACAGATGCACAGAAAGAGTTAGTTTCCGGTGAAAATGCAGATCCTGATTATTTCGGAAGAGATACAGGAGATGCCACAAAGGATGATCCTTTAAATGAGGATAATATCGGAGAGAACGAACTTTTAGTAGTAAGTTTTGGTACATCTTTCAATGACAGCCGTGCAGAAGATATCGGCGGAATTGAAAAAGCACTCGAAGCAGCATATCCGGACTGGTCTGTAAGAAGAGCCTTTACAGCACAGATCATCATCAACCATGTTCAGGCAAGAGATGATGAGAAGATTGACAATGTGGATCAGGCATTAGAGAGAGCAGTTGATAACGGAGTAAAAAATCTTGTTGTCCAGCCGACACATCTGATGCATGGTGCAGAGTATGACGAGCTTGTAGAAGCACTTGATAATTATAAAGACAAATTTGAGACAGTAACCGTTGCAGAGCCATTACTTGGCGAAGTTGGATCAGATGCCACCGTGATCAATGAGGACAAGGCAAAAGTTGCAGAGGCGATCACAGCAGAGGCTGTAAAGACAGCAGGTTATGATTCCCTGGATGCTGCAAAAGAGGATGGTACAGCATTCGTATTTATGGGACATGGTACTTCCCATTCTGCAAAAGTAAGCTACAGCCAGATGGCAGCCCAGATGGAAGCGCTTTCCTATGATAATGTATTTATCGGAACTGTTGAGGGTGAGCCGGAAGATACATCCTGCGAAAATGTGATCGAGGCAGTAAAAGAAGCAGGTTATACAAAAGTTGTTTTAAGACCGCTTATGGTTGTTGCAGGAGATCATGCGAACAACGATATGGCAGGAGATGATGAGGATTCCTGGAAGAGCCAGTTTACAGCAAGCGGATATTTTGACAGCATTGATACACAGATTTCAGGACTTGGAAGAATCGACGCGATCGAGCAGATTTATGTAGATCATACAAAAGACGCAATCGATTCTTTAGGAGCACTTGAGTCAACATCCACCACAGAGAGTACCGTTGGTACTCTCGAGGATGGAACTTACACAGCAAAGTTTGATACCGACAGCAGTATGTTCCATGTAAATGAAGCAGACGAGGGACGTGGAATACTTACTGTACAGGATGGAAAAATGACGATCCATATCAGCCTTGTATCAAAGAAGATCGTAAACCTTTTCGTTGGAACAGCAGACGATGCACAGAAAGATGGCGCTGCTATTTTAGAGCCTACAACTGACACTGTGAAATACAGTGATGGAACCAGTGAGGAAGTATACGGTTTTGATGTGCCGGTAGAAGCATTAGATGAAGAGTTTGATCTTGCAATCCTCGGCACAAAAGGCGAGTGGTACGATCATAAGGTAAGTGTTTCTGATCCACAGAAAGCAGATTAACTGATCCGGGCTGGTCGGTCAGATACAGACCTGGATATAGATGGAGAGATATATGAAGAAAAGAAAAGTGACTGCAGTGCTTTTAGCTGCAATGATGTGCATGCAGATCATTGCAGGATGCGGAACAAAAAATGATGCTGCCCAGACAGAGAGTAGTGTGGCTGCAACGGAAGATGCACAGGGAGCAGCAGGAGAAAATACACAGACAGCAGGACAGAATGCCACAGAGGAAAATGCAGGCGGCATGGCAGAGCAGAATGGAGCAGAAGAAAGCATCGCAGGAAAAGATGCCACAGAACAGGAAGACGGCACAGAAGGCTCAGTTCCTGAGGATGGCGAATATACGGTGGAAGTCACATTAGAGGGCGGCAGCGGAAAAGCAACCGTGGATTCACAGGCGAAAGTTACTGTAACGGATGGAGTGGCATATGCGACGATCACATGGAGCAGTACGCATTACGATTACATGATCGTGAACGGGGAGAAATATCTCAATGAAAATGAGGGTGGAAACTCTACATTCACATTTCCAATTGATGGAATCCCATGTGAGATGGATGTGATCGGTGATACAACGGCAATGAGTACACCGCATGAGATCGATTATACACTGACTTTCCGATTCCCGGAAACGGCTGATTTTACAGACTTAAACTGCAATGGGCGTATGGAGTTATCCTACGCCGATCAGTTTGAAGTAGAACAATATGGTACTTATAAGCTGATTACGATCGTGGATAACGGTCGTTTTTTGCTTGTACCAAAAGGTGTGTCTGTACCAAAGAATGTGCCGGGGGATGTGACGGTTTTAGAGCAACCGCTTGAAAATGTATATCTGGTGTCGAGTGCGGTGATGGATTTAGTCTGCCAGATCGGTGCGGTCTCTGATTTGAAATATACAGGAGTAAAAGAAAAAGACTGGTATGTAAAGACAGCCGCAGATGCCATGGCAGAGGGAAAGCTGATCTATGCCGGAAAATACAATGCACCGGATTACGAACTTTTACTTTCCGGGGGATGTACGTTTGCGATTGAAAATACGATGATCACACATAATCCGGAAGTGAAAGAGAAGTTAGAAGAACTTGGGATCAAGGTCATGATCGAGCGTTCCAGCTATGAAAAACATCCGCTGGGAAGACTCGAATGGATAAAACTTTTTGGCGTTTTGTTCGGAAGAGAACAGCAGGCCAAAGAGTTTTTTGATGCGCAGGTGGCGCATATAGAACCAATTTTAGAGAAAGAAAAAACAGGACTTTCCGTGGCATTTTTTGCAGTCGCATCCGATGGAACCGTCACCGTGCGCAAACCAAACGATTATGTGTCATCAATGATAGAACTTGCGGGCGGCACTTATTCCCTAAACGGCTATGTGGAGGAGGAAGAAAATGCGCTCTCCACATTGAAAATGCAGATGGAAGATTTTTATGCGGCCGAAAAAGATGCTGACATTCTTATTTATAATGGTACAATAGAAGGAGAATTGACATCGATTGCTGAACTGGTGCAGAAAAACAGCCTGTTTGCAGATTTTAAAGCCGTAAAATCAGGTCAGGTTTATACGACCGGAAGCAACTTTTACCAGCAGACGAGTGGAACCTGTGATTTTATCGAGGATCTGAATAAAGTTCTGACTGGAGATACCGATGCAGAGTATCGGTTTTTAAAGAAACTGGATTGATATTATGCCGCAAAGGAAATGGTGTCATAAAAGATAATGACTGGCAGATTGTACCAGGCTGAAGGTAGTTTTGTGGCTTTGGGAGAAAATTAGATCATGAAGAGAAGATATATTATTTCGTTTGTTATTGCATTTATCCTGTTGATGGCACTTTTTGTATGGAATGTTGCAGCAGGAAGTGTTGACATATCCACATCAGACCTGTTTGCAATCTTTGCAGGAAGTGGAAAAGATGAGACATTTTCGCAGATCGTGTGGAAAATCAGGCTGCCACGTATACTTGCTGCGATCCTGCTTGGAGGTGCTTTGTCGGTATCTGGATTTTTACTTCAGAGTTTTTTCCAGAATCCGATCGCAGGACCGTATGTGCTTGGAATTTCATCCGGTGCAAAGCTGGTAGTGGCACTTACCATGATTTTTCTGCTGGAAAAAGGGATCATGATCAGCTCCTTTGGCATGGTGGCGGCTGCATTTGTGGGTTCCATGCTCGCAATGGGATTTGTGCTGCTTATTTCGTTTCGTGTATCAAAAATGTCTCTGCTTGTAGTCTGCGGAATCATGATCGGTTATATCTGTTCTGCCATCACGGATTTCTGTGTTACGTTTGCGAGTGATTCGAATATCGTTAACCTTCACAACTGGTCAATGGGTAGTTTCTCCGGCATGACATGGGAAAATATAAAGATGATCGTCGTGATCGTTGGTGCAGCGGTTCTTGTGACATTTTGTCTGGCAAAACCGATCGGGGCATACCAGATGGGGGAGGCTTATGCCAGAAATATAGGTGTCAATGTAAAGGCGCTCCGGGTTACGATGATCCTTTTGTCGAGCCTGCTGTCTGCCTGTGTGACTGCGTTTGCAGGGCCGATCTCCTTTGTCGGGATCGCGGTGCCGCATCTGGTAAGGATGGCTACAAAGACAGCAAGACCGATTATTTTAATACCGGGGTGCTTTCTGTGCGGCGCAGTCGTGACACTTTTCTGTGATGGAATCGCAAGGACTGTGTTTGCACCGACAGAGATCAGCATCAGTTCTGTCACAGCGCTGTTTTTAGTTCCGGTTGTAATTGCGGCAATGTTGAGAAAACAGGAGGGGAGGTAGCGCATATGCAGGAAATCCGTACAGAGCATCTGACCGTCGGCTATGAGAAAAAGCCGCTGATCGGGGATGTGAATCTTTCTGTCCGGCCGGGAGAGATACTGACGTTGATCGGTCCGAATGGCTCTGGAAAATCCACAATTTTAAAAACGATCACCAAACAGCTAAAGAAACTGGACGGAACGGTGTTTTTGGGTGAAAACTCCATGGATGAGTTAAAAGACAGCCAGATTTCAAAACGGCTGTCCATGGTCATGACGGAACGGCTTCGCACGGAACTGATGAGTGGCAGGGAAGTAGTGGCTTCCGGGCGTTATCCCTACACGGGGCGATTTGGTATCCTCTCAAAAGAAGACTGGGTAAAAGTGGATGAGGCGATCGCACTCGTCCACGCGAAAGAGGTGCAGGATCAGGATTTTATGAAGATCAGTGACGGACAGCGCCAGCGTCTGATGCTTGCGCGTGCGATCTGCCAGGATACGAAGATACTGATCTTAGACGAGCCGACTTCTTATCTGGATATGGGGTTTAAGATGGATATTCTTACAAATATCCGTATGCTTGCAAGAGATAAAAAGATGGCAGTCATCATGTCGCTGCATGAACTTGATCTTGCGCAGAAGGTTTCCGATACGATCGCCTGTGTCAGAGGTGACCGCATCGACCGTGTCGGCACGCCGGAAGAAATTTTTGCCGGGACTTATGTGCAGGAGTTGTACGGAGTATCAGACAGAAGTTTTGATCCGGTAACAGGGCAGATCTTTTTGTGTGCGGGATATGAAAATGCAGAAGGTTTCCGGGAGCATAGTGCCGATAGCTGCCAGAACAAAGATTTTTGCAGTGACGATAAGATTTTAAATCCGGTCAGCCCGCAGGTGTTTGTGATCGGAGGTGCAGGCAGCGGAATCCCGGTATACAACAGACTGTGGCGCGAAGCTGTTCCGTTTGCGGCAGGAATCCTGCAGGAAAATGATGTAGAGTACAATGCAGCAGTGGCTTTAGCATCGGAAGTCGTGTCGGAAAAGGCATTTTTCCCGATTGGAATGGAAAAAGTGCAGGCAGCAAAACAGCTGATCGATCATTGCAAGACCTGCATCTGCACAGTGGAAGAGTTTGGACCGTTCAATGAGGCAAACAGGGATCTGGCAGAGTATGCAAGGGGGATGGGGAAAATACATAACATGTGAGAACATGAGCCGAAAATCAGCCAATAAGAAAGAACATCGCAAAAAAGTTTGAATTATGTGTAGTATGGAAATAATAGAATTATACTTCAAAGTAAAATGAAACTATTTGAAGCGACTTTGAAGTTGACTTTGAAGTATGATTGAAATAAAATATAAAGCATATTAAAACTGTGTATAAAACCGGGGTGATAAGCGATGTATTTGGAAGAGATTGTAGAAAACGTCGAGTTGGAAAGTGATAAATGTGAATGTAAGAGCAGGTTGAATCGGGAAGATGTTGTGGGATGGCTGAAAAGCATTGCCGGATTTTCAAATGCTTCCGGAGGAGATTTTTATATCGGAGTCGAAGATAAAACAAATAAGCTGATAGGTTTTAACAGAAAAGAAGCTGACAATGAACGGAATTATTTTAATAATCAAGTGAACGAACATCTGTCACCGAGACCACAGATGAAAGTATCTTTTGTGCGTTATGAGGCAAACGGAAATGAACGATTTATTATACATGTGTATATACCGGAATCAGTTGTAAAGCCGGTCATTTTAAAGTATAAAAATATTCCGTCCATTTTTATGAGACGGGACGGATTTACAAATGGTGCAACCTACGAAGAGATTATAGAAATGAGTGTTAAAAGCAGGAACACACAGTTTGATCTTCTTTTGTCGGATAAAAAATACGAAGCAGAAAATTATAAGACGCTTCAGGAATTTTATGCATTGCATAATAATGGAAAAGAATTATCGGAAAAAGCTTTAATGTCGATGGGGTTTTATAATGAAAATGGGCTGCTTGTCAATGGTGCAGTGCTTTTTGGAGATGACTATCAGGGAAAAAAAACAGAGGTTGTATGTTCTGTGTTCTCAGGGTTTAATAAGGGAAGTGAGCGGATTGTTACAGTCAACCGTTTCCATGGAAATATAATTGCAGATATTAATTACATGATAGAATTTGTGGAACAGAGAATGAATCATTCCATGATAAAACTGGATAATACAAGAAAAAATATAGATGCATATCCAAAACGTGCATTGTTTGAAGGTGTGATCAATGCGGTTGCACATCGTGATTACTTTTTAGACGGAACACAGATTCAGATGGATATGTTTAAGGACAGATTGGAAATTTCTTCCCCAGGAGGTTTTTACATAGGTGAAAAAATTGGGAAAACGTATGATTTATCCGGAATCATTTCGAAAAGGAGAAATGAATTAATAACGTCTGTATTGGTAAACTGCAATGTTATGGAGGCAGCAGGGACAGGATTTGAGAAAATTATGGAAGAATATCAGAATGTCGATGAAACACATCGGCCATATATATATTCTTCATCAGATCATTTTACACTGGTGCTTCCGGATCTGACATATTCAGATGGAGTGGAAGACAGTGGTGTACCGAATATACTTTTTGCACCAGTACCAAATGGAACGGTCTATGATGAAAAGGTGTTATCATTTTGTTATTATCAGGCACACAAGGTTTCCGAGATTGTATCGTATCTGGGAGTAAGTGATTCTACTTATTTCAGAAAACAGGTGTTGGAAAATCTGGTAGAAAATCAGTATCTGGAAAAAAATAAAGTTTCAAGGGCATCTTATTTTAAGACTAATCCGGAAATGGTAAGAATTCAATAAAAGTGTAGATTATATGAACAGTATATGCAGGGATATCTTCAAAGCCATTCATGAAGGAAAATGGCTGAAAATTGAATATCTGAACAAAGAAGGCAAACATACAAACTACTGGATCGGAATCCGGGATTTAGATCCACGTAACCGGACACTGAAAGTAGAAGGACTTCATCTGAACAGGTGCACGATTGAAGAATACGATAAAATTTATATTGATGCTATCCTGTCTACCGAGGTTATAGAAGGTTCTTATTGTCCGGAAAACAAACAGCTGACCGAAGACATTGCACTGCATCCGGAGCGTTATCAGAACCTTTTTGCAAACACGGCTAATTTAAAAATACTAAGTTATCTGGAAATGTGCAGCAAACTGGATGCCACGCCGTATACCACAGATTATGAGCTGGTGCATTATATAGATGGCGACCGGGTGCGTGACGGAGAGTACCAGTTGTCGGAGGAGCAGTTTAAGGAAATTGTGACGAACTTTCAGTGGAGGATGAGCCGGGAGGATAAACAGGGAAAGACACTCCATATAAAGAAGCTGGCGCTTAATATTTTAAGTATCCATACGAAAAAGGGTTTGTATGTACTTGCATACCGGAATCTGAATCTTGATGTGAGAAATAAAGCGTTTAAACCGGATGAGGATATCACGGTCTGCACGCAGTTTACCATAGGAGGAACACAGGAAAGTATCCGGAGATATTTAGATGCGGATGAATATGAACTGCTGTCCGATTTTGAAACAAATCTTGAAAAAATAAAAGATGCTATCGCAGAAAAAAGCAGAACAAAATCGGTTGTGGATGATATGCCCTATGTCATTGGACTTGGTATGGACTGTGTACTGAACCTGCATGAGGAATATAAGGCAATCCTTGATATGTACGAAAAAGAACAGATTACTTTTCCAATCCGTGCTTTTTTCGGAGATCTTTTAGAGCGGCCGCGAAGAACGAAAGCGTATCCGATCGCTCTGTTAAATCGCAATATCAATCTTGACCAGCTTCTTGCCATCAATAATGCCATGAAATATCCGCTTGCCTATATTCAGGGACCGCCGGGAACCGGCAAGACAAATACAATCTTAAATACGATCGTAACGGCGTTTTTTAATAATATGACGGTGTTGTTTGCATCCTACAATAATGTTCCCATAGACAACGTATTTGAAAAATTAAGTTCCCTGACCTATAAAGGAAAACGAATCGCATTTCCGGTATTACGCCTTGGAAACCAGGATAAGGTAAAAGAATGCATCCGCTATATTAATCAGCTTCGGAGAGAAGTGCAGGGAATTAAAGTGTTTTCGTCTACGTTAGACCGGCGGAAGGGTGACAGGATCGACCGTGCAAAACAGCTTTCCGGCAGATTAAAGGAGTATGAGGAAATCTTAGATCTGACAGAACGTAAAGAGACGCTGACACAGGTAATGGAATATCAGGAGCGGATGAAAAATGTCGCAACACTCTTTCATTTTCATGCAGATCTTCAGGGACGCCAGCTTCGGAATCTGGATGAAAAAATCAAAAAGATCGGTGAGATATCCGAGCAGGATGCGATGGTGCTCCTAGACCGTAATGAGGAAGAGTTTTATCAGTATCTATTTTATATGTCAGCAAAATACATTAAGGAGCTGGAAAGTAACAGATTTGGGGATCTGCGGGAAATTCTGGATGATGATGACGATCCGAATGAGCAGGCGGTGGCATTTAACAAGTATCTGCAGAAATCAGAGAACGTGAAAAAATTGCAGAAGGTATTTCCGATCATGATAACGACCTGCATTTCCGCCCATAAATTAGGGGAACCGGAACCACTGTTTGACATGACGATCATGGATGAGGCAAGCCAGTGCAATGTAGCAATTTCGTTAGTGCCCATTATCCGTGGCGAAAAACTGATGCTGGTGGGAGATCCGCAGCAGTTAAAGCCTGTGATCTTATTAGATGAGCTTACTAACCGCAGGCTGCGCAGAAAATACCATGTCGCAGATGAATATGATTACCGCGAAAATTCTATTTATAAGACTTATCTTGCCTGTGATGCGGTCAGTGATGAGATTTTGCTGCGCAATCATTACCGTTGTAATGAAAAAATTATCGACTTTAACAATAAAAAATATTATAACTCAAAGCTGCAGGTGCATTCTGACAGCAGGGAAAAACAGCCGCTTGTCTATGTAAATGTGGCTGGAGGTCAAAGTGACATCAAAAATACCTCACCCGCAGAAGTGGAAGAGATTATGCATTATGCAGCGGAAAATCAGGATAAAAGCATTGCTGTCATTACACCGTTTGTAAATCAGAGGATGTTGATTGAGCAGGGGATCAGAGAAAATGGATTTGAACATGTTGTGTGTGGGACGGTACATGCGTTTCAGGGAGATGAGAAGGACGTGGTGCTGTTTTCTACAGCACTCAGTGACCGGACCGGGAAAGGCACTTATGACTGGCTTAAAAATAATAAAGAGCTGATCAATGTCGCAACTTCGCGGGCGAAAGACAAGCTGATCCTTTTAGCAGACGAAAAGGAATTAGAACGTCTTCATCAGGGAAATGAGGATGATGACCTATACGAGCTGGTGCAATATGTGAAAACGAACGGTGAATCAAAGATCACGGAAAAACATGTCAGTTCGAGGGCACTTGGAATACAGCCGTTTTCCACAGAGACAGAAACTGCATTTTTAAAGAATCTGACACATGCGCTGGAAAATATCTGGCTCACCAGAAACAGATACACGATTCACAAAGAGGTCGCCATATCACAGGTGTTTAAGGAAAATGTCACTTACGATAACCTGTTTTATATGGGAAGATTTGATTTTGTTGTCTACGAAAAAAGAGGAAAACAGGAGATGCCTGTTTTTGCGATCGAACTTGACGGCAAGGAGCATTTTGAGGATGAGGTGGTGAGGGAGAGGGACAGACAGAAAAATGAAATCTGCAAAGCACACCATATGCAGATCATCCGCGTGGAAAATTCCTATGCGAGACGTTATCACTATATCAAAGAGATATTAAACGAATATTTTGCGAAGGCGAGATAAAAGTTTCCAAACATCCGGAAAAAAGTGGTATGATGTCTTTAGAAATCATCCAGCACAAAGGAGAAAATGAAACAATATGGAGAAAAAGAGCCGGGAATTGTTAGCACCGCATGTAGAAGAAGAATTGATGGACTATATTTTACATACGCCGGTAAAAATAGGTGAGAAGCTGCCAAATGAATTTGAGCTGGCAGAACTGTTTGGTGTTGGGCGGAGTACGGTACGTGAAACTGTAAAAAGCCTGGTTTCCAAAGGAGTGCTTGAAGTCCGCCGGGGGTCCGGAACCTATGTGATCGGGACAAACCGATTAGAGGATGATCCGCTTGGGCTTTCAAAGTTTACGGATAAATTTGAACTGGCGCTTGACCTTTGCAATGTGCGTCTGATGTTAGAGCCGGAGATTGCAATGTTAGCAAGCGAAAATGCCACGGACAAGGAAAAAGCAGAGTTAAAACGTCTGTGTGATGAGGTGGAAACACTTTATCTTGCAGGAGAGAACCACCTTCAGAAGGATGTGGAATTTCATACCTGCATTGCGCGCTGCAGCAAAAATAAAGTGATCGAAAAACTTGTGCCGATCATCCAGTCAGCGGTCATTACATTCGTGAATCTGACACACCGCCAGTTAAAAGAGGAGACGATCGATACGCACCGTGCGATCACGGATGCAATTTTAAGAGGGGACAGTGCAGGGGCAAAATATGCTATGATCATGCACCTTAATTATAATCGTCAGATGATTTTGAAAAAACAGGAAGAGGCGTTGAAAAAAGAGAATTAGATGCAAAGACGTCCTATGATCATCCACCAGGTGCTGATAATATAAGGCAATATCGGAAAAATACACAAAAAACAAGGCTGTTTTTAAGAGAAAAGCCTTGTTTTTTTGTCTAAAAAAGAGGTTTTAAAGAACTAGACATCAGATGTATTGACAAAAAATGCCCTGTAAAATAGAATAAACACAACGAAACATCAGACGTCATACGAAAGCTGATAAGGAGGTATATCATGGGTAACGTCGCAGAATTAGATACCACAAGACTGGTTATCGCAGCAATTATCGGACTGGCATTGTTGTTAGTTCTGATTATCAAATTTAAGGTTCATGCCATGCTTTCCATTTTAATCGGTGCGATTGCAATCGGACTGATCGCAGGAATGCCATTTGAAGAGATCGTAACAGCGGTTGATGATGGTATAGGAAACACGCTAAAAGGAATTGCTCTTTTGGTAGGACTAGGTTCCATGTTTGGTGCGATATTGGAAGCATCGGGTGGAGCACAGACGCTGGCAGTTACAATGGTAAAGAAATTTGGAGATGAGAAGGCTGCATGGGCGCTTGGAATCACCGGTCTTGTTATTTCCATCCCGGTATTTTTTGATGCAGGACTTATCATTTTAATTCCGCTGGCATTTTCTCTTGCCAAAAGAACAAAGAAATCATCCCTGTTTTATGCAATCCCGCTTTTAGCAGGACTTGCCGTGGGACATGCATTCATTCCGCCGACACCGGGACCGGTTTTAGTTGCTACCATGTTAAACGTGGAACTTGGCTGGGTTATTTTAGTCGGTGTATGCTGTGGATTTTTTGCGATGATCGTTGCAGGTCCGGTCTGGGGAGCAATCTGTGGGAAGAAATTTTATGTTCCGGTTCCGGAGCAGATCGCAAATCAGGAAGATATTGATGAATCCAAACTTCCGAGTTTTGCATCCGTTGTTACCATTATCATGATTCCTCTGGTACTTATCATATTAAAATCCGTTGCAGGAGTGGTACCGGCATTAGCAGGTGTACAGCCGCTGTTTAACTTTTTAGGACAGCCGTTTGCAGCACTCCTGATTGCAACATTAGCAGCAATGTTTATCCTTGGAACCAGACATGGTTATTCTATGGCAGAATTAGAGAAGATCCTCACAAAATCATTAGAGCCGACAGGACTGATCCTTCTTGTGACAGCATGCGGCGGTGTGCTTCGTTACATTTTACAGTATTCCGGTTTAGGTGAGATCATTGGTAATGCAGTCGCATCCGTAAATCTGCCGATCGTTGTTGTAGCATTTTTAGTTGCAGCACTTGTCAGAATCTGTGTAGGTTCTGCAACCGTAGCAATGACCATGGCAGCAGGAATCGTAGCAGCAATGCCAGAGATTGCATCCTTATCACCGATGTATCTTGCATGTGTGGTTGCAGCCGTTGCTGGTGGTGCGACAGTCTGCTCACACTTTAATGATTCCGGATTCTGGCTGGTAAGATCATTGATCGGACTTGATGAGAAAACTACTTTAAAAACATGGACAATCATGGAGACATTAGTTGGTGGAACCGGATTTATCGTAGCACTTATTATTTCTTTCTTTGTATAGAAGAAATGTGAAAAATAAACTTAAGATGCGCGAATGTAGCGCAGAAAATAGGGTTAGTGTGAAAAATACATTTTTCACATGTAGAATTTGTGCTTATGCACAAACCTGAGATGCGATGGACGGCAGCGCAGGAATGGAGATTAATATGGAATTAAGAAGTCAGAAAGTAAGAGAACTTGCACCGGAGATGGATCCGCTCCGCATGGGTATGGGATGGAAAGAGGAGGAGCTTTCCAAACCGCAGATCATCATAGAGAGCACTTATGGAAACAGTCATCCGGGTTCAAGTCATTTAAATATTTTTGTGGAAGAAGCAGTAAAAGGTGTTGACGAAAACGGCGGAAAAGCAGCGCGTTATTATGCGACAGATATGTGTGATGGCATGTCACAGGGACATGATGGAATCAATTATTCCTTAGCACACCGAGATGCGATTACCAACCTTGTGGAAGCACAGGCGAACGCAACAACTTTTGACGGCGGAGTGTTTATCGCAAGCTGTGATAAAGCAATGCCGGCGATGCTTATGAGTATCGGTCGTTTAAAAGAAATGAGTGCGATCGTTGTGACCGGCGGAGTTATGGAAGCAACCGTTGTAAAACCGGAATATGTAGAAAATGATCCGGGCTGCAAGATCAATGAGCTTTTAACTTTAGAGCAGATCGGAAAATTCAGCGCACAGTATGAGCGTGGTGAGATTCCGGAAGAACAGCTTCGTTATTACAAGCACAATGCATGTCCGAGCTGTGGCGCATGTTCCTTTATGGGAACTGCTTCAACGATGCAGGTTATGGCGGAGGCACTCGGACTGATGCTTCCGGGAACAGCGCTGATGCCGGCGACTGCACCGGAGTTAAAGCAGGCTGCTTATGATGCGGGAAAACAGTTGATGAAATTAGTCGAGATGGGCATTGCTGCAAAAGATATCGTTACGATGGAAAGCCTTGAGAATGCGATCATGGTACATGCAGCGATTTCAGGTTCTACCAATGCGGTTATGCACATTCCGGCAATCGCTCACGAATTTGGTTTTGAGATTGATGCAGATACATTTGACAGAATGCACCGCGGTGCGCATTATCTGTTGAACATCCGCCCGGCAGGAGACTGGCCGGCACAGTATTTTTACTATGCAGGCGGTGTGCCAAGAGTTATGGAAGAGATCAAGAGCATGCTGCATCTTGATGTGATGACAGTGACCGGAAAGACACTTGGCGAAAACTTAGAAGAGTTAAAGAAAAACGGTTTTTACGAACACTGTGATGCAATTTTAAAAGAAAAATCAGCACTGATCGGAAAAGAAATCAAACGTACCGATATCATCGCAGACTTTGACCATGCGATCGGTACGGATGGAAGTATTGCGATTCTGCGCGGCAACCTTGCACCGGAGGGAGCAGTCATCAAACACACTGCCTGTCCGAAAGAAATGTTCCATGCAAGATTAAATGCAAAACCTTATGACAGTGAGGAAGAAGCGATCGATGCGATCTTAAAGGGTAAAGTAGTTCCGGGGGATGCTGTATTTATCCGTTACGAGGGACCGAGAGGCAGCGGTATGCCGGAGATGTTCTACACCGGCGAGGCAATCTGTTCTGACCCGAAACTTGCAGCCAGTGTTGCACTGATCACAGACGGACGTTTTTCCGGCGCATCCAGAGGACCGGTCGTAGGACATGTATCTCCGGAGGCAGCAGCCGGCGGCCCGATCGCATTTGTGGAAGAGGGAGATCTCATTGAACTTGATGTTGCAAACCGCCGTCTTGCGATCGTAGGTGTGAAAGGTGAGGAAAAGACGGAGGAAGAAATAGCACAGATTTTAGAGGAGCGGAAAAAGAACTGGAAAGGATTTACCAGCAAATATAAACGTGGTCTGTTAAAACTGTATGCACAGCACGCGACCAGTGCGATGAAGGGTGCTTATATGGACTAAAAAGTATAACTTTTACAGAGCGGTATTGTACTTGTACGATATCCGCTCTGTTTTTCTATTTATATATCAACTAATGGTTGATGCACAAAAAGAAATAACAACTAGTACATGCTTGAAATAACAACTATTAGTTTTATAATGAAATTAGAAAAAACGAAATGGGGGATGCGAAATGTTTGATATCATGACAATGGCGGAGAACATTAAAACATACCGGAACAAAAGGGGAATAAACCAGTATGAATTTGCAGAAAAATTAGGGATCAGCCCGCAGGCAGTATCGAAGTGGGAGTGCGGGCAGTCCTGTCCGAGTATCGAGAATCTCTGTGTAATTTCAGAGATTTTAGATGTATCCATTGATACACTGATCGGAGAGAGCAGTGAAGGCGAAAAGATGATGATCGGAATTGACGGGGGAGGAACAAAAACCGAGTTTGTCTTATTTTCTGAGAGTGGACGGATCTTAAACCGGATCGTATTAGACGGCTGCAATCCGAATACGGTAGGAATGGAGGAGGCAATGAACATCCTGCAGCTTGGCATTGATACGCTCATGAAGATCAAAGGGAAAATCAGCGGAATCTTTGTGGGTGCTGCAGGATTAGATTCCGGAAACAATACATCAAAGATCAAAAAGATGTTAAAAGAAAAATATCCGAAAGTAAAAATCCAGTGCGAAAATGACATCTATAACGTCATTGCCTGTGGAAAAAATCTTGACCGGTGTGTGGCTGCAATTAGCGGAACCGGAATGATCATTTACGCAAACCAGAATGGAAATTTAAAGCATTTTGGCGGGCGCGGCTATCTGCTTGATAAAGGCGGCAGCGGCTACCACATCGGACGGGATGCGATCTGTGCAGCGCAGGATGCAAGGGACGGGATCGGAGAACATACGATACTGACGGATCTTGTTGAGGAAAAATTAGGGAATACGGTATGGGAGAGCATCCAGGACATCTACAGTAAAAACCAGTCCTATATTGCTTCGTTTACGCCGTGCGTATTTCTGGCATATGAAAATGGGGATAAAATCGCCGAGCAGATTTTAAAGAACAATGCAGCATGTTTAGCGGAACTTATCAATTTTGCCGTGGATCATTATGATATCGGAAAATATGTGGTTGCATCCGGCGGAATTTTAAAACAGAAACCGGCATTCCGGGAAATGCTAAAAGAGATGCTGCATCCGGATATTGAATTAGACGTTCCGGACTATCCGCCGGTATATGGCGCATGTATCATGTGCTGCCTGTTATGTGGGGTTGATACAAAGCCGGTAAAAGAACGTTTTATGATGTCATATGATTCATACCAGTAGGGAGAGGGAGGAAAATAACATGAGAATTATTAAAGTGAAAAACTATGATGAGGTTTCTGTAAAGACAGCAAATTTGATTTTAGGACAGGTAAATTTAAAACCGGATGCGGTTTTAGGACTTGCTACCGGTGGTTCACCTGTGGGGGCATATAAAAAGATTGTGGAAGCATATAACAATGGCGAAGTTGATTTTTCTGAAGTTACGACGATCAATCTGGATGAATACAGAGGAATCAAAAGAAGCCATAAGCAGAGTTACTGGAGTTTTATGCATGAAAATCTCTTTAAATATGTAAATGTGAGAGAAGACCACATTTTCATTCCAAACGGAGAAAATCTTAACAGTGAGGAAGTCTGCAGGGAATATGACAAGATCATCGAAATTGCCGGTGGTATTGATATGCAGCTTCTTGGAATCGGCCTGGACGGACATATCGGTTTTAACGAACCGGCAGATCATTTTGAAAAAAATACACACTGTGTGGAACTGACGGAGAGCACGATCGAGGCAAACAAGAGATTTTTTGAGAGTAAAGATGAAGTTCCGCGTCAGGCATATACCATGGGTATCCTGCCAATCGTACAGGCAAAGAAAGTCATCATGATTGCAAATGGAAAAAATAAGGCGGATATCATCAAAAAAGCATTTACCGGACCGGTCACACCGGAAGTCCCGGCATCCATTCTGCAGATGCATCCGGATTTCACACTGATCGCAGATGAAGAAGCGCTTACTGAGATCTAAAAGAAGCGTAGAAATGGAGATTAGTGTGAAAAATACATTTTTCACATGCAAGATTTAACTTGTGATGCGCTTAAAAGCAGCGCAGGAATGGAGATTAATTATGATCATAAAAAATGCAATGGTTTATACATCAGACCACAGGTTTGAAAAGAAGGATATCAGAATTAAAGACGAGCGCATTGCAGAGATTGCAGAGAATGGTGCACTGGAAGCCACAGAGGAGGATGTGGTTGATGGAGCGGAAATGTATGCGATACCGGGGCTTGTGGATATCCATTTCCATGGAGCGGTAGGTTATGATTTTTGTCAGGCATCGAAGGAGGAATTGTTAAAAATAGCGGAGTATGAAGCAAAAAACGGTGTTCTTGCAATCTGTCCGGCAACCATGTCTTATAATGAAGAAATTTTAGGACATATCATGGATAAGGCAGCGGACTATCAGGAAGATACGGGAGCAGATTTAGTCGGCATCAATATGGAAGGACCATTTATCAATATAAAAAAAGCCGGTGCACAGAACCCGGAATACATCATGCCGGCGGATAAAGAAATGTTTCTGCGTCTGCAGGAAAGAAGCGGCGGACTGATCAGGCTGGTAGACATCGCACCGGAGGGAGAGGGCGCCATGGAATTTATTGAGCAGTGCCATGACAAAGTAAAAATCTCCATTGCACATACCTGTTGTGATTATGATACGGCGTGTAAGGCATTAAAAAAAGGTGCAAGCCACATGACACACCTCTATAATGCCATGCCTGGAATCAATCACAGGGAACCGGGACCAGTCATAGCGGCACTTGAGGCGGGGGCAGAGGTGGAGCTGATCGCAGACGGCATCCATATCCATCCGGCGATGGTGAGAACCACATTCCGCATCTTCGGGGTAGATAAAGTGATACTGATTTCTGACAGCATGGAAGCAACAGGACTTTTAGACGGAGATTACCAGCTTGGTGGACAGGATGTGACAGTAAAAGGGAAAAAAGCAGTCCTGACAAAAGATCCGGGTGTCATTGCGGGCAGTGTCACAAATCTGTTTGACTGCATGAAAAACTGTGTGCAGAACATGGGAATCCCACTTGAAGTGGCAGTGTTAGCGGCAACGGAAAATCCGGCAGGAGCCATTGGTGTGGAGGAAGATTATGGTAAGATCGCAGTTGGCAATTATGGAAATGTGCTGTTGCTGGATCAGAAATTAAACATCAGAAATATCATTCAAAAAGGTAGAATAATGTCAATATAAAGAATATAAATATGGTAAAAAGTGCATGATTTTTACATTTTTTTAGTAATTTTTCGTGATATTCGGGCAGAGTCTTGAACTTGCAGATATTTAATAGTATAATCACTTAAGCTAAAAAAATTTTAAGTGATTAAAAATTTATTTACAGATGAAAATGCGTGTTTTTATGGAAAGCACATTTTCTCTGAAAAACAAGGAGGACATTATGATTACCTGGAACAACTTAGATACCCTTGATTCTTATAAGGAACTTTCAAAGGCTTCCCGTGTAAACCTTGCAGAAGTAATGTCAGGCGAGAACGGTGCAGAGCGTGTAAAAAATTACAGCATTCCTATGGCGGAGGGCTTTTCTTACAATTATGCAGCAAAAGCTGTTGATGATGACGTGCTTGATGCACTCGTAAAACTTGCAAAAGAGGCACAGCTTGCAGAGAAGTTTAAGGCTCTCTACAATGGAGAAGTTGTAAATACCGGTGAAAAACGTCTGGTACTTCATCATATGACACGTGGACAGCTCGGTGATGCTGTAAAAGCTGATGGCGTGGACAAACGTGCTTTTTATGTAGAGCAGCAGAACAGAATCGCTGATTTTGCAAACAAAGTACATGCAGGTGAGATCACCAATGCAGCAGGTGAGAAGTTTACAACAGTTGTTCAGATCGGTATCGGTGGCAGTGACCTCGGTCCTCGCGCAATGTATCTTGCATTAGAAAACTGGGCAAAGAAAAATAATACTTTTAAAATGGAAGCAAAATTCATCAGCAATGTTGATCCGGATGATGCAGCAGCAGTTTTAAATTCCATCGATGTGGCTCATTCTATCTTCGTACTGGTTTCTAAATCAGGTACCACACTTGAAACACTGACAAATGAATCTTTTGTAAAAGACGCATTAAAGAAAGCAGGACTTGATGCTTCGAAACACATGATCGCAGTTACCAGTGAGACATCTCCACTGGCAAAGAGCGATGATTATCTGGCAGCTTTCTTTATGGATGATTATATCGGCGGACGTTTCTCTTCCACATCTGCAGTCGGCGGTGCTGTTTTATCACTTGCATTCGGACCGGAAGTATTTGCACAGTTCTTAGAGGGTGCAGCCGCTGAGGATAAACTTTCTGCAAATGAAGACGTATTAAAGAACCCGGAGATGCTCGATGCTTTGATCGGTGTATATGAGCGTAACGTATTAGGTTATCCTTGCACCGCAGTATTGCCATATTCCCAGGCATTAAACCGTTTCCCGGCACATTTACAGCAGCTTGACATGGAGTCAAACGGTAAATCTGTAAACCGTTTCGGTGAACCTGTAAACTATCCGACAGGTCCGGTAATCTTTGGTGAGCCGGGAACCAACGGACAGCATTCTTTCTATCAGTTATTACATCAGGGAACAGATATTGTTCCGTTACAGTTTGTTGGATTTAAAAATAACCAGATCGGAACTGATGTTGTGATCCAGGACAGCACAAGCCAGCAGAAACTGTGTGCAAACGTTGCAGCACAGATCGTTGCATTTGCATGTGGTAAATCTGATGAAAACCGCAACAAGAATTTTGAGGGCGGACGTCCATCCAGTATCATCATTGGTGATCAGGTAAATCCTGGTTCCCTCGGTGCATTATTGGCTCATTTTGAGAACAAGATCATGTTCCAGGGATTCTTATGGAATGTAAACAGCTTCGACCAGGAAGGTGTTCAGCTTGGTAAAGTCCTTGCAAAACGTGTTCTTGCACATGAGACAGACGGTGCACTGAAAGTATTCAGTGATCTGCTGAATATCTAGTAGATACGGATGATGGTGTAAACTTGGGATTCTATGTAATTTAGGATTACATGTAATTTAGGCTTACATATAATTTGGGATTACATGTAATTTGAGATTACATGTAATTTGAAATTACATGCAGTTTGTCAGTGAATACAATTTCAGATGAAGTAAAAATGCTCTTTTCTAAGCAGGCGGGTAAATGTCTCTCAGAAGAGGGCATTTTTGGTGTTGTGGGATTTTTTATAATGCGCAAAGCAATCAGGCATTGAATTGTTCCAATCCAGCAATTATAATGAAAGACATTAGTTGCTGATGGAAAAGGATGGTTTTGAGATCATCATAAGAAATATTTTTTTGAAACCATGATTTGGAAACAGAAAGGACAGACATATGGAACAGGAACAGCAGACACCGCACAAGAGGCGTGTACGTTACAAGGGAAAATACCCCAAGAAGTTTGAAGAGAAATATAAAGAACTTCAGCCGGAAAAATATCAGGATACGATCGAACATGTCATCAAAAAGGGAAATACGCCGGCAGGAATGCATATTTCCATTATGGTGCAGGAAATCCTTGATACCTTAAAGATCCAGCCGGGCGAGACCGGTTTTGATGCTACGTTAGGATATGGAGGGCATACAAAAGCAATGCTTGCCTGTCTGAACGGACAGGGGCATATCTATGCAACCGATGTTGACCCGGAGGAGTCCGCCAAGACGAAAAAGAGACTGGAAGAACTCGGGTACGGAGAGGATATCCTGACGATCCGGCTGCAGAATTTCTGTACGATCGATGAGATCGCAAAAGAAGTCGGCGGTTTTGATTTCATTTTAGCGGATCTGGGTGTATCTTCCATGCAGATCGACAATCCAAAGCGTGGATTTTCATTTAAGGTGGATGGCCCACTTGACCTGCGCTTAAATCAGGAAGCAGGAATCAGCGCGGCAGAACGTCTTGATACCATCACAAGGGAGGAACTTGCCGGAATGCTCTATGAAAATTCCGATGAACCTTACTGTGAGGAGCTTGCGAAGGCGATCACCGACGAGATACGAAAAGGCAACCGGATCGACACGACGACAAAATTGCGCGAAGTGATCGAAAAAACACTGGATTTTCTGCCGGAAAAAGAAAAAAAGGACACGATCAAAAAGACCTGTCAGCGTACATTTCAGGCGCTCCGCATCGATGTGAACCGTGAGTTTGAGGTCTTATATGAATTCATGGAAAAACTGCCAGACGCCTTAAAACCAGGTGGACGTGTGGCGATCCTCACGTTTCATTCCGGGGAGGATAAACTGGTCAAAAAAGCATTAAAAGAAGGCTATCGGGCAGGAATTTATGCAGATTATTCAAAAGATGTTGTAAGACCGAGTGCACAGGAATGTGCACAGAATGGAAGAGCGCGGTCTACGAAGATGCGCTGGGCAGTCCGGGCATAGAAGATTTATTGGTGCTGATATGGTATCATGGATTGAAATAAAAAATGAATGCTCAGATCATGTCAATTACAAACTGGCATGGTTGAAAAAGAAAAAACTGGATGTTTTCGTGCATCCAGTTTTTTCTTATACTTCATAATATCAGGATCCGGAAAGAAATTGATACAGAGTAACTGTTTGAAAAACTGCGCAGAAATCAAACTGGTTGTCTGAAAAAGGAGAAAGTTAGTTATGAGTAATATAAATAATACAAAAGAGCAGTATGAATTAAATCGTGAACTGGCACAGATGTTAAAGGGTGGTGTCATCATGGATGTCACAAATGCCGGGCAGGCAAAGATCGCAGAGGCGGCAGGAGCATGTGCGGTTATGGCATTAGAGCGGATCCCGGCGGATATCAGAGCAGCGGGCGGCGTGGCAAGAATGAGTGATCCGAAGCTGATCAAAGAGATCCAGGGTGCAGTTTCCATTCCGGTTATGGCAAAATGCCGAATCGGTCATTTTGCGGAGGCACAGATCTTACAGGCATTAGAAATCGACTACATCGACGAGAGTGAAGTGCTTTCTCCGGCAGATGATGTTTACCACATTGACAAGACAAAATTTCAGGTGCCGTTTGTCTGCGGAGCAAAAAATTTAGGAGAGGCACTCAGAAGAATCGCTGAGGGCGCAGCGATGATCCGTACCAAAGGGGAGCCGGGAACCGGTGATGTGGTTCAGGCGGTACATCATATGAGACTGATCAACTCCGAGATCGCGGCAGTTGCGGCAAAGCGTGAGGATGAACTTTTTGAGGCGGCAAAACAGCTTCAGGTTCCATATGATCTTGTAAAATATGTGCATGACCACAAAAAACTTCCGGTTGTAAACTTTGCGGCAGGCGGTGTGGCAACTCCGGCAGATGCAGCATTGATGATGCAGCTTGGTGCCGAGGGCGTATTTGTAGGTTCGGGTATTTTTAAATCCGGCAATCCGGCAAAACGTGCAGCAGCAATCGTACAGGCAGTGACCAATTACAATGATGCAAAACTGATTGCAGAGTTATCTGAAGATTTAGGAGAAGCGATGGTTGGCATCAACGAGGACGAGATACAGCTGCTTATGGCAGAGCGTGGAAAATAAATTGCTCAGAAATGGAGATTAGTGTGAAAAATAAGATTTTTCACACGCAGGATTTGTGCTTACGCACAAACTTGAGATGCGCAAAAAACAGCGCAAGAATGGAGAATATCATGTCAGAAAAAGTATCAATCGGAATCCTTGCGGTGCAGGGCGCATTTGCGGAGCATCGGGCGATGCTTGACGGGCTTGGCGCGGATACATTCCTGATCCGTCAGAAAAAGGATTTGGAAGAGTCTGTGCAGAATGGCGGACTGCAGGGGATCGTGCTTCCCGGAGGTGAAAGCACGGTACAGGGAAAACTGCTTAGAGACCTTGGCATGTCTGACCAGTTAAAAGAACTGATCGAAGCGGGTACACCGGTGCTTGCGACCTGCGCAGGGCTGATCCTTTTAGCAGAGCGTGTTTCCAATGATGACAGGGCTTATTTAAAGACACTGCCGGTAAGCGTGAAACGCAACGCCTATGGCAGGCAGCTTGGAAGTTTTGTTGCAGATGCCAAGATTGCACATGTTGGAACCTACCGGATGAATTTTATCCGTGCACCGTATATTGATGAAATTTTAGATCCACAGGTAGAGACGTTAGCGGCGGTGGATGGCAATATTGTTGCGGTTCGCTATAAAAATCAGCTTGCGCTCAGCTTTCACCCGGAAGTGAGTGAGGACGCGAGAGTGCATGCATATTTCTTAGACGAAATCGTGCAGGCTGTATAAAAAAGAAGAAATGGGCGAAGGGGACTTGAATAAAGGAACTTTCGCCCAAAATACTTGACATAGAAAACCATCCGGTATAGAAGATAGATTGAAAGAAGGTAAGATCGGGCGTATAATAAAGATAAATGAGCAATTTTGAAACAGAAAGTTATGAAAGAATCAGGTACAAAACACCTGTGGAGATGGAGGAACGCTATGGTCGGTGCAGTGGATGGATACAAATGGAATATCACAGATTCTTATGATAATCATTTAAATCAGCGGAATAATGTTAATAATAAGAATGATCTGGGACAAAAAGATACAATCGATGCGGATGATAAATCTAAGCCCACAGAGTGCCAGACCTGTAAAAACCGTAAATATGTTGACGGTTCGAACGAAGCGAACGTCTCCTTTAAAAGTGCGGCACATGTTTCACCGGAGGCTGCATCGTCTGCTGTCCGGGCACATGAGGGACAGCATGTTTCCAATGCATACAACAAAGCTGCCACACAAAACGGCGAAGTTGTGTCTGCATCTGTGAGAGTCCAGACGTCGGTCTGTCCGGAATGTGGACGATCATATATCTCAGGGGGTGTAACAGATACACAGATCAGATATTATAATGAGACAAATCCCTACCAGAAAGATTTAAAGAGCACGGACGGGATTAAACTGCGCGGGGCAAACGTCGATGAGATCGGATAAATAAGTGATTTGTACCCCGAAACAAACTTATGATGTCAATGAAAACGTTGATTTCATTGAAAAGCGGGCAAGAATGGAGGATTTTATGTGTACAGCAGCAACTTACCGGACAAAGGATTTTTATTTTGGTAGAACATTAGATTATGAATTTTCATATGGAGAGGAGATTGCGGTAACACCGCGCAATTATCCGTTTCATTTCCACCATACAAAAGATTTAGAAAAACATTATGCAATCATTGGAATGGCGCATATGGCAGGAGATTATCCGCTTTATTATGATGCGGTGAACGAAAAAGGTGTCGGCATGGCAGGACTTAATTTTGTCGGCAATGCATATTATCACAAGGAGCAGACAGGCAAAGAAAATGTAGCGTCATTTGAATTTATTCCGTGGGTGCTTGCGCAGTGTGCAACATTAGATGAGGTGAAAAACCTGATTGCAGACTTGAATATTGTAGACACACCGTTTAGCGGGAACCTGCCGTTGGGCATGCTGCACTGGATCATTTCAGATAAGAGCGGATCGATTACAGTAGAGTCCATGAAAGATGGCCTGCATATCCATGAAAATCCGGTTGGCGTTCTGACAAACAATCCACCGTTTGAACAGCAGATGTTTATGTTGAATAATTATATCGGACTGTCACCGAAACAGCCGGAAAATCATTTTGCGGATAAACTGGCTTTGAATACCTATAGCCGTGGTATGGGAGCTTTAGGACTGCCGGGAGATTTGTCATCCGCGTCCCGTTTTGCAAGGGTTGCGTTTACAAAAATGAATGCAGTTTCCGATGATTCTGAGGAGGAGAGTGTGGCACAGTTTTTTCATATCTTAGGTTCTGTTGACCAGCAAAGAGGATGCTGCGAGGTCTCAGACGGAAAATATGAGATTACGATCTATACTTCCTGCTGTAATGCGAGCCGCGGAATTTATTACTATACCACCTACTCAAATAGCCGGATCACGGCAGTGGATATGCATAAAGAAGATCTTGAAGGAAACGTTCCGGTGCATTATCCAATGCTCACAAAACAGCAGATCATGTGGCAGAATTAATCTGGGTTTCCATTATATTTGCATTCTTTTAACACAAATTCACGGAAATTTCTTACGGCAGGCGGCATAAACGCCTGCCGGTCATGAATCATATACAGATTGCGTTCCCATACAGGCGCGCTGATCTGTAGAATCTTTACATCCAGCTTTAATAAAAGATCCATATAGGGAACGACGGCGATGCCAAAACCCTGTGCAGCCAGTCCGGCGATCACTTCGGCCTCTTCTGTCTCATAGGCAATCTGCGGGATTGCGTGGATCTGTGAAAACAGATGGTCTACGACATCACGCATACCGGAACCGTGGGAAAAATATATTTGCGGATATACGAGCGTTTCTGTCAATGCAACGGACTGTTTTGTTGCCAGCGGATGGTGGCTGGGAACAATAAGCACCAGATCTTCACGTGTGATCGGCACAGTGTCTAACGATTCTGTCTCCGGCGGCATGGAACAGAAAATCAGATCATAATCCCTTGCCGAGAGACCGTTGACAAGATCGCCGGTCGAGCCGGTATGAAATGTAAAACGCACATCATGCTCAGGATGGGATGTCAGATAACGCGCGGCAAGCTGCGGAATGAAACTGACACCGAGGGAACGCAGCATGCCAAGCCGGATCAATCCGTCACCGCGTGCGCTCCGCTGCAGGGATGAAACTCCGGAATCCAATGTGGCAAGCGTGCGGTTTGCGCAGATTAAAAACTCTTCCCCAAAACTTGTGAGTGTAGTATTGCGTCCGCTTTTTTCAAAAAGTGCCACGCCAAGTTCTGCCTCCAACTGCGAGATCGCATGGCTTAAACTCGGCTGTGTGATACAAAGTTCATGTGCAGCCTTTGTGTAGTGCTGCATTTTTGCTAAAGTTACAAAATAACGAAGCTGGAATAAGTTCATGGCAATCCTCCTTGTTTTGCGAAGCAAAATCCAATTTTACATGGTAAAATTTGCCCAATGCCGAGGAGAGGATTTTCCTTCCTGTTTTGCTCATTTTATCACGATTAATAGATACTGTCTATCGAACTATAAAAACTATTGATTTGTTAAATGGATTAGAAAGGTGTAAAGTGTTTCTGAAATTTGGGGATGGCCATAAATGCAGAAGCAGGACTTCTGTAAAAACATCCCCGGGAGGAAATATTTAAAATGAAAGAAACAGAAATACAGAAAGAAAAATCCCGCCGCACGGTCCGCGGGGAACTTGCACTCATGGTCGCAGTTGCCATCAACAGTCTTGGTGTTGTACTGATGCTGCATTCCGGTGCAGGCATCTCGGCAATATCAAGCGTGCCGTATGCATTTTCCGAAGTTTTCACACGCGTATCGCTTGGAACCTGGACTTATATATTTCAGGGACTTCTGGTGCTAAGTCTCATGATCCTGCGGAAAAAATTTGTGCCGCAGTATCTGTTCAGTTTTGTAGTGGGATTTGCATTCAGCGAATTATTGGATGTGCATGAGAGCTGGATCAATGTTTTGCCGCTGACGCCGGGATATCGTGTAATCTATTTTCTGATCAGTTATATTTTGCTCTGTATTGGAATTGCTTTGTCGAACCGATGCAAACTGCCGATCATACCGACGGATTTATTCCCGAGAGAATTGTCGGATATCACATCCGTTACCTATTCTAAGATCAAAGTTGGATTTGATGTTACCTGCCTTGCCGTGACAGCCGGACTGACCTTTGCATTTTTAGGACATCTTGACGGCCTTGGGATCGGAACTATTTTAGCCGCATTTACTATGGGAAAAGTGATCGGACTGATCGGAAAATGGATGGACAGACATGCCTGCTTTGTATCGTTCATGACACAAAGACAGACAGCCTGAACTAGTGTAATGTATCATTCACATTTCGTATAATTACTTGCCTGAATTTTCATCTGCTGTGGCAAATGAAAATTACAAATTTTTCTCAAATGCTTCCACTGCCTTTGCATCTAAGATAGAGGTGCAATGCGGGCAGCGGCAGGCATCGATCGCAATCTCACTTTTACACATCGGACAGATCTTAGTTGGCTTTTTCTCTTCCGGCGCATCTTCTTTGACCGCTAATTTCGAAGCAGCGGTATTTAACGCTTTCACCAGTATAAATACAACAAAAGCCATGATCAGGAAATTCATCACGGCAGTCAGAAACTTTCCGTAATTCAATGTGACATCCCCAACAATATTCCAGTGCAGCTTGTCAAAATTCATGCCACCGAAAATTCCAAGAAACGGGTTGATAATATCCTCGACCAGTGACGACACAATACTTGTAAAAGTACCGCCGATAATAATACCGACAGCCATGTCCATCCGAATCGAACCCATCCACATAATTATATCGGCTCAAAATCCCCCCACAAGACTGTTCATAACAAAAAAGTGTGTTATAATCAAAAACAGGAAATAATTTGAATACAAAAAGAAATAGATAACACAAAAAACAGCAAAAATAGAAGCAAAAAAGAAGGTGTGACACACATGACAATGCAGGAAGCGGTCATAAAAAATATTGATACGGATTACTCGTACCAGCTTGCAAAACGGATGGAGCAGTTTCACTCAAACGAGAAACTCGGTTACCGTCCTGCGGGTTCGAAGGCAGAATTCCTGACAGGGGAAATGTTAAAGGATGAGATGCAAAAACTTGGACTGTCGGATGTATGTAAAAATGCGGTTACCGTGGATGGCTGGGAGTTTAAAAATGCGGAGCTTGCGTTTGAAACGAAAGAGGGAAAAAGGCATACCGCATTGCTCGGGGCATATCAGACAGATTTTGTAACGGACGGTGAGCAGGCATTTTCCCTGATGTATCTTGGAAAGGGAACAGAAGCGGATTATGAAGGGAAAGATGTAACCGGAAAACTGGTGTTAGTGGATATCAACCAGAGAGATGAGTGGTGGATCAATTATCCGGTTTATCAGGCACATTTAAAAGGTGCGGCGGCAGTGATCGCTGTGCAGTGTGGCGGTTATGGAGAAGTCGATGCGAAGGCACTCAACGCACAGGATATCGCCGGACCGGAGGATGCACCGGCATTTTCCATCTCAAGGGAAGATGCTGCATTATTGCGGGAACTGCTGGATGGAGAGAAAGAAGCAACCGTATGGTTGAAAGCCGACAGCCGGGTAAAACGTGACTGCACGACTTATAACATTTCAGGCTGTATTCCGGGAAAACACCCGGAGCGCATGGTATTGTTATCTGCACACTATGACTCCTATTTCAGTGGATTTCAAGATGATAATACGGCAGTCGCCATGATGTTTGGCATTGCAAAAACGCTGATTGAAAGCGGATTCAAGCCGAACAACACGATCGTGTTCTGTGCGATGGCGGCAGAGGAATGGGGCGTTGTTGATTCCAACTTTGACTGGTCGACCGGAGCTTACGAGCAGATTTTTACCGCACATCCGGAATGGGTCGGAAAAGTGATCGCAGATCTGAATTTTGAGCTGCCGGCGCTGGCACACGGCACGCGTGCAAGAATCCGCTGCTGTTATGAATATGTACATTATATAAAAGAATATTTAGACGGACTTCCGGAACTGACAAAGGCTTATCCTGAGATGACAAGCGTGACGGCACCGATCGAAACCTGGTCAGATGATTTTTCGATGGCAATCGCAGGAATCCCTTCCATGGTCAATGATTTTACCGGCGGAAGTTTCATGGAAACACATTACCATTCCCAGTTTGATAATGATGATTTTTATGATGAGGCGGTTTACCGGCTGCACCATGAGCTGTTCACACTGCTGATCTTAGCACTGGATGAAACGGCAGTTGTGCCGCTTGATTTTACACCGGTGTTAGAGCGCATACTTGCCGGAGGCAGTGAAATCGCAGCGAAAGTGGAAGAAACACAGGAACAGATCGCTGCAATCACAAAAAAATTAATTCAGGTAACAGAAGAGACACAGGAAAAAGCAAAACAGTCTTACGAAGAGACTGCCGCTATCAATACCCGCTACCACGCACTTCTTGCAGAAGGTAACATGCAAGAGGCGGAGCAGCTCTTTGCGGAAAACAGGGAAAGAGAAAAACAACTGCTTGTAAAATTCAAACAGGAGCAGGATCATTTTGTCCGCATTGACTGGTATGGAGAGGTATTTTTCCCACATGAGATATTGTGGAAAAATATTGGCTTATTGCAGGACTCTGTAAACGCTCTGGAACAATCTGATGTGGATAAAGCACTGGAAAAAATATATCAGGTGGATAACAATGCGTATGCATTTATGTTTGATGAATATGTTTACCGCCATTTTACGGACTATGTGTTCAATCAGCCCAAAGATCGTCTGAAATGGGGTTACGGCAGGCTGTTAGGGCATGAAGATCTCTACCATGTGGTGAAATGCCTGCTGAAAAAGAGAAAAGAAGCAGACACAGATTACCGGGAAGAACTGCATTACTTAAAGGAATGCTATAAAAAACAGACCAGACGTCTCTGCGAGACCTTAAAAGAAATCAGTCAGACGGTAAAGGAAATGTTCTGATACAATAAAAAGGGGATAAGAAAAATATGAAATCGGACAAATTATACCGGGTACAGCGCGAGGACCTGCCAAAATTAGAACAGCTTTTATACCGCTGTTTTGCGCATGATCCACTCTATGAAACGCTGATCCCGGATGCCGAAATAAGAAAACGGCTGATGCCGGAATTATTTCAATGTGATATGGATGAATTTTATGAGACATGTGAGATTTTTGCGGACAGCGAAGAATTAAACAGCATTCTTGTCGTGTCGGATGAGGCGGAACACATTAATATGTTCCACTTTTTTCTGACGGAGTCATGGGCGACGATCCATACGGACGCTTTCCTGATCAAGGAAGATCCGACACTTGCGACGTTCCACAATTTTATCAAGGGTGGGGATTACCTGAACTCAAGCTGGACCGATCAGCTGCACCAGACACAGAGACTTCATATTATTTATCTTGCAGTCGATCCGGAAATGCAGCACCATGGGATCGCTGCGAAACTGTTAGACGAAACGATCGCATATGCGCAGGAACACCACATGATGATATCGTTGGAAACACACAATGAAAAAAATGTAGATTTTTATAAAAACTTTGGATTTCAGGTGTATGGAATTGTGGAGAAGAACTTCCCACTGAAACAATACTGCCTGATCCGTGAATACCAGTAGAAAAATGACAGGATACTGCGAAAAGTGGTGACCTGTCATTTTCTTTTTTCATATTTGCGCTAATGAAAAAAATGATTCGTCCGATATAAAAACTAGAAAGCGAATTTCAAGGAAGAAAGGAGATGCCATTATGCGAGTAGAAGCTTATAATCAGGTGGCACAACTTTACAATAGAGAGAAAACGCAGAAAGTGCAGAACACAAAGCAGATGAGCACCGGACGCGATGAAGTGCAGATCTCTTCTATGGGACGTGATTACCAGATCGCAAAGCAGGCAGTGGCAGATGCTTCGGATATCAGGGAAGATAGAGTCGCACAGCTTAAGGAAAGGTTGGACTCTGGTAATTATAACGTGGATATGAATGATTTCGCGAATAAGTTATTAGAAAAGTACAATGCTTTAGTAAAGTAAAAGTGAGGATGAATCTGTGGCTAGTTTAATGGAAGAGCTTTTGGATGTGCTGGGTAAAGAGGAGAAGCAGTATCAGGAACTGATCACACTTGCGACTGAAAAAACAGACGCAGTGGTGCAGGGCAATATCGAACATCTTACGGATGTTACGACGAGAGAGCAGGATGCTGCGAGCGTGCTTCTTAATCTTTCCAATAAAAGAAACCGTGTCCTGACGGATATGGCGACTGTCTTAGGTCAGAGCCCGGAAGAGATGACGATCACAAAGATGATCGGATATCTTAACAAGCAGCCAAAAGAACAGGAAGCACTTACCAGACAGCGTGACAGGCTGCTTGAGGCCGGTGCTAAGATGCAGCAGCTAAACAGACAGAATGAAGCACTTTTAAAACAGGCATTGGAGATGGTGGAATTTGACCTTACCTTGCTGAGAAGTACGCGACAGGCACCTGAGACTGCCAACTATGATAAGAATGCCTATAATACAGGCGATATCTTAGGCAGCAGTGGATTCGACGCGAAGCAATAGTAAAAGCAGGGAGGAACTACCATGGCAAATGGTTTTGGAAGTATGTTTATCGGCGTAGCCGGTTTACAGAGCAGTCAGAATGCACTTAACGTAACATCAAACAACCTGGCGAACTTAGACACAACAGGATATGTGCGTCAGAGCGTTTTGTTTGCAGACCGTGACTATGTCACATTTAATACAACAGCAGCAATCAGCAATCAGCAATCCGGTCTTGGTGTAACGATCGGAGATGTTGTCCATTCAAGAGATGTATTCTTAGATCGGTTATATCGTACGGAATCAAGCCGTCAGTCTTTTTATGCATCGACCAGTGAGGCACTGACAGAGGTGCAGAACTATTATCAGGAATTAGAGGGACAGGCTTTTCAGGATGCATTAACCGATTTCTGGGGCTCATTTCAGGAGCTATATAAATACCCGGAGGATAGCGTATATCAGAATCTTGTTATTCAGAAGGCACAGCTTTTTACCAGCAGATCAAGTGCTGTTTATTCTGGACTGAAGAGTTATCAGTATAATATCAATTCACAGATTTCCGATGACATTGATCAGGTCAATGAACTTGGAAAGACGATCAGTGAACTAAATCTGCAGATCCAGAAGATCGAGGCAGGAAATATTGAAACTGCAATGACACTGCGTGATGCAAGAGATTTAGCACTGGATGAGTTAGCAAGTCTCGTTGATATCTCCTATAAAGAAGAAGTAAACGGTGTTGTGCGCGTCAGCGTGGAGGGCAACGAGTTTGTCAATGAGAACGGCTACTATAAAGTAGAAAAACAGACGGACAAAGCGACAGGATTTGTGACACCATACTGGTCCCATCTGTCAGATCCGGACAAGGGTGAGTATACCTATCTGTTTAATTTTAACCGTGATATTTCCACGGAAAATAAAAACGATATGGGAGAGATCAAAGCTCTTGTGCTTGCGAGAGGAGATAAAGTTGCCAATTACAAGGATATTCTTGGAGTGGACGGCAAGACTTATGATGATACGACAGGCATGTCGGTTATGCTCCGTGCAGAAGCACAGATGGATCAGCTGTTCCATGGAATTGCAACAGCGATCAACGATATTTTATGCCCGAATACAGAAGCATCAAATTATATTACAGGCCTGACAGGAAATAATTCCGTTACCATGACCGATGCAGACGGCAATACCTATACCGTGACAGCAAATACGAAGATCTTAGATGCAGATAAGTGTGCAGTTGGATCAGATGGCAAACTTCCGCCACAGGAGTTATTTACAAGACTTGGAACAGAACGTTATACGGAGGTTTCCTATACAGATCCGGCTTCTGGTGAGACAAAGACCTATTATTTATACAATGAAGAAGATCCGGCTGATACAACAAAGCAGTACACGATGGGAAGTACAAGTGTGAACAGCGCATTGATCACAGATGAAACACTACTTCCACATTTACGGCAGAATGGAGATGTAGACCAGTCACTGATGGCGACACTTGCAGCAGTGTGGGATAAAGAAAGCCTTACAGTCAATCCGAATGACACAAAGGCATACAGCTTTAAGGACTATTATGCAGCTATGATCGGAGAGGTTGCTACCTACGGAAATGTATACAATTCTACTGCAACAAACCTGTCCCAGACGGTACAGTCAGTTGATAACCAGAGACAGCAGGTAATCGGAGTTTCTTCGGATGAAGAATTGACTTATATGATCAAATACCAGAACGCATACAATGCATCCAGCCGTTTTATTAATGTTATTAATGAGATGATCGAGCATCTGATCACACAGCTTGGATAGCAGCATAGGAGGTTAACATGCCATCAACATTTTTTGGATTAACGATTGCATCTTCAGGATTAAGTGCATATCAGGTTGCCTTAAATACGAGTGCAAATAATATATCGAATGTACAGACAAAAGGATACAGCAAACAGCAGGCAAACCGTGTTGCTTCCGAATCCATCCGTGCCTATGCAAAATACGGCAGTATGGGAACCGGTGTTACGACCGAGTCTGTCAAACAGCTCCGTAACCAGTATTATGACAATAAATACTGGTACAACCAGTCATCTGTCGGTTTATATGAGACGAAGCTCAATTACCTGAAGCAGATTGAAAATTATTTTATTGATGATGATTCTTCCAAAGGTTTTTCAACAATCTTAAACACGATGTTTAATGACTTAGATACCTTAAAGAACAATGCCGGAGATGTGAATACACGTCAGCAGTTTATCGGAAGTGCCCAGAACTTTGCAACATTCTTTAACAGCGTTGCATCCGGTCTGGGAGATATTCAGAATAATGCCAACGAGGAGATCAAATCCACGGTTCAGAATATCAATTCCATCGCAGAAAAGATTGCAAGTTTAAATCATCAGATCAACGTCATTGAAATTCAGGGTGGTTATGCGAACGAACTGCGTGACCAGAGAGCCTTACTGATCGATGAGCTATCCAAGATTGTTCCGACAGAGGCAGAGGAACTTCCGGTACAGAACTCAAACGATCCGGAACTGCCGACAGGAGCTAATTACTTTACAGTTAAGATCGGTGGTCAGGTACTGGTAGATACCTACGATTATGAAACATTAAAATGTGTTGCAAGGGAAAATAAAGTAAACCAGTCCGATATGGACGGTTTATATGATGTTAAATGGGAGAAAACCGGCAACAGCTTCAAAGCTGGCGCAAGTTCCATGTCAGGTACCTTAAAGGCATTGTTTGATATCCGTGATGGCAACAACGGAGAGAACTTTACCGGTGAGGCAAGAGTGATCGACAGCAAACATGTGAAAGTTGTCAGTCCTTCCATCACAGACATTGAGGCAATGACGGTGCCTGAGAGCGGTACACTTACCATTTACGGAAAAGATTACAATTATACGAATTTTACATTTGAGACGGATGCCAATGGCAAGATCACATCCTATACTTTCGAACTTGAGGACGCATTAAGCCAGCAGCAGTCCAATAAGGTAGACGGTATGCAGGCATCCATCGGAAGCTCTGTTGATACCATGGGTGTTCCGTATTACATGTCACAGATGAATCAGTTTTTACGTTCTTTCTGTTCTTTATTTAATGATATCATGTTAAAAGGACAGGATTTAGACGGAAATGCAACAGACTATTATTCTTTCTTTACCGGTGCAGATCAGGTGACCGGTGAGGAATATGTATTAGGAAAGAGCGATAAGAATCATGGAAACACGACAGACTGCGGCGCAAGCTCCTATTACAAACTGACAGCATCCAATATCTGTGTATCTTCCATTTGTGTAAAAGATTCTTCCAAGCTGGCTGCACAGTATAAGGCAGATACAGAGGAAGGTGTAGATAAGTATAAACTGGTGGAAGATCTGGCAAAATTAAAGAGTGATACGGTTTTATTCCGTGCAGGAAATGCATCAGGATTCCTGAAATGTATGATTTCTGATATCTCCATTGATACACAGCAGTCTACGATCTTCAGCAACAATTATACAAATATACAGGCAGCGCTTGAGACACAGAGAATGTCTGTTTCCGGTGTGGATGAGGATGAGGAAGCACTTGATCTGATCAAGTTCCAGAATGCCTACAATTTATCATCTAAAATGATCTCAGTTATGGCAGAAGTATATGACAAACTGATCGAGGAAACCGGAGTATAAACGGATTTATAACAGGAGGAAATGGCAATGCGTATTACAAATAATATCATATTGCATAATACATCCATTAATATCAATGGAAATAAAGGAAATGTGGACACACTGAACAATCAGATGACCAGCCAGAAAAAAATACAGCGTCCTTCCGATGACCCGGTAACGGCGATCCGTGCACTCCGTCTGCGCAGTACCTTAAGCGAGATCGACCAGTACTACGAGAAGAACATTCCAGATGCAGAATCATGGCTGGATGTAACGGAGACTGCAATCTCCAGTATGCAGGACGTTATCAAGACGATCCGTACCCAGTGTGAATACGGCGCACAGGATTCACTTACAACAGACAACAGAAAAACGATCCTGACACAGCTGGAAAAACTGCGTGATAAATTATATTCAGAAGGAAATGCGGATTATGCCGGCAGAACGGTATTTACCGGATACCGCACAAATAAAAAGCTGACATTTACGGAAGACGAACAAAAGACTTCATACGAGATCGACCAGAAGATGTCGTATGCTGATCTGCAGGAACACCGGTATTATGGAAATGATGTTACAGTTCCAGGAAATCAGGCAGATGTGTTAGATGGCACAAAGATCGCTTCTCCAACCCAGGCTGCTTATAATAGAATCCGTCTTGGCTATGACAGCATTGACAGCCTGGATGTGACAGATGCAGCAGGAACTACCACAAAAACCTCTGCAAATGGCAGTACGGTAACGATCAGTTACAATTATACAGATACAACAGGGACAACGCCTGTCAATAAGACGGGAAATATGAATGTTACCGTATATGATTCTTATGATAAATGGTTAGAAGCATCCACGAAAACACCAAAATCATATGACATTGCAGATGGAGAGGCAGTGCTGATCCGTAATACCGGAGAAATGGTATTCAGCAAAACAGCAGCAGATACACTTTCCACTAATAAAGCATCTTTGGATATTTCCTATACAAAGACCGGATTTACAAATGGTGAACTTCGTCCGGAATATTATTACAACTGCACGAATATTACAGATACGAACAATAAGTTAAAGTATGAGAAATATGATAAAGATGGCAATCAGATCTATCAGGATATCGATTATGTAGTGGCTGCAAACCAGACACTTACTGTCAATACAGAGGCATCAAATGTATTTGATCACGGACTCAGCAGGGATGTGGATGAGCTGATCGATGCTGTACAGCGTTCGCTTGACGCAGAACAGAAAGTGACAGATTTAAATGCCATGAAGAAAATGCAGGAATATTCTTCGGATGACTGTCAGGCAAAATTAGAAGAGTGGATCGCAGCAGCGAAAAAAGAGCGCGATTATGCCAATGATAATATGCAAAAGCTCTATAACAGCTACATTGGAAACTGCGATACCTATCTGCAGAAGGTCAATCTTGCATTAACAGATGTCGGAAGTAAAGGACAGAGCCTTGCGTTGACGAAAAACCGTATGTCAAATGAGCAGGAAACGATGGAAGAGTTAAAGTCCAAGAATGAAGACCGAGAACTTTCAGATATCATTCTGGAGTATACAGCGGCATACACTGCTTATCAGTCATCACTGCAGGCAGCTTCCAAGGTAAATCAGGTGACACTGCTCAGCTATCTGTAAATTATATTAACAGCAGAAATAACGGCAATATTCTTAGAATACATGTCGTGACCATACAGATTGCATCAGGAGGAAAAGGGAATGAAAGCAAATACAAGGCTTTTTGGGGAGATAGATATTGACGAGGAGAAGATCATTACTTTAGAGAATGGAATGATCGGATTCCCGGATTTAAGAAAGTTTACCCTGATTTTTGATAAGGAAAAAGAGAGAACACCGTCCTCGATCATGTGGTTTCAGTCCATGGACGAACCAGAAATTGCATTTCCGGTCATGCATCCGAATGAGATCAAACCTGATTATGCACCATCGGTCAGCGATGAGATGCTGACGCCACTTGGAGATCTTACAGAGGATAATACCTACATACTTGTAACGCTCACAGCAGCGGCGGATAAAAAAGATACGACTGTTAATCTAAAGGCACCGCTGGTGATTAATACAGACACCAGAAAAGGCTGCCAGGTGATCGTCGAGGATGATTATCCGATCAAGTTTAATGTATATGAAGCTGTAAAAGGCAGAAAGAAAGCAGAGGAATAAAAATGCTGGCATTGACACGAAAAAAGGGTGAATCTCTGGTGGTAAACAATAACATTGAGATCACAGTGCTTGAAATCCGCGGAGATCAGGTGAAAATCGGTATATCTGCACCGAAAGAAGTGCCGATATACCGCAAGGAAGTATATCTTCAGATTCAGAATGAAAATAAGGCAGCTCTTAATATCGATGCGATCGCATCCTTAAAGGATCTGCTTTGAAAAATACCGGAGCTCATAATTCACAATAATAGAATGACCTCGGAGCGTGCATTCTATTATACAGGCAGAAAAATGCGGCTCCGGTATTAATTTTATGCGCAAAGAAACCGATATAAAACACAGATTAAGTAAGTTAGCATACGGGTTGTAATATAGCCTGCATGCACAGATGGACACAGGGAAGTGTGAAACACAGCAGAAAGAAGTTGTGGATACCATGGAAACGGAGGTCAGGATCATGGGAGTTCAACGGATACAGGAAACATCGACAGCATCTTACGGCAAATCCGTAGAGGCAGCTGCAGCAGGAAATAGCAGTGCTGCAGGCAGCGGAAGTGCTACAGGCGGCACAACGCAAACAGTGGAGAACATCACGACTCCATGGAAGGCAGAAAACAAAAACAGTACGGATACCAAAAACAGTCTGAGTGCCAGAAACGACAAGGATGAGGAGCAGGAAACACTCGTAGGAGCAGGAAATAACACCCAGATCCGGAAAGCTGTAGAAGAGATCAATAAGAGAGCACACAATTCGGAAGCAGTCTTTGGCATCCACGATGCCACGAACCGCGTTATGATCAAGATTGTGGACAAGGACACAAAAGAAGTCTTGAAGGAATATCCGCCGGAGAAAACGCTTGACATGATCGCAAAGGTCTGGGAAGTCGCAGGACTTTTGGTGGACGAGAAAATGTAAACAAAGACAGTACAGTCTGTCTGCAGAGTATATAATAACAGATGAAAAGTTTCATCAGATAGGAGTGATAATATGCCAATCAGAATTACCGGTTTGACATCAGGTCTTGATACAGAAGCTATCATTTCAGCTCTGGTATCTTCATACAACTATAAGACGAATAAATACAAAAAGGCACAGACAAAATTATCCTGGAAGCAGGATGCGTGGAAAACACTGAATACGAAGATTTACAGTCTTTACAGCAGCGTCGGCAGCATGAAATTATCTACCGCATATAATTTAAAATCAACAACTGTTTCCGATTCTACCAAAGCAACGGTAAAGGCAGGAAATAATGCACCGACCGGAACACAACAGCTAAATATTCTTAAAGTTGCGCAGGCGGGTTATCTGACCGGAGCACAGCTTTCAAGCAAGACGACGACATCCACAACACTTGCTGAACTAGGTTATACAGGTGGAGATGCAAAGATCAATCTGACAAAGGGTGATGGTACAACAAAAGAGATTACATTGACACAGGGATCAACCGTTGGTGATGTGATCGCTTCATTAAAAGATGCCGGTGTCAGTGCAAACTTTGATGAAACAAATCATCGTATTTTTATCAGTTCTAAAGATACCGGAAAAGATAATGATTTTACCCTGACCGGTGGAAATACAGAAGGTGCAAGAGCGCTGTATCAGTTAGGACTCAGTGTTGGTTCTGATGCAACAAATGCAACATATAAGTCTTATACGCAGTACTATGATGCAGATGGCAATAAATTACAGCAGAATGTAGTGGATGCTATTCAAAAATATCAGGACGCGCAGAAATCTTATAAGACAGCATCTGGACAGAATACAAATCTTACATCTGCATATGGATATGCGACGGCATATTCTGAAATGCAGGATGCATTAAAAAATAGTGGCTTAACTACAGATGAGCAGAAGAAACTTACCACATTACTTGGAATGAGCGCAACACAGAGAGTGAATTCTGTGATGGATGCGTCTGGAAATGTATACACCAAATCAACGACTTTGGATGATGGAAGTACTATTTATGAGTACGGAAGTGGAAATGATAAAAAATACATTCAGGCGATCACGACAGCAAAAGATGATCATAACAACATTTATACTAAAAATGCAGATGGCAACTATGTAGATTCAGGTGCGGGTCTGGTTTATAAGGCAACCGGTGAGAAGGACAGTGACGGCAATGAATATTATGTTTACACTGCTCCGGATGGTCAGGAAGCCAAAATTGCCATGAAAAATGAGACAACGAATTATTATCAGGCTGATGTAGCACAAAAAGGATACACGGAATACACAGATAATGATGGCATTGTTTATAGGTCAAATGAAAAAGGAAGCTATACCGGATCCGATGGAAAAACTTATAAGCTGGAAAACAATACGTTTACAGAAATCGACAGCGATGGCAATGCGGTTAGCAATGGAAGAACTGCGACAGTTACAGAAGATCAGAAAAAAGAAGTTAAGACAACTTACAGTCATGGAAATACAGCATTGTCTGATACAACCCGTGCAGCAGATCTACTGAGCAGGTTCAGGGAGGATCATAAGGATACACTTACCGATGACGTTGTTTCCGAATTGGCCTCTAATATTGAGAAGGTTAATGTATATGAGAGTGCTGAGGATTCTTTGGATGACACTGATACATATTCAAAAAAGAATATTATCTCTTCCATCCAGCAGGCATATCAGAGTGGCGGTGCAAGTGCAGTTACAGAGGTAACTAACAAGTATGCAGAGAAAATTACCGAGAATCAGACTGCTATGACTACTGCACAGAAAAAAATGGATGACAATTCGGTACTTGCAGATCTGGCTGCGATGGATTCGACTTCATCGGATTATACAACAGCTTTGGCTGCATTTGTAAACAAAGTACAGGATTCACAGAGGATCCTTGATCAGAGTTCTACATTAACAAACTCAGGTGCTAAGAAGATTGATGGCTGTGATTCTGAAATTAAATTAAACGGTATTACATACACCAGTTCACTGAATACCTACTCTATCAACGGACTTTCCATTACTGCAATGCAGGCAACCGGAGATGGGGATACCAATGCGATTACCGTCACAACTGCGACCGATACACAGGCAATTTACGATAAGATCAAGAGTTTCCTGACACAGTACAATTCTCTGATCAACGAAATGACATCACTTTACAACGCAGATACGGCAAAGGGATATGAGCCTTTGACAGATGATGAAAAGAGTGCAATGTCTGATTCAGAAGTTGAGAAGTGGGAAGAGAAAATTAAATCTTCATTGCTCCGTCGTGATGACAGCCTGGAAAGTGTCATGAATCTGATGACAAATGCCATGAGTCAGCCGGTTACGATTGATGGCAAGAAATATTATCTGTCAAGTTTTGGAATCAAGACACTGGGTTTCTTGAATGCACCGGAGAACCAGCAGAATGCATATCATATTGACGGTGACGAGGACGATACAGCAACTTCCGGAAACGAAGATAAACTGATGGCAATGATCAACTCTGATCCGGATACGGTCGTTTCCTTTATGCAGCAGCTTACGACCAATTTATACGATGCAATTGGAACGAAGATGAAATCTTCAACTTTAAGCAGTATTTATAAAGTATACAATGATAAAGAGATGGCTTCTGAATACAGTGATTACACCACTACGATCAAAAAGTGGGAGCAGAAACTGCAGGATCAGGAGGACGCATATTACAAGAAGTTCTCTGCAATGGAGACAGCATTGTCTAAATTACAGAGCCAGACATCTTCATTATCCAACCTGTTCGGAGGTTGATAAAAAGAAATATTGGCAAAGATTAAGGGTATCTGTTCTGCCTGAATGCGGGACAGATATTTCTGACATGAATTATAGCTAAAATACAGAATTACATATGGAGGAAATGATTTATGCTGGCTAACAAGGGATACGCAGCGTATGCAAACAACAAAGTTATGACTGCATCACCGGCAGAATTGACATTGATGCTTTATGAAGGTGCGATAAAATTTTCGAATATTGCGGTTGAGGCAATTGAGGCGAAAGATATACAGAAAGCCCATGATAATATTATAAAAGTAGAGCACATTATTGAGGAGTTTCAGAGTACGTTGAATCATAAATATCCGGTGGCAAAAGATTTTGATGAGGTATATAATTATCTGATGATGCGCTTACAGGAAGCAAACATGAAAAAAGATAAGGAAATCATGGAAGAAGTATTGAAACATCTTCGTACCATGCGTGATACCTGGAAACAGGTTATGAAGCTGGCACATACACAGCAGTAAGGATATGGAAAAGATGGAGAAAAACCAATATATTCCGGTTATGATACAGAGCCTGAAAAAAAAGAGTGAGATATTAGATACCATTATGGAATTAAATATCAGGCAGAGTGAAGAATTGGAAAATCCTGCATTAGATCCGGATGATTTTGATAAGACAGTAGAGGAAAAGTCAAAGCAGATCGAAAAGCTGGATCTATTGGATGATGGTTTTCAGGAACTGTTTGACCGGGTAAAAGATGACTTGAAGAATCATCAGGATCTTTATCGTGATGAAATAGCGCAGATGCAGGATTATATCCGTAAATTAACCAGTAAAAGTGCAACCATACAGGTACAGGAAGCACGCAATAAAGATTTAATGACAAAAAAATTTGCATCTGTACATAAACAGGTCAGAGAAGTCCGCAAGAGCCAGCGTGTTGTAAATCAGTATTATAAAAATATGATGAAGACAAACTATGGCGAGTCGGTGTTTACGGACAAGAAGAAATAGAGATAGAAAAAAGAAAAAAATTTCTTTTTTACTATAAAGTATCGGGATGAACATCCGATATATAATACAAGTAAACAAAGTGATGATGAACATTACTTGAAAAAGTTACTTGGCAGTGGAACAGAATGGAGCGTACGGCCGGGAAGGAAAACTGCAAAATTAAGACGATGCGGCATGGAAGCCGCAGTAAATTCAAGGAGGAAATGAATTATGGTAGTACAGCACAATCTTACAGCTATGAACGCTAACAGACAGTTAGGTATCACAACAGGAGCTCAGGCAAAATCTTCTGAGAAATTATCTTCTGGTTACAGAATCAACCGTGCAGGTGATGACGCTGCTGGTTTAACAATTTCTGAGAAAATGAGAAGCCAGATCCGTGGATTAAACAAAGCTTCTGATAACGCTCAGGACGGTGTTTCTTTAATCCAGGTTGCTGAGGGTGCATTAAACGAGACTCACTCTATCTTACAGCGTATGAATGAGTTATCTACTCAGGCAGCAAACGATACTAACACAACTGCTGATAGAACAGCTATCCAGAAAGAGATTGACCAGTTACAGTCTGAGATCACAAGAATCTCTTCTACAACTCAGTTCAACACAATGAACTTAATCGATGGAAAATTCACAGGAAAGAACCTTCAGGTTGGTTCTCTTTGCGGACAGACCATCACAGTTTCTATCAACTCTATGTCTGCATCTAGCTTAGGAGTAAACTCTCTTAAAGTTTCTAGCTTCTCAGCAGCAGGTGCAGCTATGTGTTCCGTTCAGAAAGCTATCAGCATGGTATCTGAGCAGAGATCTAAACTTGGTGCTATCCAGAACCGTTTAGAGCACACAATCGCTAACCTTGATAACATCGCTGAGAATACTCAGTCAGCAGAGTCTCGTATCCGTGATACAGATATGGCTGAAGAGATGGTTGAGTACAGCAAGAACAACATCCTTGCTCAGGCAGGACAGTCTATGCTTGCTCAGGCTAACCAGTCTACTCAGGGTGTACTTTCTCTGTTACAGTAATTGTAAGAGACAATCGTACGAACATAATAAAACCGGCAGTTTACTGCCGGTTTTATTTTTTATATGGAGATAACAGTTGAACTATGGGTTGATAGGAGAATGGATATGGAAGAACAGAAACTGACAGAACAGTTAAAAGCGTGTGCCGATCTGTTTTATCAGAACCATGAAAAAGAAGCATATCAGATGCTGGCAAATTTACTTGTGGATGTAAGCGGAAAAATGCAGACATTGACAGAATTATTGGCGCAATTACCGGAGAATACCGGAATGACAATGCAGCAGAAGGTAAGAGATGATCTGCAGGAACTTGTAACATCGTATCAGTATAAAGATGCTCTCGCATTGGCAGATTTATTATATTATGATATCCCGGAAGAATTAGGACTCTTAGAAGAATAAAAACAGGGGGATGGACAGTGGAGATACTAGAACGCAATGAACAGGCACTGGAATGTTTGGAGAAAAAGTTTATTTTAAAGTATCAGTCCGTGAAAGACTGTGATTTTGAACATTGTTTTGTAACAGAAACAATCAATCATCAGAAAATAATATGCCAGGAAAGAGATGGATATAACTGGCGTTTGAATAGTATATATGAGCCGGAACTGGCAGCGCAGAAATATGCAAAAGGGCATAGTAAATTTAAGGATTATGCCGTGATCTGTGTGTTTGGTCTGTCGGATGGCAGAGCGGTGCGTGAACTTTGTAAGATGTGTAATGGCACACAGAAGATGATCGTTTACGAGCCGGATCATGAAAATTTTATTTTGGCAATGAGGGAGTTCCCTTTGGATGATATCATAGAGAAAGAGTGCGTCTATCTTGTGGCAGAAGGCATCAATGAGGAACGGCTGCATGGCAAACTGGATGAATGGATCGGTTATGAAAACCGAAATCTGGTAACACAATATATTCTGCCGAATTATGATGTTTTATATCTTAAGCAGGGAGAAGAATATATCGAGAAAATGCTTTATTGCATAAAGAAGCATGTGTTTAATATGAATACGGAAGTCGCATTCGGAAAGCAGTTGGCGGATAATCTGCTATATAATCTGCCATATGTATTGAAGGAGAGTTCCATCAATAATTTAAAACAGGCGATAAACCAGTATGATATATCAGAAATCCCTGCTATTATCGTCTCGGCGGGGCCATCACTGGATAAAAATATCAGACAGTTAAAGGAAGTGGGAAACCGTGCCTTTATTATTGCAGTGGATTCGGCATTGAAGGCACTGACAAGAGAGGACATTGATTTTCATATTGGGATTAGTGTAGATCCGCGAAAGAATCCGGAATTATTTAAGGAGGAACGGATCCGTCAATACCCGATCGTTCTGACTGCAAATTCGATCCCGACGATAGCAAAAGAAAATAAAAGCCGTCTTTTTTATGAATCTCCGGCAGGATTTGAAGGATTTGAGGAAGTGATAGAAAAACGCTGCGGGGAGAAACTAGGAGAGCTGCATACTGGTGGCTCTGTAGCGACGGATGCGTTTTCCTTGGCAGAGTTTCTGGGCTTTCAAAAAATCATCCTGATCGGTCAGGATCTGGCATATACCGGGGGAAAAACTCATGTCAGTGGATTTGCTGAGAGTGAAGCAAATAAGCGTGATGAGGATCTGCTTATGGAAGTAGAGGGTATGGATGGAAGTATGTTAAGGACAGACATACAAATGGATTCTTACCGTAAATGGTTTGAACTGGCAATCAAACGGAATGCAGGAAAGATAATCGTATACAATGCAACCGAGGGTGGAGCCAGAATACATGGAGCGATCGAACTGACTTTGAAGAAGGCGATCGATCAGTTGTGCAAAAAAGAGCAGGATTTCCCGGCAATCATTAAAAGTGCACCACAGATGCTGACAGAAGAGGAAAAAAGCGACTTAGAGCGGGAGTTTTATCATTTAGATGACTATCTGGATGAATTGAAACAGCAGATCGTGGCAGGAAAAGAAGCATACCAGACCCTGATCCGTCTGGAAGAGAGCAATGGACAGAATACGGCTGAATATCAGGAGATGGTCCACCGGATCGGCAAAGTTAACGATATTGATGAGCAGGAACAGTTTATGAATTTCATTAAGTTTTATGCCAAGCAGACGGAGTATGCCGTTGCAGAGGATATCTATACGGCAGAGGAGTTGTCTGTAAAGGAGATTGCAGAGCGTGGGATCAGGCTGTTGAATGGATATGAAGAGGGAATAAATATTGCAATGGAGCAGGTAGATTCCATATTAAAGCCTGTATTAAAAAAAGAGTGTTCTGATTGAGCCAAACACCCTTTTTCAATTTTACATTATATCCAAAATTTTAAAGATGGAAAGCTGTTTCTAACATTTGTGTAATACGGGTCAGGTAAGTGTGGTGCGCTTTAACCTTTTCATAGGCATTGTGTGCGATCTCTTTCCGTTTGGCGGGATGGGAAAGGTAATATGCGGTCAGATCCAGAAGTTCCTCTTTGGAGGAATAAAGGACGATGTCTTCCCCTGGAACAAAATAATCCGGGATCTCTGCCTGATAGTTCGAAATTAAAAAGCCCTGACAACCCAGCACATCCCAGATGCGCAGTGGGATACCGGAACGAATGGACTTTGCAGTCATATTCAGATTGATGCAGCTTTCATGGAAAACAAGCGGCATTTCAGTATGCGTTTTGACACGTCCACGAAAATGCACCGGAAGGCTTGAAGCATTGCTATTGGAATACAGATCCACAGAGAAATGAGAGCCAAGTGCGGTAAGCATTTCAACGCGTTCCAATTCGGTGATCCTCGGGCCAAGGTAAAACTGCGCTAATGCGGCGCGGTAGTCTTTCCGTGAGCGTTCCGGGAACTGATAGAAGGTCGGTGTATGAGATACAATATCGTTTACCAGAGCTGGATCCAGTGCTTCTTCCAGAAAGAAATAGCCATATACTTTTTTCTGCGCCTGTAAAAGTCCCTCAATATAGCCTTTGCTGTAAGTGGAGGGAAACTTTAACTCATAATAGGGGCACTTCTCAGAATAAAGAGAACCAATAAAAGAAACGTCGGAAGAAAAAGACGATTTCTGCTGCATTGATGCCTGTGACAGAACACGATCCCAGCGATTGACGTTCGTTGCAAGTGGAATGTGGAAAATGCAGTCTGGATTTGACGGTGCAAATTCTTCATAGAGTGTCCGGTCGAACAGAAAAATACGATTGCACGGATTTTTGATCGCATCCGAATAGAGCTCTAATACAGGGCTGTCCACGATCAGGCATAAGTAAGGAATGTGATAGATGTTACAACATTCGGATATGGCAGGATAAAAATTGATGGTAAAGACAAACTGATAGTCCCTTTTGGAAAGAGCCTGATCGATCAGCTGTATCTGCTCTTTGCCAGTCAGGGACTTGTTTTTAATCTCTTCTGAAATGGAGTCCACATGAAAGCCTAATTCCTCAAATCCTTCCATGATATCCGGTTCACAAATGCTGCCATATTGATAAAATAGTATATTCATGTGCTGCTCCTGTTTAGTGTTTGCGGTATTTCAGCTTCTCGCGCTGTACCTGTTCGATCGGAAGGATTTCTTCGGACTTGTAGGTTAAAGAGTCATAGACAGCGTTTAAGTTTCGGACAAGCTTACGCACGCCATCCGGCTCTAACGATGCGGCATGGTCGGTGCCTTTCCAGGTACGGTCTAACGTATAATGACGTTCAATCACGTTTGCGCCTAGGGTGTAAGCGGCAACATCAACGGCAATACCGAGGTGATGACCGGAGAAGCCGATCTTCTTTACGCGGGAGCCGTAGCTTTTTTTCATGCGCTCGATCTCCAACAGACAGATATCAGAGAATGGTACCGGATAACCGGAGGTGCAGTTGAAAAGCACAAGATCTTTTGCACGTCCGTTGTTTTCAAACAGTGTCACAATCTGTTCCTCTTCCGCATGTGTTGTCATTCCGAAAGATAACTGGATCTCGCCCTGATAGTTGTCACAGAGCCACTGCAGCATCTCAAAATGTGTATTGCATGCAGATGGGATCTTGATGAATTTTGGTTTCAAAGAGGCGATCTCCTTTGCGGAAGTCATATCCCAGACGGATGTGGAATAGGTTATGCCGGCTTCTTCACACCATTCTTTTAACTGGGCGTGCTGGTCAACAGTGAACTCTAAAAACTCCCGATGGGCACCATAGGTGTCACCGTAGGCATTACAAGGGTTTGGATGCGGTGCGTTGTACTGCTCTGGGGTCAGAAGTTCTTTCGGGCAGCGTTTTTGAAATTTAATCGCATCTGCATGGCAGAACATGGCTGCAACATTGATCAGTTCTTTGGCAATCTCCATGTCGCCTTTGTGGTTGCATCCTGCTTCTGCGATAATATATGGTTTTTCGTAATGTGTCATAATTAAAAATCCTCCGGTATAAAGATTATTATAAAAATAGTTATTACTGATTTAAAATAAATGTGTCATTTAAAAGAGCGGATAATCGTATAGCCCCTTGTTGGCTCAGATGATCTGCATCAAAAAAGTCAAGGGATGACCAGATCTTATAGTGGTTAAAATCAATATAGTGAATATCGTAGGGCATTTTCTCAAGTACATTTAAAATCTGTTCATGGTAAGCAGGGAGTATGAAATGGTTATATTCATCTGAAAATGGAGGGATCACAATAATAGGTTGAATTTCTTGTGAAGATAAATATAACATAAGCTTATCCAGAAGTTGTTTATTTTCACAAATGGATGTTTCATAATGTATTAGTTTATTATGAGAATCCGCACGTTCTTGAGCAAGCTGGGTTCGTAAAGAGGGTTGGCATTTGTCCCAGAGGATACCATTTAATTTTTCTGACATAGAGGTGCCCCGCTCACAATGGGAATTAAAATAAGAACCCTGTTGCCAGATAAAATAATCTATGGTTTCTTTGAGCTCTAATATAGCATTATCTGGACAATCAAATGTCTGGTAAATATCAGCCCATTTCCAAATATCGAAGTATTCAGAAAGATCCAAGTTGTGTGAGTCACGATATAGTGGATAATAGATTTGTTTTATTAAAGTATGACCGAGACGCGATTGAGAAGACAAATCTTGTCCCAGAGCATAGTAACCGAGCAGAATAAAACAGCGTTTTGGTTTGGTATAAGCATTTTTTACGGCCTGTTTGACAGCAAGAAAATCATAATAAATATCCTGATTATGCATAGATAAATTCAGCGCACCATTTTGAAATAAAGACTCTATAATGCCATATAATCCGTAAGAAGAACCAACAATCAGGTTCTCAACGGAAATGTGTTGAATTTTTTCCAGCATTGCATGTAAATAGCAAAAATTGTAATGGTTTTTTATAATTTTTATTGCTGTACTGTCAATCGGTGATGTGTTTACTGTATTTTTTTCCATCTAAGCCACCATATGTATTTTATCTAATTATATATCGGAAAATTGCCGATAAAAATTAATATAAGAGAGAGGAATAATAGCAGCGGTATATGAAAGAATATCTGTGGTTGTGCCGGGGAAAAGAAGTTCCTGTGACACAACAGACGATTAAACTGGCATTGGAGAAAAAAGGTATACGGGCGGCATGTCTGTGGGAGCAGGACGAGAGCAGGGAGCTTGGCATGGAAGAGCTGCTGTTAGATGAGCGTTTCGTAGCAAATGGCATTTTACTTGAAAAAGAACTTTTGTCTGAGGCAGGCGGGAAAAATACAAGACTTCCGGCCAAAAGAGAATACGAACTGGCTCTTCGCGTGGCAGAGCGTGAAACGGTGTATCTGCTTCCGGTTTCATTTCTGGCAGGAGAGACAGAAAAAGCGGGGGCAGGAGACGTAGAAAATGGAGTGCAGGAGATCTGGTGCGAGTTTTGTACCGATGCCTACATTGCCGGAAGATACCGTGAATTTTTGCAGGAGAGAGGGCTGTTTGAGGCAGTCGTAGAGGCGGTTTTGACCGAGGGGCTTGCAGTCGAGAGTGCGCCGAAAGTAGAGGCTTTTTTACAGCAGATGATCGCGCGGACGGAAGCGTATTTTTATTACTATGATGCAACACAGCCGATCCTGATTTACCTCGGGGACAGTTGCTGCTATAACATATTAAATGTTCTGGCAAACGAACTGGCAAAGGCGTTGCATGCGAAGGGAAATGCTATCCGGTTTTATGATGTTGCAGCGGAGGATGTGCAGGGACTTTCGAGGCTGCTTGGTGAGAGATATAAGGCATCCATCGGATTTCAGGCATGGATCTTTTCGGTACAGCGGAAAGATGGAGAGAGCTATTTTCAGGATCTGATCGGGGGACCGAAATATAATTTTGTACTGGATCATCCCATCTGGATGCAAAAGCAGCTGCAGTGTGCGCCGAAACGTTATTACATCCTCACGCATGACAGAAATTATCAGGCGTTTATCCGAAAATATGACAAAGGCGTTGCAGATGCGTATTTACTGCCACCGGGAGGCAGGCGGATGGCAGAGGGCGGTAACGATGACGAACGGATCTATGATGTGGCATTTCTGGGAACTTATACGGATTACCGGAACAAACTTGCCGCGATAACGAGTAGTGCGAGGGAAATAAAGTTTCTTGCGGCACGGTTTTTATCTGTTATGAGAAAAAATCCGGATATCACAGCGGAACTGGCATTTCAAAAAACACTGGATCATTATAAGATAACACTGGATCAGGAGGCGTTTCTGGAACGGTTCGGTGAGTTCAAAGAAGTGATCCAGTGTATCATGTTTTATTACCGTGAAAAGGTGGTAGAAACGATCCTGCAGGCAGGGATAAAACTGCATGTATTTGGAGATACATGGAAGAATAGCCCGTTTGCACAAAATCCTCTGCTCTGTATGCACGAAGCGGTCTTTGGCGACGAGGCGGCAGCGGTGCTGCAAAAGACAAAGCTGTCTTTAAATGTGATGGCATGGCATAAGGATGGGTTTACGGAGCGGATCGCAGACAGTATGCTTGCCGGAGCCGTAGTTGTCAGTGATAACAGCAGTCAGCTGGAGGAATTTTACAGAGACGAAACGGTAAGGTTTGAGTTACGGGAGTTAGAAAAATTGCCTGGGCTGTTAAATGGACTGCTTACGGACGAAAAGAAACGCTTAGAGATTGCAAAAGCGGCAAAAAATAAGGCAAGTGCGATGGCAAGCTGGGAAGTGCGTGCAGAGCAGTTAATGCAAATAATTGAGGAAGAGAGCACAAATCGATGAAAATATTGTTCTATCAGTGGCATTCCTTTATGAATGAAGGGGTGGAACGTGCATGGAAACAGTTGGGAATAGAATATGATACCCTATTTTACCAGCAGAGTGACTGGGAAGTGGATGATGGAATCGTGGATCTTCTGGAAAAGAAGTTAAAACAGAAAAAATATGATATGGTGTTTTCTATCAATTATGCACCATTGGTGTCCATGGTGTGTGAGAGGGAGCAGGTTCGTTATGTATCGTGGGTGTATGATGCACCGATCCATATCCGCAATATCGAAACGATGAAAAATTCCTGTAACCGGATCTTCTTTTTTGACCGGATCCAGGCGGAGAAATATAAAAAACAGGGGATCGCAGCTTATCATATGCCGCTTGCAGCAGATGTGGAGACGTTTTCACGTTATACGGCAAAGTGTGATGATCAGACGGATATATCTCTGGTCGGAAAACTCTATCAGACCGAGTACCAGTATTATATGGGGCCGCTAAATACTTATCAGAGAGGATATCTCGATGGAATCCTCCAGGCGCAGATGAAGGTGTATGGCGGATATTTTCTGGGAGACCTGCTGGATGATGCGCTTTTGCAGGAATTAAATGCGTGCTATCAGAAAGCATCCAATGGAGAGGTGGCTGTTACAAAAGCGGAACTGGAATATATGATGGCGTGTGAGATCACTGGCAGGGAACGGTATCTGGCACTGGCAGTATTGTCCAGTCATCATGCAGTCAGGCTGTATTCCACCGATAAGGATGCCCGTCTCGATAAAGTAGAATATATGGGATATGCAGATTATTATAAGCAGATGCCGGAAATTTTTAAATCCAGCAGGATAAATCTGAATATTTCACTGAAGATCATCCAAAGTGGAATTCCGTTAAGGGTTTTTGATGTATTAGGATGTGGCGGTTTCCTGCTGACAAACTTTCAGGCAGAGATGCCGGAGTATTTTACGATCGGGGATGATTTCGTCGTTTATGAAAGCATCGAAGATCTGTATGCAAAAGCAGATTTTTATCTGCGAAATGAAAGCGAGCGGAACCGTATTACACGTCATGGGTTTGAAACGGTTCAAAAATACTATACGTTCCGCCAGCAGATTGAAAAAATCATCCAGGCAGCGGAGTAAAAGAAAAATGAGGGATTTACCCCTCATTTTTTTGTGCACTGGATTTCTCTAAAATATGTATAAATTCTTTTGCCCGGCTGTCCCAGGTGTGGTCTGCAAGGGCATTTTGATAGCCGTTTTGTGCGATCCGGGAGAGCTGCGCCTGATCAGAGAGTGCAGAACGCACAAGTTCTGGCAGTGCAGAAAGATGATCCAGGTCATAGAGAAGTACATCTTTTCCGTCGGAAAAATGCTCTTCCATATAAGGATTGCGCTCTGTGAGGACTGCCGCTTTTTGAAGCATGGCATTTAAAATACGTTCGGTAATGGCATCTTTGTGCCAGGTCATCGTATTTAGCGCGATCTTAGACTGTTGCCAGATGGAAAGACATTCACTCGTGGAGAGGTCTTTGTTATGCCAGAGAAAGTTCGGACTTTCGCGGAGCGGGCAGGTGCTCCAGCTTGTGCCAAACACATGCACCGGAATACCGGCATCCAGAAGGGTTTTCAACACCTTCATGCGGTAATATGTGGACAGATAGACCGGAAGATCCCGGAACTTGTGGAAAAGTTCTGCAAATTCATTCCAGGAAAGCTGCATGTGATAGTGGTCCAGTGCCAGAGACAGCGCATGTTCTGCCGGCAGGGATGGATTTTTTTTCATGATGAGCCAGAAACGGTTGGCGAGGAAACGTTCTTTCCGGTCAAATTCAGAAAAAAGCTCCAGCACAAAAGAAAAATTATCAAAGTAGCTTCCGATAAAGGCCACATCATAAATACGTTCCTGTGGTTCAAACGAGGTGCGTATGCCTCCCGGTGGAAAAAAGATGGCATCGACCGGGTAAGTCTTTCTGGCGTAGGCAGCGTAATTGCGGTCTACGGTCAGGAGCGTAAGCTGGCTTGGAACATCTTTCAGATGATTTTCGAATCTGGACGGGTGGTCAAAAAGGAAATTATATTTTGGCCCCCCAATTTTGTCATGTAAAAATCCCATGCCGTTATTCAGTTTCACGGAAAACATATAGCTCTGGACACCGATGACCGCCTGATAATGCCTGCCGATGAGGCGGTAGGATTCGGTAAAATCTTCGGATGACAGATCAAAATATTCTACGAGATAGCCAAGCCTGTGAAGCGCCGCGCCAAACTGTCTGGCAAATACGGTCAGGATCTGGTAGCAGACACTGTCTCCGGTGTAGATTAAAAACGGCTGGCTTCCGGCATAGAGGTACTGGTAGGCAGGTGCTTCAGACAGCATATCCGAAAGATACGAGACCAGTTCTTCCTGCTTCTGGATGGACTGGGCAAGCTCTAACAGGCTGCTGACAGCCGCATCAAAATAGTCCTGTTGCTGCAGGAGCTGTTTGTAGCGGGAGACGATATAACAATCCGCTTTTAAGGAATCAAACGTGACTGGTTCGGGTGAGGAAGAAAGTACACTGTATTGCTCCAGGTCAGCCGGTGCATCCGCAGTAAGAATGACCGGATACTCTGTGGCAAGGCGCAGCAGCAATTCATAGACCTGCTTGCACGGCAGGCGGTGATTTCGGGTGCTTACTGTTTCAAAACATGCCGTTGGGACATAGATCGTGCTGTCATAAAGCAGCGTTTCGTCCAGAAGGATGTCTAAAAATTGCAAAGACACGGACTCGTTATAAGTTGGATTGCAAATGGTAATGTGCAGGTCATGCTCAGTCATAAAATCTATCCTTTATCAAAAATATCGGTGTTTTAAAGTCCTGCGGTTTCGAGCATGGTGCGTACCCGGTGCAGGTAAGTGTGTTGTTTGGCGACTTTGCAAAAGCCATTTTCGGCAATGTCTTTCCGTTCCTTTTCATGTGACAGGTAATATTCGATCTTGGTTAAAAGGTCTTCTGTTCCGTCGAAGAAATCAAAGTCCTCACCCGGCACAAAGAAATCAAAGAAATCTTCCTGATAATTGCTCAGCAAAAATCCTCCGGCTCCGAGGATGTCCCATGCGCGCAGCGGCATACCGGAACGGATGCTGCGAAGCGTAATGTTGAGGTTGATCTTGCTGTTTTTGAATACATGCGGCATCACATCATAATAATCGACAGCTCCCATATTCTGGATGGAAGGAAGTGCCGGGGTTGGATTATGTGTGTATAATTTGGTGTCAAAACGCTCGGACACGGCTTTTAACAGGTTCTGCCGCTCGATCGACGTGATCTTTCGCGCTAGAAAATAATTGGCATAGACATAGGCATCCGATTCGGTGCCGCCCGGCTGCGTATGGTATTCCAGAGATTTTTTCATGGAGGCGATAATGTCAGGGGTTAAGAGCTCTTCAATAAAGAAATAGCCATTTACCTTCATCTGGGCATCCATAATGGCATTGATGTAGCCTTTGGTGTAGTCATCCAGATCTGTCATGCGGTCTAAAAAGTTATGGGACTCATTATAGAGTGCGCCGACAAAAGAGACATCACTGGATAAAATAGAACGCTTGTCAGAAGGAAGCTGCATGGCACCCAGACGTGCAGTGTTTGCACACAGAGGCAGATAATATATGGTAGTGATCCCCTCTTTGGCAAAATCAAGGTAAAGAGCTTTGTCAAAGAGAAAGATATAGTTACATGGGTTGATCAGCGTGTACGAATACAGGGAAACCAACGGACTGTCATATACAAAAGACAGATATTTTAAGTGATTGCGGTTACATCCGTTTGAAATGGATGGATAGTAGTTGAGCGAGAAAACAAAGTCATAGCAGTCCTGTGCGACAAAGTTGTCGAAAGCGTCATCAAATTCTTTACAACAATATTCGTGCAGTTTTTCATGGTTAAAAAGCTGAACTGTAAATCCCAGTTGCTCAAAAGCATCAATCAGATCCAATTTCCCGAAAGAAGGTGAATCAAGGAAGAGTAATTTCATGATCAATTCTCCAATTATCTTTACTAATTTTTTAGGTGGTCAATATTTCCCGAAAACCCAGCCGTCCGTTTAATTCCACATAGTACAGCGGGTGTAGCGGGAAGCAGTTACCTGCTTGGACAGAAAGTCGGGAACGTCCCCGGTTGAAACGAAATCGGCTCCCTGTGTAAAATATTCAATGGCATCGACGATATCCTTGCAACAGTTCCCGGCATTACTGAAAGTGCGCCAGCCACGTTTTATGTATTCCTCACATGGGATTTCATGTGAGATAACAGCGTCTACGGTGTCACGGAGTTCGGCCTTATGACATTTGATAACATAGTCCATAGGAACGCTTGCTTTGCGGCTTGGAGTTTTATCAGGGATCAACCAGTCAGTTACAGCGATGCTTGGCTTGTTAAGAAGGATTGCCTCTGCCATGACACTTGACTCCTCAGAGACCAGAAGATCACAGAGAGCGATCGCGTTCATGATGCTCTCTTCCTGCTCGATATAATAGACATTGTCATAATGATGTTCGTGCAGTTTACGCATTTCCTCGACATTTGCCTGGATCTCGGGAAGAAAATTCCAGCATGCCTGTTTGATGATCAGGTTGACTTTCAGAGAGGATAATGCCTGTATGAAATCATCTTCCTTGCCGTCATTTTCCCAGGAAGGGGCATAGAGGATTGTGTAGTCATATTTTAGTCCAAGTTCACGGCGAAGTTCAGATGCGCGTTTCTGCAATTCTTCGCCATGTATGGTATCACTCATTGGATAGCCCAGTTCATAGACACCACTGCGGGGATGCGTATAGTAGAAACAGCTGCAATCTGTCCAGCGTTCTGCCCAGGATCTGCCTGGAAGAATTCCAATGTCAAAATTATTCCACCGTTCTACTTCCCAGAGATTTGGCCAAGAGTCACTACCCTGTGCCATATCGTGTAGCAGAATAACAGAAAACTTTGAATTTTCAGGATGGCAGATATGCTGGGAGTAGATACCGATCTCTGCTTTTGCGTATCGGTCTTCTGTAAAATGCACATGAAAACCACGGCGGCTGGCTTCCTCTGCAATGGGCTTAATATTGAAAAACTCTCCACCGCATGTTCCGGAGATAAATGTAATGTCACGGGCAAGAGGCTCTTTCAGAGGAGCAGGAGATGTGGTAGATACATGTGCCGGCGTATTGCAGGAAAGTTGTCCGTTGTCAGACAGAAAACGGATGTACGCTTCGTAGTGAAGCTGTGTTTCAGAGGTATCACGATAATTTTCCAAAAATGTCGAAACGTAAGGTGTGTGCAGATAGCCGATACATGCCGGAAGTAATAATTGGTACAGAAGTGACATGGCACAGATATCAGGTGTTACATGAGCGTCAGACAAAAGGAGTCCCTGTGCATATGCGACAGATAATACCAGTGTTGACGGGGTGCCATACAGATTGACATTTGCATGGATGGAATATTCCAAAAGAAGCTTTCCATCAAGAATTTTATTCTCGAGAGTATCTTCATAAGCGTAATCAGGATGTGCAATGATCTCGCCATCGCTATCTATGTGGTTACGCGTGCAGACAACGGCATTCAATGTCGGTATCTGCTCGAGATGACGGACCATGGATGCGATCCTTGATGCCTCATAGCGTTGGTTCTCTTCCAGAAAGCATAAATATTTGCTGCTACATGTTTTAAGGTAAGTCGTGAGGTCATTGATATAATCTTTGCCGACAAAGTCGATGATTTCAAGATTCTTATAGGGCTCGACTGCAAGATAATCCTCTAACGTAGAGGCACTGACATCAAGGCAGATAAGAGAAACTCTGGGTCCGTTATCATTAAGGAGTGACAGTGTGCAGGAATCAAAGAATTCATCCGCTCCGAAAGAGTTACTGTAAATTTTCAGACATTCGCGGGCTGTCTGAAAATCCTGATTTTCAATGCAGGTGGAGATGAGCTGCATCATCTCTTCTTTTGGTGTTTGCATAGTGTATGACCTCCGATGTGTTATCTGCTAATAGTATAAAAGATTTTAAAAAGATTCGCAATGAAAAGCGGTATGGAATTGCAGGTATATATGTGCGAAAAAATCTGTTGACAGACTAATATTTGTTCCTGAAATGCCGATATTATAAAAGATAACTTATAAGCATCATTTTCGCGAATACACGGAAAGGTAAGGAGTCAGGCATATGGCAGAATTTCCAGAATTCTATTTTAGGGGAGAAGAAAGAGAAGGATTTTACATAGAAGAAATGATGAAACGAGCATGGGCAGCACAAATAGAGGTGCTTGAAATCATAGATCGGATTTGTAAAGAATATGACATACAGTATTTTGCCGACTGGGGAACTTTGCTTGGAACAATCCGGCACAAAGGCTTTATTCCGTGGGACGATGACATTGATATTGTAATGAAAAGAGATGACTATAACCGGTTTTTACGAATCTTTAATGGAGAACGTCCGGATGGATGCTTTTTGCTTAGTATTTATGCGAACGAAGAGTACAACGAGATATTTGCGCGAGTTGTCAATTCAAACTATGTGAATTATACTAAGGAGTATCTGGAACGCTGGCATGGATGTCCTTATGCGGTAGGAGTGGATATTTTCCCATTGGATAAGCTGCCTGTAGATAAAGATGAAGAAGATATACAGTGCAGTATGCTTCGCATGTTAATAAAAGCGATTTATTCAAAAGATGAAACAGAGGAAACGATAAGAATAATAGAAGATATGTGTGGAGTAACTATTGACCGCACGAAAAAGATATGGCATCAGCTACTGCGTGTGGCAGATGGAGTGCTGCAGATGTATAACGATGACGGAGGAGACTATGCAGAACTGATTTATTATTTAAATAGATCGAGCCGTCGCTATAAACAGGAGTGGTATAGTGAAAGTATCCGATTACCGTTTGAGACAAGTGAAATTCCAGTGCCAAAGGAGTATGACGCGGTACTAAGAAATATGTATGGAGATTACGAGAAACCAACGCAATGGACAGATGGTCATAACTATCCATTTTACAAGAAGCAGCAGGCTGTTGTGGATGCAAGACTGGCAAAAGAATAGAAAATGTTTACGGCAATAGAATGGAGGGGAACGAATATGTTTCCCTCCATTTTGTGTTATTTACGCGAGCAACGAGCCAAAGTCTATGATTATTATCAATTACCTGCGAGAGGATAGATCAAAAGATGAGCAATCTCTTTTTTTATAATGGCTTCATATTTTTTCATGAGGACTTCATCCTGAACGGGGTGTCCCTTAGTATCGGTAAGAAGACATTTCCGGCCGGTCAGATCAATGCGAAGGTCAGGCGATACCGGAATGGTGGAGTCCATATAAAAATGAAAATCCTTTCCATGTAAAGCGGCACGGTAAGGGTCACCCGGGAAAATGTTCTGGGAAAACGTATAGTCGCGTTCCTGTTTGCCACCAAATGTAAGGGGCAGATTGGCATCGGTTCCCTCAAAGTGATATGGAATACCGGCTAGTTTACACAGAATAGCAGTATAATCGGCAGTTTCTATCAGCTCATCCGAAACCCGAGGAGAAAGATTGCTACAACGCAGCATAAATGGCACATTGACACGCTGCTCGGAAAGGAAAGGTTTCCCATCTTCCACCATGAAAGCGGTTCCGTGGTCGGAAAACAGTGAGACGATGATCTCTTCATCTTTATAATTGCGTTCCAGATACTGATACAGGATGCCAAGATAAAAATCTAACTCGCGTAACTGCTGGATATAAATTTCCCGGCGGTTAGGGCTGAATGACTGTTTTACCGTCGTTGTGATGTCATTGTCAATATGTCGTGCAGCCAGTGGCAATCTGGACTGCACCGGAAGAGAACACATAAATCCCCCGGCAATATCGTGCAGATCAAGGAAGTCAAACCAGATATACTGACAGGCATCCTTAAAGGTTTCGATCTGTTGGATGACGTCACTGATAACTTCTTTGGTGCGGTATGCCTGGGAGGAATACTGATAGGTAAAGCGGTCAATCCCGCGGATGTATCCCTGCCATGGAGTAACTGCATCGTTTCCACCGATCTTTGCGGTCACATATCCGGCATCGTGAAAATATTCTGACAGGACTTTGGAGTCTTTCATAAAGTCAAAGCGGTAGTCCTCCATAAGGTTCATGTGATGACTGGAATGTTTTCCGGTCCAGTAGGTCGCAATGGACGGCAGAGTCCATTCGGAACCAGAGTAATAATTATTACAGATAATGCCTTTGGAAAAATATCGGAAAGTTTCCGGCATTAGTGTTTCAAGACCGAGATCTTTGACCAGATAATAATTAAAACTATCGATAAAAATGCTTAATACCAGTTTTTTTCGACCGTTTGCATCGGGGTGCGTCAATGGAATTGGGGTGCCAAAAACAGTGGGATAAGCCGTTCGCAGTGCAGTACCATTTTCTACAGGGAGATAGCAGTATTTTTCTCGTGCTGATTCCCGGTAGAATTTTGTTGGATCTTTTGCAGCATCAGTAATGTAATTGGAATTTTTCTGTGTGAGATCATAATTTAGGCAGATGGGAACCAGTACCTTGCCGAGGTCAGCAGGAATGTCATATTTTGTGCTGATATCGGCAATTGGGAATAATTCACATTTGGCATGAATTGGATCCTTGATAAACGAAAAGTTAAAGTATGATTCGTACCAGTTGTCAGCAAGCCCAATATAATATTGTTGCCCATTATAACAGGTAAGTATTTTTCCACACAGACTTTCCTGATAATTCTTAAAAGGGTCCAGTATGGCATAGCGGTGGTTTTGCTCAATACGGGAAAATTCGTTCTCCAAGTCAGTGTCTTCTGCAGCAAGTATTTGAAATTCCTGTTCCCATACAGCCAGTGTCTCATCGTTGATAACTGTTATCCGATATCGCATCTGCACAAACTGGATCATCAGGAACGACTGATAAGCGACGGCGTATTTCCCAAGTGATCTGGCACAGACCATGAAATTATAATTGGCTTCTACATCAAATGGATTGAGGGTAATTGCCGTTTTTGCAAGATCGTAGGCTGCCTGGAAGTCTTCTTTTAGCAGAGCCAGTGAGATTTTGTAAGAAAAAAGATCAAAGTCGGTGGGATTGCAGGCTTCATAACGTGTCAGGCAGGCTTCGATCTCTGGAATGTCCTGCTGTAAGATTGCCTGTTCAAGTTTTTGCTTCATGGGTGGGATGTCCTCTTTTCAAAATTATTTGGATTCAAGAATGTGAAAGGAATCAATATTGTGGATAAAATCACAGATACTACCCTGAAAGCCTTTTTGCGTCAGAATGGCAGTCAGTTCCTGTTCACTTTTTTTATAAAATGGATATTCGTGTGACTGTGTAAATTTGACCGGTACCTGATAGTCTCCATAGTAGGTAGTCAATATTTCATGGTAATGTTTTGGAGCGGCGATCTGGAAACCTTCAAAAGGAAGGTAGATCGTTTCATTATACCATTCTTTTTTCAGAGGATCTTTGTTTTCATAGGGAATACGGAAACATAGATCCAGTTCGTCACATTCACTTTCGTCAAACATGGAAGCAATCGCCTCAAGAAGATGAAATAAAGACCATTTGGTCGTCTCGTTTCGCGGCAGCTTTGTCGCAGTGAGTTCTTCCAGTTCCACAATCCGGGCTTCTTTTGTATCTTCCGGTAAGGTATCAAAATCACGCAAAAGTACGAAAATGCGTCCGAGTAGAAGTTTTTCCAGAAGAAAGGTATCCGGATCTCTTGGAATATAATCAAGAGGAAAAATATCAATGCTTGTTCCGCGGAACGGAAAACCATGAAATCGTCTGATGTAATCTGGAAGAGACCAGTAGGATGGATCTGTTTTTACTGCTGTGTGAATGATGCTGGTCTGTAATCTGCGTGTGGCATCAGCAGCGTGCAGTCCGTCTGTGATAAAGCCTTCCGGTAATTCATCGGGCAGAACGGAAACCAGAGTATTATAGTCACTTCGTTTTAAGCAGATATCAATGTCATCATCCCATGGAACAAAACCCTGATGTCGGACAGCACCGAGCAGTGTACCATAATAAGCAAAGTATTGCAGGTTGTATTTCTCACAGATCTGTGTCACGACTTCCAAAATCTCGATTTCTGTCGCCCAGGCGCGTTTCATCAACTCTGGAACAAGAAAATCGCAGCGATATTCATCTTGAAAAAATTCAGCAGGAAAATTCATATGCATTACTCCTCAAATTGTGATAATATAAGATATAATAAATATATCGGCAAAATAGACGAAACATATATATAATTTTTGTAAAAAAGAATCAACAGAACGGCGATACGTTCAGGAGCGGAGGAAAAAAGATGCAGGCGATTATTCTGGCAGCAGGAATGGGAAAACGTTTGGGGCAATTAACCAGAGAAAATACAAAGTGTATGGTAGAAGTTGGTGGGGTAAGACTGGTGGAGCGTGTTTTGCGTATCCTTGATAAAAAGGGATTATCAAGGATCATTATGGTGGTCGGATACCAGTATGAAAATCTGATGACATTCGTAAACAAACTGGATATCAGTACACCAATCGAATTTATCATCAATGATGTGTACGACAAGACAAATAATATTTTTTCACTGGCTCTGGCGAAGGAACAGCTTGGATGCGAAGACACACTTTTACTGGAGTCTGATCTGATCTTTGAGGAGAGTGTGATTGATCTGCTGCTTGAGGATGAAAGGGACACGCTGGTCCTTGTGGATAAGTTTGAGAACTGGATGGACGGAACCTGTGTTGTGGTAGATGAGGAAGACAATATTCTGGATTTCATTCCAGGCAAGCTGCTAAAATACTCGGAGAAAGCGCATTATTATAAGACTGTTAACATCTATAAACTCAGCGCGGATTTTTCCAGAAATGTCTATGTCCCGTTTCTGGAGGCATATGCCAAGGTAATGGGAAACAACGAATACTATGAGACGGTGATCAAGCTGATCCTGACTCTGGATAAAAACACCTTGAAGGCAAAACGTCTGCACGGCGAACAGTGGTATGAGATAGACGATATTCAGGATCTGGACATCGCAGAACTTTTATTCCTTGAGGATGATGTAGAACGTTATCATACATTAACCTCACGGTACGGTGGATTCTGGCGTTTCCCTCATCTGAAGGACTATTGTTATCTGGTAAACCCGTATTTTCCGACCGAGCGCATGATGAATGAGATGAAGTCAAATTTTGATGTGCTGGTAAGACAGTACCCATCCGGTATGCGGGTCAACAGCCTTCTGGCTGCAAAGAGTTTTTCCGTATCGGAAGAGCATATCGTGATCGGAAATGGGGCGGCAGAGCTGATCAAGGAACTTTTGACTGAGTTAGAGGGAACTGTGGGTGTGATCAGCCCGACATTTGAGGAATACCCACATCGCTGCAATGGCAGATATGTGGTATATGACAGCAGAGAACATGATTTTTCTTATGATGTAGACAGCCTGTGCAGCTATTTTACAGAGCATCCGGTCAGTTCAATGGTTTTGATCAATCCGGATAACCCATCGGGACATTATCTGGATAAAAAAGAGATCAGGAAACTTTTAGACTGGTGTAAGTCAAATGGAACCGCATTGATCTTAGACGAGAGTTTTCTTGATTTTGCGGACGATACCAGTGCATCCATGCTGTCAGAACGCATGATGAAAAAATATCCGAAGCTGTATCTGGTCAAGAGCATTTCCAAATCCTATGGAGTGCCCGGACTGCGGCTGGGTATCCTGGCAAGTTATGATGAAAAGATGATCGCGGTACTAAAGAAAAAAGTGGCGATATGGAATATTAATTCACTTGGAGAATTTTTCATGCAGATACTGGATAAATATAAAGCCGATTATAAACAGTCACTGGTCTGGCTGAGAGAAGAGCGGGCTCTCTTTTATCAGGAACTTTGCAAGATAAAAGGACTTAAGGTATATCCGTCCGCAGCAAATTATTTTATGTGTGAGCTGACAAATGGAAAGCGTAGTGAGGCACTGGCAGCAGAACTGTTAAAAGATAATATCCTGATCAAAGATCTGAGCGGAAAGATTGACAATGGAAAGCAGTATATCCGGATCGCGATAAGAGATCGCGAGGACAATGAGAAGTTACAAAGGGCACTTGCAAAAAGACTGTAAAAGATAACGATGAAATGGAGACAAGAGATGAATGTAGCATTTATTCCAGTGCGGGGAGGAAGCAAATCGATCCCGCTTAAAAACATCAAACCAATGTGTGGAAAGCCACTGGTATATTGGACGGTAGCGGCAGCCTGCGGCTGTGCAAAGATCGACAAAGTATATGTGGCAACGGACAGTGAGAAGATCCGGGAGACACTGCTTGAGGTAAAGCAGCAGGAGGAAAATGAAGCATTTCAGAAACTGGAAGTGATCGGACGAAGCGCGGAGTCTGCTTCGGACACGGCATCGACAGAATTTGCAATGCTGGAGTTTGCGAATGAGCATGCGTTTGACCATATTGTGCTGATCCAGGCAACATCGCCACTTCTGACCGCAGAGGATTTGGACCGGGGATTTGCATTATATGAAGAAGAGGACACCGACAGTGTGCTCTCTGTGGTACGGCAGAAACGGTTTAACTGGAATGTGGCAGAAGATGGAACGGCACAGGCATTAAATTATGATTATTTCCATCGTCCGAGACGACAGGAATTTGACGGATACTGTGTCGAAAACGGGGCATTTTATATCACATCCAAAGAGCGTTTGTGTGAGACAGGAAACCGTATTTCCGGCAAAGTCAAGGCAGTGGAGATGAGTGAGGACACCTTTTTTGAGATCGATGAACCATCTGACTGGCAGATCATTGAAAAAATGCTGGAACGGCGTTTACGTGTGGCACAGGAAAAAACCGGTCAGGACGCAAAAAAAACAATTAAGATGTTTCTGACAGACTGTGATGGCTGTCTGACGGATGGCGGAATGTATTATTCGGAAAACGGGGATGAGTTAAAGAAGTTTTCGACGCTGGACGGTCTTGGGATGCGTCTGATGCGTGAAAAAGGCATCCTTTGCGGGATCGTGACCGGAGAGAATACGAAACTGGTCGCAAGACGTGCAGAAAAACTGCATCTGGATATCCTTAAAATGGGAATAAAAGACAAGTTGGCCGTAGTAAAGGAACTGTGCGGACAGTATGGAATTTCGTTACAGGAAGTGGCATATGTGGGCGATGACATCAATGACAAAGAGCTTTTAGAGGCGGTAGGATTTTCTGCCAGTGTGCCGGGAGCGATGGACGAGGTAAAAGCGATCGTTGATTATGTAACGAAACGCCAAGGAGGAAGCGGCGCAGTCCGCGAAGTGATCGAATGTATTCTGGCGGGACACGAATAAAGTTGTATTAAGGTATTTGAAGAAAAAGCCGATAAATAAATATAGATTTATAAATACTTTACGAAAGGAATGACCGCAAGGTCAGGTGGCAATCATGGAGGATAGCAGAACAGAAAAGCTGGAGGCGTTAGAGACACTTGTTTCCTATAATGACAAAGTTGTTAAAAATGTAGGAATTTTGATTAAAGAATTATCCAGACAGAGACTGGATGATACGGATAAGTTTCTGGATAGTATTCTCAATGCGATAAACTGGGAAATCCAGGTATTGAACGCAACGCTGGATGTGATCAACGAAGGAAAAGAGAGAATCGTCAAAGAGGCTTTCAATGAGAAAGTGATCGCATTGGGGGAGGCAGTAAAAGGAAAAGATGACGCAAAAATGGCAGATGCGTTCCGTGCGTTAGAGCCGGAGCTGGAGAAGCTCGGAGCAGCAGCCAGAGAAGTAATCGGTTAAAGGGAAAGAGTTCATGGTAAATGTTAATACTTTTCGTGAACTCTTTTTGTATTGGATAAAATATGAGTAGAATCTTGATCATGTCAGACATTCATGGAAATTTGTCTGCATTAAATAAAATCTGGGAAACAGAAAAAATAGAGGAATTTGAAGGTATTGTGTTGTTAGGCGATTTGATCGACTATGGACCACATTCCAATGAAGTGGTGGAAAAGTTAAAGAACCTGCCAAAACACAAGATCCTGGTAAATATCTGGGGAAATCATGAAAAGGCAGTCGTGGATGGAGACGATTCGAGATTTTCCAGCGAACGTGGGAAAAAGTGTGCAGCACATACCAGAAAGATGCTGACAACGCAGACCATGCAGTATCTGGAAAACGAGATGGACAAGAGCGGCCACATGGAATTTGAGCTGGCAGGGAAAAAATGTCTGGCAGTCCATGGTTCGGCTGTTGATTTCTTCTGGAAGAGCATTTCTCATGGGGAGGATCAGGAAACGTATAAAAAATACGATTATGTCTTTTCCGGACATTCCCATATCCCGCATTATTTTGAACATTTTTATCCGGCAGAATGTAAGGAATACCGGAACCGGAAAAAAACCGTGTTCCTTAATCCGGGTTCTGTTGGACAGCCACGTAATCATAATGCAAATGCACAGTATGCCATATTGGAACCGGAGACGATGAGCGTTCAGATGAAAGCAGTTTCCTATGACATAGAGCATGAGATAGCGGCATTTTCGGATGAAGTGGATTCTTTTTACAAAGAGAGACTAAGGATAGGTGTATAGAAATGAAAAAAGTGTATTTGTGCATGTCTACTGATATTATTCAGACAGGACATATCAATGTAATAGAAAAAGCAGCGGAGCTTGGCGAGGTAACCGTCGGGGTTTTAAGTGACAAGTATGTTGCAATGTATGAGAAATATCCGATACTTCCGTTGGAAGAACGTATGAGGATCATTCAGAATATCAAAGGTGTATCAAAGGTCGTTGTCCAGAATGATATCTATTATGATGAGACCATTCGGGAATTAAAGCCGGATATCGTAATCCACGGAGATAACTGGACCGATGGATATCAGAAAGCGGTCAGAGATCGTGTTATTGAGGTGTTAGCTGAGTGGGGTGGCGAACTGATTGAAATCCCATATTATAAAAGCTCAAATCTGCATCTGTTTGAAAATGCGATGAGTGAGAGCCGTGGACTTCCAGAGGTAAGAAGACCGGTATTGCGCCGGAAGATCTGCTCCGGAGAAGTGTTTAAAGTCATGGTCGCATATGACGGATTGAGCGCGCTGCTCGTTGAAAAAACAAGTATTGAAAAGGATGGAGAAAGAAGACAGTTCGACGGCATCTGGATTTCAAGCCTCTGCGATTCTACTGCAAAGGGAAAACCTGACATTGAACTGGTCGATCTGACATCCAGACTTAATTCCGTAAATGATATCATGGAAGTAACAACAAAACCGATCATTTTCGATGCGGATACGGGCGGACTGGTAGAACATTTTGTCTACAACATCAAGACACTGGAGCGTATGGGTGTTTCCGCAGTAATTATTGAGGACAAGATCGGATTAAAGAGAAACTCCCTGTTGGGCAATGATGTGGAACAGCATCAGGACAGCATCGAACATTTCTGTGAGAAGATCAGAGAAGGCAAAAAGGCGATCGGATCAAGTGCGTTTATGCTGATCGCCAGAATCGAAAGCCTGATACTGGATCAGGGAGTAGACGATGCGTTAGAGCGTGCAAAAGCATATGTGGAAGCAGGCGCGGATGGTATTATGATCCATTCCCGTGCAAAGACTCCGGATGAGATCTTCGAATTTGCAGACCGCTTCAGAGAAACGGATAAAGATACAGCGATCGTTGTGGTACCGACGACATACAATCAGGTAAGAGAGAGCGAATTTAAGGAGCACAAGATAAATGTGGTTATTTATGCAAACCATATGTTACGGGCAGCATTTCCGGCAATGCAAAAAGTAGTCACCTCTGTTCTGGAAAATGAGAGATGCTATGAGGCAAGTCAGGACTGCATGTCGATCAAAGACATTTTATCTTTGGTTCCGGTAGAATAAAGTTACAGTAATGAGAGAAGGCAGCGTATGAAGAAATTATATGTAATAAGTGGAATGACAGGAATGACAGGCAACGAGCTTGCACGCCAGATCGTAAAACGGGGCGATGATGTGATCGGTTTTGATAATTTTTTTGCATCATCCACAGAAACGATTAAGGATGTGATCGATTCGGAACACCTGGAATTTTTTGAAGGCGATATTAATAACGATGCACAGATGAAAGAACTGGAAGAAAAGGTAACCGCAAGAAAAGCAGAGTATGAAAAGGTGATCTACATCAACTGTGCAGCAGTCGTACATACCGAACATTTTTATCATGTTGACCGGACATTTGAGACGAATGTGATCGGAATGAAAAAGTTTTTGGAGCAGGCGATCCGTGTCGGGGCAGACAGTTATATCAACTGTTCCACATCAGAGGTTTATTCGATGGCATCCTGGAAAGAGGGCGGCGTAAAAGAGGATGATTTCCTGCTTCTGGCAACAGCAGAACACAGCCAGAGGACCAGTTACGCAACCGGAAAGCTTCTGACAGAATTTTTTATGAAAGATGCGGTAGAGCGTGGAATGATAAAGGGATGTTCCCTTCGTTTTGCCAATGTTTACAGTAAAAATGAGCTGCTGGCAAAACATGTGATCCCGCATGTCATTACCAGTCTGATGGAAGATGGAAAAGTAACTCTGTTAGAAAATTCCAAAGTAAATAAAAGAACTTTCCTTCATAATATTGACAGCTGTGCAGCAGTGCTTGCCGTTGCAGACACAGATGCGGCTCTGGACGGAACTGTTTATAATGTGGCAACGGAGCAGGAAGTTTCCATGATCGAACTGGTAGATGTATGTGCGAAAGCGATCGGGATTGAAAAACCGGAAATTATTTTTGAAGGATATCGTGAATCCGATCCGCAGAGACGTGTATTATCTGCTGCAAAGATAAAGGCGCGTACGGGATGGAAACCGACGATCACGTTGGAACAGGGCATCAAAATGTGTGTAGATTACAGAAGACAGGTGGAAGGAAAGTAAATGAAAACGGTTATAGTTGCAGTTGCGGGCATGTCGAGCCGATTTAATCAGGATATGGCAGAACCGGTGTTGAAAGGGATTTACACAGAGGGTGATGTCCGTAAGACACTGTTATATTCCATCTTAAGAAAATGCAAAGGGTTTGACCGGGTAGTACTGGTAGGAGGATACCAGTACGAGAAACTGGTTGAATATGTATCTGCCTGTAAGGAGGATTTTCCATTTCAAATCCAGATGGTATACAATCCAAACTATCAGGAATTTGGAACCGGTTATACATTAAAGCTGGGGCTGGAACAATGTCTGCAGGATAACAGTTCAGAAATTACCCTGATCGAGGGCGATCTGTTTTTTGATGAGGCATCCCTGGATGATGTAAAAAGATCAACGCGGAGTGTTGCTACCTATAACAATAAAACGATCTACAGCAACAAAGCAGTGATCGCATACATAAACGAGGCGCATGAACTGAAATATAAATTTAGCACCAAGCATGGATCGGTGGAGATCACAGAGCCATTTCTGGCAATTTATAATTCCGGACAGATCTGGAAATTTGCTGATACAGACGTTGTGAAGCAGCTGGTATCAGACAGCCCGGAGACGATGTGGCAGGGAACAAATCTTAAGTTTATTGAGGAATATTTCCATCAGATCAGTGAGGAGGAAAGAGAGCTGCTTCCTCTTAAAACATGGGAAAACTGCAATACGAAAGCAGATTATTTAAAATACGAAGAACAGTTGTAAGGGTAAGACAGATGAACAAAGAGGAAAGTTCGAAGAAGATAAAAGTTGCCTTTTTCCCGTATAAAATTTCGATGTGGGATTCTCTGGAGAGCATATGGGAAGCTGCAGACCGGGATGAAAGCTGTGAATGTCAGGTCATACCGATACCATACTATTCCAAAAACACAGATGGGGAGATTGAAAAAGAACATTATGAGGGAGCGGCGTTTGCTAAAAAAGTTCCGATCATAGATTATCAGACCTATTTTTTGGAACAGGAAATGCCGGATGTTATGTATATCCACAATCCCTATGACCAGTACAATAAAGTAACGATGGTGCATCCGCGTTTCTTTTCCACAGAACTGAAAAAAGGCGGAGGTATCTTGGTATATGTACCGTATTATATTTCAGGGTTTTGTGAAAAATACGAAAATATGTTACCGGTCTGTGCCAATATGGGAGCAGTATACAGTGATTACCTTATCCTGCAGAGTGAAAATCTGAAAAATGCGTACGCATTTTGCGGTTACCCGGAAAGAAGACTGCTGGTATTAGGAAGCCCTAAGGTAGATGCTGTCTATAAGATCGGGGAAAAACAGTTTTCCAAAATAGATGAGTGGAAGCTAGTGACAGAAAATCGCAAAGTGATCCTGTTAAATACGAGTATTACCACCTGCCTGACAAATGCCAGCTGGCTGGAACAGATCCAGAAACTGATCGAACCGATCTTGCAGGATAACAGGCTGGCATTGATCTGGCGTCCGCACCCGCTGTTACTTGATACGATGAGATCAATGTTACAAAAGCAGGCGGAATATGACACGCTGTTGGAGCGCATCCGGAAAGCACCAAATGCCATGATCGATGACAGTGATACGGCGGAAGCGGCAATGAAAGCATCGGATGCCATGATCAGCGATTACAGCTCACTGGTAATGCAGTATAATTTCACCGGCAAACCGTCCTATTTACTGACCGGGAAAAGCGAAAATCGTAAGGATTGTGTTTTTTGTGATTATTTTTCAAACTATTTCAGAGAAGATGGAGAGAATCTTTCTGATTTTTTAAATATGGTATTGGCTGGCATTGATCCAAAGCAGCAGGAACGAATGGAATATGCAAGAAGTTCAATGGCAAATACCGATGGAACCTGTGGTGAAAAAGTTCATCGCGAGATATGCAAAAAAGTAATGACAGGAGCGAACAGATAATATGGAAGAAATCAAGATTACAGAAGAACAGCGGGAGCGGATCAGAAAAATCCAGTTGGAAATGCTAAGGGAAGTACATCGGATTTGTGAAGAAAACCATATCAAATATGTGTTGGGATATGGAACCATGCTTGGTGCAGTAAGGCATAAGGGATTTATCCCATGGGATGATGATGTGGATATTTTAATGCTACGTAAAGATTATAGAAGATTTCGCGAGGCATGCAAAAAAGAACTGCCCCCAAAATATTTCCTTCAGGATGAATGTTCCGATGAATATTACCTCTGGGGATATTCCAAGCTGCGCAATTTGAATACAACTTATGTCCGTTGCGGACAGGAGCATATTCCATATAAAAATGGAGTATTTATCGATATCTTTCCTCTGGATAATGTGCCGTGGTTTTTACCATTCCGTATTTTGCAGGATGCATATGGTTTTGTACTGAGAAAAATGTTGTGGGCAAAGGTTGGAAAAAATACCGAGAAAAATCCACTGGTACGTCTGGTATACAAAATATTGGCACCAATTCCCAAAAGCACCATATATAAGTTGCGCAATGTGATGGTACATAAGGGAAATAAGGTTTCAGACAGAGTCCGCTGTCTGCTGTTTACGGCACCGGGAAAAGAGGAGAATAAAAAGGTCAACAGTCTGTATTCCAGATACGGATTTAAAAGGGACTGGCTGTTAGATCGTGAAAAATATGTCTTTGAGGGAGAAGAATTCTGGGGAACCAGGGCCTATGACGATTGTTTGTCATACGTATATGGCGATTATATGAAACTTCCACCAGAAGAAAAGAGAGTGGGACATGCGCCAGTATCTAAACTAGAATTAAATCAGGAGGGACTGTGATCAATGGATAAATCATACTGGGATACATTTTATGCAGCAAATAAAGGAGTGAATGAGCCGTCATTATTTGCAAGATGGGTACTTGAGCAGGTAGAAACAGACAAAAAAATTGTAGATATGGGTTGTGGAAACGGACGGGACAGTATCTATTTCATGGAAAACGGGATGCAGGTCTATGCAGTAGATGCTTCCGATGTTGCAACCGAGCATATTGCGCAGGTTTATGCCGGAAAAATAAATGTGGAAAACAAAGACTATGTCAGCTATCTGGGAGAGAGAAGCGAAGAGTTTGATTATCTCTACAGCAGATTTACCATCCATGCTATTTTAGAGGAAGAGCAGGAATGTTGTATAAAAAATGCTTATAAAGCATTAAAACCAGGCGGAAAAATTTTCATAGAAGTAAGATGCGTAAAGGATGAGTTGTTTGGAAAAGGAACTCTGGTGGCAAAAAATACATACTTCTATAATGGACACAACAGAAGATTCATCGAAAAGGAAGAATTAGCACAGCAGTTGACCGAAACCGGCTTTCAGGTTATCTATGCAGAAGAAAAAACCGGATTTGCACCATTTGGGGATTCGGACCCGGTTGTACTCCGTATGGTTGCGGTAAAATAATAAAAAGCTTAAGGAACGGAGCATAACAAGGCGGCTTAGGATAGATTCAAGGATGAGGTGAAAGAAAATGAAGAATCTGGAAACCAGATTACAGCTTGTAAAAAAACATATTGAAGACAATAACATTACCGTGATGATCTTAGGACTGGGAAGCGTGGGAACCTATCTTTTGGATTTTCTGACCAGTAGAAACGACGCATCAATGAAACTTGTCGTGGTCGGAAGACATGCAGAGAAGCTGGAAAACAATGCGAATATTGTCCGCATCAGTGCATTGATCCGTCATGTGAACCGCTCACAGATTATCATTGAGAGCGGAGTGGATTTTGATGAAGTCGGACAGGTGGCAGAATGTATCAAAAAGTATCAGCCTGATTTTATTGTCAATTCAAGTCGTGTGTATTCAGGATTGAAGTATGGCAGTATTTCATGGAAAAATTTACGTGCGTACGGTATCTGGTCTCCGTTAGCGATCAAGTATATCAAAAATATTATGAAAGCATGTGAAATCGCTGATCTGAACGGAATTGTAATTAATACATCTTATTCTGATGCCGTAATTCCATGGTTAAAAACAGCAGGACAGCCATATCCTGATTTCGGAAGCGGTAATATGAACCATCTGGTACCGCGGATCAAATATGCAGTTGCCGAGATCAAAGAGATCCCGGACTTCTGGAATGTGGATGTGATGTTTGCCACAGCACATTTCCATGATGTCGTGATCAGTAAAGAGGGACAGACAGAGGGAGTTCCACAGCTGTTAAAGGTATTTTATCAGGGAGAAGAGCTGGATATCGATCAGAACGATATTTTTGCACGGTGTAAAATAACAATGCCTACCGATGAAAAACGAAATATGATGAACGCATCTAGCAATTACGATATTATCTGTTCCATTATCGATGCTGTAAGAGAGAGCGACAGCAGAAAAATATTCTCTCCGGGTGTATTTGGAGAAATCGGTGGTTATCCGGTCAGAATCGATGCAACGGGAGATAAGTTACAGGCATACATTGATGAATCGGTATTTACCTTAGAGCAGATGAGGGAAGCAAACCGCAAGTCGATCGCTCTGGACGGTGTTGAAAATGTAGAAGATGGCAGCCTGACCTACACAGATGATCTGGTACGGAAAGTAGCAGATGTGTTTGACGTTCGTCTGCCTAAGACAGTAGCATTTGAAGAAATCGATCAGACCGCAGCCTATATTATCGATAATATCATTGTTCCGCAGCTGAATAAAAAGTAAAGGACCATAAAAATATGAAAGTAGAATCATTTGTAGAGGAAATAAGATCTCTGGGAATAGAAACGATAGCAGGAGTACCGGATTCGGCATTACAACCACTTTGCTACTATCTGAATGCAGGAGAATGTGGATTTCACCATTTTGTTCCGGCAAATGAGGGAGCTGCGGTTGGTATTGCGATCGGAAATTATCTGTCCACCGGAAAACCGGCATGCGTATATATGCAGAACAGCGGAATTGGAAATATTGTAAATCCGGTAACCTCACTTGCAAATAAAGCGGTGTACGATATTCCGATTTTATTTGTTGTTGGATGGCGTGGAGAACCGGGAAAGAAAGATGAACCGCAGCATCGGTTTATGGGAGAGATCACAACAGGTATTTTAGATGTGTTAGACATACCAAATGCGATACTTTCGGCTGAAATGACTGAGCAGGAAATAAAAAATATTTTTAAAAATGCCAAGGAAGCACTTTCCGAAAATAAGCAGTTTGCAATTATTGTAAAGCGGGATGCACTGGAAGCAGGGGTAAAGAACGCATACCAGAATGATTATACCCTTTGCAGGGAAGATGCGATTTCCGAGATCATAAAAGAGGTTGATGCAAATGATGTCATTGTATCGACGACAGGTAAAATTTCCAGAGAAGTGTATGAACAGTGCGACAAGCAGCTGGGACATCACAAGCAGGCATTTCTGACCGTTGGTGGAATGGGACATGCCGGTATGATCGCATATGGGATTGCACAGAACAGGACAGATAAAAAGGTATACTGTATCGAGGGAGATGGAGCAGTGCTGATGCACATGGGGGAACTCGCATTTCTGGCAAAACAGCAGCCGAAAAACTTTATCCATATCTGTCTGAACAACGAGGCGCATGAGTCTGTTGGAGGAATGCCAACCGGAGCAGTTGGGATCGACTTTTACAAGACAGCACGGGAATGTGGGTATTCCTATGTGGCAAGTGTAGACAATTTAGAGGATCTGCAAAAGCAACTGCAATACATTGCGGGCATAGAGGGACCTGTCTTCCTTGAGGTAAAGGTAAAAATAGGAGCCAGAGCAGATCTGGGCAGACCGAAAGAGAGCGCGGTCGAAAATAAAGAGAATTTTATGAAGTATCATTTTCCTGAGGTAGTGGACTAGTATAGCTGTCAGTAATTAACTCGACTTTTTGACTGGCAACGTATCAACCACCACTTCTTCATTTGGATCAATTTCTTCAAGTTTGTACTTCCAATGATATATAACAGGTTCTTCATTTACTTCATCAAAGTATTTATATATACGCTGCACAAGTTCATCCTTAGTTTTTACACGAATGCCCTTGAGCATCTGGCGAGTAAGTTTACTGAAGAAGCCCTCAACAAGATTCAACCATGAACCGTGCTTTGGAGTAAATACAAATTCAAATCTTCCTGGTACGGTTGCGAGGTATTTTCTGGTTTCCTCAGAAGAATGAACTTTAAGGTTATCCAACACCAGACGAATCTTATCTGATTTTGGATACTTGTTATCAAGTTTTTTAAGAAATTCGATATAGTCCTTACTGTTATGGGACTCTTTAACGAGTGGAATCGCCTCACCTGTTTGCAAATCTATTCCGGCAAGCAGTGAAATGGTTCCAAGACGCCTGTACTCATAATCTCGGCTTATGGTCTTATGATTATTATCCGGCTGGATATCTTCTGATGTGGTGGCAATTGCCTGGATTCCAGGTTTCTCATCATAAGAGAGTACATGCACCACCTGATCATCTTCACAAAATGGAAGAAGTTGTCCTTTTTTATCGAACTGTAATGATAGCTGTTTATATACCAGAAGGACATTGTGCATCTTTTGGTCAAAATCCGGATCACGATTTTCACAGTAATAAGTTATTTTGTCAGGCTTAATATCTGCCTCTTCAAGTATTGTGCGAACCTTTGACTGACTTATAGTTGATAACCTTGTATAACCTGCATTTTCTGCAAACTTATTGATATGTTTTGTGAGAAGCGCACGTGTCCATACTTCTGCTGAATAGCCAAGATTAACCGGCTTCTGACATGCGATATTTATAATCCACGTCTTTTCGTCATCGGTTATTTCAGCATTACGACCACGACCGGGAGCATCAAACAAGGCGTTTTCGACACCGCCCTCTTTGAATTTATTCAAGCACAACATTACACTGCATCTATTGATGCCTACTTTATCAGCAATATCATTAATAGAAACACCATCAGCACGTAACAACAGTATTCTTGCTCTACACACGGTTTGTGCCTGTATTGTTCTAGCACGAGTTTGTAATTCAAGATACGAACGCTGCTCCTCTGTTAGTGTTATTGTGTTTACTTTTCTGCCCATGAATATGACCTCCCTATACAATTATATGAAGATTATATCATGGAATACTTATTGAGTCGAGTTAATTAAAAACATTTATACTAGAAAGAGGAAAAGCATGGAATTTCCAGAGGATTTTTTCAAAAAAGAATGCAGATGCGGCTTTGAAGTGCCGGAGATGATGAAACGTGCATGGGCAGCGCAGATGGAAGTACTTGAAGTTGTGGGTAAGGTTTGTGAAAAGCATCATTTACAGTATTATGCGGACTGGGGAACTTTACTTGGAGCGATCCGTCATAAGGGATTTATTCCATGGGATGACGATATTGATATCTGTCTGAGACGAAAAGATTATAATGAACTGATCCGCGTTCTGCCAAAGGGGCTTCCACATGGATTTGTTGTGGCGGGAATGTACGCAGCTTCTGAAAGACTTCAAAATGCAGCGTATGTACCGCAGCTGCGTGTGATCGCGGATGAAACGCTGTGGGATTTTAATTCCTATATGCGCAGATTTCATGGCTTCCCATACCAGAGAGTCGGGATTGACATTTTTCCGATGGATCGCATGCCGGAAGATCTGGAAACGGCAAAGCTGCAGAAGGAGGTCATCCGTCAGGGAATTGCAATATTAAGAGAATGGGATCGTCTGCAGGAAAGCGGGCAATTACAGGGATATTTAAAAGGATATGGCGAACTTTGTAATGTGGAGATCCCTCAGAGAGATGATCTTAAAAACTGGATGTGGCGATTGATCGATGCACTGTGCAGCCTGTATCAGGATGATGACACAGAGTTTATTACGAATTGGAATGTGTGGATGGCAAAGCCACGTTTATACCGTGTAAAAAATGAATGGTTTGACGAGATGCGTTATGTGCCATTTGAGCATGTGCGCATCCCGGTACCGGGGAATTATGATGAGGTGTTAAAGGCTCAGTTTGGCGATTATATGACACCAAGTCAGGTAAAAGGCGGTCATGATTATCCGTTTTATGCTGAAATGGAGAAAGAGCTTGTAAAACAGATAAGAGCGGTGGGCTTCATGGGAAGCGTAGAAGAATTTTGTGAGAAAGTTTCGACAGGCGAACTCCAGGTATAATGGAGTTACTCTGAATAATGTTTTCTCACAAAATCATCAATACTTCCGGTATATCCATGAGCATCCAGATAGTTTCTTAATGCATGTTCTTCGGTTTTGTAAAAAGGATAGGTGTGCGTTTGAACAGTTATGACCGGGTTTCTGTAATCACCGTAGCGGTTGGTAAGGATCTCGTCATACTGTTTTGGCACAGTAACCATAATATTTTCGAATGGGACGGTAATCGCCTCAGCAAACCATTCTTTTGGGGTGGCGATCTGGCGGTCATTTGTAAACCAGAAACCGTCTTTGGCAATGTCATTGCCGTCGTTTTCCTGATATAACGCGCGGATGGAATCCGAGAGCTGTATCAGAGTGCGAAGAATATTTGCATCACGTGCAATGTGGGTACTGCATAGCGATTCGATCTCTTTTACATTTTCTTCCCTTGTGATCTCGTTGGTTTTCTCCCAGTTGCGGACACAGAACACGATTTTCTGAACCAGGTACTGTTGAAGGGAACTCAGTTCGGGATCATCCGGGAGATAATCAAGCGGGAAGATATCTATCCCCATATTACGATACGGAAAGCCGTGAAAACGCTGCATATAATCTGAAAGCTTCCAGTCGGACGAAACCGTTGCAACGACAGACTGGCAGGTTGGCAAAAACAATTTATCTGTTTGGGCATAAGGTCCGGCGAGTGCGATCCCATTTGGAAGTTCAGAAGGAAGGACGCGGATCAGCTTGTTGTAATCAGGCCGTTTGAGAGCAATATCCACATCATCATCCCATGGAATGAAGCCCTTGTGGCGTATTGCGCCAAGCAGTGTGCCATATTCAGCAAAATAGGTAATATCATATTTATTGCAGATATCGATGATGATCTGCAGTAATTCAAGCTTTGCCGCCCAGGCGCGCTTCATCATCTGCGGAACTAAAAAACCATTGCGATATTCGTCTTGGAAAAAGTTTTCAGGGAAAATCATAATAGGGGACTCCTTTAAGGAATAAAAAATACTATTAAATATATCGGCTGAAATAAATGAAAAATGATACATATTATGAATAGAAAATTTGCGGGGAAGATTAAGAAAAAGAGGGCAAATGCCGATACACTATATAGCTAATTATCAAGGAAGATGATTACAGAGATACAAGCGGTAGCGTATCTTTGGAAAAAAAGGACACGGAGGGAAATATGGGCAGAATAGTTGTAAACCATAACATGCAGTCGATGTATCAACATCGGCAGTTGAAGATTAATACAGAAAATGTAGACAAATCTTCAGAAAAACTTGCATCTGGTTACAAGATCAATCATGCAAATGATGAGGCGGCAGAGCTTACAGTATCTGAAGCGATGAGAAACCAGATCAGAGGTTTGAACAAGGCATCCAATAATATTCAGGATGGAATTGGTTTGGTTCAGACAGCAGATGCGGCATTGGAAGAGACCCAGACGATATTGGATCGTATGGTAGAACTGACAACACAGGCTGCAAATGATGTGAACACCGAGGAAGATCGTAAGGCAATCCAGGACGAGATCGATCAGTTGAACAAAGAGATCGACCATATTGCTTATGACACCAATTTTAACCAGAATTACATGCTTGCAGAGGGAACGCCAAAAGCGAAACCAGGATTTTTTTATGTTCAGACAGGTTCTCTGGCAGAACAGAGTATTATCATCAATTTTGTAAATGCGAGCAAGGAAAGTCTTGGTGTAGATAAGGTTGATGTATCGAATCATGAAAAGGCATCAGAATCGATCACCATGGTGCAGGATGCGATCGAGAAAGCAGCAGGATGGAGAGACGATTTTGGAGCAGTCTGGGAGCAGTTAGCGCGTGCGGTAAAGAATGCAGATTACACATCCCAGAATACACAGCAGTCTGAGAGCAATATTCGTGACACGGATATCGGTGATGAAGTACTGGGATATACCACAAACCAGATCCTGGTAAATGCGTCACAGAGTCTGTTGGCACAGTATAATCAGAGACCAGAAGCCATCATGGCATTGTTACGATAAGAAGATTAAGAAAAGATACCGGTTGATTACAGGATATGTTTTTTGGACAATCATGTGATTACCGGTTTTTCTTTATAATATTAATGTTTTGGCAATTTTCCGATCAATATCGACCATGCCTGTATGCCATATGGATTGCAACAGGGGATTATTGAGAAAATCGTCCCGATAGGGAATCAGCTTGTTTTTAACGTCAAGTAGTATGGTATCCTCTATTTTTCCATAACGGATCAGGTAGGTTTTTACAAGACCGATTGCTTCTAACAAAAGCATTTCGTTATAGGAATTTTTATAAAGATCATAGAAACCTCGTTTTTTTAATTCATCCAACAACATTAACTGAACATCGAGGTAGCCTGGCATCTCATTTTTTGCTTTATGTCTATGGACGCAGAACTTTGGCGAAAAATGTGGTGATAGTAGACGCATTTGCGTTTATAGATCCGTTTAACGTAGAGCTTTACCAGTTCATAGAAATAGATATCATCATAGATGTATCCCTCCGGAAAATAGATGTTGTTTGTGGTAAGTATGCTTTTTCGATAAATTTTATTCCAGATACATCGGACTGGATCCATTGTAATAAAGGCAATACGTTCCTCGGGTGTGGCAATTTCATAGAGTTCGTCTGTTTCAGATGAGTCGTTGGCAGGGATTTCTGTCTGCGACTGTTGGAGAGAATCAGAGCCGGTTATGGTATCAGAATCACACATGACCATATCGCAGTCGTAGGAGATAGCTTTTTCGTATAGATCTTCGTACATCTCTGGTTCGAAAGCGTCATCGTCATCTGCAAATCCTATGTATTCGGAGGTGGCGTAACTTAAGCCAATATTTCTGGCAGCACCCTGTCTTCCATTTTTTTCACAATTCACGACGAGCACATTTTCTGGATGTTTTTGCTCAAAATCCATCAGGTGTTTCAGGGTATTGTCTGTAGAAGCATCATTTACGAAGATAATCTCCAGGTTTTTGATACCAATGGTCTGGTTTTCAAGTGATTGAAAACAATTATCAATATATTTTGCTGCATTATAGCAGGGAATGATGATACTTAGTAGTGGCATTTTTTACCTCATAAGTTAAACGGAGATTTTTATTTATGAATATTATACCATAGATAGGTCTTTTGGAACAAGTTTGAAAATCTACACTCTTTTCGTTAAAAATTCATGTTACGCGGCAAAATTTAAGCAATAAAATAAGTCGCGACAAATTTCTATTATTGAACTTGTGAAAATTGCGGATGGTCTGGAAATGCAATTAATGTTAAAAGACAGAGAAAATGGAAAATCAAAGCGGAATATGACAGAGGAAGAGAAAAAAGTTGCACAGGAGAAGTCTATGCGTGCAAAGGCAAGAAATGCCAGGGAAAGTGAAACTTCTGACAATAAATAACTGTGTCTGCGAAATACCGATTTCATGGAGCAAAAAGGGCACCTGATTTCTCAAATGCCCTAGTGTCTAATCTGCTTAGAAAGTGAAACGGATCTGACTCCGATTTGCTCTCAGTAAATAAAGATTTTAGAAATGGCACGGATTAGGATTAACTGATGAGGATTTAAGGGGTCTTGAAAATGTACTGTTAAAAATTCCAAAGAGGGTGATATTATTCAAGGTACGGGAGAATTAGGAAAAATTCATATCCCAATGGAAAATAAAGGAAAAGGCAAGCGTAGTGGAGCGCGTGTTATATGTAGATATTGAAGTTAAAGAAATAATATATTTTATAAATGTATATAAAAATGAGAAAGATGATTTGACTGGAGATGAAAAGAAAGCATTTAAAGCAATGATCAAAATTTTGAAAGAGCATTCATGTTAAGTAACAAATAACCGGTTTGCAAAAAATGAGTGCCACCCATAGAATAATGATTGTTAACTTGGCACTTATCTTGAGGATGAGGGCATCCTCCTGGTTAGGGTTAACCCTTATGCGGTAAAGCAGACCAAGGAACTGGATGACAACAGTCAAAGCAAGAATGACAGGAAGGATCCGAAGGTAATCGCAAAGCTGGTTATTGAAGGTCGGTATTCTGCTTGTCATCAAAGGTATAGGAGTGATCACGGTAGCCGGATTTCTGGCTGAAGTGGGTGATGTGAGGCGTTTCGAATCACCCAGACAGATACAAAAGCTGGCAGGAATTTCTTTGTGGGAGAACGGCTCCGGAAAGCACAAAGGACAGATGACAATAAGTAAAAGAGGTCGAAGTAAGCTACGAGCAGTACTGTTCAATGCAGCGATTCCGTTAATAGCAAAAATCCAGAGTTTAAGTCATTGCACGAGTATTACACGACAAGAGCGAACAATCTGCTCAAGAAGAAACAATCCGTGATTGCCATCAGCTGTAAGCTGATACGAGTCTTTTATGCCATCCTGGCAAATGGAGGGATCTATGATCCACAGAAGATGCTTTCTGACATTCACAGGCAACAACAGGTAGCATAGGAATACCAACTGCGAATTTCAGGAGACATCGGCCGTAAGGCGCTGAGAGGAACAGAACGATTTCAAAACAAACATAGAGAGCCAAGTCAGATTTTTTACCATCAGAGCACGACTCAGCGAAGGAGCATCATGACGCCCCTTTATGGATAAGCAGAACGAAGGAATTAAGGACCCTGCAGTATAGGAGATCCTGTATGACATGGGAGGTTATGCTGCCGTAAGGAGTATGGGAAACAGAAAGGAGAAAGGACAATCATAGCAGAATAAGACGACGTCTTGTTTTGTGTACCCTAAACATCCGTATTATGTAACGAAGCGTTAGGGAGGAAGTGGCGCAGTACGCGAAGGGATCGAATAAAGTTGTATTAAGATATTTGAAGAAAAACCGATAAACAAATATAGACTTATAAATACTTTACGAAAGAAATGAACGTAAGGTTAGGTAGCAATCATGGAAGATAGCAGAACAGAAAAGCTGGAGGTGTTAGAGACACCTGTTTCTTATAATGACAAGGTAATCCCAAATATAGGAAGAATTATCCGGACAGCGACTGGATGATACCGATAAGTTCCTGGATGGTATTCTTAACGCGATAAACTGGGAAATCTAGGTATTGAACGCAACAATAGATGTGATCAATGAAGAAAAAGAGAAAATTGTCAAAGAGAAAGTAATCGCATTGGCCAAGGCAGTAAAAGGAAAAGATAATGCAGAAATGGCGGATGTGTTCCGTGCGTTGAAACCGGAGCTGGAGAAGCTCGGAGTAGCAGCCAAAGAAGTAATCGGTTAAAGGGAAAGAGTTCATGGTAAATGTTAAATCTTGTCGTGAAATTTTTCTAGTAGATAAGTAAGAATAATGTTAATTAAATATCACAAATAAGACGATATAATATTTGGAATATAATTTCAGGGAAGAGGTAAAAAAGAACATGGTAGTTAGACATAATATGGCTGCTATTGGAAAGCAGACAGCTTCGTTACAACGTCAATAAGATGGAAAATCATTAAAAAACTTGCAAGTGGTTATAAGATCACTACTGCAAATGATGGTGCAGTTGGAATGCAGATGTAGCATTACAAGAAACGCAGGATGTGTTGGATTAAATGGTAGAGTTAACCACTCAGGCTGCAAATGATACGCATACAGAGGCTGATCGAGATGCAATACAGAATGAGTTAGGTCAGCTGAATGAAGAAATTGATCGTATAGCATATATAACGAACTTTAATCGGCAGTATATGTTAGCGGCAGGAACACCATTGACAGATCCGGATTATTATAAGATCCAGACGGGATCTCTGGCGGGTCAGAGTGTAATAATCCGCTTTGTAAATGCAAGCAAAGAGAGCTTAGGAGTGGACAGGGTAGGTGTATCTTCTCATGAAAAGGCGTCGGAAGCCATTAAAGCAATACAGGAAGCGATTGAAAAAGCAGCACTGTGGAGAGATTTTTGTGGATAATTAGAACAGCTTGAATATGCAGCATGTAACACAGACAACACGTCTGAGAAAACATAGAGTTCAGAGTCGAAACGCCGAGATATTAATATGAACATGGAAATGGTACGACGGTTCGCTAATCATATTTAGGTAAATGCATCCCAGAGTATTCTGGTACAGCATAAATGATGCGAAAACTATTATTGAGGTTCTGAAGTAGAACTAAAATACGATAAAACTGTCTGAAGAAGAGTGTTTGGATAAACGGTAGAAAACAGGGCTTTTCTATCGTTTATTTTTAAAGTAAAAATAGCAATGCAGGTAAAAGAGAAAACAGGAAAGTGATGTGGAGATAGATGAATCAACACAAAATAGCATTTATTATTTGTGCAAATAATGCCTTATATTATGATGAGTGTGTAAGATATATTAATGACTTAAATATACCGGAGGGGCTTTGTACTGACATTATATGTATTCAGGAAGCAGATTCTATGACACAGGGATATAATGCGGGAATGCAGGCAAGTGATGCTAAATATAAGGTATATTTACACCAGGACACTTTTATTTTAAATCGTAATTTTATAAAGGATATGTTGCAAGTATTTAGTAGTGATATATCAATAGGTCTGCTGGGCGTTTTGGGAATACCCCAATTACCATCAGATGTTAATTGCCATCTGTGTAAAAAAGTGGGGAATATTATAAAATATGATGGACATACTATAATGGATACTGACTTTTTATTGCAAAGGCAAGATCAGAACTGGCAGGAGGTCGAAGCAATAGATGGATTGCTGATGGCAACACAGTATGATATACCATGGAGAGAAGATTTTTTGGATGGCTGGGATTTTTATGATATATCGCAGTCGCTGGAAATGAAGCGCCATGGATATAAAGTGGTTGTGCCATATCAGAAAGAGACATGGTGTTATCATAATTGTGGATGTCCAAATTTACAAAAATATGATTATTATAGAAAAAAAATGCTGTTGGAATATCCAGAAGTCTTTAATGGTACTGTAGATTGGGAGATAGTAAGGCACGAAGTAGAAAATGCTCAAAAAATTGAAGATTTAAAAAATGAAATGCTCAAGTTGCTTACACAGCATCAGTACAAAACACTAATTGAGAGTGCGGAGAAAGCACGCGAAAAAAATTTTTTAAATACAGAATTACGAGAAATCAGTAATTTGATGGAGATATATGGTCTGGAGAAAACCAATATCAGACCAATACATAGTGAGTGGTTTGAATATACAGATTGGCTGCAAATAAAAGAGTATTATAACTGGGTGCGCTTTGTAGTATTACGGATAGAATATGGTTATGAAGATGAACGTATTGCAGAAATAAAAGAATTAATAAAAAATGGACGGGTGTCAAGGGATGCAATTCGAAAAATATCGGCGGTAAGTTTAAAGGATACATATAAAGTATATGAACAGTTATTGAAAGAGGAATGGGAGGAACCTCTGGTTAGTGTAATAATCCCGGTACACAATGCGGAAGATGTGATAGAAAATACGCTGGATAGTGTGTTAAATCAATCATATCAGAATATGGAAGTAATTATTGTAGATGATGCATCTACAGATTCCAGCCGGGAAAAGATAGAAGCGTATGAGGATTCTAGGCTAAAGAAAATTTTTCTTGAAACGAATCACCATGTGTGCTATTCCGGAAATATAGGATTTGAGAATGCTACAGGAAAATATATAGCATTGATAGGACATGATGATTGTTGGCGAGCTGATAAACTCGAAAAACAAATTTCATTTTTAGAAGAACATCCATCGTATGGTCTAACTTTTACATGGGTTAATATAATAGATGAAAATGGTGAAAATAAAAATGTAGAAAATGATATTTTTTATAAAACGTTTCGCAATGATAATTTTAAAAAGGAATATTGGAACAGACGATTAATTGTTAAAGGAAATTCGTTTTGTGCCCCTAGTGCCTGTATACGTTCCGATATTCTAAAAAGGACAGGAATATATCGCTATGCGCTTGTTCAACTTCAGGATTATGATCTATGGCTGCGTATATTAAGAGAAACGGAAGTATATACGATACAGGAAAAACTAACATATTATAGACGATTTACGCAGGCAGGGAAGAATGTTAGTGATATGAATGAAAAAGCAAAGGCAAGAGATTATCACGAAAAACAGTGGATACAGGAGACGTATGTTAAAAACCTGTCTTCAGAAGAGTTTACACAGATTTTTAACGATGACATGAAAAATAAAAATGTATGTGATGAAAAAGAAATTTTATGCGAGAAAGCGTTTTTCTTGTGGAATATGGGAAATTGCTTTGCGGAGAAATGGTTTATTGAATTACTGGAAGACATGGAGTGTCAAAAAATATTGGAGGAAAAATATAATTTTAAATTGACAGATTTTTATGAAATGAATACAGAACCTATGCTTTTTGATCAGACAATAGTAGGCATTGTAAAACAACAACAGCTAATTATAAGAAATTATGCAAATGAAGAATAATATTTGGCTGTAATGAAAAGGGAAAATAGGATGCAAGTAATAAAATATGCGTTTCAGCAGCATGGTGATGACAGAGGAATGCTGGTTGCTTTGGAGGAATATAAGGATATTCCGTTTGAAATAAAGCGTGTCTATTATATGTATGATACAGGAGAAAATGTGCATCGAGGATTTCATGCACATAAATCTTTAGAACAAATTTTAATATGTATCCATGGTTCTTGCAAGGTATTGTTGGATAATGGAACAGAGAAGAAAATTGTATCTCTTGAAAAGCCGTATGAAGGGCTTTATATTGCGAATAATATGTGGCGGGAAATGTATGATTTCTCTCAGGATGCTGTATTAATGGTACTTGCATCTGAGTATTACAAAGAAGAAGATTATATTCGGGAATATGATGCATTTTTAAAAATGGTGAAAGAGGGATGAAACACATGCAGGAAGTACCATATCTTGATTTGGGAACAATACATAGAGAAATTGAAAATGAGTTAGAGACAGCTTTTCATCAGGTGATGGATAGGCAATGGTTTATTGGAGGAAGTGCAGATAAAAGATTTGAAACACAATTTGCGAAATACTGTGGTGCAAAAGCATGTGTAGGAACGGGAAATGGTTTAGATGCAATCCGATTGATTTTGCTTGCGTATGGAATTGGCGAAGGAGACGAAGTTATTGTTCCCGCAAATACATTTATAGCAACAGTACTGGCAATTACATACGTTGGAGCTACACCGGTATTCGTTGATGCAAATATTGAGACTTATACAATAGATCCTACGTTAATTGAAGCAAAAATTACAGATAAAACAAAAGCAATTATTGTGGTTCATTTATATGGACGTGCAGTAGATGTAACTCCAATAAGACTTCTTTCAGAAAAATATAACTTAAAAATAATAGAGGATGCTGCACAGGCACATGGTGCAGAAGTGAGGGGAGTAAAAGTTGGAAAGTTAGGAGATGCTGCAGCATTTAGTTTTTATCCGGGGAAAAATCTGGGCGCTTTGGGAGATGCTGGTGCGGTTGTAACGGATGATGAAGAACTGGCAGAACGGGTACGAGCTTATGGGAATTATGGATCATATCAAAAATACTGTCATGTATATAAAGGTTGTAATTCAAGACTAGATGAGCTGCAAGCAGCATTTTTGACGGCAAAATTACCTCACCTAGACGAATGGAATAAAGAACGCCGCAGAATAGCACAGATTTATGGGCAAAAAATAAAAAATGAAAAAGTTGTGCTGCCGAAAATGCCAGAGGATAATTTTGAGCATGTGTTTCATATCTATCCGGTGTTAGTGAAAGAAAGGGAGAAGTTTGCAGAGCACTTAAAACAATGTGAGATATTAACTAATATTCATTATCCGACGCCAATTATGGAGCAAGATGCATATCAGGAATTTAGAGGTCAGATAGAATGTTATCCTGTAACAAAACGGATTTGTGCAGAAGAGGTTAGTATTCCGTTGTATCCGGGAATGACGGATGAACAGATAAAGTGGGTAATAGAGTCTATCAATAATTATTAGAATGAAAGGCGGGTTAAGGAGTTACATGGCAAAAATACTGATAGCATTTTATAATTGTATGAAGAATCAGGAAGATCCTAATGCAATGCCTGCATTTTATGAAGCATTTGTGTAAGGGTTAGATCGTGCAGGAAATGAAATAGCTTTGCTTTCGCATAGTTTATTTGATATGGACTTTTCGGATATTGATGATATGACGGGAAAAGTGATACATGATTTTAGACCAGACATTTGTTTTATATTCAATAATAGCTTTTATGACCTTTCGCAAGTTGTAGATTGTCCGATTATTATTTATGAAGTAGACAGTCCGCGTTATTTTGCAAACAAAGATAATATTCGTAAGCATCCGGATCGTTATCTTTATTTTATTATTCAGGAAGATAGTAGAAAAACATTAAAAGAAGATTATGGTGTTAGTGAAAATCAAATTTTTTATGTTCCATTTTTTTCAGAAATATATGCGGATGAAACGGAGAAGCCGACAACAAATATTTCATTTATAGGAAGTCTGTTCACCTCAAGGGATACAGAGATGTTTCAATCATTTATACAGGAATCTCCATCAAGGGAAGAGTGGAAAATGATGAAAAAATGTTTTGATGAATTAAAAAAAATCCACAGATAACGCCGACAGAGATGGTTTATAAATGCAATGTAACATCAGAGTTAGTAGCGAGACATCTGAACCTACCACACCTACTGATGATGCTAAGTGGGGAGAAGAGACTCAGAGTATTATCAACAGTTGCGGATTTGGGTCTTGAATTATATGGAACAGAAAATTGGCAGGATACATATTATTATGATTCGAAAATCAATATGTCATATATTCGGAAAAGAGTGTATTCAATAGAACATAATCAGGATATTTATAATAGATAAAAAATAGGTATTAATGTATCTCATCTACAGGCAACAAGTGGATTTCCATGGAGGGTAATGGACATTATGGCCAGTAACGCTTGCCTTGTTACAGATTATCATACAGATTTTGATAGATTGTTTGGGAATATACCAATTCCTACATATAATTCATCCGGTGAAGCTTATGAAGTATGTAGAAAACTTCTTAATGATGAGAATAAAAGAAAGGATATTGTAATGCAATGTCAGCAAGTGGTTGACAGCAGATATCGTTTTAAGCATTTATTGGTAAAGTTAGAAGAATACAGTGGTGTAAGAATGCACATATAGAAGTGGGGAAGCAAGATGGATAAAATCAAAATAAAAAAAGTTATTACAGTGTATGTGCCAGGGAACATCTGTAATCTAAGATGTAGTTATTGTTATGTTACAGAATGTTTGCAGTATTCACATGAAGTAAAAGCACAATTTAATTATTCAGTAGAGCACATGATTGCAGCATTTGAACCGGAACGGATAGGAGGTATAGCGTATATTACGGTGATTGGTGGAGGGGAGACATTGATCCCACAGGAAGTAGTACCCTTTGTGAAGGGGCTGTTGCATCAGGGACATGTGGTTGAAGTAGTAACAAATAATACGCTTGATAATAAGATTATGGAGCTTTTAGATTCTCCGAAGGAGGACTTAAAACGGTTAATTGTTAAATGTTCTCTTCATTGGGTTGAATTGAAACGATTGAACAAGGTTGACAGTTATTTTGAAAATATCAGGAAAATTGTTGCTGCAGGTGCATCGGCATATCCTTTTTTGGTTATTTGAGAAGAATATCTTCCAATGTTGGATGAAATTTGTGAGACGTGTGAGAGAGAATTAGGGGAATTGCCGCCTTGTACGCCGTGTACTACAGCGGAGACACCTGAAGAATTTTTGCAATCTGGTGGGGCAGGGACAAATCCGGCATGTACACCTGAATTTGTAAATAAAATTAATAAAAAATTACATTCAAACTTGTTTCAGGAAGCAGTTAGATTTCTTAGCTTTGATGTAAGAAAGCTTTTTTGCTATGCAGGTGCATGAAGTTTTGTTGTGGAAATGCAGACGGGAATGATGTCTAAATGCCATAATGTACAGACAGAAATAAATTTTTTTGAACATATAGATGCACCGATAAAATGCGATCCGGTAGGATGCGAGTGTGGTATAGCATCGTGCTCTTTGCAGTATTGTTTTTATGGAACAGGGCTAATCCCTGAGATTCCAAACGTTCCGACTTATACAGGTTTGGTGGCATCAAATTCGAGGTTATTTAATGAGGAAGTAAAACAACTGATGGATTCAAAAATCTCAGATATAGAAAAAGTGCTGTCAAAAGAGGAACAGTTACAATTTTATGCACAGCAAATTCATAAAAAAAATAAAGTGATTGAGGTATTAGAACAGAAGGAACGAAATCGTGAAAAATGTATGGCAGAAGAGAAACAGCAAAAGCAGCGAAAGGATGTGGAAATTCTGCTGGCAATGGTGGATGAGCAGAAAATTACCTATGATAATCTGAAAAAATTTCATTATGATAGTATGATATATATCAAATCAATATGTGATAGCATGCAGGGGGGCAGGAAATGTATCGCCATGTGTGGGAAAAAATAGTACAAGGGTTATTTACAACTTATACGTATAAGGAACCCAATTATATTTATCATATGGAAGAAGATATTGAACTAGATCAGATTTCTAAGTTACCAATTGTTATGTTTGTTTCGGAAGCTAATAACGTAGAAAGAATGATCCGATGTATGCAGAGTAATGACTATGTTGGGTGTGCAAAAATTATTTGTGAGCAGATGCAGATAGTATGCAGATAGTCAGGCATATGGAGGAAAGGTCTAAGATTATATAATAGAGTTGACAAGGATATATAATGGGATGAACTTAAATAGTAAAATAAGTATACGGAAGTTAAAATTAGAGGATGCAGCCCAAATGCTAGCATGGATGAAAAATCCTGATATATACAAAAATATGCAGTATAATCCACAAGAGCAAACATTGGAACGTTGTGAGTTGTTTATCAAAAATAGTTGGATAGATAAAGACAATTTTCATTTTGCAATTACGGATTCAGTGGAACAGTATTTAGGAACCGTTAGTTTGAAGAATATTGACAGAAAAAATAGTAATGCAGAGTTTGCAATTGCGTTGTGTCCAGAGTATATGGGGAAGGGTATTGCGCCTGCAGCAATGATTGAAATAATGACATATGCTTTTGAAGAGTTAGGGTTACAAAAAGTATATCTTTATGTTAGACGGGATAATGCAAGAGCAGTTGCGTTTTACCAGAAGATGCATTTGAGCTATGAGGGGTGCTTTAAACAACATTTGCGTATTAAAGGAGAGTTTAAGGATATTCTCTGGTATGCATTGAATAGAGACGAGTATTTGACATGGGATGTCAGAGTAGATAAAAATTAAATTAATTATAGAAGGAAATTATTTCTGTGCATCGAGTGTATTACTGCGTATGTATACAGTAACAATGTTTGTACATATCGTTATGGTCTTGCTCAATTACAGGATTATAATTTATGGTTTCGTATACTAACATTTACCGAGTTTCATATTATAAGCGAGCATACGTTTGAATTATTTAAAAAGATATTTATAAACCAAGCAGTAAAGAGACAGATAAGTGATCAGAAAGAACTGATTGAAAATATTGACGATTGACGAACGAGAAGGTAAGGCGTATACAATCCTATTGTTAAATTAAAGAGGAAATGATATTGGTCATATAGCGAGCACCAGTTCGATTTAAATGAGATAAATCCTGATAGTAATCCTGGCGCTGAGAAAGTTCGGTTAGCTCTTTGAAATCATAAAAAACAAAATTGGTGTATTTTTGTTGGAAAGAGAAAATAATATTTTCAAAATAGGGCTTCCAAATTTTATTTACAATCTTTTCATTTTCTTCCACGATAAATATTTAGGTAAGAGGACACCAATTACTTTAATATCTGGATTAATGCGAGATAGTAATTGAAAGAATCGTTCCAAATTTGATATTTGAAACTGAATGGTTGGCTCAAATATGTGTCGTTGGATAGATGAGAAAATGGAGGCCTTTGGAGATGAATATGCCTGAATATTCTCGTTGTTTAAAACAGTTTTTTTGCAAAATCTATTTTTATATTCGAGTTGATATTTGGCAATGTCAGGGCAATGGATCGATGGAAAGATAGATTGAAATTTAGCTAATGCGGAGGTATCGGTGCGAGAGTTAAATAGTGTCTGCTGATTAAAAGAAAATTAGATTAAAACCATTGATTTTACTGTGTTTTCTGCTCAAAGATGGTATAATAAAGTGCACGGTTTTAACAGATCTTAAATCTTTTTTCGTGCAGTTTTCAATAGAAAAATACCATTTACGGAGCGGAAAATAATGTACAAATATACTGATAATGCACAAAGCAACTTCTTGGATTTCAATCAGCCAATAGGACTTCACATGAACCCTGAAAACAGATGGGTAAAAATGGCAGATGCTATTCCATGGGAAGTCTTTGAAAAGAAATATTCCCGCCTGTTCAAAGGAAAGAATGGCCGGGTAGCCAAGCCATTACGTCTTGCTCTTGGCTCATTGATCATCCAAACGAAATATCAGTATTCTGACAGAGAACTCGTTGAACAACTGACAGAAAATCCGTATTACCAGTATTTCATTGGGCTTCCAGGTTATCAGGAAGAACCACCAATTGATGCAAGTACCTTAGTCCTGTTCCGTAAACGTCTGAAAATGGATGTTATCATGGAAGCGAATGAATATATGCTGGATGCAGTCAAAGAAAAGGAATCCAGTGAAAAAAAGGATGATGATCATAACAATCCACCTTCAAGGGGAGAAGATAATGGGCAGGATACAAAGAAGGAACAGTTCCCTGAAAATAAAGGAACCCTGATGCTTGATGCCACCTGTGCTCCATCTAATATCCGATATCCACAGGATTTTTCCCTGCTGAATGAAGCAAGGGAAAAACTGGAAACGATTATCATTCGCTTCTGCAAAACATATGGGTTTTCCAGCCCCGCATGTACCGCAGGATAGCAAGAAAAAATTATCTTGCACTTGCAAAAGCAAAAAAACGCAGCACTAAGAAGATCAGAGCAACGATTCGTAAACAGTTGGCATTTATCAGACGAGATATCGGATACCTCGAAAATTTCATGCAGGACGGTTATGCACCGACATCGAAAGAGAGCACTCTTCTGCTGACAATCTATAAACTGTATGAGCAACAGCAATACATGTACCAGAACAAGACTCATAGCGTAGACAACCGCATTGTCAGTATTGCACAGCCATGGATCAGACCGATCGTCAGAGGAAAAACAAAGTCACCAGTAGAATTCGGGGCGAAGTTTGACCTGAGCATAGATGATAACGGTCTTGGCAGAATAGAAAAGATATCCTATGATGCCTACAATGAAAGTACATTGTTGAAAGAAGCGGCAGAGCGTTTCAGAGAACGAACCGGTCATTATCCGGAACGTATATTAGTAGACCAGATCTATCGTACCAGAGAAAACAGAAAATACTGCAAGATGCATGGAATACGATTATCCGGTCCAAAGCTTGGAAGACCAAGTCTTGAAAAACAGCCAGCAAAAGAGAAAAAACAGGAATATCAGGATAACACGGATCGAATAGAGGTGGAAAGAGCCTTCAGCTTAAGCAAGCGCTGCTATGGAATGGGCTTGATCAGAACCAAACTTTATGACACAACCCTAACTTCAATCGCGTTATCCGTATTTGTGACGAATCTGTTCAAGATACAGTCACGGATACTGTTTACATTTTTATGGCTGCTGGAACTATTAACACATCAATCTGCTGATTTTGAGCTGGAAGCGGTTTAATCAGCAGACACTAATTAATGAAGTATTGAGGTGTAAAATGATAATACCGCATTTAGGAATTTTAGTAACTACATATTGCAATTTAAACTGCCGCAATTGTGCGGATTTGATTCCAAAACGGCATAGTTTGCATTATGCGCTGGAAGATATCATAGAAGATGTCGCAAAGATTCTTGAAAGTGTTTCTGTTATAGAAGAGGTTTTGATCATAGGGGGAGAAACTCTTCTATATCCGTGGCTTGAAGAAGTAGTTGATTTTTGTGGAAAACAGGAAAAGATTGGTAAATTAATTATTACTACCAATGGAACGTTACAGCCAAAAGAGACGGTACTTCAATGCCTGTATAGAAACAGGGTTTGTATGAGAGTAAGCGGATATCCTGAAAATGTAGCACCGCACAGGGAAAGTATAGTGGAATGTTACAGGCAGCACGGGCTAGAGGTAGAAGATCTGGCAGGAATGCAGTGGATGGATATGGGTATCTTTGAAAAACGCAGTCATACAGATATGGAATTGCAAAAAATTTTTGCTACCTGTTCAATGAAAAATTGTGTGACGATACAAAAAGATGGATTGATATTTTATTGCTCACGGTCTTTGACAGCGTATGAAACAGAAATATATCCAAATCCGCCCAAAGAAGAATATATTGATGTCCGGCATGATAATGATTTATTGGAAAGTTTTCAAAGATTTTATAAGCTTCCATATTTAAGTACATGTGATTATTGTGACGGCATTAGCTGTGCGACAAAAAGTATTATTCCGACCGCAGTTCAGATATTAGAGAAAAAAGTGTTCCTGGAGCTGTTGAGCATTGTGTGTCAGACCGAAAATGGAAACCACTTATCGCTGGAACTGATTGAGTGTGTAAAAAATATATTGTTGGCAAATGGAGAGCGTTTGTATGATAAACAGGAATATATGCAATGTCTATACAGATTAGAAGATCTATATAAAGATACCTCAGATCAGAACATTAGCAGGTTTGAAAAAGAATTAAAAAATTTGGTCAATGCCTTGTCAGCCGATTATACTTACCGGGTAAGTGATGAGGTAATGTGTGCGAAGAAAGGACAGGTCGGATGTACACGTAATCAGATTACGGTAGGAAATATAAATGGAGAAAGAACGGAAGATCTGTTGCTAGATGATGCGGAGATAATGGAGGAACTGAATAAACGTTATCCTTTAGATGGTGCAGAATATAACTATTTATTTCTCAAGGCAGAATTTCAAAGAATGCAGAGGGAGAAAATAAAATGTGCGGTGTGTGGGTTATCATATACGCAGTACGGGATTATTAAAGAAAACATGCCAATAGAAACAGCAAATTTATCTGTAACAGGTCAGGATATCCCATATTCCTTATTAATGGGAGAAAAGGCGTTGAAAATACAGCCGGAAATTAATATATTTTTAATTCCAATTGCGTATTATCAGGGATACTATGATATATCTGCGGATGAAGCCAAGGTACATCAGGATATTGTAAAGAAGGTTGATATTCCGATACTGAAAGAGAAAAGAAATTATGTTGATATAACACATGAGCAGGAAGAAAATAGTGTATTGGAAATCTATGATAAAATATGTGATTTTGAGTTAATGCACAAAATAAGGCAAAATCAGATGGAAAATATATTGGCAGGAAAAGAATATTTTAATGAAATATGTGTAGAACCGTGTTTTGGTGGATTAAATTTTGATTTTAAGATGCTAAGTGAAGAAGAACGATGGGAGTCAGCAAAAAAGACAGCGGAGTTAAATGAACGGGTAGTAACAGCAGAGGGGTATCAGGAAGTTATAAAGTATCTCAAAAAGTTACTGCCGGAATTAACAAAAGGCGACAGGAGAGTTGTTTTCTTCGTGCCGCCAATGACAAAGTATTTATATGCCGCTTATAGTCAAAGCTTAAAATTGAATTTTGAAAATCAGATTGTTTCATTTATAAAGAAGTTTACAAATGTTGAGTTCCTGGATTTGGGATGTGACCTACGTTTTACAGATGATGATTTTTGTGATTTTGAACATTTGAACAATGAGGGAGGAGTGAAACTTACTTCTATTTTGTCAGATGAATTGAAAATAGCAAAAGAGGAAGGAAAATAATAATGCAAATTATAAAGTATGCATTTCAGCAGCACGGAGACGATAGAGGAATGTTGGTTGCATTGGAAGAATTTAAGGATATACCTTTTGAGATCAAACGTGTTTATTATATGTATGATACAAAAGAAGGGGTACACAGAGGATTTCATGCACATAAAAATCTACAGCAGATATTGATTTGTATCCATGGTTCCTGCAAGGTATTATTAGATAATGGAAGTGAAAGGAAAATTGTATCTCTGGAAAAACCATATGAGGGATTATATGTATCTAATAATATGTGGAGAGAAATGTATGATTTTTCACCGGATGCGGTTCTTATGGTATTAGCTTCAGAGATATATAAAGAAGAGGACTATATTCGTGATTATGACAGCTTTTTAAAATTTATTGGAGAAGGTGAATAAGGTGGAAGTTCCATATTTAGTGTCTGCTGATTAAAAGAAAATTAGCTTAAAACCATTGATTTTACTGTGTTTTCTGCTCAAAGATGGTATAATAAAGTGCACGGTTTTAACAGATCTTAAATCTTTTTTCGTGCAGTTTTCAATAGAAAAATACCATTTACGGAGCGGAAAATAATGTACAAATATACTGATAATGCACAAAGCAACTTCTTGGATTTCAATCAGCCAATAGGACTTCACATGAACCCTGAAAACAGATGGGTAAAAATGGCAGATGCTATTCCATGGGAAGTCTTTGAAAAGAAATATTCCCGCCTGTTCAAAGGAAAGAATGGCCGGGTAGCCAAGCCATTACGTCTTGCTCTTGGCTCATTGATCATCCAAACGAAATATCAGTATTCTGACAGAGAACTCGTTGAACAACTGACAGAAAATCCGTATTACCAGTATTTCATTGGGCTTCCAGGTTATCAGGAAGAACCACCAATTGATGCAAGTACCTTAGTCCTGTTCCGTAAACGTCTGAAAATGGATGTTATCATGGAAGCGAATGAATATATGCTGGATGCAGTCAAAGAAAAGGAATCCAGTGAAAAAAAGGATGATGATCATAACAATCCACCTTCAAGGGGAGAAGATAATGGGCAGGATACAAAGAAGGAACAGTTCCCTGAAAATAAAGGAACCCTGATGCTTGATGCCACCTGTGCTCCATCTAATATCCGATATCCACAGGATTTTTCCCTGCTGAATGAAGCAAGGGAAAAACTGGAAACGATTATCATTCGCTTCTGCAAAACATATGGGTTTTCCAGCCCCGCATGTACCGCAGGATAGCAAGAAAAAATTATCTTGCACTTGCAAAAGCAAAAAAACGCAGCACTAAGAAGATCAGAGCAACGATTCGTAAACAGTTGGCATTTATCAGACGAGATATCGGATACCTCGAAAATTTCATGCAGGACGGTTATGCACCGACATCGAAAGAGAGCACTCTTCTGCTGACAATCTATAAACTGTATGAGCAACAGCAATACATGTACCAGAACAAGACTCATAGCGTAGACAACCGCATTGTCAGTATTGCACAGCCATGGATCAGACCGATCGTCAGAGGAAAAACAAAGTCACCAGTAGAATTCGGGGCGAAGTTTGACCTGAGCATAGATGATAACGGTCTTGGCAGAATAGAAAAGATATCCTATGATGCCTACAATGAAAGTACATTGTTGAAAGAAGCGGCAGAGCGTTTCAGAGAACGAACCGGTCATTATCCGGAACGTATATTAGTAGACCAGATCTATCGTACCAGAGAAAACAGAAAATACTGCAAGATGCATGGAATACGATTATCCGGTCCAAAGCTTGGAAGACCAAGTCTTGAAAAACAGCCAGCAAAAGAGAAAAAACAGGAATATCAGGATAACACGGATCGAATAGAGGTGGAAAGAGCCTTCAGCTTAAGCAAGCGCTGCTATGGAATGGGCTTGATCAGAACCAAACTTTATGACACAACCCTAACTTCAATCGCGTTATCCGTATTTGTGACGAATCTGTTCAAGATACAGTCACGGATACTGTTTACATTTTTATGGCTGCTGGAACTATTAACACATCAATCTGCTGATTTTGAGCTGGAAGTGGTTTAATCAGCAGACACTATTTATGAGGAAGTAGGTATGTATGCCCAGAGTGCTTTATGTAAAAAGATATATCAGGTTATAAAAAAAAGACCATTATCTATTACTTACTGTCAGAAGGCACCATGTGGTCAGTAATGGACAAAGAGGAAAGTAAATGACATACATAAAAGATACAGAGCCGGTTGGCATTATATTACCGACCTATAATCGTGTCCATAGGGTAGGAAAAGCAATGGAGAGTGTTTTGGCACAGACATATACAGATTTTTAATTGCTGGTTATTGATGATGGATCTACGGATGAGACAGATCTCATGGAAGAAGCTGGTGAGAATATCTATGCTGTTGCGGGAAAAAGAATAAATGTAGTTGGTGGGATTACTGGAAAAGTGTCACAACAGTAAAAAATTATTTTACACACCAGTTTTCTTTTGTTTACGCACACCATCTTCGTACAGATGTGTACCGAAAGCATGGCGCAGGGAATGACAGGTAATACGCTGCTCCCATCCGAGGGAGCGCTCTACTTCGTGAATGTGGCGGGATAAATAGAACGTATCGATCGGTTTAGAAGAATCATGCTGTTTAGGGAAAAGCCAGCCAACCGGTTTACCAAAGGCAAACCAGTACGCAGTCAGAATGTCCAAAGCACGTTTGGACAGAATCGCATAGCGGTCAGAACGGTTTTTGCCATGCCTGATATGGATGCGCATGTTTTGGCGTTGGATATCTTCATAACGAAGATGACAAACTTCGCCAATACGCAGACCGGAAGAATACATGAGTGCAACCATAGCCTTCTGCTTCAAATCCGGCATGGAATCAATAAGGATGGAAACTTCCTGTTTGGAAGGGACAAAGGGAAGATATTCGTCAAATCTGCGCATAGGAAGCTGGGTATCATCCCACGGTTTGTGAAGGACATACGGGGTAAAAAAGCGCAGCTGTGAAATAGCACAGTTTATGGTACGGTCAGAAAGATTTCTGAAATTTTGAAGCCATTTGATATAATCACGGAGTTCCGGACAGGAAACATCTTCCGGAAGTTTGTGAAGGCAGGTGGAAAGATAATCCAGATAAGCCCTGATATAGGTGCAGTAATTTTTAAGAGTATGGTCAGTAAGACCACGGAGGGAAATCATTTCCCGAAAAGAATTTAAATAATTGTCCATGATAAAATCTCCTTTGAAATGTAATAGAAAATAGAAACATTTCAAAAAGAGGAGGTGGACGGATAAAAAAACAGATATGTAGTTGTTGAGTTTAAAAATCCATGGTAACATAAGCATAGCAGTTTGTGCGTATTGTTTATTGTTAAGGTAGGGGTATCTCAACAATACAACATATACACAAAAACTGCTATTTTTTTTGAAAAAGTAGTGGTTTCATGTATTGGGGGCTAGCCGTCGCGCTAGCGACTTGGTACAATAAGCAAAATTGATAAAGAAAATTTTACCATCGGTAAAGTTAGAGGGAAGGCGTATGAATTTCGCAAATGATTTTTTTAAAAGGGAAGTACGGGATGGATTTGAAATCTCTGAGATGATGAAACGTGCCTGGGCGGCGCAGATGGAAGTATTGCAGGTGGTTGCAGATATCTGTGAAGAAAATAGTCTGCAGTATTTTGCGGACTGGGGAACTTTATTAGGAGCTGTGAGACATCAGGGCTTTATTCCGTGGGATGATGATATTGATATATGTTTAAAGAGAGAAGATTATAATCGCCTGGTCAGTATTTTGCCTCAGCAGCTGCCCCATGGTTTTGTGGTGGCAGGAATGTATGCGGGTACTGAGAGGCTTAGGATGGCAGCATACGTGCCACAGCTGCGTGTTATGGCAGATGAAACATTGTGGGATTTTAATGATTACATGAAGTATTTTCATGGATTTCCTTATCAGCGTGCAGGAATCGATATTTTTCCGCTGGATTATATTCCGGTGGAAGACGAACTGGCAGACATACAAAAGATTATGATGAAACAGGGAACAAATCTTTTGGAAAATTGGACAACGCTGGAAAATGCGGGAAAACTGGAAGAGAGTCTGCAGGAGTATGAAAAATTATGCAATGTCAGGATAGACAGACAGGGGGACGTAAAAAACTGTCTGTGGAAGCTGACAGATGCAATCGCTTCGCTCTATCATAAAGAAGAAGCAGAGTATATAACCAATTATACTTTCTGGATAGAGAAAGACGGTTATAAGATGAAAAAAGAATGGTATGATGAGGCGGTCATGCTCCCGTTTGAAAACATGCAGATTCCGGCTCCGGTAATGTATGATGAGGCATTAAGGGCACAATTCGGGGACTATATGGTACCGGTGCAGGGAGCCGCGGATCATGATTACCCGTTCTACGGACATATGGAAAACGAATTAAAAAAACAGATAAAAGCTATTGGGTTTGATGGAAGCGTGGAGGAATTCTGTCAGGCAGTTTCAAGCGGCAGACTGCGGGTGTGAGGTAAGAAAAATGAATGAATGGAATAGAATCTGGGGAAATCGTTCATCGGATATTGTAATTTCTGATGATGTGTTTGATATGTTTTGCAAATTAAAAAAAGCCGACGGATTTGATACACAGGATGTAGACGGATATTATGAAGCTTTTTTTCACAATGGAAACATATGGTGGAACACATTGCACAGAATATTGGCGATATTTCAAGTGTATATGAAGTGGGGTGCGGAAGCGGTGTAAACCTGTATTTGTTTCAGCAGTTAAAGAAAGTGACACAGGCTGGTGGCTGCGATTATTCCCAGACGCAGATTGCTCTTGCAAAAAAGATATTAAATGCAAATGACCTGCAGTGTATGGAAGCAGATCAGATAGCAGAGAAACCTGTTTATGATGTGGTTCTGTCAGACAGTGTATTTCAGTATTTCCAGAGTCCGGAATATGGTATGCGTGTCGTGGAAAAGATGTGGAATAAAGCAAAAAAAATGGTTGTGATCACTGAAATCCACGATGAAGAAATGAAGGAAGAACATTTAAACCACAGAAGGCAGTGCGTGGAAAATTATGATGAAAAATATAAGGGACTGGATAAAACATTTTACACGAAAGAAATGTTTTTGCAGTTTGCGGACAGAGTCGGGGCAAAATGTGAGCTTGTGAAACCGCAGAATGATCTGTACTGGAACAATAAATATGTTTTTGACTGTTATCTGACAAAATAAAGGAGATAGAGCATGCAGGCGATTATCTTAGCAGCGGGAATGGGAAAACGTTTGGGAGAGTTGACGAAAAATAATACGAAATGTATGGTGGAAGTCGGTGGTGTGCGGCTGATTGAACGTGCGCTTCGTATACTTGACAGAAAAAAATTAAGCCGGACCATTCTGGTTGTTGGATACCAGTATGAAAATCTGGTTTCTTTTGTTGATTCTTTGGGGCTTAAAACACCGGTTGAGTACATTATAAATGATGTATACCATAAGACGAATAATATTTTTTCGCTTTCTCTGGCAAAAGATCAGATGATGCAGGAAGATACGTTGTTATTGGAATCAGATCTGATTTTTGAAGAGAACCTGATCGATATGCTGTTAGAAGATGACCGGGATACGCTTGCATTGGTAGACAAATTCGAAAACTGGATGGATGGAACCTGCATCGTGGTCGATCAGGACGATAATATTACCGATTTCATTCCTGGAAAATTATTAAAATATCATGAGAAAGAACATTATTATAAAACAGTAAATATCTATAAGTTCGGTGCACAGTTTTCAAGAGATGTATATGTTCCATTTTTGGAAGCATATGCAAAGGTTATGGGAAATAATGAATACTATGAGACTGTGATCAAACTCATACTGATGCTGGATAAAAATACGATGAAGGCAAAAAGGCTGAATGGCGAATTGTGGTATGAGATTGATGACATACAGGATCTTGATATTGCTCAGACGTTATTTATCGAGGATGATGTAGAACGATATCATCATCTGATGCAACGGTACGGAGGATACTGGCGTTTCCCTCATTTGCAGGACTATTGCTATCTGGTAAATCCATATTTTCCGACAAAGCGTATGCAGGAGGAGATGGAATCGAATTTTGATGTGCTGGTTCGTCAGTACCCGTCTGGTATGACAGTCAATACGCTTCTGGCGGCAAAGAGTTTTGATGTGCATGAAGAACACATTGTGATCGGAAATGGTGCAGCAGAGCTGATCAAAGGATTACTGGAAGAACTGAACGGAAAACTGGGTGTGATCCGTCCGACTTTTGAAGAGTATCCAAACCGCTGGGAGAAAGATGTTATTGCATACGACTGTACGGAAAATGATTTTTCATATACGGCTAGCCAGTTAATCCAATACTTTACAGAAAATCCGGTTGATACGCTTGTACTGATTAATCCGGACAATCCGACCGGTCATTGTATGAATGCAGACGAGATAAAACGGCTGCTGCAGTGGAGCAGGCAATGTGATATAAATCTGATCATAGATGAGAGTTTTCTTGATTTCGCAGATGCGGAAAATTTATCGTTATTATCGGAACAGGTGTTAAAAGAAAACAAAAACCTTTATGTGGTAAAAAGTATTTCAAAATCATACGGAGTTCCGGGAATCAGACTGGGAATTTTAGCAAGTGGAAATACAGATATGATCGGGCGTTTAAAGAAAGATGTATCAATATGGAATATCAATTCCATGGCAGAATTTTTCATGCAGATTCTGGACAAGTATAAAAGCGACTATACAGATTCCCTGCGGAAAATAAAGGAGGAAAGAAGTCGTTTTCTGAATGAACTTTGTGCGATCAAAAATCTAAAGGTCTATCCGTCACAGGCGAATTATTTCATGTGTGAGATTTTAGATGGAATCAGCAGCGAAGAACTGGCAGGAAGACTTTTAAAGGAAAATATCTTGATTAAAGACCTGACAGGAAAGATACATAATGGAAAGCAGTATATCAGAATTGCGATCCGGGGAGAAGAGGAGAACCGGATACTGGTGGAGAAGCTGAGATTATGTATGAGGCAGAGAGAGAATGTGGAGCAATGAAAATGCGGTTATTATGAAAAAACTGCAAAGATAGTAGAAAACTCTTGCACAGAGTATACGGTTATGTTACAATTGTAAATGCTATTAACATTTGATGATTACAGAATTATATGGCGATTTTCACAGCAGGCAGTGAAGAATTGCAGCAAAAGGAGAAATATGGGAGAAAAAAAGATGTGATATATCTTTCTTCCAAAGAGGCTTTTTTGAAAATTTGTGTACTGGCACTTACTATTGGTATAAGTGTAGTGGCATCATTGTTTGACTACAAATCGTGTTATGTAACTATATTGGTGCAGGCATGTAATAATATGTATGATTTTTATCAGTTTACAGATAATAAAAAATATTCAACTCTAGTAAAAAGAGAATCGATTGCTATTGTTTTGTTTGCGATTATTGCAATTATCGTATCTGTAGTTGCGATTCTTGAGTTGTATGTAGTTATGAAGTCTATTTGGATTAAACTATTGGTGATTTCTTTCGTAACTATACCGTTAGCAGTCGTATATAATGACTATAAGATTAATATAGAGAAAGAGAATAGAGTGGAGGCTTGAAAATATGGCAAATGAAATTATGATTGTTATTGGTTTTGTCATAACTGTAGTTGCAATGTGCAAATTATGGAATTTATATGCAATGAAACAATATGGAAAAGCCAAAGCAGATAGATTAGGATTGACATATGGATTTTATGTTGACAATATGCAATCTTTTGAAATCGAAGGAACAGGAAATGATGAAAATGGAGATTATGATGTTGGAAAGGCAGTTAAGAAAATAGAAATGCCAGATGATGTAAGGATCAAAGCATAATGAATAAAATAGACTTTTTAGAATTTTACAATGGTGTAGTTAAAAAACTAGGGATGCATCTGGAAAATGAATACAGGCAATTTCATTTTTGTGATAATCCTGATTCGTTGTATGAAGAATATCTTAACCAAAAAACCATGCTAAGAGTTTTATACCAAAAGAAAAATGGTGAAAGTAAGACCCTATTAGACCGCCATAAGGTGTGCGCCTGTATGACAGCTGCAATCATTAAGGTCAGGCTGGTAAGTGGTAATATCCAAACGGATGATGATTTTTCTTTATCTGCGGCATCAAGAATTAACGAGCAACTGGCTTTTATGAGTACGTGGGAATTGTTTTTGGGGTTCATAAGGCTTCACAAAGAAGAAGTAGACAAAAATTACCGATTGCCAGACACTTATCATAATAATTCTTTTTTGGATACTATTACAAGATCATTATTTATGGCTAATCAGTTGAACGCCTTATCGACTCCTTTAATAGCAAATGTTTTCTTCTTGTTAGAAAAGTATTTTGAAGTAGAAGAACAAAATAATATTTTAAAAGCGCAATTAGAAGTTATAGAGTAAGTACTCACTATGAAAAACGGAGTTCTATATCCTAATTATTGATTTATCTCCTAAAACAGAGCATGATTTAGGAGATAAAAGTATTTTAGGGAGATGCGCTATAGTACATTCCAGTCTTAATGAGATCACAGCCGCTCCCAGTACCCCTTAAAATCATCTTCCGTCATCCCCTCCCCGATCATCCGATACAGCTCCATCTGCTTCGGGATCAGGGCATTGTAAATGGACTGCGCGTAATCCGGGACTTCCGCAAGAACCGTTTTTTCTAATTTTTTGTAGAAAGAATAGGAAGGCTGGAACCCCCGGAGTTTTGCAAAGTACAGTGTTTCATACAGATAGGTATGGAGAAAATACAGCTTGATCTCGTCATAATATTCCTGAAAAAATGGGGTTTCTTTCATAAAGTTCCAGACCGCAAGCTGGACATCAGCATGCATCTTTAAGGTTTCTTCCTGTTTCATATCATTTCGCATGGTTCCGGCATCGTTTTGCCTGTAATAATAGTAGGCATCGTTTAAGATCACAATTTTATCCGCAAAATATAAAAGCGGGTATACAAAAAGTGGCTCCTCATAAATGACATGTTCTGCGTAGGCTGTATGAGCCTCATTCAGCAGAGTATGGCGGTAAAGTTTATTCCAGCAGCCGTAAGTAACTTTTTCTGAGATCAGAAATTTTTTGCGTTCACTGACAGAAGAAATTTTAATCACCTCCGGTGTAACATTCCGACTGGAGTCTACGGCACCCAGACGGTCCGTATAATAAAAATATTCAAACTGGATGATATCAGCATCCGAGTCTTTGGCTTTTTCATAAGTTTCCAATAGAAAATTATCAGCAACAAAATCATCTGCGTCAACAAATGCAATATATTCACCCGTTGCGTACTGCAGGGCAATATTTCTTGCGCCGCCCTGACGCATATTTTCCTCAAGTTTTAAGATCATAATACTTTCTGGATAGGCACGTTCGAATTCCTGCAGCATGTTCCAGGTAGCACCCTCGTCTGTGGATGCATCGTCCACAAAAATCAGTTCGATCTGGTCAATTCCGATTGTCTGCTGTACAAGTGACATAAAACATTTCGGAAGATATTTTGTTGCATTAAAACATGGGATGATGACACTTATTTTTTTCATAGATCAAAATTCTCCTGATAAAAAGGTTGCATATGGTATAATATACAAAAATGGTATATCATTAATTTATCATAATTGAAAAGAACGGACAATATCAGTATAAAAAACAGGGAGGTATCAATGGCTGGAAATATAGCAATCGGTATACAGGATTTTTCAACAATTATCCAGGGAAACTTTTTTTATATAGATAAAACGCCTTTTATTAAAGAATGGTGGGACTGTGGGGACAGTGCGACTCTGATTACCCGTCCACGTCGTTTTGGGAAAACGCTTACAATGAGTATGGTGGAGCAATTTTTCGCCATAGATTATGCGGGTTTGGCAGATATGATGTCATGATCGAGCTGAAACAGCCGGCGGAACGAGATGCAAAGGAAAGACAGTCCTGATCGAATCGGCTGCTGATTGTCAATAGACCACTGGAAACTTGATAAAAAGTAAAATTCAGGATACACAAATATTTAGTTCAGTAAAATCTGAACCACACAGGAGACCAATCACATGTTATCAGTCTGCATTATCACCAAAAACGAAGAACACAATCTGGCACGTTGCCTGAAATCTTTCCAGAACACCGGATTTGAATTGATCGTAGCCGATACCGGCTCCACAGATCAGACAAAGAAAATTGCCGCAGAATATACGGAGAATATCTATGATTTTCCATGGTGCGATGATTTTTCGGCAGCGAAAAATTTTGCAGTTTCAAAGGCGGCATATCCGTATGTAATGGTCATTGACAGCGACGAGTTTTTACAGCAGATCGATATGCCGGAGTTAGAAAAACTGATTGCTGCACATACAGGCGAAGTTGGCAGGATACAAAGGATCAACATTATTTCCGGAAAAGACGGCAAGCAGGAGAATAAGGAATGGATTAACCGTATTTTCTCAAAAGAAAAATTTCATTATACAGGAAGAATCCATGAACAGGTGACTGCATATGACGAAAAAGAATATCTTACATACAAAGCACCGGTTGTGATCGGGCATACAGGCTATGATCTGCCACAGGCAGAGAAGAAGAAAAAGGCGTTGCGCAACATCCGTTTGTTGGAGCAGGAGTTAAAGAGCTTAGGATGGGATGCAAATGCGCATGCAGATGAGCTGGAGCAAAACATAAAGCATTCCAAATCGCAAAAGACAATGCCGGCACAAAACATTGCGGATTTAAAGAAAATGGAGCAGATCCCGTATCTTTTATACCAGCTTGGAAAAAGTTATTATATGGCAGAAGATTATAATGAGGCATGTTTCTGGTTTGCCCATGGTCTAAGCTATGATCTTGAACCAAAGTTAGAGTATGTGATCGATATGGTGGAAACCTATGGCTATGCACTCATCAACAGTGGACGTGCAGAGGAGGCACTTTTTTTTGAAAATATATATGAAGAATTTGGAGACAGTGCGGATTTCCAGTTCCTGATGGGACTGATCTATATGAATAATGCTATGTTTGATGCCGCAGTGGGAGAATTTTTAAAAGCGGTAAAACACCGCGACTGCCGGATGGCAGGGGTAAATTCCTATGCAGCATATTATAATGTGGGTGTTATCAATGAATGTCTGGGAAAAATCAGTGAGGCGAAGTATTATTATCAGAAATGTGGCGGTTATGAGCCGGCGGTAAAACGTTTGAAACTATTGTAGTCAGCCTGTTGTAGATAGAATACGCAGGAATGGAGAAGAGAATGGGAATATATTTAAATCCGGGAAATGAAGAATTTCAGAAAGCACTTAATTCCAAGATATATGTGGATAAAACCATGCTGATTTCTGAAATGAATCGGAATCTGAATACCGAACATCAGAATATATGTGTAAGCAGACCACGCCGTTTTGGAAAATCTATGACTGCAAATATGCTTGTGGCATATTATAGTAAAGGATGCGATTCTAAAAGCATGTTTGCTGATTATAAGATTGCACAGGATGAGAGTTTTGAGGCAAATCTGAATAAATATAATGTCCTTCATGTCAATATGCTTGACTTTCTTAACCGTGCACAGACAGTGGACGGAATGATTGATTATATGCAAAAGAGACTTTTGTGGGATATCAGGCGGGAATACGGAGATGTAGACTGTTTTGACCGGGAAGATCTTATTGATGTATTAGAGAACATATATAGTCAGAGAAATCAGAAATTTATAATCATTATCGACGAGTGGGACTGTATATTCCGAAAGTATCCGGGGGATGATGAAGCGCAGAAAAAATATCTGGATTTCTTGCGCCTGTGGATGAAAGATAAGCCATATATTGCGTTGGCTTATATGACGGGAATACTGCCGATTAAAAAGTATGGCGAGCATTCAGCTCTCAATATGTTTGATGAATATTCCATGACCAATCAAAGGGAACTCGCTGAATTTACCGGGTTTACGGAAGAGGAAGTTCAAAGTCTGTGTGTGTCATATGGTATGCCTTATGACAGAATGAAACAGTGGTACGATGGATATGATTTAAAGGGCGTTCAGATCTATAATCCAAGATCAGTAGTCATGTCATTGCTGGGACATGATTTTGACAGTTATTGGACGAAGACGGAAACCTATGAGGCACTAAAAAAATATATCCAGATGGACATGTATCACTTGAAGGCATTAGTCACACAGCTTATATCAGGCAGCCGTATAAGGATTAATCCGGATAAGTTTCAGAACGATATGTCCACATTTGCGAGCGTAGATGATGTATTTACGCTTTTAGTGCATTTGGGGTACCTGACCTACGATTTTGAGAACAAGACGGTTTCTATTCCAAACCAGGAGGTGCAGAAAGAGTTTATTAATTGCATAGAGGATGGCGGATGGGAACCGGTTATGGATGCGATTCGCAATTCAAAAGCACTGCTTCAGGCAACAATAGATGGAAAAGAAGAATATGTTGCACAAATGATTGAACAGGTGCATCAGGAAAATATATCTATCTTAAAGTATAATGATGAAAATTCAATGTCATGCGTGCTTTCACTGGCATATTATGCCGCACGGAAAGATTATGTAATGTATCGGGAACTTGCAGGAGGGAAAGGATTTGCAGATATTGTGTTTGTTCCGAGAAAATATAGAGATGTGCCAGCAATCGTAGTGGAATTAAAATGGGATAAATCTTCGGATGCAGCCATTGCACAGATAAAGAAGAAGGAATACATGCAGAGTCTGAAAGATTACCATGGAGAAGTGATCCTGGTTGGCATTAATTATGACAATACAGATTCTGTAAAGGACGATTATAAAAGACATAGCTGCAGGATAGAAAGAATCAAGTTATAACAGGAGACAACCATGCAAACAACCATCATCTACATCACCGGCATCTACGATACCCTTGACTTATTTACACAGGAACTGAAAAATGCGTTTGAGACCATGGGGTATGCCTCATTTACTTATGATGCCCGTTTGGAAGAGGAGAGTAAGCAGGCATTGATCGAATGCATCGAAGAAGGTATAAAAAAAGGACAGAGATTTTTTGGTGTCACTTTTAATAACCTCGGATATAATCTGACACTTCCGGAAGCCAAAACAGAAACTGGTGATGCATGTTCAAAACAGAATATGGGATATTCCCCAAAAGATATAAATTCCTCAAGAGAGCCGAATTTGTGGGAAACCTATGAGATTCCATACATCAATATCCTGATGGATCACCCGTTTCATTATGAAAAACCATTGCAGAATGCGCCGGACACATCCGTTGTGCTGTGTACAGACCGGAATCATGTCCGCTACATCCGAAGATACTTTAAAAATATCCGGTATACTGATTTCCTGCCACATGCGGGAGTGGAACTTGGCAGCAGGCATAAGCCGCTGGCGGAGCGTGGAATTGATGTTTTATATGCCGGGGCATTGCCAATCTACACAGTAGCGAAGATGATACCGGATCTATCATCCATCCCGGAAGTCGATGGAGAGGAGATGGCACAGGCTGTGCTGTCAGAACTGGTGCATCATCCTGACCGGACAACAGAGGATGTGATAGAAGAATATTTAAAATATAAGCGGAATGATATTTCAGAACAGCGTATTCATGAGATCATCGTGCAGATGCGTTTTATTGACTCGTATGCCACGTCATTTTTCCGTGAACAGGCTGTCCGTATTCTGGTGGAAAATGGGATTCGCGTGACAGCATATGGAACAGGCTGGGATCAGTGTGAATGGAGCGATAATCCGTATCTGGTGTATGGTGGAAAAGTACTTGCGCCGGAAATATTGCCACTGATGAACGACAGCAAGATTGTCCTGAATACGATGACCTGGTTTAAAGCCGGAGCACATGACCGTATTTTTAATGGAATGCTTGCGGGGGCAGCAGTTGTGACGGATGATTCCACTTATCTGCGAAGAGAATTTACGGATGGAAAAGAGCTTGTGATGTTTTCAAGAAATGAGATCCGTACCCTGCCGGAACGTGTATTTGATCTGTTTGGACACATGCAATCCACACAAAAGATGGCAGACTGTGGATATCAGGCAGCAAAAGAGCATCATACGTGGAAAAGCAGGGCAGCGTGGATCAGGGAAGCATGGATGTAGAGCGGAGGTTCTTATTCGCTCTCTGCAACAGGCTTTATATACAGATGAAAACGTTATTTTGGCTGAAACAGCACAGGAATGGAGATTAGTGTGAAAAATACATTTTTCACACGCAAGATTTGTGCTTCGCACAAACTTGTGATGCGCTTAAAAGCAGCGCAGGAATGGGGATTATTATGCACATATTGATGTATCGCTGGAAGGCTTATAATTACAGAGACATAGAGCAGACATTTTTATTGCTGGGACATACTGTGGATAATATCGAACAGCACCTTGGCAATTATGATATTGATCCGGAATTTGAAAAAATAATTGAGCACAAAATGCAGGAAACGCATTATGATATGGTATTTACGGTCAATTATTTTGCGCTGATCTCGAATGTCTGTCAGAAGATGGGAATAAAATATGTATCGTGGAGCTGTGACAATCCGCTGATCAGTATGTATCACGAATCTATTTTTCATCCCTGCAATTATATATTTACCTTTGATAAGACAAATTATCTGGAATTTCGGGAGATGGGAGTAGAGCATATCTGGTATCTTCCGCTTGCGGTAGATACAAACCGGATGGATATGGTGATTGCAAATTCGCCGGAAATACAGAAATACAAAGGGGATATCGCATTTGTTGGAAGCCTTTATGAAAGAAATTCTTATGATAAGATAAAAAGCAGGCTGCCAGAATATCTACGGGGGTATTTTGACGCAGTGATCGAGGCACAGTTAAATATCAGTGGTGCAAATATTGTGGAATCTATGCTGACCACGGATATACTGGAAAAACTTCAGGAATATTTTGAACTGGAAAAATCAGAAGGGTCGTTTTCGGATCTTGGACTGATCTTTCAGACGACCGTACTTGGATTTAAAATTGCGGAAGTGGAGCGCAGACGTGCATTGATCGAACTGTCAAAACGTTATCATATCAATGTGTACAGTAACAGTGATATAAGTGATATGCTGCGGATTCAGTACTGTGGTTCGGTTGATTACTGGAGTGAGCTGCCGCAGGTTTTTCGTATGTCAAAGATCAATCTGAATTTTACGATTCCGAATATCAAGAGCGGCATACCGCTCAGGGTATGGGATGTGCTTGGGGCAGGAGGCTTTCTGTTGACGAACTATCAGGCAGAGATACCATATTATTTTAAAGAAGGCGAAGATTTAGTATGCTTTGACGGAATTGATGATCTTTGTGAAAAAGCAGGATATTATCTGGCACATGAGGAAGAACGTCTGGCAATCGCAGAAAATGGTTATCGAAAAGTAAGGGAGCATCACAATTATATAGAAAGAATAAATACGATGCTGGATATTATAGAAGAAAATGAAAATCAGGAAAATGATATATAGTACATGATCAGTGCGAAAGATGCATAATCTGAAGTTGCATCTGGGATATTGGAATATTAAACGGACACTACAGAAAATCTGTAAGTGTCCGTTTAGCAGTATCTGTCTAACATCATTCCGGAATAAATGGAGGTCAGGTAAGGGCAGGAAAAATTTTTATGTCCGGGTCTTTTGTATGTGATCATCGTTTTGCTTGCATAATTTAATGGGTCAACAGAGACATTTCCAGCGGTCGTTCCGAGATCATTTTTGAATTTATTTAATGTGGAAAAACATTCTTTGGCATCAGCAGAAGTAACGGCGTCTGTCAGGAGATTTGTATCGATTTTGATTTCTCCATCGTCTGTTAAATTCAGTCCGTATGACTCAAATTCATTGTAATAAGGTTTCACTACCTGCGTGAAATCACGCCGCAATTTATCTGCTTCCTGTGTACCGTCATAGTGATAACTCAGTTGGATCAGATTATTGTACGCATTTATCAAAGACTGTACATTGTCTACAACAGAGTCAGCGGTTGTTTTGAAACCAATTTGTACAGGCGTTGTCTGGGAACTTGGTTTGTTCAATGTCAGCTCAAAAGCATTGTTGACGGTAAAAGTGTTAGACAAGGATGCGTGTTCAGTACCATTTAACAGGAAAGAAGAATTACATGCCTGCTGGGCAACATAGTCAATACCGAGTGTCTGCATTGCTTTTGCGGATGCATGATCGGAACTTGGGGTAACTTCAAACAGATAAGACTGACCGTCAGCGAGACCGGTCTGGCTTGAAGTCAGACGCAGTGCAATCTTATTGCTGGCATTTTTCGCAAGATCTGCATGGATTCCGACGCCGGAAGAATTGACCAGGCGTGCAAGTTTTTCAAGAATGTACTGATTGTCATCATTTCTGCCTGCCGTATACTGAAATTCGTATGAATTTAAGTCAGTTGATATGTCGAATGTGTAAGTACCGGCCTTAAAATCACATTCATCAGGATACAGAAACTTTCCGATATTGATCTGCGGAGCAGCAAGCTGCCTTACTTCAACATCAAAATGCAGAGAATTATCGAGATTCTGATCTTCCCCGATGTAGGAAACATTAACAGAAGATGAATCAGAAGACTTTGCCACTTTTTTATTGAATACGTTTTCAATCCCCTCATCATTGTCAGAAAGGGATGCGATCACATTCTGGATAGACCTGGTATGTTCTTTCAGGTCGATCGCAAATTTTTTCACATCCGTGGAATCTGGAATTTTATACAGAGGAGTATCTTTGTTTGTTTTTACAATCTGATTATAGACAGCACGAAGCTGACTCTTCTTATGGGTATCATAACGCGATACCTTCGAAGTGCCATAAGTGCTTAAATAATAATGATATGCACTGTCAATAGCAGCCAAGAAAACCCCTCCTTTCTTCCATGAAATATATAACATTTATCAGGTTATAGGACAGCATCCTTGCCGCTTGGCATGATAAATGTGGGGATTTTAATATAAATTTAAAGATTCTTTAGAACTATTTCGGTTGAACCATCTAAAAATATTATACCATTTGAGAAAAAAATGTGAAATAGGAAATAAATAGGAAAAAACTCACAGAAAAGTATGGATAGATATTGTGGATTTTTAAATATAAAAAAAGATTGACGGAAATAGACGGATATGATATAGTAGACAGGCGATGGAAGTAGGTCTTTTTTTTATGCCTTTTTTTAAGGACTGTCGCTGATCCTTAGAAAACGTCTCACTACGGAGACCGGGGCAGGAAAAAGCACAAAGAATTTTAATGGAGGTGGAAGTTGTGCGCACAAAAATAACATTGGCATGTACGGAATGCAAAAACCGTAACTACAACATGACAAAAGACAAAAAAGCTCATCCTGACAGGATGGAAACCAAAAAGTATTGCAGATTCTGCAAGACCCATACGTTACACAAAGAAACCAAATAAGACGCGCGTGGCAAAGGAGTGAAAAAATGGGAGAAACCGAGAAGTTAGACAAGGCTCCGAAAGAGAGTTGGTTTACCGGTCTTTCGGCTGAGTTCAAAAAGATCATCTGGCCGGAGAAACAATCACTTGTAAGACAGACCACGGCGGTTATTGCTGTATCCGTTGTATTAGGTCTTATTATCGCGCTTTTGGATTTCGCAATTCAGTATGGCGTTGATTTCCTTGTTGGTTTTAATTTTTAATGGAGGCAGAGTGATTTATGGCAGAGGCACACTGGTATGTTGTTCATACCTACTCAGGATATGAGAATAAGGTAAAAGCGAACATTGACAAGACAATTGAAAACAGACATCTGGAAGATCAGATCTTAGAGGTCCGCGTTCCGATGCAGGATGTTGTCGAAATGAAAAATGGCGCAAAAAAATCCGTATCAAAGAAAATGTTTCCGGGATACGTTCTTATCAATATGGTTATGAATGACGACACATGGTATGTTGTCAGAAATACCCGTGGTGTTACCGGATTTGTTGGTCCGGGAAGTAAGCCGGTTCCACTTACCGATATGGAAATGAAACCATTGGGAATCAAAAAAGAGAACATTGAAGTTGACTTTACAGAGGGAGACACCGTTGTGGTTACCGGAGGCGTCTGGAAAGACACCATCGGAGTAATTCAGGCGATGAACCACGGAAAACAGAGTGTAACGATCAATGTTGAACTGTTCGGTCGCGAAACACCGGTAGAAATAAGTTTCGCAGATGTAAAACTTAACAATTAATGCACAGACCAGGATCTGTGCGCAGGTATGAGATCATGCCTGAAACATTGGATTAAGGAGGCAATTCCAAATGGCAAAGAAAGTAGAAGGATATATCAAATTGCAGATTCCTGCTGGTAAGGCTACACCTGCTCCTCCAGTTGGACCTGCTCTTGGACAGCACGGCGTTAATATCGTTGAATTTACAAAACAGTTCAACGCAAGAACAGCTGATCAGGGAGATCTTATCATCCCTGTAGTTATTACAGTATACGCAGACAGAAGCTTCAGCTTCGTTACAAAGACACCACCTGCTCCTGTATTAATTAAGAAAGCCTGCAACATTAAATCTGGTTCTGCAACACCGAACAAGACAAAGGTTGCTACACTTTCCAAAGCAAAATTACAGGAAATCGCAGAATTAAAAATGCCAGACTTAAATGCAGCATCTTTAGAGGCAGCTATGAGCATGATCGCCGGTACTGCAAGAAGTATGGGCGTTACCGTAGAAGAATAGAATTTGCAAAAACAGCAAATTCATTGGAAGAATGCAAGAGCGGCATTCTTCTGGAAAATTCTACAACAATTAAGACTATTTGTTAACGATTATGTGGGAGGGCCCTCTCCCGATAATACCACCAGGAGGTTTTTTTAGAATGAAAAGAGGAAAGAAATATCAGGAAGCTGTTAAAGGTTTTGACAAGGCTGCTCAGTACGATGTTGCTGAAGCAATCAGCCTGGTAAAGAAAAACGCAACAGCTAAATTTGATGAGACAATCGAACTTCACATCAGAACAGGTTGTGATGGACGTCATGCAGAACAGCAGATCCGTGGTGCAGTTGTATTACCACACGGAACTGGTAAATCAGTTAAGGTTTTAGTATTCGCAAAAGGAACCAAGGTTGATGAAGCACAGGCAGCAGGCGCTGATTTCGTAGGCGGCGAGGAACTGATCCCAAAGATCCAGAACGAGGGATGGTTAGATTTCGATGTTGTTGTTGCTACACCGGACATGATGGGCGTTGTTGGACGTCTTGGCCGTGTACTTGGACCGAAAGGTTTAATGCCAAACCCGAAAGCTGGAACAGTAACTATGGATGTTACAAAAGCTGTTAACGACATCAAAGCTGGTAAGATTGAGTACAGATTGGACAAAACAAACATTATCCACGTGCCAGTTGGAAAAGCTTCTTTTACAGAAGAACAGTTAAGCGACAACTTCCAGACCCTTATGGGTGCAATCAACAAAGCTAAACCTGCAAGCTTAAAAGGTCAGTATGTTAAGAGTGCAACTCTTACATCTACAATGGGACCTGGTGTAAGATTAAACGTAGTTAAAATTACACAGTAACAGCAGAAAATTGTTGACAACCATAATATACAATGTTATAATGCAAATCGTTGAGTTGGTTTTTGACCGCTCAGCGGTTTGCATATATGCCGAAGACAGTAGGTGCCACATGGCGTAAACGTAAGACGACCTACCGAGGGGATCTTTATCAAGATTATTTTGACCGTATCTCTCTGTCTTTGCAGGGAGTTTTTTATTTGTTACAATACATTCACTTATGAAGGTGCAATTTATTATAAATATAAAAAACGGTTTTATATACCTCAAGTCTTTTATGCAGCAGCGGTGGATTATCCATTGCGATCCGACAGGAGCTACCTGCCGGCAAAATAATAAAAGGAGGTGCACGATTCGTGGCAAAAGTAGAACTCAAACAGCCTATCGTACAGGAAATTTCTGAAAACATCAAAGATGCACAGTCAGTCGTAGTAGTTGACTACCGTGGACTTACCGTAGCAGAAGATACTCAGTTACGTAAAGCATTAAGAGAAGCTGGTGTTACTTACAAGGTATACAAAAATACTTTAGTAAGCCGTGCAGTAGAAGGTACACAGTTCGAAAGCTTAAGAGACGTTCTTGAAGGACCAAACGCTTTCGCTATCTCTACTGAGGATGCAACAGCTCCGGCAAGAGTTTTAGCTAAGTTCGCTAAAACAGCTCCTGCTCTTGAAATCAAAGCAGGTGTTGTTGAGGGTACTTATTATGACGAGGCAGGCATGAAAGCTATCGCAGCAGTACCGTCAAGAGAAGAACTTCTTTCCAAATTACTTGGAAGCTTACAGTCTCCGATTACCAACCTTGCTCGCGTTCTCAATCAGATCGCAGAAAAAGGCGGTGCGGCAGATGCAGCAGTAGAAGCTGCTCCGGCAGAAGAAGCAGTAGCTGCAGAAGAACCAGCAGAAACACCGGCAGAGTAATCTATCCGGCGGCTGGATGAAACAGTATAGGGGCACGGCAGAGAGACTGACCGATGCTATAATAAATTATAATGGAGGAAAATTATAATGGCAAAATTAACAACAGCAGAATTTATCGATGCTATCAAAGAGTTAAGCGTATTAGAGTTAAATGATTTAGTAAAAGCTTGTGAAGAAGAGTTCGGCGTATCTGCAGCAGCAGGCGTTGTAGTTGCAGCAGCAGGTGCTGGTGACGGCGCAGCAGCAGAAGAGAAGACTGAGTTCGATGTAGAGTTAACAGAAGTTGGCCCGAACAAAGTTAAAGTTATCAAAGTTGTTCGTGAAGCTACAGGATTAGGCTTAAAAGAAGCTAAAGACGTAGTAGACGGAGCTCCAAAAGTATTAAAAGAAGCAGCTGACAAAGCAACAGCTGAGGACATCAAAGCTAAACTTGAAGCTGAGGGAGCAAAAGTTACATTAAAATAATTGCTTTTGTTTTGAACAAGGCAAAATGTGCACGGGAAAGTGTGCTTATAGAAGAGCAGCTGCCAGACATATCTGGCAACTGCTCTTTTTTGCGAAAGAATGTTTATACAGTCCGTATTCTTTTTTTACAAGAAAATGTTTGCACAGCCCGTATTCTGTTTTTACAATAGAATGATTACGAAGCCTGTGTTCTGCCTCTTATGACAATGGAATGTTTGCGAGGAGCCTGTATCTGCTTTTGATCATAAAGGAACGCTTATGGGCATACAACTGTTATTTTGAGGCGATAGTAATGTATTTGGATGAAACGGACTTCTTTTGGCGTTTTGGGCAATGTAAAGCTGAAGATGGGGATTTTAGAGTGGGTGCAGCAGAGTATGACATTTACCTTGAGTAATCTCCATTTTACTAAAAATCAAATATTGCAAAAAAAGAGTTGACAGAAGAAGAAACAGATGATATTATAGTCAAGCTGACCGCAAGATGTGACATAATCTTACAGCGGACAACGTCATTTTGGAAAAACTTCCAAAATAAAATAAAAAAGTTGTTGACAAACAGAACAACACATGATAAAATATCAGAGTTGTCGCGTTTGAGATAACAAATCGGACATAACCGATTGAAAGAAAATCTTTCAAAAAAATGAAAAAAGTTCTTGACAAACCAGTCTTGATAAGATATAATAAACAAGCTGTCGCCGAGAACGACAACAAAATGAAGAACCTTGATAACTGAACAGTGAAATAACCTTGAAAGATTCAATGAATTTCAGGGTGTTGTGAATAACAACACACGAACGTTTCTATAAAGAAACAACCTTAAAACAGTAAATACGCTCAATAAAATTGAGCGGGATAAATCGGAGATTTATCCGGTTTATTGGAAGCCAGATTTGACTGGCAGGATGAAAACTTTTAAACATGAGAGTTTGATCCTGGCTCAGGATGAACGCTGGCGGCGTGCTTAACACA